>WNFV01006885.1_pt1 | contig 25154 bp, 24 predicted proteins | sample 5400101 | NCBI WGS metagenome assembly WNFV01 (sample SAMN13153361, study PRJNA577476) | soil metagenome | isolation source: 115 cm soil or saprolite under grassland replicate 1 | place: USA:California | collected 2016-06-15 | reverse complement strand
ATGCCTGAGACCGCGGACGAGGTCCGCGCGATCGCCGAGCGGGCCGTCGCCGACGGCTACGGCGCGCTCAAGCTCGGCTGGGGACCGCTCGGGCAGGACCTGCACCGCGACGTCGAGCTGCTCACCGCCGCGCGGTCGGTGCTCGGTCCCGGGCGCGCGTTGATGGTCGACGGCGGCATGGCTTACACCGTGAAGAGCGCAATCGCGCTCGTCGAGCGCGTCGACGAGCTCGACATCTACTGGCTCGAGGAGCCGCTCGCGGCGGACGACTACGACGGCTTCCGCCGGCTTTCCGACGCGGTGAGCATCCGGATCGCCGCCGGCGAGGCCGACTCCGGCCTCGCGCCGTACCGCAGGCTCGTCGAGCAGGGTCACGTCGACGTGCTCCAGCCCGACCTCGCGCGCTGCGGCGGATTCACGGTTGCCCGCGGGATCGCAGATCTCGCGCGCGAGTGCGGCTTCGAGGCGGTGCCGCACTGCTTCTCGACCGGCGTGCTCGTCGCGGCCTCGCTCCAGTTCGTCGCTGCGCTCGAGCGCCCAAGCTTGGTCGGAATACTCCGTAGCCGCTTCCCCCTTCGTCAGCGGTCTCCTCGCCGAGCCCTTCGAGCTCCGCGACGGCCGCCTGCGCATCCCGACGGGGCCCGGCCTCGGCATCGACCTCGACGAGCAGCTGCTGGAAAGGATGCGGGTGGACTGATTGAGGGTCCCGATCACGATGGCCAACCTGGGCTACGGCATGGAGACGGGGAACATCGTGTCCTGGTCGACGCAGGTCGGCGACAGGGTCGAGCGCGGCGAGGTGATCGTCGAGGTCGAGACCGACAAGACGAACGTCGAGATGGAGGCGCTCGCCTCCGGCACGCTCGTCGAGGTCACGCAGGCTGCGGGCGCCGACGTTCCCGTCGGCGAGGTGATCGCCTTCCTCGAGACCGACGACTGATGGCCCTCGACACGGAGCGCTGTTGAGCGAATCGTCGGCATCCGCGATCGTCGATCTCGAGGTCATCCCCATCGTCACGCCGGCGGTCAATGCGGACGACTGCGACGGGGCCGCGGACACGGTGGTCGTGCGGCTGACCGACGAGGCCGGGCGGACGGGCATCGGTGAGGCGGACGCTCCTGCCGACCTCATACGCGCGTTCATCGAGCAGCCCGACCTCCACGTCTGGAGCCGGAACGTCAGCAACCTCGTCGTCGGCCGCGACCCGTTCCCGATCGCGGCGCTCGTCGACGAGCTCTACGGAAAAACCCTCTATCCGGGCCGGCGCGGGCTCGGAATCCATGCTCTCTCGGCGATCGACATCGCACTCCACGATCTCGTCGGCAAGCAGCTCGGCCGGCCGGTGTACGAGCTGCTCGGCGGCGCCCGGAAAGAGGCGCTGACGCCGTACGCGACGATCTTCCCTGGGTTGCCGCAGGGCCGGTCGCTCGACGAGCTCCTCCAGGACATCGGCGTTCGCTTCGAGGCCGCACTCGAGGCCGGCTTCCGCTCGGTGAAGATGGAGTGCCTGTTCTACGATCTCGTCACGGACGGCGAGCTCGTCGACGCCGTTCGTGAGGGTCGGCGCATGCTGGGGGACGGTGTCGCGCTGATGCTCGATTTCGGCTACCGCTGGAGCGACTGGCGCGCGGCCCTCTGGACGCTGCGGCGTCTCGAGGATTGTGACGTCTACTTCGCCGAAGCGACACTTCAGCACGATGACCTCGAGGGCCATGCCCGCCTGGCGGAGCGGGTCGAGCTGCGGATCTGCGGCGCCGAGTTCGCGGCGACCCGCTTCGAGTGCCGCGAGTGGCTGACGGAGGGACGCGTCGACGTGCTCCAGCCGGACATCAACCGCTGCGGCGGCCTCACCGAGATCAAGCGGATCGCAGAGCTCGCGTCCTACCACGCTGCGACGGTGATCCCACACGGGTGGAAGACCGGAATCACGGCTGCCGCCGGGCGCCACTTCCACGCCGCGACCGTCAACTCACCGACGTTCGAGTTCCTCTCACCGCTCCTGTGGCAGTCGCCGATCCGCAGCGAGCTCGTTCACCCCGAGCCCGAGATCCGCGACGGCCGGATGGATCTGCCGACCGGCCCGGGTCTTGGCATCGAGCTCGACGAGGAGGCGGTCGCCCGCTACCGGGTCGACGACGTCAAGGCAGCGGGCACGTGACGGCGGGCGTCGAAGAGAGCGTTACGCGCGTCGCGGTCCTCGAGCGCGTCCGAGCTGCAGCCGACCGGCTTTGCGCCTATCCCTTTACGTGCTGGCACTACGGCGACTCGATCGGCTTCGAAGGCCTCCTCGCGGCTACCGACCTGCTCGGCGACGGCCGGTACGAGGGTTTCGTCCACGGCGCCGTCAAGGCATGGATCCCGCGGGCTCAGCCGTACCGCGAGCTCGACAACACCGCGCCGGGATACGCGATGTGCCTCCTCTACGAGCGCACGGGAGACGACACCGTACTCGTAGCGTGTCTCGAGCTCGCGCGCTTCCTCACCGGGCGGCGCACGATCCGCGGCGCCTATGTCGCCTTCGAGCACGCGCCGCTCCGTGCACCTTACGGGGGCGCCGAGCTGCCGCCCGCCGAGCGGGCGCTGCTCGACGATCCGGGCGCCGGCGTCTTCGTCGACTGCCTCCACTTCGACGCGCCGTTCCTCGTGCTGCTCGGCCGCATCGCAAACGACGAGGGGCTCATTGAGGTGGGCGTCGGCCAGGCGCTCGCCCTGGTCGAGCTGCTCCAGCAGCCTGACGGGCTCTTCGCTCACTTCTTCCTCGAGCGAACCGGGCAGACTTACGGTCACGGCTGGGGGCGGGGCCAGGGCTGGGCGCTACTCGGCCTGCTCGATGTGCTCGAGCACCTGCCGCAGGCCCATCCGGAGGCGGGTCGCCTCCGCGCGGCGCTCGAGCGGCTCGCGAACGCTCTCGTCCGAACGCAGGAGCCCGACGGACACTGGCCGACGCCGATCGCGGACCGAACGAGCTTCCACGAGACCTCCACCGCCTCGTTCGCGGCGGCCGGGCTCGCGCGCGGCGCCGCACTCGGCCTCCTCGACGCGTCGGTGCTCCTTGCGGCAGAGCGGGCCTGGCGCGCAAGCCTCGCCTCCGTCGGCGCCGACGGCTCGACAGCCGGCGTCTCGGCCGCGCTCTGGGCCTCGACCGGGCTCTCGCACTACGCGGGCGCACCGGTGGGCTTCCAGGTTCCGTGGGGAGCGGGGCCGTTCCTCGTGGCGGCGAGAGAGCAGCTCGTGGGGCGCATCGGATGATCGGGCTCCCTGCCGGCGGGATGATCGCGTCGCTGCCGACGCCGTTCACGCGGGACGGCTCCGTCGACCTGCCGGCGCTGCGCCGACTCGTCCGCTTCTCCGCGGACTCGGAGGCGGCGGCCGTCCTCGTCAACGGCCTCGCCGGCGAGGTCGCCGAGCTCACCGAGCGCGAGCGCTCGGCGCTCGTCGAGGCCTGCCTCGAGGCGAGCGAGGAACGCCTCCCCGTCCTCGTCGGCGCCTGGGCCGCATCGGTCGGCGAGGCGTGCAGCTTCGCGCGCGCAGCCGAGCGTGCGGGAGCCGCCGGAGTGATGGTGTCCATCCCGTCCGACGCGCCCCGCGAACCCGCGACGGAGCTCGCGCGGATCGCGGCCGCAGCCGGCCTCCCGGTCGTCGTTCAGGACGCCCCGGGCTACCTCGGCGTCGGACTCGGCCCACCGGTGCTTGCGGACGTCCTGCGGCTGGCTCCGAACGTTCGCGGGTTGAAGCTGGAGGGCGGGTCCGAGGCGGTCGAGGTCGTGCGAGAGCGGCTGGGCGACGAGATCCCGCTGTGGGGCGGCGACGGCGGCAGGCACCTCCTCGACTGCCTTCGCGTCGGCGCGGTAGGCGCGATCCCTGGCGTCGAGGTGGTCGACCGGCTCGTCGAGGTGTGGCGAGCCGAGCGCGACGGGGACGACGGACGCGCCGACGCGATCTTCGGGACGCTCCTACCGCTGCTCGTCTTCGAGTTGGAGTCGCTCGGCCGGTATGCGGCAAGCGCGAAACACGTTCTCCTGCGTCGGGGACTGCTCGAGTCGACGCGGACACGCCTGCCGGGCGCGCAACTCGCTCCGGCTGCCGTCCGGCTGCTCGACCATCACCTCGCGGGCGCACTTCTGGAAGAGACCGCCACCCACGCAAGGAGCACGAGTTGACCGATGCGCAGAAGCTCGTCTGGTACCGCCGGATGATCCAGATCCGGCTGTTCGAGGACAAGGTGCAGGAGCTCTTTCAACAGGACTCATCGGGGACTCACGTTGCCTGTACTTCAAACAAAAACCCAAAAACCCCCAATTTACGGGGGTTTTGAGAGCGGATGATGGGACTCGAACCCACGACCTTCTGCATGGCAAGGGCTGGCGGGGCGTTCGCGCCTGTTCGCTTTCGTTCGCCAAATCCTCCTGTATGCAGCGACTTCGGTTGGGTGAGCGAACGCCACCGAGCCCGAGCGAACGTCAGATGCAGCCATTGCTTCCATTGTGATCGTAGCCACGTTCAAGCACGTGACCCGCAGGCCCGGGCGCCCATCGGGATCGCGTCCGCACGCTGTCCTCGGGTCCGTCGTGGACAAACGTCCCCCCGGCCTTAGGAGCGCGGAATGCGGCGCGCCGGGTCGAGGCCGGACACTGCCCAGGAGCGACCAAGTCCCGTCAGCTGGAGACCGACTCGTAGAGTTCGGGGCGTCGAAAATGCGGAAAGAACGTCTCTGCAACAGCTCGCCGCTCTGCGAGCGTTGCTGCTCGAAAGTCGACGATTAGCAAATCCTCTTCGTTAGGAGACGCCTCGGCGAGGATCACCCCCCACGGATCGAGCGCCATGGTGATGCCGGGAAAGTTGCGTTCCGGATCGATCTGGTTCACGACGAGGATGAAGACGCCGTTGTCGTAGGCACGGGCCGGGAGGTACCTGAGCCAGCGGGCGCGCTTCTCCTCTCTCGTCTCCGACCCGGTCGAGGCATGGGGCATGAGGATGAGCTCGGCTCCGGCGAGCGCCTGGACGGTCGAGGCCTCGGGGAAGTGCGTGTCGTAGCAGATCTGCACGCCGATGACGGCGTGCTCCAGTCGAAATACCGGCAGGTCGCTTCCCGGCCTGAACCGGCCGATCTCGCTCGTGGGGACGTGCGTCTTCCGGTAGCTCTCCATGCGGCCGTTAGGGCTTGCGATCAGCTGCGTGTTGTAGAGAACGCCCGACGGGGCGCGCTCGAGCATCCCGGCCAGCACGACGATGCCAAGCTCGTCAGCCAGTGCGGCGACAGCGCCCACGAGATCTCCTTCCAGCGGCTGGGCGAGCTCGTGCGGGAGGTCTCCGTCGGACGGGTAGCCGCAGAGCGACAGCTCCGGGAAGCACACGATCTGTGCGCCCACCGACACGGCTTGGCGCGCGAGCTCGCCGTGCTTCGCAAGATTCCCCTCGAAATCGCCGACGCTGCTTCCGATCTGCGCTGCAGCTACTCGGGTGTCATGCACGCGTCCTCCGCTGTCATCGGCTCACATAAGAGGTCGAAGCATTTGCGCGACGGATCGCGGCCTCCGCCGCGGCGGCGAACTCCTCGAGCGCGTCGTAGTTGAGCTCCACTCCGAGGCCCGGCTTCTCCGGCGGGCGAATGATTCCGTCCTCGAAGGCGAGCTCGTCGTGGGTCAGCTCCTTTCGCAGCGGGGACTCGCAGAGCTCGGCGGGGAGGAACTCGAAGAAGGGCATGTGCGGCGTGACCATCGCGAGCTGGGTAGCCGCCGCGACGGAGAGGCCCGTCTTCCACGCATGCGGCACGATCAGCCGGCCGCGCCTCCCGGCGAACTCACAGACACGACGCGCTTCCGTGAACCCGCCGACTCGCCCGATGTCGGGCTGCGCGACCTCCACTCCGCCCTGGTCGATGAGCACCTCGAAGTCGTGGCGCGTCGAGAGCCACTCCCCGGCCGCGATGCGAACGGGCGAGAGGCTGGAGAGCTCCGCGTAGCCGTCAACGTCGTCGGTCCACAGGGGTGTCTCGAGGAAAAAGACGTCGAGGCCGTCCCACATCGCGATCGCCGCGAGCGCCCGCTCGACCGAGTCGAAGGCGTACTGGACGTCGACCATGATCGTCATCTCTGGGCCGACGGCGTCACGGACGGCGGTGATGACCTCCGCGATCCGCTCGTCCGGCCCGACGAGGCCCTTGTGCACATACGGACCGGAGAACGTCGCTTCGAGCTTGCACGCTTTGAAGCCAATCGCGCGCGCGCGGGTCGCCCAGCCGACCATCGACTCCACATACGCTTCGAACGTCTCCACCTCCGGTTGGAGCGACGCGTAGGGAGTCAGCTCCGAGCGCGCGGCCTCACCCCAGAGGCGCCAGCAGGGGAGGCCTTCGGCCTTTCCACAGATGTCCCAAAGCGCGATGTCAAGCGCGCCGAGAGCGTGGACGACTGCGCCGCGTCGTCCCGACATCGCGCTGCCGACGTAGAGGTCCTCCCAGATCCGCTCCGGCTCGAGCGGGTCGCGACCGATCAGCATCTGTTTGAGACCCCGATCCATCGTGTGCGTGCCGGGCGCTTCGATGCACGCACGCGCGATCCACGCGTTGAGATCCGTCTCGCCGAGGCCGACGATTCCCTCGTCCGTGACGACCTCGATGACGATGGTGTCCTGCGCGGAGCTCGTCGCCTCGACATCGAAGCCGGGGTCGAGCAGAACGTGCGTCCTGACGTCGGCGACTTTCACGTCATACCCGGCTGTAGGCGCCGTCGATCGAGATGTTCGCTCCCGTCATGAACCCGGCTTCGTCGGCGCAGAGCAGGACGCATGCGTCCGCGACCTCATCGACCCGGCCGAAACGTCCGATCGGGTGCTTCGAGAGCAGCCCCGCCTCCATCTCGGCCCCGTTCTCCATCGCGTCCATCACCGACCGGTGCAGCTCGGTCTCGATCACGCCGGGCATCAGCGTGTTGGAGCGGATGCCTCGCGGCCCGTACTCGACCGCGATGTGATCGGACAACATGTTGAGGCCGGCCTTGGAGATGTCGTAGGCGCAGTCGCCGGGCCACACGGTGATCGCGCACACCGAGCTCATGTGCACGATCGAGCCGCCACCCGCCGCGAGCAGGTGCGGAATGGCGAACTTCGCCACGAGGAACGGTCCGCGCAGGTTGACGCGTAGGACCTCGTCGAAGGCGTCCACGTCCCATTCGTGCACCGGTGGCCAGTCGGACACGTCGATGCCCGCATTGTTGACCAGCGTGTCGAGGCCGCCGAGCCCGTCGGCCGCGGCCGCGACGACACTCTGAGCGCCCGCCGCCTGGGACACATCGCCGAGGGCCGCGATCGCGGTCCCGCCCGCCGCGGTGATCTCGTCCACCGTCCGCTGCATCCGCTCAGGATCTCGGCCGCCAATCGCGACCGCCGCCCCCTCGTGCGCGAAGCGCTTGGCGACCTCGCGGCCGATGCCGCTCGAGGCGCCGGTGACGAGCGCCCGTTTGCCCTCCAGTCGGCCCATCAGCCGCCTCCTTCCAGGTCGAGGGCCGGATAGGCGAAGCAGCGTGCGGCGGCCCCGCCGTCCGCGACGATCTCGGCGCCGTTGACGTACGAGGCGCGATCGGAGAGCAGGAACGCGACGACCTCGGCCATCTCCTCGGGTTGACCGACGCGGAGCATCGGTGCGAGCTCCCCCTCTCGCCGCAGTGCCTCATCGCGGTCGAGCTCCGGCGGCAGCGTCGCGTACGTCATCGGCGTCTCGATCACTCCGGGCAGGAGCGCATTGCAGCGGATGCCGTGTGCCCCGTAGTCGACCGCGATCGACTTTGTCACCATCAGAATCGAGGCCTTTGCAGCGTCGTAGACGAAGTAGCGCGGGAACGCCACGATTCCCTGGATCGACGAGACGTTCACGATCGAGCCGACACGTGCGTGCAACATGCGGCGAACCGCCATGCACGCTCCGAACATCGTGCCCAGCTGAAGCACGCGGAGCCCGCGCTCGATGTGCTCGGCGTCGATCTCGTGTGCAGCGCCGACCCAGTCGATTCCTGCGTTATTGACCCAGTACCGGAGCTCGCCTGCCGCCTGTGCGGCGTCGGCCGCGCGCTCGTGTGTGTCCCAGTCGCCGACGTCGCCGACGAGCGGCTCGAAACGCCCCCCGAGCTCGCGACGCGCCGCGTCGAGTGCGCTCTCGTCGACATCGACCGCGACCACGTGGACGCCGTCGTCGAGCAGGCGCGCAGCAATCGCCTGCCCGATGCCCTTCGCAGCTCCGGTGACGACGGCGGTCCTCATGCGCAGTGCCTCGCGATCGAGCAGCGGGGGCGGTGGACCCGCCCCCGCTCACAGCCCTGGGTCACTCCGGTGGTATCTCACGGTAGACGAGCGTGATGTCCGTCCCCCGGCTCTTCTTGACCGCTGCGACCACGAGATAGAACAACGCCCCGAGCACGGCTGGGCCGATCGTCCAGCCGAACAGCTTGCCGAGGTTCGCGTTCGCGCCGAGCTGGTCGTAGTGAAGATACGCAAACCAGACGAAGACGCCCGTGAGGATCGCTCCCACGCCGGCGATCTGCACGAGCGGCACGCCGAGGATGGCCTTCTGCGACGTCGATGCCCGGTACAGCTGCGGCCGCAGGACCGGAGCGAGAACGCCTGCGAGACCGACGAGCCCCATCGCGATCAACTGCACGAGCAGCGCGTAGGCCAGCACGATGAAGAAGCCTGTCTGGTCGTACACCGCCCAGATAAACGTCGCCGCGGACATCAGCAGCGCGCACAGGAGCGCCAGATCCGGGCAGCCGTAGCGGTTCACTCGCGTGACGCCCTTCGGGAGCACGCCGTCGAACGACATCGCGAAGATCGCTCGCGTCAGCTGCAGGCTCGAGATGTAGGTGATCAGTGGCCAGAAGATGATGTAGAGGATGAAGATGAGCAGCGTGTAGGCCGTGCTGCCGACGCTGATGCCGCTCAGGTAGAAGAAGGTCGTTCCCGGGGTCGCGACCTGCTCCGGCAGCCCGCCGCCGTTGGCGGCGCGTAGGAAGTCGCTCCCGAACGTCTTGAAGAAGATCGCCGTGCAGATGGCGACGAGAATGAGCGGCACGACGCCGCCGAGCGCCATGTTGTTCGCCGTCTTGATCGTCGAGGCCTGGCGGAGCTCGCCGCCCACGAAGGTCGACCAGTAGCTGAAGATGGCGGTCGTTGCGAAGACCGCGATGATCGGGATCGTCGCGCTGAACGAGAAGCTCGGATGGACGGCCACCCCGTTCTTGAGCGCCGTTGCGATCGTGCCGGCGTAGGCGTCCGGCTTGTGCGTGATGTCCTGGACGAAGCCGTTGAACTTCGAGATGAAGTGCCCCTTCGACTGGAAGAGCGTGACGACCGTGACGATTCCGAGCGAGGTCGTCACCATCCAGAAGAAGAGGTTCTGGAGACGCAGGATCCAGCGCCAGCCGCCGAGCTGCATCAGGCCGGCTAGGGCGAACATGATCAGCCCGAAAAAGATGAGCCAACCCTTGCTCGCACCCGCGTGCTGTCCCCAGCTGACGAGGCCGGGCCAGCCGCCGATCAACCCGACGGAGACGCAGAGCGGCGTGATTCCGGCAGTGACGACGGCGAGCCCGAAGAACGCGTTGGAGAGCAGCGACGCCGTCGACATGCAGAAGACGGAGACGTAGCCGATCGCCGGGTGGATGACACGGCTGACGAGCATGTAGTCGCCGCCGGAGCGCGGGATCATCTGGGTCAGCAACCCGAACGCGTACGCGAACGCGAGGCTCATCGGCACGACGAGCAGGAGCGCGAGGAACGGGTTGCCGCCGGGCCCGACGGCGAGCGCGAACAGGAGCACCGCCACCATCGTCTGGGTCGGATGCCCCGGGATGAAGTTGATGATCAGCGACGAGCGCGGTGGCACGCCGCGGACAAGGCCGGTCGCGGTGCGTGTGAACAGTCCGGGCTTCGCGACCCCTGTCCCTTCTGCTGCTACGTCACTCACAGGAGACCTCCGTCCAAGGATGGCCTGCTAGCCGACGACGAACTGGTGCTTGTGCACTTCTGAACCTGCAAGCGTCACGACGGCCCCGTGGATGTGGCCGCTGTTGTACTCCGAGCCTGTATTGATCGCGAGCGTCCTTCCGATCCGCACCTCCCCTCGCGACTCGTGGATGTGCCCGTGGAGCGAGAGGAGCGGCTGGAACTCCTCGATCAGCTGCCGGACGGCTGTGCTTCCGACCGGGATCGGGTGAGGCTGGCCGCCGACATAGCGCAGCGTCAGATCGGGGTTCATCTCGTTCGCAGTGTCGAGCCCCGAGTCGTGGGGCGGCACGTGCAGGTTGAAGATCGCCGTCCCCGGATCCTCGAGCTGGTCGGCAAGCGACTTGATCCGGGCGTAGAGATCGTCCTCATCGAGCTCCCGCGGAGTGTGCCACGGCGTCGGGTTGGAGTATCCGCACGAGATCATCTCGTAGTGGCCGACGCGCACGATCCGGTCGTCGCAGGACTGGACGTGCCGGGCCTCCACGATGACGGCGTCGCACGACCACGGGTCGTCGTTGCCGGGCATCACGTAGACGTCGATGCCGTATTCCGTCATCCGCTCGTCGGCGAGGGCGATCCATGCGCGCAGCTCAGTGACGACCATCTCCTCGAACAGCGCGGCGCGCGCGTCTTCGTCCTCGCGGACATTCGCAATCTGCGTCGGCGAGGCGAGCCAGGGATACATGCCGTTGAAGCGGATCGCGGCGACGAGCTCCTCGAGCTCCTCGTCCGTCGATCCGGAGCGGACCTCGCCGATGAACGTCGCCCTGAATGTCCCCTTGTCGTCGAGCTCGACCGGCACGATCGCCTTCCCCGTCAGATCGCCTCCCATGATCAGCGCCTGGACGCCGTAGAAGCGACCGGCGCCGAGAAACTTGCGCCAGCAGAGCTCCGAGCCGTGGACGTCGGACGCGTAGTAGAGCGAGAGCGTGTCCGTCGTGGGTCTCGTGCGCTCTTCGCGCTTCGCCCGCTTCAGGAGCATGTGAGGAGCCGATCCATGTGTCCGAAAACGTTTGCACGGCGACGGTAAACCTCCTTCCGGACGACGTCAAGCACCGGGCCCCGATCGCACCCCCCGAGACGACGATTACGTCGGGTCGAGGACGACGCGTCCCGCCGTTCCAGACAGAGTCGTCTCGATCGCCTCCGCGATCTCGTCGAACGGGAAGCGGTGGGTAACGAGAGGCGCTAGGTCGAGCTTGCCTGCAACTACGAGCGCAGCGAGCGCCGGGATGTCGAGCGCAGGAGTCGCGCCGCCGACGTGCGTCCCGAGCAGATCGTGCTCGAACTGCGTCAACTCGTACACCGGCACGCTGGCACTCACACCGAGCGCAGGCTGGCCGATCAGCACTGTGGTGCCGCCGGTACGGGTGGCGGCGAGCGCTTGCTCGGCAACAGAGGGGATCCCGATCGCCTCGAAGGCGTGATCCACCCCTCCGGGAACGATTCGCGCGATCGCCGCGACGGGATCCTCGGCGGACGGGTCAACGACATGAGTCGCGCCGAGCCGGCGGGCGAGCTCACGCTTCGACGGGACCGGATCGACAGCGATGATCGGATGCGCGGAGACGAGTACCGCGCCGAGCACGGCTGCGAGGCCGACCCCACCGCACGCGAGCACCGCCACCGACTCGCCGGGACGGACGTTCGCCCGGCGGGTGACGGAGACGACGCCGGTCAACACGCCGCAGCCGAGCAGGCAGGCGAGGGAAGGGTCGAGCTCCACCGGAACCGGGATCGCCGCGTTCGCAGGAACGACGGCGTGCGTCGCAAACGACGAGACGAGCGCGAGATGGTAGAGCGGCTCCCCGCCGCGGGCTAGTCGCGTCGTCCCGTCGGGAAGCACGCCGTCGTCCATGCAACGCGCCGCAGTCGTGCAGAGGTTCACCCGACCCTGCAGGCAGAAGTGGCAGCGGCCGCAAGCCGGCGTGAAGGTGAGGACGACGCGCTCGCCGACCCTCGCCGGATCGACGCCGTCGCCGACGGCCTCGATCGTCCCGGCACCCTCGTGGCCGAGGACCATCGGCAGCGGAGCCGGCCATTTGCCGTCGAGGAGCGAGAGGTCGCTGCGGCAAATGCCCGAAGCGAGCATCCGCACGAGGACCTCGTCGCGGCGCGGCGCCCCGAGCTCGACCTCTTCGACGCGGAGGTTCCCCCGCTCGACGAGGACGGCCGCTCTGATCTTCATCGCGGAGCCGCGGCTGTCGAGCTGCGCACGACGAGCTCGGGCGCGATCGGGATCTCGACGTCGCGGGGCGGACCGCCCTCGACCTGCTCGAGCAGAACGTCGACCGCCGTCGTGCCGAGCTCGTGCAGCGGCATCCTGATCGCGGTCAGCGGCGTCTCGAGGTACTCGCAGAGAGGGTCATCGTCGTGGGACAGGAGCGACAACTCCTCCGGAACGCGAGCACCGACCTCCCTGACCGCCGCCAGCGCCCCAAGCGCCTGATTGATATTCGCGACGAAGACTGCGGTCGGCGCGGACTTCGACCTCAGCAGGCTCTGCATGGCGACGAACCCACCCGTCTCGCTCAGCGGCGCCGTGACGACCCTGGGCGTACAGGCTGCTTCAGCCGCGCGCTCGACGAAGCCGTCGCGGCGGCGGGCGACCGTGTCGAGCTCGACCGGCCCGCCCAGATGGGCGATCGAGCGGTGACCGAGCTCGAGAAAGTGGTCGGCGGCCATCCGCCCCGCATCGCTGTCGCGCATCGTCACGTTGCGGCCACTCCCGGCGTGCGCGCGGTCCATGAACACGCACGGAACCGGGCCGCCCGCGAACCTGTCGAGGTTCGGGTTGCCGAGGCGCGCGCTCTGGATCAAGAGGCCGTCGATCCGGCCCTCCTCGACCAGCCGCTCGTACGCATCCTCGGCCGCCCCGCCCTCCCCTGCGTCCTCGGCCAGCACGAGCACGAAGCTGCGCTCCCAGGCGCGATCGAACGCCCCGCGCACAATGGGTGAATTGACGGGATTGCGGAGCGACGGGACGAGCAGACCGAGCGTCCCGGTCGTCGCGAGCCGGAGGCCGCGTGCGATCGCGTTCGGCCGGTACTGCAGCTCGCGCGCCGCCGCGAGGATGCGCTGCCTCGTGTCCGGCCGAACGGCCACGTCCCCGCCGCCGTTGATCACGCGCGAGACGGTGGAGACGTGGACGCCGGCCGCGCGGGCGACGTCGTCGAGCCGGGCAGGACGGACGCGCTCGGTCATGGGCGCCGCGCAGGCCGAGCAAGTGACGCTCCGCGTCCTCGGCGGCGTCGCCGTCCAACTCCACGCCGGCGGCGCTGTCCATCCTGCGCTTGCGCGGAGCTACCGCGACATCGACCTCGTTGCGACGCGCAAGCAGGGTCGCGCCGCGACACAGCTGCTGCGGGAGCTCGGCTACCAGCCGAACCAACGCTTCAACGCCATGCACGGGGCGACGCGGCTCGTGTTCTACGACGTCGAGCATGGGCGCCAGGTCGACGTCTTCGTCGGCGAGTTCCGGATGTGCCATGCGATCCCGATCGCGGACAGGCTGCATCTCGACGACGAGACGATCCCGCTCGCAGAGCTGCTGCTGACAAAGCTTCAGATCGTCCACCTAAACGAGAAGGATCTACGCGACATGTGGGCGATCCTCCACGAGCACGATGTCGCTGAGCACGACGAGGACGCCGTCAATGCCGGCCACATCGCCCGGTTGCTCGCGACGGATTGGGGCCTCTGGCGGACGAGCCGCCAGACGGTCGAGTCAGCGCGCACGCACCTCGTCGACACCGCGCTCGACGACGCCGACCGGGCGCTGCTCGACGATCGCCTCCAGCGCCTCTGGCAGCGCGTCGAGGCGGAGCCGAAGAGCCTACGCTGGCGCGGGCGGGCGAGGCTCGGCGACCGCTCCCAGTGGTACGAAGAGCCGGAGGAGGTCGCGCACGCGGCGATCGAGGGCGCGTCCGTGACCCCGGGTTGACGCCACACAACCTCCGCTCTTACAGTCGCACAAACGTTTGCGCGCCGGGGAGGTCGGGTGACAGTCGCTCGCTTTGCAGGAAAGACGGTCGTGCTCTCAGGCGGCGGCCGCGGCATTGGCGAGGCGACCGCGCGCCGCTTCGCGGCCGAGGGCGCGGACGTCCTCCTCGTCGCGCGCACGGCTGCGGAGCTCGAGGCGGTGGCCGCCGACATCGTCGCGGGCGGCGGCAAGGCGTGGGCACGGGCGGCGGACGTGTCGGACCCGGACGCGATCGACGCAACCGTGCAGGCTGCCCGGGAGCGCTGGGAGCGAATCGACGTCCTCGTCAACTGCGCCGGGATCGACCACGACGCCCCGTTTCTCGACTTCCCGCAGGAGGCCTGGCAACGCGTCCTGGCCGTCAACCTGACCGGTGCATTCATCATGGCACAGCGCGTCGCTCGGGTGATGGCTGCATCAGGCGGCGGCTCGATCGTGCACGTCTCGTCGATCTACGCGTACGGAGCCGACGGAAGCCAGGTCGCGTACAACTCCTCTAAGGCGGGAATGCTCGGCCTGAGCAGGACGATGGCGATGGAGCTGGCGCGGTTCGGAATCCGCTCGAACGTCGTCGCTCCCGGCTACACCGCGACGCCGCTAACGCGGCAGTACGTCGGAGATGCCGTGTACGGGTACATGGCGAAGGACTTCGACCGCATCCCGCAGCGGCGCATGGCGACGCCGGAGGAGATCGCTGCGGCCATCGTCTTTCTCGCGTCCGACGACGCCGGCGCGATCACCGGCAGCGAGCTCGTGGTCGACGGCGGCACGATCTCGAACCTGTACATCGTCGAGACCTTGCCCGCTGAATAGGGTCGCGTGCACGCATATTCGTCTGCACCCGGTCGACCTCCAGGAGCTCGCCGCCGCGCTCCTGTCCGCCGCGGCCGCTCCCGTCGAGGCGGCCGCAACGACCGCCGAGTTGCTCGTGCGAGCCGATATGCGGGGCACCCGTCGCACGGAATCAGGCTCGTCGGTGAATACTGCGATCGCTGCCGCTCGGGCCGTATCGACGCGGCGGCGCGGCCGGCCGTTGAGCGGGACCACGGCTCCACACTCGTCCTCGACGGGCGCCGTGCAGTCGGCCAGATTGCGGCCATGGTGCCCGTCGACCTCGCGGTCGAGCGAGCGCGCGAGCACGGCGTTCCCATTGTGGCGATGTGCCGCGGCGGACACATGGGCCGTCTCGCCGACTACGTCGAGCGCGGAGCCGAGGCAGGCATGATCGTGATCCTCGCCGCGAACGACTCCGGCGCCAACCAGGTCGTCGCACTGCACGGATCCGTCGAGCCACGTCTTGCCACGAACCCGCTCGCGGTCGGCGTGGCCAGCCCAGAGCCTCCGCATCTCGTCCTTGACATGTCTACGAGCGTCGCGAGCCGTGGCACGATCGAGGAGGCACGACTGGCTGGCCACCAGATCCAACGAGACGTGGGCCCTCGGCAACGCGGTCCTGCCAGTCGGCGGTCCAAAGGGAACGGGGCTCGCGCTCGTCGTGGAGGTCCTGGCAGGCATCCTCAGCAGCGCAGGCTTCAGCGACCGGACACCTGCCGACGACAGCCAAGGCGTTTGTTTCATCGCGATCGACCCATCACGCTTGCTGGGCGTCGGTGCGCTCGAGGCTGCGGTCGAGAGCATCGTCCAGCACGTGCGGTCGGCACGGCTTCTGTCATCCCATCACCCGGTTCTGGTGCCAGGCCGAGGCGGGCCCGCTCGCAGCCGAGACGAGCCCCTGCGACGGCGACGGCGTCAGCGCAGCGCTGTGGGACGACCTCGCCGGCCGCCCGCGCAGCCGGCATCACGACTCCGGCGGCGATCGGAGAGGAGGCGGCCTGACCAGTCGAGCCATAAGCGGAAGCGTTCCCCCGCGCGGCTCCGGCGCCCTTCTGGCGCTCGGCTGGGACCACCCGCGGTGCGCGTCGCCCATGCTCGCCTGCTCGAGGACCTGGCTGCACGAAGCAGGGGTCGAGGTCGCGTGGCAATGGCGCAGCCTCGCGTCGTTCGGAGACGAGCCCCTCGAGGCTCTCGCGCCCCGTTTCGACCTACTCGTCATCGACCACCCCTTCTGCGGCACTGCTGCGGCGAGCGGTTGCCTCCTCCCGCTCGATGAACTGCTTCCACCAGCCTGCCTGGAGGAAATCGCCGCCGACAGCATGGGATCGAGCCACAGCTCCTACACGTTCGCCGGGCACCAGTGGGCGCTAGCCGTCGACGCCGCCTGCCAGGTGACGGCGATCCGAGATGACCTGCTCGACGGCGCCTCTACCCAGACGTGGGATGACGTCGTCGCGCTTGCCCGCTCCAGACCCGGCGCCGTCGCCCTCCCGCTCTCCCCCGCCCATTCGATCTCGAGCTGGCTGACGCTCGTGGCGAACGCCGGCGACCCTGCCGCACACGGGCCGTCGGTCGTCGACACCGAGACCGGGACACGAGCGATCGAGCTGTTGGCCGAGCTGTTCTCGCTCGGCCCAGCAGAAGCGGTCGAGTGGGAGCCGCCGGATGTCCTTGGCCGACTGACTGCGACCAATGAGCTGGCGTGCGTCCCACTCACCTACGGGTTCGTCACGTACGCGACGTCGGAACTCGTGAAGCATCGCTGCAGGTTCACCGACATCCCATCGGCGGGCTCGGGGCCCGTCGGCGCCATCCTCGGCGGCACAGGCCTGGCCGTGTCGTCCGCGTGCCGACGCAAGGAGGAGGCAGCTGCATTCGCGGCGTGGGCGTGCGGGAGGGACGCACAGTGCCGGATCGTCGCTCGCTCCGGCGGGCAGCCGGCCAGCCGGGCGGCCTGGGCAGAGTCCACGATCGATGAGGCAGCGGGCGGGTTTTACTGCGGCACACGGGCGACGATCACCTCAGCATGGGTGCGCCCCCGGGACGCGTGGTGGCCGGAATTCCAGCTCACAGCTGGCCGCATGCTCACCCGCGCGCTCGCCGACGGCGCTCCTTCCAGCGTCACCTTCCATGAACTCGACGGCCTGTATCGCGATTGCCGCGGGAGGCTCCCATGAAAGTCACGGACGTCACATGCTATGTCCTGCTCGACCCCGGTTATGACAGAGCGGCGACCAGCTCGAACCAGGACGACATCGTCGTCGAGGTCCACACCGACGAGGGGATCACCGGCATCGGCGAGACCGACCTGAACGCCTGGGTCGCGCGTGCCTGCATTGAGGCGCCCGGTACGAACACGATGGATCTGGGTCTCGGTCAGACCCTCGTCGGGATGGATCCTCTCGACCCGGCCTCGGTCTGGGAGCGCCTCTACGTCGCCACCGCCATGACCGGACGCCGCGGCGCCCTGATCCACGCGCTCGGGGCGATCGACATGGCGCTCTGGGACATCTGCGGCAAGGCGGCGGGGAAGCCGACCTGGCAGCTCCTCGGCGAAGCCGCCCACGACTCGTTCACGCCCTACGCTTCGCTCCTGCCCAACCGGGGCGGCTCGTGGGATGACTTCTGCCAGGCGCTCGTCGACCAGGCCGTGTGGGCGCACGGGCTCGGCTTTCGGGCGGCGAAGCTCGAGACGCTCGTCACCGGACCGTACGCACACGAGGGCCTCGATGAGCCTGACAGCCGCATCGTCGAGGTGATCCGCAGCGTGCGCGAGTCCGTCGGGCCGGAGTTCACGATCATGGTCGACGTCGCCTACGCGTGGGATTCCGTCGATGACGCGCTTGCGATCATCGAGACCTGGGCGGAGTACGACGTGTTCTTCGTCGAGACGCCGCTATGGTCAGACGACCTGGACGGCTACGCCGAGCTGGCACGACGCTCGCCGATCAAGGTCGCCGCAGGTGAATGGCTCTCGACCCGCCACGAGTTCCTCGATCTGATGGATCGGGGTAGCGTCCACGTTGCCCAACCCGACGTGGGGCGCGTCGGCGGGTTGACCGAGGCGAAGCGAGTCTGCGACCTCGCCGCCGAGAGAGGTCGATTGATCGTCCCACACGGATGGAAGACCGGCATCACCGTCGCCGCAACCGCGCATCTGGCGGCAGTGACGCCGCACATGCCGTTCTTCGAGTTCGTGCCGCAGGAGGTCGCGGAGTCCGCGCTGCGGCGCGAGCTCGTCGCCGACGAGCTCCGGCTCGTCGACGGCCGCCTGCAGCTACCAAGCAGGCCCGGGCTCGGCATCGAGCTCGACCGCGACGCGCTCGAGAGGTTCGCGGACGCCGCAATCCGCCGGCACGGGTCGGGCAACTGACAGGGAGGCACAGTGCTTTCGATGGAGGACGTCCGCACGCTCGCCACGGGGCTCGACCATCCGGAGGGCATCGCCCTCGGTCCGGACAGCCTCCTCTACGCCGGCGGCGAAGCAGGCCAGGTCTACCGCGTCGACCCGACCAATGGCGGGACGCAGCAGATCGCCGCATCGGAGGGCGGGTACATGCTCGGTCTCTGCCTCGACGCCGCCGGCGCGGTCTACATCTGCGACGCAGGTATCGCGGCAGTCCTTCGCGTCGATCCTTCCGGCGCGCTCGAGAGGTGGTGCGAGGCTGCCGACGGCACCCGCCTGACCTGTCCGAACTGGCCCGCGTTCGGACTCGACGGCGCGCTCTACGTCTCGGACTCGGGCCCCGAGGATCCACGCGTGGCGGCTGGGCGCATCATCCGTGTCCCGCCAGGCGGCGGCGATGCGACGGCACTCGAGCTTCCGCCGTTGTACTTCCCAAACGGGCTCGCACTCGCTGCGGACGGGACGCTCGTCTTCCTCGAGAGCTTCAGACCTCGCCTGCTCCAAGTCCACGGCTCGGGCCTGCAGGTCATCGCGGAGCTGCCCGGCACGGTGCCGGACGGCGTTGCAGTCGACGACGAAGGCGGCTACGTCGTGAGCTGCTACTACCCCTACCACCTCTACCGTGTGCCGCCTGGTGGAGGGGCGCCTGAGCTACTGCTCCACGACGCCACGGGAACGCAGTTCCCAATGCCGACCAACGTGTGCTTCTTCGGCGACGGGCTGGCGACGCTGGCGGTCTCGTCGCTCGGCGGATGCACGCTCAGCGCCGTCGAGATCGGCCGTCGCGGTCTGCCGTTGAGCTACCCGACCATCTAGGCTCGCCGATTCAAATGGAAGACCCAGTAATCTCGAGCCCAGGTGCTCTGAGCAGTCGCTTCGCTGCCGTATACACAGGCGCCTTGGCGGATGTGCTGGACGAGCTGGGCCTTCGTCGGCAGACGCTGCCGCCGGAGATCGTCCCGCTTGCGGCTGGTATGCACGTCGCCGGCTACGCCTTCGCAGTCGAGGGTCGCACGAACCATTCGATCGGTCGCGAGGCCTCGATGCGACGAATCCTCGAGATGCTCGGCTCGGTCCCCGCCGGCCACGTCGCCGTGTATCAGCCCGGAGACGATACGTGCGCCCATTTCGGCGAGCTCTCCGCGACCTCGTTGCGCGTCCACGAGTGCGCAGGCGTCGTCATCGACGGCGGCTGTCGGGATGTCGCTGCCATTCGCGAGACCGGCTTGCCCGTGTTCGCGCGCTACCGAACGCCTCGAGACGCTGTGGGGCGCTGGGAGGTGCTCCGCTGGGGGCACTCGATCGCGGTCGGCGACGTCCGCGTTCGGACAGGCGACTTCATCGTAGGCGACGCCGACGGCGTCGTCGTAATTCCACGCGAGCGCATCCCGACCGTGTTGGAGCTAGCCGAATCACTCGTCGGCACCGAGAACGAGATTCGCGAGGCGGTCCGGCAGGGGATGAAGCCGCTAGACGCGTACGACCGCTTCGGGAAGTTCTGATCGGCTGACGGTCACGACGGCGTGTCCCCGAGAGCCGGGCATCCAATATTGAGTCCGCCTCTCCCTCCTGGGTGCCGTGGCCACGTCGCGGTCCGCTCACCGATGCGAGCCCGAGCTCGCGAGATGTGCCTCCTGGCCCGTGGGGTGCACTTATTCGATCTTCCTGCAAATCGAATGGATTCTGCATGCGGTCGAGTTTGTGCACCCCACGCGCCTGAGTTTGCGAACCTACACGCTTCAGACCCTGACCGAGTTAACGCACCCACACGCCGATACGGCCGAATTGTCAGGCGAGCTCTCACAACAACGACAGTCACGCGAGCAGAGTGATCAATCTGCTCGCGCGCTCAAGTCCGAAGTCCGAGCTGGACTGGCCAGCAATTTTAGAATATGCGGCCGTGTGGCAGGTGTGCCTTACCTTGCGGCTGATGACCGCTGCAAAATCCACCGTTCGGGATCGGCGTGATCGCGCCGAGTAACTGCGGCTGCTGCCGCGCATTCAGAGCTTGCTCGAGATCGTAGGCCATCGCGATCAACTGCGCTTCGTGGAAGGCCGTGCTGTACATCAACATGCCGGCCGGTCTGCCGGAGGAGCGGATTCCCACCGGCATCGAGAAGTTCGGATAACCGGCGACCGCGGGACCCGTGGAATTCGTCAGGTGCGGCGCGACAATCGCGTCCAGATTCTGTGACGTCATCGCATTGTCGATTCCGGCACGAGCGGTGCTGGTCGCGTGACTTCGTGCAGCGATGTAATTGAGATCATTGGGATAACCGACGAATTGTTCCGCCAACAGGAATACATCCTGGTCGTAGTAAACGAGCTCTTGCGGGCAATGGGCGTTGTTGAACGCGATGAGGTCAGCCAGCGTGCGCATGTCTGTCTTGCTCAAACCCTGGAGATAGTCCCCAATCTGTGCCCGGAATTCGTAAAGCAGCGCGGTGAACTCATCACCGTTGTATGCGAATACGTCCCCCGTGTCGGTATCCACGATTGTTGCGCCGAGACTCGCCATCACATCGAGCGCGTGATTGGCAAAGGCGACTGTCTCTTCATCGCCCGGGATGCCGCTTCCGTAGTAGCTGTAATCGAAATAGCGCACGTCGCGACCGATGCGTTTGCCTTGCAACGTGCCGCGCTGAAGAAGTGGCGTGTAATCAGTTTGCGGCGATTGCATGATGCCCAGCAGAATTGCGACATCCGTCACCGAACGCGCCATTGGCCCGGCGGTGTCCTGTTGATGACTGATCGGAACGATCCCGTCTTGCGAAATCAAACCGAGCGTCGGCTTCAAACCGAAAATGTTCTCAACCGCTGATGGCCCCGTGATTGAGCCGTCCGTTTCCGTGCCAACCGCCGCTGCGCACAAGTTTGCCGCCGCGCCTGCGCCGGAGCCGGAGCTGGAACCCCAGGACGTGTAACTCAAGTCGTAAGCGTTGTTCGTACTCCCGCCACGCGCGCTCCAACCGACCGCGAGAGGATAAGTCTCAGCCTCATCGTCCCGGAAGTTCGCCCATTCGCCGAGATTAGCTTTGCCGAGAATGATTGCGCCGGCCGCACGCAGTCTTTGAATCAGCGGCGCATCAGCGGGGACCTGGCTGCCGTAGAGTGCGAGCGAACCGGCAGTAGTCTCCAGGTTATCGAGTGTCGCGATGTTGTCTTTGACCAACAGCGGAATTCCGTGAAGTGGGCCACGGACATGACCGGCGCGTCGCTCGTTATCGAGACCGGCCGCGATCGAAACGGCATTCGGATTGGTTTCGATGACCGCATGCAGTGAGGGATTGAGTTGCTGTATGCGGTTCAGATAACCGAGGACCAGCTCGCGCGCGGTGATTTGGCCCGCGGCCATTGCTGCGTGCAGCTGAGGAATCGTTTGCTCGACAAATTGAAAACTGCTTCCGGCGACCGCTGTGGCCGCTCTAAACAGCGAACTCAGGCCGCCAGGTAAGAGCGCTGCGCTGCCGGCCGCTGTCGCTGCCAAAAAATTTCGCCGGCTCATTGCCGGCTGGTGCAAGTCATTGTGCGCGTCTCGCGCCGTGTTGGTCCGATCTTCGCTCATGGGCCTACCTCCCAGGACTGCGATCGGCCGCATCCGAGACAGAAGGTTCCGGCCCCGCCTGCCGGGGCGCCGGCCGCAGCGTCTCGATTCGTTCGGCGCCGAACGTACACCTCTGCCCTGTCGATTGCAAGAGCCGGTCATGAGGACACCTCCGGCGGTGGAGCGTCGATCGTGACTGTTCACGTGCAGACCGCTCGACCCCGGCGCCCCGTGGGGTGCATTAACTCGGTCTCATGCTGCGGCTGCTTCGTATTGGTGGATCAGTCCGCCCAGCAGGTCGCGTCGTCGAATCGCGATCGCCGCTCTGATGGGCTCGCCTCGCGGCGAAGGCATCGGGGACGGCTCGGGCGCTTGCAGGGCGAGCGCGCGGTGTGGCCTCTGCTGGTTGTAGTGGCGCACGTAGACGTGGAGGATCCTCTCGAGCTGTCGGCGGTTGAAGATGAGGAGCCGGTCGAGGCATTCGCGCCGAACGGTGCCGACCCAGCGCTCGATGTGCGCGTTCGCGTTCGGCGCCCGCACCGGTGTCCGGATCACCCTGATTCCGTCGTCGTGGAAGACAGCGTCGAAGCCGCGGCTGAACTTGCTGTCGGACGACCTCCACAGGACGGGCTGCCGACGCTACCGCGACATCAGCAGGGCGCCCCACAACGACCGCCGAGACGCCGACCGAGTTTGTGCACCCCACGGGGTGTATTGCCGATCGCTTCGAGCACGCTCATGCGCCGTTCTAGACTCTCACGATGCACCGCGTCGCGTCGGCTGTTTCCGTCGGCGTTGTGATCGTCGCAACGCTGGCTTCGAGCGCGCCCGCGGGCCGCGCGACGTTTCCGGGGCAGAACGGGCGGTTCGCCTTCGGATTCGGCGGCGGCACGATCATGACCGAGAATCCCGACGGCACCGATCGAAAGACGATCGTGCCGTTGACGAGCGGCGTCGCGGTCGGCGCGACCGAGCCCGCCTGGTCGGCCGACGGGACGAAGCTCGCGTACTCGAGCAAGATCGGCGGTACCGGCGGCATCTTCATCGTCAACGCCGACGGCTCCGGCGTGCGGCGCGTGACGAACGACGTCAACGACGGCGAGCCGACCTGGTCACCCGACGGCACGAAGCTCGCGTTCGTGCACGTGTCGAACGGCAGGAGGCGAATCGTCACCACGAACCTCGACGGGTCCGGCCTCACCGTCGTCACGCCGAACCTCGACCGCAGCCTCGACGATCCCGAGTGGTCGCCGGACGGTACGCGGCTCACCTTCTCCGACTTCGCCGACGTCTATGTCATCAACGTGGACGGCGCGAACCTCGTCGACCTCACCGCCGACGCGGGCCAGCCCGCGAGGGCCGACAACCCGACCTGGTCGCCCGACGGCACGAAACTCGCCTACACCTACAACATCTCGTCGCTCAAGGTCGTCGCCTCAACCGGAGGCGGCGCCACGACGCTCGGCGCGAACCTCGGCGAGGTGTGGGAGATCTCGTGGTCGCCCGACGGCACGAAGATCGCGTACGTCGCCGACGTCAACGGCCCGCTCCAGGAAGAGCTCTTCATCATGAACGCCGACGGCACGAACATCGTGCGGACAGGCATCGACGTCGCGACGACGCTCGACTGGGGCGTCGCCCCTGCCGCGCCGCCCGTGCCGCCGCCGGTGACGGGCGTGAACGTGAACGTCGCCCCGGTCAGCGGGACCGTGCTCGTGCGACTGAAGGGAACGACGAGCTTCGTCCCGGTGACGGCGATCAGCAGCGTGCCCCTCGGCTCCGAGCTCGACCTGACGAAGGGGCGCATCCGGCTGACGAGCACGGGCGCCGGCGGCGCGACGCAGACGGCGGTCTTCTACCAGGGGCGCGCCGTTGTCGGCCAGACGCGAGCGGCGAAGCCGGTGACGACGCTGACGCTGTCGGGCCCGCTCGTGTGCCCGAAGCGGAAGACCGCGGCGAAGGGACCGCCGACGCGGAGCCTGTGGGGGAACGGCAAGGGGAACTACGTCACGACCGCGCGCTTCGCGTCGGCGACGGTGCGAGGCACCGTCTGGCTGACGCAGGACACGTGCAAGGGCACGCTCGTGCGCGTGCAGTCCGGCACCGTCAGCGTGCTCGACAAGGTCAAGCACCGGACGGTGACGGTGCGTGCGGGCCAGAGCTATCTCGCGAAGAAGCCTTAGGGCCAGTCGAGACGCTCGCGAAGCGAGGCGAGGTCGTCGTCGTTGCGTGCCCGGTCGGCCAGAGTCGGGCGGAGCTCAATTGCGCGGCGCAGGTGCTCGATCGCGCCATCGTCCCGGCCGGCGAGCGCCTCCGCCCGCGCCAGGACGTAGAGCAGCCCAGGATGGTCGGGACGCTGCTCGACCGCGGCCGCGAGCTCCGCGGCGTACGCGTCGAAGTCTCCCGTCGCCCGGTGCAGCTCTGCCGCGTCGGGCGTCGGGTCGTAGACGCCGTCCCGAGGGCCGCCGACGGCGAGGACCGAGGTCCGGGGCTCCTCGGCCCGAGCGTGCCGCCTCAGGGTCGGGTCGGCGACGAAGACGACCGTGCCGGCGGGAGCGTCGAGCGTCTCCTCGGCGAGCGTGAAGGTCGCTCGGCCCGTGAGCACGACGTAGACCTCTTCGTGACCGTGCAGCTCCTCGGTGTGCTCCTCGACGACGTCGTCGCCGACGTTCTCGGCGACGAACGCGTTGATCCCGAAGGCGCCCACGTCGAGCACGTGCCGGACCGGGCGCCAGAGCAGCTGGCCGCCGTCGATCGGCAGGGGCTCGATCTCGTCGAGGTTGACGCTCCGCCAGCCTGACACGGAGGCGAATCTAACTGTCAACAGCAAGCGGTGAGCGCGCTGAGAGCGGCTCTCCCTACGCTCGCGTCGTCGGTTGTCACCGCGGTTCCGGGAGGTTCGACGATGCGTTTCCGAAGGAAAGGCGTGCTCGCGCTCGCCGCCGTCGCGCTCGCCACGGTCGCCGCCGGCGCCATTGCCAGTGGAATCTGGATCGCCGTCGGACTACTCGGATATGAGCCACTGATGTAGATGTCGCCGCCTGTCGCCGGACCTGTGTGGCAGCCAAAACTCTGTTCACCGCGCGGGATCATCCCGATTTGCAGGGCGAAACCGACTGCTGATGCCCGACACGGATGACACCGAAAAACTCAGAGGTTGACCGTGGCGACGCTCTGGGTTTGTCGGTACGCGAGCAGGTCGTCTCTTCGTGAGGACGAGCTTCTACGCCAGCATCGCAGCTTCGCCTTTGCCTTAGGGCCTATCCCGGTTGGGATGCAGCGAGGAGCGCACGGTGGGCTTTCTTGAAGGCGATGAGGCCGGCGGCGAGTTGGAGGAGGGCGAGGTGGTTCTCGTCTTTCTTGCACCAGCGGATGAGGATGCCGCGGTTTC
>WNFV01009710.1_pt1 | contig 25164 bp, 25 predicted proteins | sample 5400101 | NCBI WGS metagenome assembly WNFV01 (sample SAMN13153361, study PRJNA577476) | soil metagenome | isolation source: 115 cm soil or saprolite under grassland replicate 1 | place: USA:California | collected 2016-06-15 | reverse complement strand
GGAGCTCCAGGATGTCGGTGGCGCCCTTCGACTTCAGCAGCGGGATCAGCGTGTTGACCGTGGCCTTGTCGACCACGGTCTCGATGGCGTAGCCCCCGTCGGACAGCTGAGACATGGTCGGCGACCTCATCGACGGGACCACGTCGAGCACCGCCCGAAGCTGCTCCTCGCTCACGTTCAGCTTGATCAGGACGCGACCCTCCGCCCGAAGGGCGCCGAGGAGGAGCGTCGTGATGTCGTCCATGGCCGCACGCTTCGTGGGGTCGCCCGCCGAGGCTCGGTTGGCGATCAGGAGCACCTCGGATTCCAGGAGCGTCTCGATGACCCTCATACCGTGGGCCCGGAGCGTGCTGCCCGTCTCGGTCACGTCCACGATGGCGTCGACGATCTCGGGCACCTTCGCCTCGGTGGCGCCGTGCGACCAGACGACCCGCACCGGGATGCCGAGGTCATGGAAGAACCGACGGGTGAGGTTCACGTACTCGGTGGAGATGCGTGAATCGGTCGGGAGCTCCTTCGCGCTGTTCGCCGGGTGGTCGCCGGGAACGGCGAGCACGATCCGGACGCCCCGACCGGCGCCACTCTTCGCATACTCGAGCGAGGCGAGAACCTCGACGTCTGCCCCCGTCTCATCGATCCAATCCCGTCCGGTGATACCCAGATCGAACAGTCCGTCCTGGATGTAGGTCGGGATCTCCTGCGGCCGAAGGAGCGAGACGCGCTCGATGCGTTCGTCGTCGACGGTTCCGTGATAGTCGCGCGGGGAGCCCCTGCGGACGTGCAGGTCCGCCGCCTCGAGCAGCCGGAGGGTCTGCTCTTCGAGCGAACCCTTGGGGATGACCAGGCGCAGCATCACAGCCCCCGGTGGAAGCAGCTTCGCTGGCCCAGGTGGCAGGCGGGGCCCACCTGGTGGACCCGGACGAGCAGCACGTCACCGTCGCAGTCAACCCGGACCTCCTCCACGTGCTGAACGTGACCGCTGGTCTCGCCCTTGCGCCACAGCTCGTTCCGGGAGCGGCTCCAGAACACGGTCCTGCCCTCGTCCAAGGTCCGCTGCACCGACTCCCGGTTCATCCAGGCCATCATCAGCACCTCGTCGTTCTCGGCGTCCTGGACGATTGCCGGGAGCAGTCCGCGATCGTCGAACGCCAGCCCGTCGAGTTCCACCCGCTCCATCACAGCCTCACCGGGATCCGCTCTCTGGCCAGGCCTTCCTTGACCTCCCGGATGGAGAGCTCGCCCGAGTGGAACCGGGACGCGGCGAGCACCGCGTCGGCCCGTCCCTCGGTGAGGGCCCGGGCGAAGTGCTCGATCGATCCGGCACCCCCGCTGGCCACGACCGGCACCGCCACCGCCGTGGACACCGCGTGAAGGAGCTCCAGGTCGTAGCCCTCGCCGGTCCCGTCGCGGTCCATCGACGTCAGCAGGACCTCGCCGGCCCCGCCGCTCTCCGTGGCCTCGACCGCCCACTCGACAGCGTCGCGCTCGGTCGGCGTGCGGCCCGCCTCGACCACGACTCTCCACCCATCGCCGTTCCGCCGCTTCGCGTCGATCGCCACGACCATGCACTGCGTCCCGAACCGGTCCGCGCACCGTGACAGGAGGGCCGGCTCACGAACGGCGGCGGTGTTCAGCGAGACCTTGTCAGCGCCGGCCCGGAGCAATGCCCGAACGTCATCCTCGTTCCGCACGCCTCCACCGACGGTGAGCGGGATGAACACCTGCTCGGCGGTCCTGGAGATCACTTCGAAGGTGGCTCGCCGGCCCTCGACCGTCGCCGTGATGTCGAGGAACACGAGCTCGTCGCCACCCTCCGCGTCGTACCGTGCCGCCAACTCCACGGGGTCGCCCGCGTCGCGGAGCTCCTCGAACCGAACGCCCTTCACCACCCGTCCTGCATCGACGTCGAGACAGGGGATGATCCGCTTGGCCAGGGTCATCCCCGCACTACCTCGCCCAGCTGCAACGTCTCGGAGTAGAGCGCCTTGCCCACCACGACGGCCTCCACGCCGAGGTCCCGGAGGGCCCACACGTCGTCGGCCTTGCGAACGCCGCCGCTCGCGATCACCGGCAGCTCGGTCAGCGACAGCACCCGCTCGTACAGAGCAAGATCCGGGCCGTCCATCGTCCCGTCCTTCTGGATGGAGGTGACCAGGAACCGCGGCGCTCCGGCGTCCTGGAGCGAGGAAACGGCCTCCTCCAACCGAGGTCCCTGCTTCCGCCAGGCCTCGACCATCACGTGGCCGTCCTGCACGTCGATGGCCACAACGACCTGGTCGTGGAACTGCTCGACGGCCTCGGCGAGGAACCCGGGATTGAGCGCGGCGGACGTCCCCAGGATGGCCCGGGCCGCCCCGGCCTCCAAGGCCCGCTCGACCGCGTCGATCGTTCGAAGGCCCCCGCCGAGCTGCACCGGCACGGCGACGTTGCGGCAGATGGCCAGGATCACCTCGGCGTTCGACCCGGTCCCCAGCGCCGCGTCCAGGTCGACGACGTGCAACCGTCGAGCACCGTCGGCCTCGAATCGCTTGGCAACCTCCACGGGGTCGGCGTCGTACACCGTCTCGGCCGTTGGGTCGCCCCGGAACAGCCGAACGCATCGCCCCCCGCGGAGGTCGATCGCCGGGATGACGATCACGTCGCCGCCTCCTTCACGAAGGCCTCGTAGATGGCCAGCCCCGCGTCGCTCGACTTCTCGGGGTGGAACTGGGTGGCGAACACGTTCTCCCGCGCGATCGCCGCGGAGAAGGGCCGCCCATGCTCCGCCGTCCCAACGGTCACGCCGGCCACGACGTCGGCCGCATAGGAATGGACGAAGTAGAAGCTGGTCCGGGTGGGGAGGTTCCGCACGTACGGGTGCTCCGAGACCCAGTCCACGCTGTTCCATCCCATGTGCGGAACCTTCACCACCGGGGGCAACTTCCTGGCCTGGCCCGGGACGATCCCCAGGCCCTCCTGGGGGTCCTCCTCGCTTCGTTTGAACAGGACCTGCATCCCCACGCACACGCCGAACAGCGGCCGTCCGGACGTCGCGAAGTCTCGGACGACATCGTCGAGCCCGCGGTCCAACAGGTTTCGCATGCATGCGCCGAAGTGCCCGACGCCGGGGACGACGAGCGCGTCGGCGGCGAGCGCGGCGCCCGCCTCGTCCACGATCTCCGGCTCGCCTCCCACCCGTTCGATGGCCCGAGCCACCGAGCGGAGGTTCCCCATCCCGTAGTCCAGGATGGCGATGGTCACAGGGCCCCCTTGGTGGAGGGCGCTCCGCCGGGCCCCGTCGAGGAGCACGCGTCCCCGAGCGCCCGAGCCAGGGCCTTGAATTCGGCCTCGACCACGTGGTGGGGGGATCGCCCTCGCACCAGCCGAACGTGCAGCGTCATCTGCGTCGCGGCGGCGAAGGCCCGGATGAAGTCCTCAGTCAGCCCGCAGTCGTAGGTCCCGATGGTCTCCGCAGGGACGTCGACGTCGTGCACGACGAACGGCCGGCCGGACAGGTCGAGCGCAACCTCGACGGCGGCCTCGTCCAGCGGCACGGTGATCGAGGCGAACCGGCGGATGCCACCCTTGTCGCCCAGGGCCTCGGTGAGCGCCTGCCCGAGCGCCTGCCCTACGTCCTCCACGGTGTGGTGACCGTCCACCTCGAGGTCGCCCTTGGCGGTGAGCGAGAGGTCGAACCCAGCGTGCGTCCCGAGCTGCTCCAACATGTGGTCGAAGAATGGAAGGCCGGTGTCGGCGGTGGCCGAGCCGGACCCGTCGAGGCGGAGCTCCACGCGGACGGTGGTCTCCGTGGTGCTCCGCTCGACGATCGCGTCGCGCGACCTCATCGCAGGACCTCATTCAGCGCCGACAGGAACCGGTCGACCTCCTCGGGCGTGCCCGCCGTGACCCGCAGGCAGCCGCGAACCACGGACGCCATGTCTCGGACGAGGACCCCGCGGTCCAGCAACCCGCGCCACGTCTCCTGGGCCGGTCTCGGCGGTCGAAACAGCACGAAGTTGGCATCGGACGGAAAGGCCCGAACCTCGAGCGCGGGAAGCTCCACTAGGATGCGGTCACGCTCCTGCCGGACCGCGTCGAGGATGGCCAGGGCGTGCTCCTTGTGGCGCAGGGCGATCAGCCCGGCCGCCTGGGTCAGCGCCGACAGGTGGTAGGGGAGCCGCACCCTTCGAAGGTCGTCGACCACCTCGGGGGACGCCAGGCAGTAGCCGATCCGGGCCCCGGCCAGGGCGAAGGCCTTGGAGAACGTGCGTACCACGGCCACGTTGGGGTACCTGGCTACGAGCCCCGCGGCCGACTGCCCGCCGAACTCGATGTAGGCCTCGTCGACGACGACGAGCGAGTCCCCGCCGGCAGCGAGCGCCTCGACGATCTCGACCGGCTGTGCGTTCCCGGTGGGGTTGTTCGGCGAGCAGACGAAGACGACCGAGGGCTGCGCGGCAAGGGCTTGGGCGACGTCGCGCGTCGAGACGGCCCACGGTTCGTCGAGGGACGAGGCGAACACGTCGCCGTGGGTCACCCATGCCAGCCGCTCGTGGAGGACGTACGTCGGCCGGAACACCACGACCCGCCGGCCGGGCCCGCCGTAGGCCAGCAGGAGCTGCTCGATCACCTCGTTCGATCCGTTACCCGCCCACGTTCCCTCGACCGGGTGGCCGGCGTGCTTAGCCAGCGCCTCGCGGAGCTCCTGCGCCTCCCGGTCCGGATACCGGTGCAGCTCGAGCCGACGCACCGCGCCGGCCAGCTCGTCTCGGAAGCTTTCCGGCAGGGGATACGGGCACTCGTTGGTGTTGAGCCGGGCCGCCACCTCCAGTTGGGGTGCCTGGTACGGCTCCAGGTCTCGAAGACCGCTGCGGGGAACCGCCGGCGTCACGTCGGCCTTCGCCCTTCGGCCCGGATCTCCACCGCCCGCGCGTGACCCGGAAGCCCTTCGGCGAGCGCGATCCTCGCCACCTCGGGCGCCAGGGCGGCGGCGGCCCCGGCGGAGACCTGCACGACCGACGAGACCTTCACGAAGTCGGCGGCCCGGAGCCCGGAGGAAAACCTCGCGGTGCCCGCTGTCGGAAGCACGTGGTTCGAAGCCACGCCGTAGTCGCCGAATGGAACCGGGGTGAACCCTCCGACGAAGATGGCACCGGCGTTCCTGATGCGCTGAGCGAAGGCCGGGGCCTCGGCCACCACGACATGGAGGTGCTCGGGAGCCAGGCGGTCGAGCTCCTCGACGGCCTGCTCGTAGTCGGCGACCAGCACCGTGCGCGCGTGCGCGAGCGCGGCCCTGACAACGTCGCTCCGACCGGCTCTGGTCACCTCGGCCTCGAGCGCCTGCTCCACCTGATCCACGACGTCGCCGTCGAAGGCGACCAGGACGGCGAGTGCCTCGGGATCGTGCTCGGCTTGGGCCACCAGGTCGGCGGCGACCCAGGCGGGATCGGCCGAGGCATCGGCCACGACGGCGAGCTCCGTGGGTCCGGACAGACCGTCGATGCCGACGAACCCGGCGACCTGCCGCTTGGCCTCGGTCACGTACACGTTGCCTGGCCCGACGATCCGGTCGACGGCCTGGATCGACGCGGTGCCGAACGCCAGGGCCGCCACGGCCTGGGCCCCGCCGACCTTCGCTACCACGGTCGCACCGGCCCGGGCCGCCGCATACAGCACCGCGGGGTGGATCGAGCCGTCCGGCGAGGGCGGCGTGCAGACCACCACCCCCTCGACGCCCGCGACGACCGCCGGGACGACGGTCATGGCCACCGAGGACGGATACTCGGCCCGTCCACCCGGTACGTAGCAGCCGGCCCTGGCCAGGGGACGGACGATCTCGCCGAACCGAACGCCGTCGCGCTCGTCCCACCACTCCATCGGAAGCTGTCGGCGGTGGAGGTCGGTGAGCCGGTCGACCAGGGCGTCGAGCGCCGCCTTCAGCTCCGACGGGACGGTCTCTTCGGCTCGCTGAAACTCCTGAGGCGAGACGGTGAGGCCGGTGTGTCGCAGGTCCGCGCCGTCGAGCTTCAGCGTGAGGTCGAACAGGGCCTCGTCGCCCTCGGCGCGGACGCGTTCGATGATGCCGCGTACCGCGTCGGCTGCGGAGGGATCGATCTCGAGGCCTCGGGGCTCGAGCCGCTCCCTCCGGTCCCGGAGGTCGAGGAGCTCGAGCACCTACCCCTCCTCGTGGACCTCGTGATGCGCGTGGGTGGCCTGGGAGGAGATCGCGTCGTGATTTCCGGCGGCCGTCCCGCGGGCACGTTCCGCCCGCCGGTCCCAGACGAACAGGATCCAACCGCTCGCGGAGACGAACGCAGCGGCGGCGATCAGCGAGCCCAGGGCCAGTAGGAACGTCGCTTGACGGTCCATGGGGCCGTCAGGGTACCCGATGGACGGGTCAGCGGCGACCGTCGCTCGATGCGCGCTCGGCCTCCGTGCGGCGCTTGGCCTCCGTGCGGCGCTCGGCCTCGAGGCGTTCGAGCTCCACGTTCGAGTGGTCCGCGTACTGCATGGCCGCGGCGATCGCGTTGTGACCCGCCTGCTCGTCGATCAGCCGGTGCATCCGTTGCACCACCCGCCGATACACAGGATGTCCCTGTGGTGTGGAACGGAGCTCGATCACGTGCATGGCCTCTCGGGCGTTCATGTGCATGACGAACCGGATCCGGTACGCCAGAGTCGTTGCCACTCCAGCGTCAGCAGCCGGTGGCGTTGGAGGTCGCGGAACGCGCCGTAGTCGCACAGCACGTCGAACCGGTACTGGGTCCGCTCGAACGCGCGTCCGGGCTTGTGCCGGCGGTTGCCGCGTTCGCCGACGTAGGCCGCGAACGCGGCCTCCCGCTCGGTCGGCGACATCCGGCGGGCGATCTCCAGCAGCTGGTCGTCGGGAAGGTCACTCGTCGCGTACAGCGCCGCCGCGACCACCTTCACCTCGCCGTTGGGGTCCCAGTCGACCAGCGTGACCTCGTCTCGCGGCTCGGGCTCCACCCCGGCCAGGACCTTGGACCCGAGCTCGCGCGTGCCCTCGCCCGCGTCCGCGAGGTACTCGGACCATGCCACGCCCCGATCTGGGAGATCCACCCGCTTGAGGAAGGCCGGGATGACCTTGCGCAGCTCGATCAGCATGAGATCCGCGTACTCGCGCATCTCCAGCAGGGGGTGCGCGCGGAGGCGGAGGAGCAGTTGCTCGTACGCCTGGCCCGTCCCGTAGATGCCGACGTTTGACCGAGTGGCCGCCGGCAGCATGTCGCGGAGCGTGTCACATGTCTTCGCCGTGATCGTGGAGCGGTACACGAAGTCGGAGTCGTTCGGGTCTTTCGGAAAGTGGTGACGGAAGAACTCCTGCATCGGCTCGAACAGCTTCCCGTACGTCTCGAACGATAGATCGACGCAGTCGCGGAACAGCTCGGCGAGTGCCGAGCCCTGGATCTCGGGCGGCACCGTGACCCGCCACCGACCGCCCGGGTGATCGTCGTAGCGCATGTATCGCGTGGACTGCTCCAGGTACGCGGCGAGGCGACCCCACTCCAGGGCCTTGCACAGCAGCTGCGAGGCCTGCTCACAGGCGAGATGGACGCCGCCGAGCTGGGCCACGGAGTCGTCGCCGTACTCGAAGAACACCCGGTCGTAGAGCTTCTCGGCGCGTTCCGTGCCTACCATCCCCGTCGCGGCGGCCTCACCCACCTCCCCGGCGAACTCGTCGAGGAACAGCCGCCGGAGGGACTTCGGGGTTCGCGAGTACCGGGCGAAGAGGGCCCCCTTCACCACCTCGGGGAGGTTGACCAGCGCGAACACCGGGCCGTCCAGGTTGGTGAAGTAGGGCGCGAGCCTCTCACGCTCGTCCGGGGTGAACTCCTCGGTGGCGAACCACATGCGATGACCGCCTAAAGGCTCGGGCTCGGGCTGGGCTGCGTCTCGCCCACCAACCAGACCTGGACCTTCGAGCCGGGGTCGACCTCCTGGAACGCGTCTGGGTCTTGCGCCACGACCTTCCCGAACTTCGAGCAGGCCGGAGTGGGCGGCATCTCCCCTGCGTTCTCGATCTGGAGGCCCCTGGAGGAGAGCTCGCTGCTGGCCTTCCCGTAGGTCAGACACGTGAGATCGGGCACGGTCACCGTCTCGGGGCCCGCCGACAGGACGATGTCGACGGGCGAGTTCCTGTCGACCTTCTCGCCGGGGAGGGGATTCTGCGAGACGACGGTCCCTTCCGGCTCCTGGCTCGGCTGGGTGGTGGGCGTCCCGAGCGTCAGGTGTGCCTCCTCGAGCGCCGTAACAGCTTGCTCCTGGGTGAGGCCGGTGAGATCGGGCACCTCGAGCTGCGCCGGCCGCTTGCCGACCGTGATCGTGACGGTCTCACCCTCCGCCAAGAGCGTATCCGGATCCGGCGTCTGATCGATGACGATCCCGACCTCGCTGGGGTTGCTGGTCACCCGCGTTACGGTCTCCACGCGGAAGCCCGCTTCGATCAGATCTCTCCTGGCTGCGTCCTCACGGGAGCCCACGACGTTCGGGACTTTGACCGAGGTGGTGTTGGTGCTCAGCAGGCTCGACGCCAGGAGGTACAGCCCTCCGCCCAGAACGGCCAGGATCAGCAAGATGATGAGCGCCGGGATCCACCACCGTCGGCGCTCACCATCTCCAGGCCCAACCGGCGGCAAGACGGCGGTGGGGGGCCCCGTGGAAGTGATCCGCTGGGTCCGTGCGCTCTCGGGCAGGAGCGGCGTGGCCAGGACCCCCTGGCCCAGCCGGGCGCGCTCGAGGTCGGCCTTCATCTCGTCGGCGTCCTGGTACCGGTTGTCCGGGTTCTTGGCCATGGCCTTCATGATCACGGCCTCGAGCTCAGGGGAGACGTCCGCGTTCAGCTTCGAGGGGGGCGTGGGCTGCTCCAAGACGTGCTTGGAGGCCACCATCACCGGCGAGTCTCCGGAGAAGGGCGGGCGCCCCGTCACCATCTCGTACAGGGCCACCCCGAGCGAGTAGATGTCGCTCCGCTGATCCACGGGCTGACTCTGGGCCTGCTCCGGCGACAGGTACGAGGCGGTTCCCAGGACCGCGGCCGTCTGGGCCAACGTGTCGGCCCCGCTGATCACCCGGGCGATGCCGAAATCGGTGACCTTCACGTCGCCCTTCGACGTGATCATGACGTTTGCCGGCTTGATGTCGCGGTGGATGATGCCGTGCGCGTGCGCCACCGACAGGGCGTCGCACACCGCCTCGGCGATCTCGATGGACCGCTCCGGCATGATGCGGCCGCCGCCGGCGAGGTAGTCGGCGAGCGTCTTCGCCTCGACGTACTCCATGACGATGAAGTGGATGCCGTCGTCCGTGCCGGTGTCGTACACGGAGACCAGGTTGGGATGGTTCAGGCGTGCCGCAGCCTGCGCCTCCCGGCGGAACCGCGTGACGAAGTTCGCATCCCCGGAGTACTGGGGGGACAGGACCTTCACGGCCACCGGGCGGCCCAGGACCGTGTCGGTGCCCTTGAACACGGTGGCCATGCCGCCCCGGCCGAGTTCGGACTCGACGAGGTACCGGCCACCGAGGAGCATCTGCGCGGTCACGTGGTCGTTCGTCCGGTCACTCATGCAATGCCGCCTCCATGACGGCCCTTGCGATGGGGGCGGCCACCACGCCGCCCGTGGCTTCGCTGCCCAGGCTACCGCCGTCGAGGACGATGACGGCCACCGCGATCTTGGGGTTCTGCGCTGGAGCGAAGGACACGAACCAGGCGTGAGGCGCCAACCCTTCCCCGTGCTGGGCGGTGCCCGTTTTCCCCGCCACCTCGACCCCCGGGATCTGCGCCGCCGTGCCCGTCCCGCTCTGTACCACGCTCACCATCATCTGGGTGAGCTGGATGGCCGTCTGCGACGAGATGGGCTGACCGAACACCTCGGGAGCGAAGCTCTCGACCACCTGGCCACTGGGGTCCCGGATCTCCGACACCAGGCGTGGCCGCATCTCGGAGCCGCCGTTGGCGATGGCCGACGCCACCAGGGCCATCTGCATCGGGTTGGCCGCCACGTTGTCCTGACCGATGGCCGACAGCGCGACCGCCGGCAGCCGGTCGGAGAAATAGGACGCTTCGGGGAACACGCCTTCCTGGAACGGGATGTCGAACGGGACGTCACCGTCGGAGGCGTCCGGTGCAAACCCGAAGGCGTGGGCCTGAGCGGCGAGCTTGGCTCCACCGAGCCGAAGGCCGATCTGCCCGAACACCACGTTGCACGAGATCGTCAGGGCCTGGGCCAACGTGATCTGTGATGCACCGCCTAGGCAGTGCTCGCCGCCGAAGTTCTCCAGGGTGGCGGTGGTCTGCGGGAGGTCGAGGACCGGTGGGTTCGGCCACGTGCTGTCGGGTCCGAACCCGTTCTCCAGGGCGGCCGCCGCGGTCACCAGCTTGAACGTCGATCCCGGCGGATACAGCTCGTCGATGGCACGGGACAGGAGTGGTTTGTCCGGGTTGGAGTTGAGACGATCCCATGCCGCACGGACTTGCTTGGGGTCCTGCGAGGCGAGCTCGTTCGGGTCGTAGGTGGGGTTGGCCACGATCGCCTTGACGTCGCCGGTGTGGGGGTCGAGGGCCACGACGCCCCCGGGCAGGTCCCCCAGAGCCCGCTCTGCGGCCGGACAGATACGGGTTGTAGGCCTCCTCCAGCTCGCTCCGCCCGAAGATGATCGAGTAATACCCGGTGATGTCGGCGTACAGGGGCCCCTGCGGATAGTGCCGCTGGTACTTCAGCTGGCCCGGGCTCTTCCGGCTGAGCGCCAGCACGGTCCTGCGGTCGGCGGCCAGGATGCTTCCCCTTTCCACCCGGTACTCGGCGATCAGCTGGCGGGTGGCGTTGGCCGGGTTGTCGGCCAGCCGTTCCGACGCGACCACCTGGATGTAGGTGATCTGCGCCAGGAGCAGGACGAACAGCGCGAGCATGGCGCCACCCAGCCGCCGGATGAATCGGTCCATCTACCGAGCCTCCGTCCGCGCCGATCCCGACGACACCCGGATAAGTAGCGCGAGCAGGACGAAGTTGGAGACCAGGCTGCTCCCGCCGTACGAGACGAAGGGCAACGTCACTCCGGTGAGGGGGATCACGCGGGTCACGCCGGCCACGATGACGAAGGCCTGGAGCCCGATGCTCGCCGACAGCCCGGTGGCCAGCAGCTTGCCGAAGCCGTCAGGGCATTGAAGCGCGGCCTTCAGTCCCTTGCCAACGAGCACGACGAACAACAGGAGCACCGCGGCCGTCCCCAGCAATCCGAGCTCCTCGCCGATGGCCGCGAAGATGAAGTCGGTTGAGGCGTAGGGGATGAGGGTGGGAGATCCCCGGCCCAGGCCCGCTCCCACCAACCCGCCGGTCGCCAAGCCGAACTCGGCCTGGGCCAGCTGCCCGTACCCGAACTCGAAGACCTTGTTGGGATCGAGCGCGTGGAGCCAGATATCGACCCGTGTCTGGACGTGCGCGAATTCCCGGTAGCCGACCGCCGCGCCGACGGCGAACAGGATGCCCCCGATCACCAGGTAGGCGGAACGGCCGGTGGCCACCCAGAGCATGACCACGAAGATGGCGAAGTACAGGAGAGAGGCGCCGAGGTCCTTCTCCACGAACAGGACCACGAGCGACATACCCCACGCCACCAGGACCGGTCCCAGGTGCTTGGCGGGCGGCAGCCGGAAGGGTCCCAGGCTGGTCGTGGCCAGGGACAGGAGCTCGCGCTTGGCGGAGAGGTACGAGGCCAGGAACACCACCACGAGCACCTTGGCGATCTCGGACGGCTGGAAGCTGATCGGTCCGATCTCGACCCACAGCCTGGCGCCATTGATCGTCCGTCCGACCCCCGGGACGATCGGCAAGAGGAGCAGCCCCAGGCCGAGCAGTCCGATGGTGTAGGTGTAGGCATCCAGCTGCCGGTGGTCCCGGACGAGTATCAGGGTGGCGCAGAAGACGGCGATGCCGACGGCGATCCAGGTTGCCTGCTCCGCCGCCAGACCACCGGAGAGTCGGAAGATCATGGCGAACCCCACACCCACGAGGACCGCGGCCGTGGGGAACAGCGCGGGATCGGCCAGGGGGGCGAACCGCCGGATCACCAGATGCGCCGCAACATAGCCGACCGCGAAGATCGACCCGTACAACGCGAGGTTGACCGGGACGTGGCCACGCCTCCCTATCCCGGCCAGAGCGTAGGCCCCCACCGACAGGATGAGGGCCAGGATGGTGAGGGCGAGCGCGGTGCCCTGACGGGCCCGGGCGACGGCGACGGCTTCCCTGCTCACGGCCCCGACGCGTCTGTCGAGCCGGGTTGGTTCGGCTTCGGGACCTGCCGCATCTCCTCCACGTCCTGGCGGATTCGTTCCACGATCGCACTGGCCCCATCCCGGTCCTCCGCGGTGATGCCGTCGCCGAGGTCCTGAAAGAAGGCGAGGGATTCGGCCTTCTCCGCGGAGATCGTGGTCTGCACCACGACGTGGTGGAGCTCGAATCCGGCCACCTCGGTCGGGATCCCCCGGAAGATGGCCACGTGCCCGTTCGAGACACCGACGTACCACTGGGAGTCGAGGTACAGGCGGAGGCCCACGAGGGCCACGACCGCGAGGGCCACGATGATGCCGATCCATACCAACAGCTTTCGGGGGAAGCGGCGGCGCGATCGCGCCGGCCTCCCCGTGGGAGCCGGCGCGATCGCCTCACTCGAAGGCGTGGGCTCCTCCTCGGGCCGCCCGGCTACGGCGTCGTCGGAGAAGTCGAGGACGACGACGGTGGTGTTGTCCGTGCCGCCCCCCTCGTTGGCCAAGTGGACCAGCCGCCGCGCGGCCTCCTGCGGGTCGGGAACGCCTCGTAACGCCTCCTCGATCGCCTGCTCGGAGACCATGGAGGTCAGGCCGTCGGTGCACAGGAGCAGCCGGTCGCCCGGACGGACCTGGACCGTGTCGTCGTCGACGTCCACGACGTTATCCACTCCGAGCGCACGGGTGAGGACGCTTCGTTGCGGGTGGGTCTCGGCCTCCTCCTTGGAGATCTCCCCCTCGGTGACCATCCGATGTACCAGGGTGTGGTCCTCGGTCAGGAGCCGAAGATCCCCGTCCCGAAGCAGATACGCGCGCGAGTCGCCGACGTGGGCCAGCCTGACCCGGTCGCCTTCCACCAACGCCGCCGTGAGCGTCGTGCCCATGCCGGCGCGGTGCCCGCCCATGCCGTCCGCCACGGCGAAGAGCGGCTCCTCGGTCAGGTAGGAGTCCTCGTTCCCCTCGCGGACCAGGCCGATGTCCGTCGCGGCGGCCGCGGTGACCCTCATCGCCGGAGCTCCAGCACCGTCTTACCAACGCGGACGACGTCGCCGGCCCGGACCTGCACGGGCGCGGCCACCCGCCGGTCGTTCACGAACGTCCCGTTCGTGGAGCCAAGGTCCTCGACGAACCACGCGCCGTCGCGCGCGTACAGGCGCGCGTGGCTCTGTGACACATATGAGTCGTCGAGCTTGATCGTGCTCCGCTCGCTCCTCCCGATGCTCACCGCATCCGCAAGCCGGAACGACCCGACCTTCTTGCCGTCCGGCGCGTGAACGACCACGGACGATGGTGGCTTGCCCCGCTGTGCCGGCTTCGGCTTGGGAGTCCTCGCCGGGGCGGACCGGGGACCCCTCCGGCCAACCACGTCCACCGCGATGGTCTTGACGGCGCGGTAGATGAAGAAGTACAGGAGAACCAGGAGCGAGTACTTCAGCACCGAGAGGACGAACGGCGACACTCACTCCCTCCTGAACTCGAGGACGGTGTTCCCGATGGTGATCCGGTCACCGTCGGTCAGTACGTGCTCCCCAACGGGCTCGTCGTTCACGATCGTCCCGTTCGTCGACCCCAGGTCCGTCAGGACGTACTCACCGCCGTCCTGGCGGGTGATGGTGGCGTGCCGTCTCGACGCACCGGGATCAGAGATCACGATGTCGCACTCGGGCAAGCGCCCGATGGCCACGGTCTGCTTCTGGAGTTGGTACGTCGTTGCCTCGTGGCCCTCCTCCAGGAGGACGATGGCCGCCTCCCCGCCCGTGGCCGATGGGGCCCGAGCGGGCTCCGGCTCCCCCTCCACGAGCGTCGCCTCGCAGCCGAACTGTCCCCTGCCGAGGGAGTCGTCGGTCCGGAACTCGATCTCAGGTGGCCCGACCAGTCCCCATCCGCGCTCGGCCGCCGCGTCCCGGACGACCTGCTTGAGCTCACCCACCAACGCGCCCTCGGCCTGCTGGAACCGCTCGGCGTCCTCCGAGGAGAGCGTGAACACGAAATGGTTCGGTGCCCAGACTTCCTTGACCCCCACGCTCTTGCCGGCGTCCATCTCACGGAGGATGCGCTTGGCGAGCTCCACGGGCTGAAGCCCGCTTCGGAACGCGGTCGCGAAGAACCCCTCGACCATGTTCCCCAGACGTCGCTCGAAGTCGCGAAGGATCGGCACGGTGTGGTGGTGTTTCCGCAGGTAGACGCGATCGGACCGATTATAGCCGCGTGGTCCGGCCCTAACCCGGAGTCCGTGGACGCTGCTGCTGCTTGCTAGCATCCCTTTGCCTGCGACGGGCGAGTGGCGGAATTTGGCAGACGCGCAGGATTCAGGTTCCTGTGGCCGCAAGGCTGTGGGGGTTCGAGTCCCCCCTCGCCCACCGATCCACCAGGACTGCCGGTGGGAAGGTCTGAGGCCGCCGGTCGGTTGTGCGTGTCATCCTGGGAAGGGAGGACGCCATGAGCACAGGTGTGGGGATCATCGTGCTAATCGGGAGGATCCTGTTCTCGGTGGAGTTCGGGCCGGTAGCGGGAATCGGGTTCCACATCCGTCAGTCCAAGATGGCTGAGGGGTATGCGCGATCCATGAACTTCCCCGTCCCGGCCATCGCCGGGTGGCCGACCGGTATCTGGCTGACTGCCGCGTCGCTGTCGATCGCCCTGGGGATCTGGCCGGACGTCGGCGCGCTCATGGTAGCGGCATTCGTGACCCCGGCCGCATGGTGGTTCCACCGGTTCTGGGAGGTTGGGGACCCGATGCAGAAGCAGACCGCCCAGATCCTGTTCTTCCGGAACCTGGCGTTCCTGGGGGCCTCGCTCGCGCTGTTCGGGCTGTTCGTCCATGTCGGCGATGGCCTTCGGTTCGCCATCACCGGGCCACTGTTCAGTCTTTAGCCGGGGCTTATTTCTCGACGGGGGCCTATGCTCGGCGCATGTTCGAGCGGTTCACGGACCGGGCCCGGCGGGTCGTCGTCCTCGCCCAAGAAGAATCGAGGTTGCTGAACCACAACTACATCGGCACCGAGCACATCCTCCTCGGGCTCGTGCACGAGGGTGAGGGCGTCGCGGCCCTCGCGCTGACGAGCATGGGCATCGGGCTCGACGCCGTTCGGGGGCAGGTCGAGGAGATCATCGGACAGGGCAAAGCGGCGCCCACGGGGCACATCCCGTTCACCCCCCGGGCGAAGAAGGTCCTGGAGCTCTCGCTGCGGGAGGCGCTCCAGCTCGGCCACAATTACATCGGTACGGAGCACATCCTCCTCGGCTTGCTGCGAGAAGGGGAGGGCGTCGCCGCGCAGGTCCTGCAGAAGCTCGGGGCCGACCTCGATGGCGCGCGCCAGGCGGTGATCCGGCTGATGGGTGAGAAAGGGCAGGTGCCGTCGGGGATGCATGAGGAGGTAGAGGAGGGCGGCCTCCCCGGGCCGCGCTGTCCCCGATGCAAGGCCGATCTCGCCGTGTTCGCCACCTATCGCACGATCACGGTCGCCGACGAGGAAGGGAGCGCGGGACGCAAGGCGGCATTCGTGTTCTGTCGGAAGTGCTCCTACACGCTCGGCATGCTTCCCGAGTGATGTTGCAAGGGCGCCGGCTCAGCTCGAGGCCATGAGGTCTTCGGCTTGGAGGATGTCGGTGGAGACGACCGGCGGATCGGGAGAGCGGAACGGCAATCTGACGGTGAACCTGCTCCCATGCCCCGGCGAGCTCTGGACCTCGATGGTCCCCCCCAGGTGGTCGAGGAGGTCCTTCACCAAGGACAGGCCGAGCCCGGCGCCCCGGAAGGTCCGGGTGCTGGAGGAGTCCACCTGGTAGAAGCGCTCGAAGATCCGGGAGAGCTGTCCCGCTGAGATGCCGATCCCGTGATCCTCGACCCAGAAGATCAAGCGGTCGCCTTCGGCCCGAGCTCCGAGGTCGCACGGCGCGTCCTCCGGCGAGTACTTGAGCGCGTTGTCGAGCAGGTTCGACACCACACGTCCGAGGAGCTGGCGGTCGGTATGGAGCACCGGGAGGTCGGCGGGGACGTCCACGTTGATCCGCTCGCTCTCCACCGCGAGCCCCTCGACCACCTCCCTGACCAGGTCTTCGAATAGCACCCGGCCGACCGAGAGCGGCAGCTGCTGGCTCTCGATCCGGGAGGCGGTGAGCAGGTTCTCCACCAGCCGCAGGAGACGATCGCCCTGGCGCTCCATCCGTTCCAGGAACTCCTGGCGCATCACGGGGTCCTCGGCGAACTCCGGCTCGCGCAAGGTCTTGGCATAGCCGATGAGTGCGGTGACCGGGGTGCGAAGCTCGTGCGAGACCACCGCCACGAACTCACCCTTCATCCGGTTCACCTCTCGGAGCTCGTCAACCCGGTGGTGCTCCTTCTCGAGCAGCTCCTCGAGCTTGCGGGCCTGGTCGGCCAGGATGCGGTTCTGCTCGGCCAGCCTGTCGGCCAACAGCCGGCTCCGGAAGTACATCTGGCGAGCGAAGATGAGCGGCGCCAGGAGCACGGCCACCGACCACAGGCCCTCGGAGACGTAGAACCTGGCGATGACCGCGCCGAACAGCCATCCGAGCCCCAGATACGACAGCAGGAACTCGTACGGTGCCGTGCCGTGCATCTTGGCCAGGACGCTTCTGACCGAGATGCGACGGGAGATCGACGTGTACAACGCCACGAAGAAGGTGTTGACCGTATAGGCCACCACGCTGGCGAGCATGATCGCGGGGACCACCCGGGTCCATGGCGATTCCAGGCTCGCTAAGCGATGGAACACGGCGCTGCCGGCGAGGAATGACAGACCGAGCTGGCACCGGTTCCACACCGCGCGGGTGAACGGGATCTCCCTTCGGAACTCTCGGGGGTCGAAGGAACCGACCACGGCCACGAACGCGGCGATCGGCGCGGGGTAGATCATCGCCACGCCCAGCAGGATGGGGAAGCTGAGCGAGAGTTGCAGGCCGCCCCACGCTGGGACCGGGATGAGGTCGACAACGGCCACCGCGAAGATGAAGAACAGGAGGCTGAAGGAGAGCTGGTCGCCGAACCGGGGGAGCGCCCAGATCAGGTAGGCCAGCGTGGGGATGATCACGACGATCGTGAGGATCGCTGTCCAAACCGGGTTGGCCCGGGGTTCGTCGTCGAACACAAGGATGTCAGCCGCGGGGTCCGAGGGCGCTGGGTGTTTCATCAGAACGATGTCTCCACGGTCTGTGGGTCCGCGGGTGAGACTACCCCACCTCGGCGATGCATTCCCCGAGCGATGAACGGGGCGCGCCCGCGTCAGCCCTCATTGTCCCGGAGCTGGTCCCGGGCCAGTCGCGCAGCCTCCTCGTACACGTGACGCGCGGGAACGCCGGCCTCCCTGGCCACCCTGGCGCAATCCTCGTACTCGGGAGACACCGTCACGGCCCGACCCTCGAACAGTCCGACCTTCACGGCCACGGCGCCGTGTGCGGTCTCGACCTTCAGCACCTCCCGGTCCAGGGCCCGCTTGGCCACCTCGGTGGACCGCACGCCGAGCGTTCCGGTCTCCCGAAACAGGATGGCCCGCATGGCGTCCACCCTCTCCGGGGAACACAGCACCGAAACCGTGACCGCCGGCCGGCCCTTCTTCATGACGACGGGAGCCAGCCAGGCGTCCTGGGCCCCCGCGGCCAGCAGCTCCTCGATCACGTACTCGAACACCTCAGGATTGAGATCGTCCACGTTGGTCTCCAGCAGGATCTCCGTCGAGTCGCGAGGGGCCGGCGGGGCGGCCCCTCGCGACTCGACCTCCTCACCGACCAGGATCCGAAGGACGTTGGGGAAGTCGAGGCGGTGGCTGCCGGCCCCGTACCCGATGGACTGCACCGACATCAGGGGAAGCTCGCCGTAGCCTTCGACCGTCGCCGCGAGGATCGCGGCCCCGGTCGGCGTCACAAGCTCCACGGGCACCCCCTTCGAGTACAGGGGCGCGCCGCGCAGCAACTCGACCACGGCCGGCGCCGGGATGGGCATCGCGCCGTGGTCGGTCCTGGTCATGCCCAGGCCGGTGGGGACCGCGGAGGAGAAGGCTCGCTCCACCCGGAGCATGGTGAGGGCGAGCGCGGTGCCCGCGATGTCGACGATCGAGTCGACCGCTCCCACCTCGTGGAAGGTGACCAGGTCGATCTCCTTTCGGTGCACCCGGGCCTCGGCCTCGGCCAACCGCCGGAAGATCCGCTGCGACAGGTCGAGCGCGTCCGGAGGGAACGCCGCCGAGTCGAGGAGCGCGCGGATGCTGGCGTAGGTCCGGATGATGCCCGCGGCCGTGGCCCTGACCTCCACCCGCTTCGCGTGGAGCCCGTTCGTTTCTACATCCTGCACCTCGATGTCGAACGGCTCGAGGGGCAGTTTGGCCAGCTCTTCGCGGAGCAGGTCGAAATCCGCCCCGGCGTCGATCAGGGCGGCGAGGGCCATGTCGCCGGAGATCCCGGCGATGCAGTCGAAGTACGCCAGCCGCACCGGGCTCAGCCCCGGTTCCGCACGATGCGATGGGCCACGAGGGCTGCCCCGAAGCCGTTGTCGATGTTGACCACTGACACCCCGGGAGCGCAGGCGTTCAGCATGGCCAGCAGCGCCGCAAGCCCGTCGAAGGAAGCGCCATACCCGACACTGGTCGGGACGGCCACAACCGGCCTGGAGATCAGACCGGCCACCACCGACGGGAGCGCGCCGTCCATCCCGGCGACCACGACGGCGACGTCGGCGGCTTCCATCTCCGCCCGGCGTTCGAGCACTCGGTGGATCCCAGCCACGCCGACGTCGGTGATCCGCGCCACGCCGAGTCCGAGAGCATCCGCTGCCTCGGCGGCCTCGTCAGCTACCGGGAGGTCGGCGGTGCCGGCGGAGACGACGCACGCCCTCCCGAGCTTCAGGGCCGTTTCGGCGCGCTTGGCCACCACGAGGCAGGACCGAGGGTGGTAGGTCGCATCGGGGATGGCGTCCATGAGCGCATGGAACTGCTCGGGAGCGGCCTTCGTGACGAACACCGCGCCCGACGCCCGCGCCACGAGCGCCGCAGCCGCGTCGCATACCTGCGCCGGCGTCTTCCCCGGCGCGTACACGGCTTCGGCCTGGCCGGTTCGCAGCTCCCGATGGTGATCGATGCTGGCGTCGGACAGATGCTCATGCGGAAGGTCCCGAAGGTCCTCTAGGGCCCTGTCCACCGAAAGCGCGCCCGAGGCAACTCGGTCGAGCAGGTCGGACAGGTGGCGTTCGTCCACGAGGGCGTTGATTGTATACTCCGACTCTCGCAGAAGCCCAGGTAGACGGGCCTATTTTGAGGATCGAGGTCCCAGCCGCGTGACCTTCTCGGCCAAGACGCTCAGCCTGCTGGTCCTGATCAGCATGGGGCTGTCCGGATTGGCGCTGCTGGTCACGGCGACCGGCTCGGGGAGGAGGGCCCGCGACACTCGGGGGCCGATCCACCTCGACGACGCGCTCCGCGGCATCCTTGAAGGGCAGGGGCGGGCCATCCAGAGGCTGGAACGCGCCGTTCGAGGGCTTCAGCGGCTGGACGGTCGGAGGAAGGAGTCCATCGAGGCGGCGGTGCGAAACGTCGGGCTCGTTCGGTACGACGCGTTCGAGGACGTTGGCGGCCGCCTCTCGTTCTCCTGTGCGCTGCTCGACGACAAAGGGAACGGCGTGGTGGTCACGTCGATCAACGGGCGGCAGGACACGCGGGTGTATGCCAAGCCGGTGATGGCCAGGAAGAGCGGCTACAACCTCTCGGTCGAGGAGGAGGAAGCGATCAGGCAGGCGATGGCGGGGCCCCGGGAGGCGGTGAAGGCCACATGATCTGGAGGCGGGAGGACCGTGAGGAACCCCGGAGGGAGGAAGCGCGCCGGGAAGAGGGCAAGCGCTACGAGGGCCGGCATGAGGCACGACGCGCCGAGCCGGAGCGGGAGGATGTCGAGGCACGAGACGAGGACGTTCAGGTCCGCGAGACGCGCAAGGGGGTGCGACGTATGGCGGAACAGGGTGGAGAGGTGACGATCATCGGCGCCGGGGCAAAGCTGGAGGGCACCGTCGTCTCCGCGGGGTCCCTCCGCGTGGACGGCCAGGTGAAAGGGCAGATCAGCGCCGACGGCGACGTGATGCTGGCGCCGCACAGCCAGGTGGACGCGGACATCAGGGCGCAGAACGTGTCGGTGGCCGGACGGTTCAAGGGGAGCCTCCAGGCGAAGGGACGGGCCGAGCTCAACCGGGGGGGTCGGGTGGAGGGCACCATCACGTCGAAGACGTTGGTCGTCGAGGAGGGCGCGATCTTCCAGGGGCAGAGCATCATGGATCAGCAGGCCGCGCCCAAGCCTCAATCCGGACCCGCGCACGCCCCCAAGTCCCAGGCGCAGCCGGCACAGGAGGCGAAGGTCTAGCCGGCGTGCTCGACGTCAAAGCCATCCGCGAGAACCCCGAGCACGCTCGACAGGGGCTTGCGCGCCGAGGGATGGCGGAGGCGGTCGACGAGCTGCTTGGGCTCGACGAGCGCCGTCGCGAGCTGACCGCCCGAGTCGAGCAGCTGCGGGCGGAACAGAACCGGGCGTCCAAAGCCATCGGCAAGGCCCGGGGGGATGAGCGCTCGAGGCTGATCGAGGAGGTCTCGAAGGTCTCGGCGGAGATCGAACGGCTCGACCCCGAGCTCGAGGAGGCCGAGAAGCGACTGGCCGACGCGCTGGCTAGGACCCCCAACCTCCCCGACGAATCCGCGCCGGACGGGTTCACCGAGGAGGACGCCGTCGAGGTCCGCCGCCACGGCGAGCCGCCCCAGCTCGGATTCGAGCCACGCGATCACGTCGCGCTCGGCGAGCTCCTCGGCATGCTGGACATCGAACGGGCCGTCCGGACCAGCGGCTCGCGGTTCGTCTACCTCATCGGCGACATCGTGCACGTCCAGTTCGCCCTGGTCCGCCACGCGCTCGACATCCTCACAGCCAAGGGGTTCACGCCGGTCATCCCACCGGTGCTGGTCCGAGAGGAGGCCATGTTCGGCACTGGGTTCCTCCCCACCGACGCCGTGAACATCTATGTCACGCGAGAGGACGACTTGTACCTCGTGGGCACGTCCGAGGTCTCCCTCGCCGCCTACCACATGGGTGACATCCTCGACGAGTCCGACCTGCCGGTCAGGATGGCTGGGTACTCGACGTGTTTCCGACGCGAGGCCGGCTCCTACGGCAAGGACCTCGGGGGGATGTTCCGGGTCCACCAGTTCGACAAGGTCGAGATGTTCAGCTTCACCCGACCCGAGAACTCGAGAGACGAGCACGAGTTCCTCGTCGGCATCGAGGAAGAGATCGTTGGCAATCTCGACCTTCCCTACCGGGTGGTGAACGTCGCGGCCGGCGACCTGGGACTCGCGGCGGCCAAGAAATACGACATCGAGGGGTGGCTCCCGGGCCAGGCCAGGTATCGGGAGGTCACGTCGTGCTCGAACTGCACCGATTACCAGGCCCGGAGGCTCCAGACTCGCGTTCGGCGGGGGAACGGCGCGATCGAGGTCCTCCACACGCTGAATGGGACGGCAACGGCCATCGGGCGGACCCTCATCGCCATCCTGGAGAATCGCCAGCGCCAGGACGGGTCGGTTGAGCTTCCGAAGGCACTGTTCCCGTACCTGCCCGAGTCCCTCCGGGTGCTCGGGCCGAAAGATCCGGAGGCGGGCTAGGCCCGATCGGGATCGGGCCCCAGGCGGCCCAGCACGGCCTGGTACCGGCCTTCGAGCTCCCGGAGGTTCTGCTCGGCCTCCTTGCGCGCCGTGATATCCAGCGCGACGGTGTGCCAGAACTGAGGGGCGCCGGACTCGTCGGTGACGAGCACCGCCTGGCAGTGAATCCACACGACGCGACCGTCCTTGGCTACGACCCGGTATTCCTGATCGAACGGCTCGCCCGTCCGCTCGGAGTGCTCGTTCACCGCCAGCACCCGGTTCCGGTCGTCGGGGTGCAGCATGCGGGCGAAGTGCCCAGGGTCGTCGATCAGCTCCTGCGGTGTGTATCCGAGGATCGGCTCCGTCTGGGGACTGGCGAACGTGAGGTGGATCGAACGGGGTTTGTCCGGAGAGCGCATCTCGATGAAGGTCATCGCTGGGATCTGCTCCACAAGGGTCCGGTACCTGGCCTCCGCGATCGTGGCCTTGGACTCGGCCGCCCGGGCGCTCGCCTCCGCCTCTTTCCGCGCGGTGATGTCCACCAACACGCCGTGGAAGGTCTTCGGTCGCCCCGCCCCGTCGCGCTCCAGGAGCACGGCCTCGTCCAGGACCCACACGATCCGGCCGTCCTTTGCCAGGTACCGAGCCTCGGCGCTAAAGGACTCGCCGGTCGTCTGGGACCGGAGCGTGTCGGCCATCACGCGCGTGCGGTCGTCGGGATGGAGCCGGGACAGCCACAGGTCGGCCGTCCCCCACTCTTCCGGCGTGTAGCCGAGGAGCCGCTCGATCTGGGGGCTCGTGTAGTCGATCTGGTCGGCCTCCTGATCCACGTGCCAGACGTAGGTGACCGCCGGGATCTGCTCGGCCATCATCCGGTGCTTCCGTTCGGTCGCGCGAAGTTCATCCTCGGCCCTCCGGCGCTCTGCGATCTCCAGGGCCATCATCTCGTTGGCCTCTTCCAGCTCGTGCGTGCGGAGCAGCACGCGGAGCTCGAGGTCATCACGGGCGAGGCGGAGCTCCTCCTCCACCCACTTCAGCTTGGTGATGTCGAGCTGCACACCCTGCCAGTGCAGCGCCCGTCCCTCCCGGTCGCGGACCAGGGTGGCGACGTCCCGGAACCACAGGGCTCGTCCGTCGCTCGCGATCAGGCGGTACTCGCGGCTCCACGGTTGGCCGGTCTCGTTGGCGACGTCGTGGGCAGCCAGGGTCTGCTCCCGGTCGTCGGGATGCAGGAGCTCCATCCAGATGTCCGGTTGATCCAGCCACTCCTCACGGGGATAGCCGAGCGCTCGCTCGACCTGCGGGCTCACGTAGAGGGTTCGCCGGTCGTCGTCGGGGGCGACGAGATACACGACGGCCGGCATGTTCTCCACGAGCGCCCGATACTTCTCCTCGGCCCCCCGGAGCGCCTGTTCGGCCTCCTTGCGCGCCGTGACGTCGTGGAGCACGCCCTGCCAGGCTCGGATCTCACCACTTCCGCCTCGCACGGGCACGGCCTCGTCACGAACCCAGAGCCACCGCCCGTCCCGGTGCCGGACCCGGTACTCGCACGCGAACGCCTCCCCGTTCGCCCTGGCCGCCGCCCAGGTCTCGGCCACCACGGGGCGATCCTCGGGATGGGTGTTGTCGCGCCAGAGCTCCGGTTGGGCCAGGTAAGCCGAAGGCGTATAACCGAAGACCCGCTCCGATTGCGGGCTGATAGAGTCGATGTAGACGACGGCCGGGACCTGCTCCACCAGGGCCCGATAGAGGGCCTCGGAGGACTCGAAGAGGCCCTCGGCGGACGGGCTTTTGGCGGGGTGGGTCTCCGGCATGGGGGGACGATATCTTCCCCGCCGCGACGGTGGGCGACAAGCAGCGGCCACGGCTACAGTCGAATGGGAGGGTGGCCGAGCGGACGAAGGCGACGGTCTTGAAAATCGTTAGTCCCGTAAGGGGCTCCCGGGTTCGAATCCCGGCCCTCCCGCCATCTACCTGGGGTTTCGTAAGCGGTGGAGGCTGTGGTGGGGCCGCATTGGGGCCACACTTGGCGGATTTGGGTGGCTCCGTCGGCCTTCCGCGGGGTCTGGTACGGCCGCTCCCAGGCGCGAACATGAGGCGGCGGGCCTGCCGAGCAGAGTCCCGACGGTCCGTCGGGACCGTTGCCGAGCAGCTTGTCGCTGATGCCCGGCCCGTGGCGCGCCGTGCTCGGCGACTCGATCAGATCCTGCTTCCGCCAGCGACGAGACGAGCGCGCGTTCAGCAATGCGCTCAGTTACTCGTTTCAGCGAGGGAGATCGTCCCTGAGGCGATCCATGTCTGGCAGGAGGTCCTTCCGAGTTCGCACTCACCCTCGGATGCGACCGTGAAGACAGGGATAGCCTTCCCGTCGACGAACGACACGGAGACGTAGTCACCGACGAAGTACCCGTCGTCCGTCGCTGGGAGCCAGGTGTTCCTGAACGGTCCGGCGAGCCGTCGAGACTTCCACGTCACGCCGCCATCGGTAGACGACGCGAAGCCGACGGAGAGCTCGCACGTGTCGATGTCGCAGTTGGCCTCCGGATAGAAGTAGTAGACGACGCCGAGGTGAGCCGATGAGCCGGAGGTCGTGGGATCGACACCGATCGCCGGCAGGAAGTGGTCGACGGTGCTCGTCCGCGCATCGATCGGGATGCGGAACGCCTGAGACCAGTGGCGTCCGTCGGTTGTCGTGCTCATCACGATGTCGTTGGGCCCGCACGCCTGGTCCGGACCGTCGCGGAACCGGCAGTCGTGCCAGACGACGTAGACCTTCCCCGCGGCATCGATGTCCGCTGAGATGACCTGGCCCTCGTTCCCGATCATCAGCCCTCCGAGCACCTGGCTCTGGGCGAGGTCGCCGAAGCCTGGCCTGGCATCGTTGATCCCGGGTCCGGTGAAGCTTCGACCGCCATCGGTGGAGACGAAGGCCGCCAACCCTGCCTCGCAACAGGCGAGGATCGGCATGATGACCGTTCCGTCCGGCTGGATCAGAGGCTGGCCGTCAAACACGTGCGTGTCCCTGGGCACCTCGGCGTCTACCCAGGTGAGTCCGCCGTCGGTGGAGGTGCTCATGTGGAGGGCTAGGTGGTTACCCTCGTCATCCCACTGTGCGTAGCAGTGGCCGTAGAAGGGGCTCGCAGGCGTGTTGTCGCAGGCGATCCAGTTCTTGTCGAAGTCCTGGGATCCTTTCGGTGCCTTGATGACGACGGGCTCACCGAACGTGCGCGCGCCGTCGGTGGATCGGCTCACGAAGACGGTTCTACCCGGTTT
>WNFV01002364.1_pt1 | contig 25185 bp, 19 predicted proteins | sample 5400101 | NCBI WGS metagenome assembly WNFV01 (sample SAMN13153361, study PRJNA577476) | soil metagenome | isolation source: 115 cm soil or saprolite under grassland replicate 1 | place: USA:California | collected 2016-06-15 | reverse complement strand
CCGGGGCGAAGCGAAGCCGTTGGTCAGCGGCCGCGACGGCCTCCAGAATCTGCGCGTGACGGACGCCATCGTCGAAGCGGCGAAGACGGGAAAGATGGTCACCGTCGATACGAAGTAGCGCACCGATGCCGATGGCCTCTAAGCACCGAACCCGCCGGCAAACAACGGCAGCTCATGGCCGGCCCGGGAAATTCCATGGGCCAAGGCGCCTTCGGGGGAGCAATCACATTTCGCTGGAGCGGATATGAAAAAGTTTCTGATGCTTCATGGCATCAACCTCAACATGTTCGGGAAAAGAGACCCGGCGCAGTACGGAACGATCACGCTTGCCGAGATCGACGGGAAGCTGCAGGCGCTTGCAAAGGAGCTCGGCGTCGAAGTAGCGAGCTTCCAGACGAACAGCGAAGGCGCGATGTGTGAAAGGATTCACCAGGCGTTCGTCGAAAAGGTGGATGCCGTGCTCATCAACGCCGGCGCATGGACCCACTACAGCTACGGGATTCGGGATGCCCTCGCGATCCTCGCGGTGCCCATCGTCGAGATCCACATGTCGAACATCCATGCGCGCGAGGAGTTCAGGCATCATTCCGTGTTCGCCGAAATCGTGAAAGGCCAGATCTGCGGCTTCGGCGTCGACAGCTACCTCCTCGGCCTCAGGGCGGCGGTCTCGGCTGCGGGAGAAGCCAAGAAGCGCTGACGCGGGACGATCCGCGGTTGCAGGCAGGCGCGTGGCCGCCTGGTGCGCCTCATTTCTGGTCGATGCGTACCGTTGGTTGCCATGGCTCATCAGGCGGATTGAGGACATACGACTCACAGCGTTGCAAGTAGAACCGCGATGGGCCGTCTTCAGAAAATTCGGCAAGAATTTCCGAGAACTTATTGGCTGCTTCGCGCCACTGGCGCGTGCGGTAAGTCTCCAGAGCGGCAGCGAATTTTTGATATAGCAACATCACTTGCGGGTTTGCATCCTGCTTGCGGCCACCCAGCTCGACAACGCACACCGCTGTAGATTTTCCAGCAAGTAAGAAATTGCCCACCGGTCGCGTCAGGAACTCTTCCAGTCCATCGACCGTTTCTTCGGAGGCAAGAATTCGCGTGCCCAGGTATTTACTGAGTCCCTGTATGCGGGTCGCGGTATTCACCATATCGCCCACCGCTTGATATTCATAGTGATGAGAGGCTCCGATGCTGCCCAGGAGCATCTGTCCCGAATGCAGCCCGAAGCGCGTTGGCAACGCTGGTCTTCCAGCGACTGCCTCATTGAACCGCTCCAGCGCCGCAACGATGTCGAGCGCGGCTTGGCACGCCTGTCTCCTTACTGATGTCTGAGGCGACGACACAGCCCAGATCGCGAGCATTGCATCGCCAACCACCTCGCTAACGACACCACCCAGCCGCTCAACCGGCTTGAACAACTCCGCGTAGTACGCGTTCATCAGCTGTCCCAAGTCTCGTGGACTCATCGTTTCGGCGAGCGTGGTGTATTTCTCCACGTCAGTCGCCAGACAGGCGCCATACACGAGCTGATCGGCCGAGTCGATAGGGCCTACGCTTTCGACGAGTTGATCGACGATCTTGTCGGGCAGGAAGTACCCGAATGCCTGCTTGATGAGCTTGCGTTCCTTTCTCGCGTCACGATAGTTGAGTAATACACCGCCGAACATGGCCAGCGGTGCTTGCAGGCACAGCGGTACGACCAACGGCAGCCACAGGCCCGCCACCGAAAACTGGCGGAGGGCTACCAACAGATACGCCGACGCTAGAACCAGGACGAGCACGGCGGCCCCGACTGGACGAAGCATCCTGCACCCCGCACCCAGCGCGATCCCCCAGAGAGCTATAAATCCGAGTTGCATGGGAAACGGGATCGGTCGCACTGGTCGATCGTCCAGTAGATTGGCAAATGCGGTCGCGGCGATCTCCACGCCGCTGATGTTGAGACCGCTAGGTTGCGAGAACACTGTTTCGTAGTCGTCGCGTATGCGGTCTTGCTCGGGCTGCGACAACGCCGAGAAGCCGACAAAGACTGCCTTGCCTTGGAAATTGTTGACTGAGTGAACTTTCGGATTGCCATCCTCCAGATTCAGAACCTCGAAATAGGGCACGGTCGCTATGCTGCGGGGTGGCCCGTGGAAGTTTAGGTACGCTACTTCGCTGCTGCGATACAGGCTAAGGAGCGACTGAATGAGTTGTTTCTTTTTTGGCGTCAGATCCCGGTCGCTGGTGTTTTTCAGTTCCCGTGACATCCGCTCGCCGATTTGCGGATCACTCGTAAACACGTTCCGCAGCGTCGTGATCAGGCCTCCAGCGTCACTGGAAGCGACAAGGACTTTCGCGCTGGCGGGTGGCGCCAGGGTGAGATGAGGAGAGACCTTGCGCAACAAACCGAGAAAGTCGTCATACGCGTCGAAGGCGTAAATCTGGAACGCGATTACAGGCAACGTTGGACTGTCTCCGGCGCTGCTCTTGAAGGTCCAGAATGTGTTCACCCTGGACTCCTTGGGTAGTGGAAATGGGGCGTGCGCAAGCGCCACTTGCTCGAGCATTGGAATTGGCACGGAAACCCTTTCAATCTGGATCTCAGCGATCGGCTGGCCTGAGCCATTTGTCTGCCGAGTCGATTCCTTTCGCAGAGAGTCGGTCAACACGACATTTGCTGCCCGACTGATCGCCGCGGCGAATTCCACGTCATGTTGCGGCGTTCGGCTTGGAGTGTCGAAGGTAAGGTCGAAGCAAATCACACGGGCGCCCGCTCGCGCCAGGCGTTCGACGAGTTGAGCGTGCAGATCGCGAGGCCACTCGCTGGGTTTGCTTAGCAGGCCGAGTTTCTGAGCGGATTGCTCGTCGATCGCGACGACGACGACTTCAGGGGGCGCCTGGATGGCGCCCCGCAGGTGGAACAGCCAGTTGAGCTCGAAGTCCTCCTCAAGTTGTGACACACGCGGCAGGGAAGTCGCCAAGCTTCCCAGCAGACCGATCACCAACCCCAGAGCTAACCCTTTGAGTGGGCGATTCATATGCGAAGTTAAGCGACTATCGGGCATCGGCTGCCGGATTCTCCCACAATCGTCCCGGAGCACCTGTTCGTAGTGGTGCAGTAGCTCCGTGGGTTGTGTTCGTGTCGGGTTGGCTCGCCTTCGCCTCCGTTGAGGGCTTCATCAAAGCCGATGCGCTCGAGTCAGGTGCCATTCCGGCCGACGTTTGTGCTGAACCAAACTGGGGCAAGCGTCGGAAGCTGCGTCCCCGATTGACGCTCATCGGATGCCGTCCTTTGATGGGCCGAAGGCGTATTGCAGAAGCGGTGGCGGGCAGGTCACCATTCGGTATCACGGCAAAGTCGCGTTTTGCCCATTGCATCCTAGCGCCGATTCTTGTTTACTACGTATTGTTAGGTCACGTAGTGCGCGCAACGGGTTACTGACGCTTGTCCGTCAGCTCAAGGGGAGCGGCATGTTACGGACGCACCTGCGGCGCCAAGCTCCGGGTAACGGTGTCTGTGATATTCGAGACGCTGTCCGGCCGCATCGGGCCGTTTCGTACGGAGCAAGGCGCTCGCCGCAAGATTCCACCCGACGTTACGGCATTTCGACGAGAGCTGTCAGCTCATGCGGCCTGGCGGCCATGGTCGTCGTACTGACTTCGATGTCCAGCGTCCAAGCGGCGGAGAGTTGTACGCCGGCGATTGCCAAGGTCGTGTCGATCCAGGGGCGGGTCGAACTGCGTCGTTCCCCGGCCGCTAGATCACAGGAGAGTGGCTGGCAAGCGGCGGAGTTGAACGTCGCGCTTTGCGCCGGCGACACGATCCGTACTCACGAGCGGAGTCGCGCCGCGCTATTGCTCAGCAACGAGACCACGCTTCGACTCGATCAGCGAACTACCCTGACCCTTGCCGCGACGGATGAGGACAAGGCCTCCTTGATGAGCTTGTTCGCGGGGGCGCTCCACGTCATTACGCGCAGCCCAAGACCGTTCAGGGTCAGAACACCTTTCGTCAATGCTAACGTTGAAGGAACCGAATTCCTTGTGGCTGTCGGTGAGGAGAGCGCCAGCGTCGCAGTGTATGAAGGACGGGTCAGGGCGGACAACGAGCGAGGCAGCGTTGCGGTCAGCAGCGGCGAGCGGGCGGTCGCAGCAAAAGATTCCGCGCCCAGGAAAGAAGTCATGGTTCGTCCGAGGGACGCAATCCAGTGGACGCTGTACTTTCCGACCGTATTCGATTACCGCCTGGGAGTCGGGACCGCGGGAACTCCGGGGGAATCGGCGTTACAGGAATCGATTGACCTCTATCGCAAGGGCAAGCTGGCTGACGCCATTGCCAGGCTCGAGAACGTACCGCAAGGGTCGCGTGATCCCCGGTTCTTGATCTACCGTGCCGGGCTCCTGCTCCTGGTGGGGCGCCTCGATGAGGCCAGGCCGGATATCGAGCGCGCGTTGGCGCTCGACGCTCGCAGCAGTGATGCTTATTCACTCCAAGCGGTCATTGCGGTCGTTGAGAACGACAAGGATTTGGCGCTGCGCCTCGCCAATAAGGCGGTGGAACTCGATCCGGCCTCGCCTGCGGCCTGGATCGCGCTCTCCTACGCACAACAGGCTCAGTTCAAGATCGAGCAGGCGCTGGCAAGCGTACGGAAAGCGGTTGCTCTGGATCCACAGAATGCGCTTGCGTGGGCAAGATTAGCCGAGCTCGAGATGTCGATCGGCAGCCTCGATCGCGCTCTGGACGCAGCAAAACACGCGGCTCAATTGAATCCGCAGCTCGCCAAGACCCAAACCGTGCTGGGGTTCGCGTACCTCACGCGCATCGACACCCCGGCAGCCAAAGCGTCGTTCGAGAAGGCGATCGAGCTCGACGAGGCCGATCCTTTGCCGCGATTGGGTTTGGGCTTGGCCAGGATTCGCGACGGAGATCTCGAAGCGGGCCGGCAGGAAATCGAAATCGCTACCAGCCTCGATCCCGGGACATCCTTGATCCGCAGTTATCTTGGCAAGGCTTACTACGAAGAAAAGCGCGATAAGCTTGCGGGCACCCAGTTCGACTTGGCCAAGCAGCTCGATCCGAACGATCCCACCGCATGGTTTTATGATGCCATTCGAAAGCAGACGGAAAATCGTTCGGTGGACGCGCTCTTGGATCTGGAGAAGTCGATTGCGCTCAATGACAACAGGGCGGTCAATCGATCCCGGCTGCTGTTGGACGAAGATCGCGCAACTCGCAGCACCGGCTTGGCGCGAATCTATGAGGAGCTGGGTTTCGAAGAACTGGCGGTAACTGAAGGTGCCAAGGCCTTGGCCACCGACCCCGGCAATTACTCGGCGCATCTCTTTCTTGCCGATGCCTACTCGACGTTGCCGCACCATGAAATTGCAAGGGAAAGCGAACAACTGCAGTTCCTGCTGAGACAACCGGAAATCCTCGCACCGGTGTCGGCGTTGCGCGCCCAGGACACGTTTACCTCCGCCTTGCCCAGGGCCGGAATCGTTCGCGGAGTCGGTCCGATCCAGCCGGCCTTCAACGAATTCAACTCTCTGTTCGACCGCAACAAGCTCTCGCTCTTCGTCGATGGTCTCGGCGGGCAGCGGAATACCAGAGGAGACCAGATCATCGTGTCAGGGATTCGCGATGGTTTGTCGTTCAACGTGGGACAGGCTCACTTCGAGACGGGGGGATTTGGCGAAAATCAGGACTTTCGTCAGGATGCGTACATCGGCATTGTTCAGGCCCGATTAGGCCCGGGCACCAGCGTGCAAGCGGAAGTTCGGCAGACCGAGACCGAGCGAGGAGATTTCCTCAGCCCGTTCGATCCTAGCGCCATCGCTCCGGTGCGGCTGAACGGTCGCGTACAAAGCGGTCGGATTGGTGCCAACCAAAGCTTGGGCTCGTCATCGGACGTGCTTTTCTCTGCTGTTTATCAGACCCGGGACCTGGACCTGACGTTTCCCAGCTTCGACAATGCGCGGACAACGCTGAAAGACCGATCCTATTCCGGCGAGCTGCAGTGGTATTACCGGAGCCGACCGTTTTACGTCGTTGCCGGTGGCGGCTACCTCAAGGGGACCGAGGAATTCGTCGGTATTCTCAAGCAGGACATTTCCGCTCATAACGTCTACGTCTACGGCGAGCTGGAGGCGGAAAGCCTGGGGCTCAAGCTGCAGGGCGGAGTGTCTGCGAATTCTCTTGACGAGAGCCCTCTTCGAAAGACGAGGACCGACCCGAAGCTCGGGCTGATCTGGGCGCCGACGGCCGATACGACGGTCAGGGCAGCGGCCATGCGCACGCTCAAACGGCCGCTGATCGCAAATCAGACGCTCGAGCCCACGCAAATGGCAGGATTCAATCAGTTCTTCGACCTTCCGGATGGGACGGAAGACTCGCGATACGGCATTGCGCTCGATCAGAGAGTTCTCCGAAATGGTCATGTCGGATTCGACGTCAGTCGAAGCAAGATGACCGTTCCGGTGTTGTCAACGGATTCGGTGACTGAATTCGACTGGCACGACCGAACGGCCAAAGCCTACGTTTATTGGGCTCTCCCAAGAAATCAAGAGAGGGCCGGCATATCGAGCTGTTCGGCAGCCATCGCAGTACAGTACGAGTTCGACAAGATGACCCGTCCCGAAGAGCTGCCCGGGGACGAGGGCATCGTCAGCCTCGATACGCGACTCCTTCCCATCCGGTTGACGCTTTTCCCGGCCGAGCAGCTGGCATTGCAGCTTACTTCGACCTACGTCAGGCAGACGGGCCGGCTTCAGGTCGGCATCGGTTTCGACTCTTTCGATGTGAATGAGCGGTTCTGGGTCACCGATTTTTCTGTCAACTACCGCATCCTTGCCCCGCGCGGAATCATTGCGCTCGGCGTGAGCAATCTTTTCGATCGCAAAGTGGACGGCTTCCAGGAGCTCGACAAGAGTAACCCGAGATTCGCGCTCGGTCGGTTAGCCTTTGTCAGGGTTACGTTGCAGTTTTGAGATAGCGACATGCACGTCGGGGTAGAAGGGGTGAACTAGCTGCATTTCGTCACAGAAAGGGAAACGACAATGACCTACAAAATGAATTGCGTGGTGTTGCTTGCCGGCTTGGCCGCTCTGCTTTCAGGTTGCGCGATCATGAATCCCGGGCCGCCGTCTCTGGGCCCGAACCAGTTCGTTGTGATCGTCAGGGGCGAGCCGGGTCCTCTAAAGACCTTCAGAGATAACGTTGAAGGACAGCTCCGGAGCAGGGCTTCGGATTGCAAGAGGACGGTACCGTCGAGCACAGGCGAAAGCCAGGCCGCAGCGGCAGGCAGCTCGCTCATCGGCGAGCAGCTCGTTTATGAGTGCGCTGTGCAGACCCAGGTGCAAAGCGGCTCCCTTCTCGAAATTTTCGCTAAGGCGTATGGGAGCAGCATCGCCAGTCTCCTGGAGATGAAAATCACTACCAGCGGGGCGTGCGTTGCGAGGAGTTGCTACGGTGGTCCGCTGCGTTACTGGCAGCAGACTCCTCCGTGCATGTACGTGTGCTAAGGGAATCTGCGAACGGTTCCGGTCAATGGCCGAACCAGGCTGGGCAGAAGCTCGCTCCGCCTGCACTCGAGGTGATGTCGTTTTCCTTTGGCGGCCACCGCCCGCGGCCGGCGGTAACATTTAGTCAAGCTAAAGCCTGCGGCCGAAGAAGGCGCCGGGGAATCGGCGTCGTTGGATCACCTCGTCCGCGCGCAGCAGCAGCGTCTTTGGGATGGCGATCCCGAGTGCCTTCGCGGTCTTCAGGTTGATTCCCAGCTCGAATTTCGTCGGCTGCTCGATTGGGAGATCAGCAGGTTTTGCTCCGCGAAGGATCTTGTCGATGAAGGCAGCGTGGCGGTAATTTAGCTCTGCCAGGCTGGCGGCATAGGATAGCAATCCGCCGGCCTGCAGCATGTCGCCTTCCCTCGACCATGGTCGGAAGCGCGTACCTCAGCGCAGCACCCATGATCAGGACCCGGTTCGCTCTGAAAAGGCTATCGGCGGCCAGCACCAGCACCTGCGCTCGCCGTCGAGCCATTTCGCCAACTGCATTCTCCAGTTCGTTTGCAGCGGCGACCTCGACGATGATCGTCTGCATGCCAAGTGACCGGTACAGGGGCTCGTTCTCCTTGCGCTTGACGCGAAAGATAGGGTTGGTCGAATTCTCTAGCACGCCGACGCGCTGCGCGGTCGGTAACAGCTCGCGCAGCAACGCGACACGCTTGGCGTCGAGCTCCGTGGATACAATGGAATAACCCGTGATATTGCCGCCAGGCCGGGCGAGGCTCGCGACGAGACCGGTGCGGACGGGGTCGCCCGCGGACCAAATGACGATCGGTATCGTGCTTGTAGCGTTCTTCGCAGCAAGTGCGGCGTCTGTGCCATTCGTCGCGATGAGCTCGACCTTGAGCCGAACGAGCTCCTCCGCGTAGGGTCGGAGGAGCTCGGCCCTGCCGTTTGCGTAGCGTCGTTCGACGAGCAGATTCACGCCCTCCACCCAGCCGAGTTCGCGTAGCGGCGCGTAGGCCCGCAGGAGCTCGGCAGGAGTCGGCTGGGCACCCGAGCCTAAGACTCCGATGCGGCGGGTTGGCGAAGGCTTCTCTCTCGCAGCGAGCGGCGCCGCGAGAAAGAGCGAAATCCCCAGAGCACGGATGATTGTTCGCCGGTCCATCACCTTGGAAAAAGGGCAGGGAAAAGAGTAGCGCCAATACTCTAATAGATAATAGCTGGGGCCAGGACGCTGCAACATGCTGTGTGCCATGCCCCCGCAACGAGCGCCGGCCGGCGTTCGGCGCGGTAACGGGTGACCGCCGCTCGACTTAATCATGCGACGAATAATCAAAGGGTTGGATTTGACATCCTGCTCAGACGGATCTGCGCCGGGCCAGTAGGCCGCCTTCACGACGACGGCGGAAGTCGGATACCATACGTCCAGACGTTGGTGAGTTACCGCAGGACACCCCATGAAGCAGGCTGAGAATATCGGCGGAGGCCGATAGCGAATGGCACGCGTGGAGGAACTTTCGATCGGAGAGATCCGGCAGCGCTACCTCGAGAAGGGAGAGCCTGTATCCGCGCATATCCTGACGCGGTTGCAGCGCGATCCGCGGCATGGCGTGCGCCAACTCTATGCGGCGCTGAAGAAGCGCTTCGAGCGCGAGCGCGATGAGCGCCTGCGCCTGGAGGCGATGCGACACTTTGAGATGGTGCTGTGGAAGTCCGGCGTGCGCGACATCGCGGGCGTCGATGAAGTGGGCGTGGGCCCGCTTGCCGGGCCGGTGGTGGCCGCGGCGGTGATGTTCCCGCCCGAAACCAGCATCGCTGGAGTCGACGACTCCAAACGGCTCGACGCCGCGACGCGGGCGACGCTCGCCGAGGAAATACGCGCCAAGGCGTCGGGTCTCGCCGTGGGCACTGCATCGGTTGAGGAGATCGACCGCCTCAACATCTATCACGCTGCGCTCCTCGCGATGCGGCGCGCCGTCGAGGCGCTGCCGTGGCGTCCGCAGCACGTGCTGGTGGATGCGCGCACCGTGCCCGGCGTCGAAGTCCCGCAGAACACCTTCAACAAGGGCGACGGCATTAACTTCACCATCGCCGCCGCTTCGATCATCGCCAAGACCGAGCGCGACCGCATGATGGAGGCGCTCGATCGCGAATATCCGGGGTATGGCTTCGCGACGCACAAGGGCTATGGCACGCCCGAGCACCGCGAAGCCTTGCTGCGTCTCGGCCCCTCGGCCGTGCACCGCATGTCATTTCCCGTGATTCACGAGCTGCGCGGCGAATATTCGCCGCTCTTCTATGTGCTCAGGGGCCAGCTCGAAGCGGCGCGCACGCGGACGGCGCTCGACGAGCTCGAAGCCGCGCTGCGCGCGCAAGCCGAAGAGCTTGCCGAGCGGGAGTGCAGGAAACTGCGGTTGTTGGTAACGCGGCGCTGGAAGTTGATCGGCTAGACGCCACGGACTGGTTTGCCCGCCCGCTTGTATAGGCACAGGGCGGCTTATATCTCCGGGGCAGGGCGGCGGCTCTTCCGGAAACTCCACGGCGTTTGACCTTGTCTGACGGTCAGAGAAGGTGGCTGACGGGAGGCGCGCTATGCCCTACAAGGATATTTCGGACCTGCCGAAGGCCCAAACGGATCAATATGATCAGCACCAAAAGGAAGCTTTCCTCAAGGCCTTCAACAAAGCGTACGAGGAATACGGCCACGACGAGAGCCGCGCCTTCGCAGTCGCCCACCACGCGGCGAAGCAGGCGGGCAAGAAAGAGCAACGCGAGCAATCGCCGACGCGCTAGCACATGAAATGAAATAGCCGTCCGCTGGCATGATAATCGGCGGGCTGCCCACTTTCGCAAGATGCTCGCTGCTCCCAAGATCCGCTCCTGATGTGAGTTGGGCACTGTAGAGCACGTCCCTGCGCCTAGCGCGCGCGCTTTTCTACAACGGCCTTGCGACCCCATAGCCACACATACTGGGCGCCGGATGCGATGACGGTAGTGAAGACGATCAGGAACACTGCGGGCATCCAGCGACCCGTTTCGATCCAGCCCGCGCCAGACCCCATCACAAGCAGAAGCACCGCAAATTCGAAGAAGGTATTGATCTTGGAGAGTCGCGTCGGAGCGATACGCAAATGGCCGCGCGCCAGGAGAAAGAAGATCGCGCCTACAACGATGACGATGTCGCGCGCGACGATCGCGACCGCGAGCCAGAGCGGCAGCAGTATTTGCCACGCGAGCAGAACTGTCGCGACCAGCATGCTTAGCTTGTCGGCGATAGGGTCGAGGGTTGCGCCAAAAGTGGACACAAGCTTGTACCGGCGCGCGATGTAGCCATCGGCGAGGTCGCTCAGCGCGGCGACAAGGAAGATCGGCAACGCTATTTCGTACGCTTCGTCGGCAAGGTAGTACGCCATTGCCGGAACGAGGCCGAGCCGTATCAGCGTAATGATATTGGGGACATTGAGCATGCGTAGTGCCCAGGCAGCGAAGCGGCGCGGCTGCAGTTTCAAGACCGCTGCTCCGACTCCGCCGCATGCAGCGCGTGCAGCACGAGCGCACGGTACAGGCGGTCCTTGATCGTCGTGGGCCGCGCGAGGTCGAGGCGGGAGAGCGCCTCTTCATCGTTCGCGGTCGCTTGCGCGGAGAGCAGGGCGCGCATCGCTTGCAGGGCGAGCTGCGGCTTGCGGGTCGACCATTGTTTGAGGCGCGTCAATCCGCGGGCGAGCCGTTGCTCGATCGGTGTGAGATCGGTACCGAACGGGTATTCTGCGAACAGGCCTTCGGCGCGGAACGACGCCAGCGCGGCCGCGAGCCATTCCGGCCGATTGCGCCGCGCGACTTCGGACGAGGTGAATTCGGCTTCGATCTTGCCGGCCCGCTTCGCTGCGGCAAGCAGCTCGGGTTGAAAGCGGACGTCGGCCAGTGCCATCATCGCCGCGATGCAGTCGCGGTCGGACTTGCCGCGCAAATCCGCCACCCCGTACTCGGTGACGATCACGTCTCGCAGATGCCGCGGAATGGTCGCGTGCGGATAGCTCCACCGGATGTTGGAGGTTTGTCCATGGCCGGATTCGAAGGTGCTGTTCAGCACGATGATTGCGCGCGCCTCATCGAGCTCGTGGGCCTGCACGACGAAATCGTGCTGGCCGCCGACGCCGCTGACGATCTTTCCGTCCTCCAGCCCGTCGGAAACGACGTCGCCGAGCAGCGTCGCGAGCATCGCATTGTTGACGAAACGCGCGTGCCGGCGCTGCGCGCGCTTCAACGTTTCGTTCCCGCGGAGGCTGTTGGTGAACGAAACCGCGGTCATCGCGATATCTTCGCTCCCGGCGTCGGCAAGCTCGTGCAATGTCCGATAAAGCTCCTTCGAACCGAAGAAAAAAGCCGCATGCATGACCGGGCCACGTGGCCGCCCTTGTTGCGGACCCGCAGAATCTTTGTCGATGCGATTCTGCAGCGCCGGGTCGTCGTATACCCGGCGCTTAAGCACCCCGGCACGGTAGAGATCGATGAACCCATCGACCAGCATCTCCGACGATCCGTACAGCCCGCGTGTGAACGGCGAGAGCTCGAGCGAGTTTTCATGCAGGGGCTCGGGTCGGCTCAGCGCAGACAGCGCGGCGCGAAACGTATCGGGATGCTGGTGGCGCAGGATCAGGCTGTAGGCAATGGCGTCGCCGATGGAGCCAATGCCGATCTGCAGCGTGCCCCCGTCCTTCACCATGCTCGCGACGCGAAGCCCTGCCGCGTAATCGGCCAAGGAAACCGCCTGCCGCGGCGGCGCGAACAGCTTGAACTCGCAGTGCTCGCCTTCGAGTACGTAATCGAAGCGCTCGGCCGGAACTTCGGCCTCGCCCGTCATGAACGGCAGCTCGCGGTTCACCTGACCGACGATCGCGACTGGCGCACCCGACGCGCGACGGGCTTCCATCCCCGGCAGGATGTCGAGCGTCACATCCGGGTTGCAGCTGAGCGAGAACTTCGCGGAACCCGCAGTTTCCCGCTTGGCGACGAGCTGGGCGATCACGTTGATGCCACGCCGCAGAACCTCCGCGCTGACGTGGCTGTAATTGAGGCTGGTGTAAGCCCGTTGCGCCGGCCCGACATCCAACCAGCCGCCGGGCCGAAAATAAAACTCGGTGATCCTGACGTTTCGGGGCAGACGCCCTTCGCGGAGCGCTGTCGCGTAGGCGAGATCAGGATAGTCGCCAAACAGCCGCTCGACGATCGGGTCGAGCAGCCGGCGTTCGAGCTCGGCCCCGCTGCGCGGCTTTTCCAGTGTCAACGCGGTCAGTATCTCGAGCTCGATGCGCGGATCGCCGGCTGCACGATCGAACAACGCATTGGCGACATGGTTCGCCTTCCCGAGGCCGAGCGGCAACGCGAGCAGGATGCGCCGACCGACGCGCTCGATGATTGCATCCGCACAAGCGCGCGGCTCGGCAAACCGGACCGGCCGCGATCCCGCGAGCGTAGGAGCATGATTCACCTCTTCACAACCTGCGAACTATCGGCCCGATCTGCTTACGGAAAATCGCGCCGCCGCCGCTCGCGGGATGCCGGACGTATTCGACTGAGGCAGACAAGCTGTCGAGCTGCGACTTCGCCAGCCGGCCGATGGCAACGACGCACTCGCCGGGGAAGAGATCCAGGAATGCTTCGAGCAAAGGCATGCCGGTCGCCAACTCGGCTTTGCTCGGCGTCCGATTGCTCAACAGGCCCGATCGCGGATCGAACGAATGCCACGGGAATGCATTCCACAACACGAAGCGATTCCCGGGTACGCCGAGCTCCAGTAACACGCGCCAGACGACGCTCGCCGTCGGCTCGGCAAAGCCGCGCGGATTTTTTTGCGGCTTGCTCGTGCGCCGTGGCGCGAGGCCGCCAAAGACATGCCGCGCCTCGATGCCGCCGCCGCTCATTCCACCGAGCAGAATGCGCTCCGAGGTCATCGCGATGCCGGTGAAATGTCCGCCGCGATAGCTGAGCGCCTCGCCGATCAGTGCCAGCCGCGCCTTGCCGATCCGCTCTGAAAAATAGGCCCGCAGCTGCTCGCGCCGAATGCGCGGTGCTTGCCGCCCAAGGTCGTTGTCGGCGTCCACCTGCCACCACGGATTGAAGACCGCGCCGCGTGGCGATGTCTTCAGCAGGCTCAGAAAGCTCGCGATCGATGGAGCCGGCACGGTTTCCAGATCGGGGGTGTGTGATCCGGTGGTAATTCACGAAAGAGCGATGCTGCCGCGGTCACCGCGCGTTTTGCACGGCCTTGCTGTCCGCCGAGCGCGCCTGGTCCGGTGCGGCGGCGACATAGACAGTCTTGATGTTCACGAATTCCTTGATGCCGTACTCCGATAGCTCGCGGCCGTAGCCGCTCTCCTTCACGCCGCCGAAGGGCAAGCGCGGGTCCGATCGCACCGAATCATTGACAAAGACGCAACCGCTCTCGATCAACTCCGCCGCGATGCGCTCCCCGCGCGCCACATCGCGCGTGATGACGGCGCCGGCCAGCCCGAACACCGAGTCGTTTGCCGTTGCGATCGCTTCCGCCTCGGTCTTGACGGCGATGACCGCTGCGACCGGTCCGAACAGCTCTTCCTCGTAAGCAGGCATTCCCGCGCTTACCTCGGTGAGCACGGTGGGCGGATAGTAGGCGCCGGCACCCTCGGGAATCTTGCCGCCGAGAAGACAGCGCGCGCCTTGGCGAAGGCTTTCTGTCACTTGCCGGTGCAATGCTTCGCGCAGGTCAAGCCGGGCGAGGGGACCGATTTCCGTTTCCGGACTCAGCGGATCGCCCATCCTGGCCGCCTTCATCTTTTCCACGAAGCGCTGCTCGAATTCCTGACGCACCTCGTCGACGACGATGAACCGCTTCGCGGCAATACAGCTCTGCCCCGAGTTGACCAGCCGGCCCTTAGTGCAAACCGTCGCAGCGAGGTCGAGATCGGCGTCTTCCAGCACGAGATAGGGATCGCTTCCGCCGAGCTCGAGCACGCTCTTCTTCAGCATTGCCGCGGCCTTGCTTGCCACTTTGCGCCCCGCTGGACCGCTGCCGGTAAGGCTCACGGCGCGTACGAGCGGGTGCTCGATAACTGGCTCGACCTGCTGGCTGCCGATCATCAGCGTTCGGAAAAGGTTCTCCGGAAAGTCTGCTTCGCGGAAAATCCCTTCGATCGAAAGCGCGCATCCCGGCACGTTGGACGCGTGCTTGAGCACTGCCGCGTTGCCTGCCATCAGGGCCGGAGCGGCAAAGCGAAAGACCTGCCAGAACGGGAAGTTCCAAGGCATGACGGCGAGGACGACGCCGATCGGATTGAAAGTGACGAAGCTCTCGCGGGCTTCGGTTTTCACCGGCTCGCGAGCGAGGAATTTCTCGGCGTTGTCGGCATAGAACTCGCAGGCAAGCGCGCATTTCTGCGCTTCGCCGATACCGTCGCGCACAGGCTTGCCCATTTCCTGTGCCATGAGACGCGCGTAGGCTTCGGCGTTCTTGCGCAGAATCCGTGCGGCGCCTCGCATCCGTCGCGCGCGGTCTTCGAACGAGGTTCTCCGCCAGGCGAGAAATGCTTCATGGGTCTTGCCGACGATGTCGTCGACCGCGGCACGCGACATCTCCGCGTAGGTCTTGAGCGTCTCGCCGGTCGCGGGATTGATCGATTCGATTGCCATGGCTTGTACCTCCAGTGGGACTAATGCACAGGCGCCGCAGGCAAAGCAGCGTACCCGCGATTAGCGAGCTTACCGCCGGATCGCCGGTCGGCGCCACTGAAGCGGCTGCTCCGCGGAGTTGCGGTGTCAAATCGATGCCCAGCCCTTCGAGCAGAGACGCAAGCGCCTCCGCGCAGGGGCGTTCGACCTTCAGCGCAAGAAGATGATCCGCGCGCGTTCGACCGAGATTGATGGCGGCGATCGGCTTAGCCATCGCATCAGCCCACTCGCAGAAGCGGAATCCCGAGTACACCATGAGTGAGGATCCGATCACGAGCATGGCATCAGCCTGTTTCAGTGACGCCAACGCGCCGTCTACACGCTCTCGCGGCACGCCTTCCCCGAAAAACACGACGTTCGGTTTCAGAACACCCGCACAGCGCGAACAGTGCGGCACCTGAAACGCATCGAGATCGCGTTCGATATCGGCGTCTCCGTCGGCAGCCGTCGCCGCAGTCGCGGCCTGAAATTCCGGATTGAGCAATTCGAGCGTTCGTTGGACCGACACTCTGGAATGCAAAACGCCGCATTCGAGGCAGATCACTGCCTCGAGATTCCCGTGCAGCTCGATAACCCGGGAGCTGCCGGCGCGCTGGTGCAAGCCATCAACATTCTGCGTCACCAGTCGCTGCGATCGCCCAGCCGCTTCGAGGCGGGCCAGCGCATCGTGGGCAATGTTCGGCCGGGCGTTCGCGACCGTTGGCCAACCGACCATGCTCCGCGCCCAGTAGCGTCGGCGCGTCGGCTCAGAATCCAGAAAGTCCTGCAGGAGAACCGGCGGCGTGCGCCGCCACTGGCCATCTGCGTCGCGATAGCCGGGAATGCCCGAATCGGTGCTGATTCCCGCCCCGGACAGGACGAACAGCCGCGGATGCTGTTGGACGAAGCCGACGAGGTCGGGCAGGGCGTGGCCGTTAGCAGGAAGCAACTGCGAGTGCATCGCATTGGGCTGCGGGTCGGCCTGCTGTTCAACGAGTGGCGGAGCGATCATCGGTCTTTTCGCGCCTCCTGTTGCGTTCCTGCCACGCCTGAAGCTCGGCGTGATAGCGGTCCAGCGCGTCTTCGTAGAGATCGAAAACGCACGGGTCGCAAGAGCCCTGGCAGCAGTCTTCTCTACCTGGCCGGATCGGGGCGACGGGAGGCGGATCGGCAGGCGAAGGTTCAGGCACGGCGAACTCGCCTTGCGCACACTTCTTTGCGCAAATTCACCCCACGTACACCGGTGCCGGCTCGCTGAAGTAAGCGTCGAGCAGGTGATAGACGAGCGCCCAGTTCTTCGAGCGCGTGCTGGTGTGCGCGATACCGGGCATGACGATGAATTGCTTGTCGATTGTCGCGGACGACGCCTATCGCTTGGTTTGCTTGGTCCGGGCAGCGCGCTTCGTTCCGGCGCGGAGCGATTCGACGTCCGTTTCCGGCGGAGCCATCGAGGCAGGCAGTTTCGGTTTCGTGGGCATCTTGATCTTTTGGAAGCGCTTCGTCGTCACGTGTTTGCGCTTGGCCACCACTCGATACGAGAACCTGACGCCGCTCGTCCCGCCCCCTTGCTCGCGAACCTCGAATCCCTGCGCGGTTCGGTTTGCAACGTAGAGGCCATTCGAGTCGCCGTAGGCGGTGAGAAACACGTGGTAGTGACGAGTATCGGCGACCGCGGCGAAGTCGCGGTCCAGTCGCACCTTCGCGCGTCCCTTGCTGAGCCGCGCCTCGCCGAAGTCCTCGAACTGGCTCTCCGCGCTCTCGACGCAATAGAGCAGGCGATAGCTGCCGTCAGTGTGCTTCGCGGCGGCGCTCTTCGTGCCCCAGACTACCTGGTTACCGAGTACCGTTAAATCTGCGTGAACCTCGACCGGACCGACGAAGACGCCGGCGCGGCCCGTGTAGCTGTCGAGATTGTCGAGGTCTATTCCTGCCACACCGAACACGCCGATGCCGTCAGGGTTGGGGTTGGAGTAGTTGACGTGCCCGTAGACTCCGTACGAATTTCCGAAACCCTCCACTCCGCACTGTCCGGATTTGCCGTCGCCGATGACGCCCGTGGTTTGCGACCAGCCATAGACCCCGCAGTGGGCACTGGAGCTGCCGAACACGCCGGGCATCGCCGTGGACGCTCCCCATACGCCAAGAGACTTTTCCGCGAACCCGAGGACGCCCACCGCATCGCCTCCGCCGCCGCGCTCGCCTCTCGCGCCAGGGTCCGCGCCGAAGCCGACGACGCCGGCACGCCATCCCTGTCCGGGAAAGGGTCCCTCCCACAGGATTCTTGGACTGTCCTTGAACGGCCGCGCGATCACGCTCCCGGCGATCCCCACGACCCCCGGACCCGTGTCGCCGCCTTCGCCGACGAGGCCTCGGCCGGCATTAAAAGCGCGCCCGTAACCGCCGTCGATAGTCTGGTTCTTCATCGCCGACTGCGAAACCATGGCGAAAGCGGGAAACGCGTCCATGCCGAAGACGAATACTCCGTTGAACGGGTCGAGCTCGGAGTGACCGCCGGCGTTGACGTCGGTCATCTTAGCCAGACCATTGAAGGTGTTTCTATCTACGCTCGCCATGAATAATTCTCCCTGGATTCACATCCATACGCGAAAAGAGCGGCGGCAATCGTTTCGTTCCACCGGTCAAGCTCGTGACAGCGGCGCGTTGGCGCATCGACGTCACGCCGTCCTCAAGGCATAGCCGTACGCGAGGTTGGTCCGCCCCGCCCCGTGCTTCTCATGAACTCGTCGCTCGATACCGACTGCACCGGAATCGGCGAGGGGAACAACGATTCGGCGGACGAGAGCTTTTCGAGTTCTTCCGGCGACAACATGCTCATGGATTCCTCCTTTGAATGGCGCATCTAATGCGGCGCCCTGCGATCCTTCGGGCTCGGCGGACTGCTGCCGCGGTTACGGCCTCGGTACGAAATACGGCGGAGCGGGCGCGAAGCGGGGCAGCTCGAGCAACTTGTGCGCCCTCGCGCGCGGTGGATGCATGCGCGCAACGGGCAGGAAAGGCACATACCCGTAACCGTAGTCGAACGGCGCGTACGCCGCCATGGGTTCGGCAACGCTGCGTTCATCCTCTGCCTCGCGGCGCAGGCGGTTGGCGAGCGCACCGCGCTCCGCCGCGCGGCGCTCGTCGACGATGCGCTGGGCTGCGCTCTGGTCGAGCTGATCGCGCACGCGCTCCAGACGGGCGACTGCTGCCGCATCGGCATCGCCAGCGCGAATATCGAGCTTTTCCCCGTCCTTGCAAGGCAGATCGGTGTAGACCAGACCGAGGTGACTATCGAAGCATTTGTAGATCGCCGTGTCCGCGGCGCTTGCGGGCGCGACCGTAAGCACAACGGTACCCGCCGCAGCCAGCACGCACGCGGCGGCCCTGGCAAGGTTCAGAGCGGGGATCGCGTCGGAGTGCAGGGAAGAGCGCCGGAGTTTTTTCAAGCAAACAGGGCAGGGTGCCATCGCGTCGCCGCCTCCTTGCACGCGGCTCCAGAGTGGGAACATCGTGTGTCGGCGGCCGGACTCGCATCCGCCACGTCGGTACGCCTGCAATCTACGCCGGGCAGCATGCATGGTCAACGCCGAAACACTGCGCCGCTTGGCCCGTCGCCATTGTGTTCCAGTCGTGCCCGGAACGCCTTCGACAGCGTCGGGGCGAACAGTGCACAATGACGGAGTAATCCGCACGGCGGTATTCGCTGCTCCCCGTCCATGATGAGATCCCGAGCCAAGTCCAGACACCCCCCGGCAGGTAATGATTCCGCGCCCAAGGCAAAGCTGCCGCCCGACGAGCCGCTGCCCGAAGCGAAGTCCGCGTAGACGCCGTGGCAAACTGGACCACACGGCGCTTCGACGAGATCGCCATCGGCGATAGCGCGAGTTATTCGCGCACACTTGCTGCCGCCGATATCGAGCTGGTGGCGATGCTGACCGGCGACCGGATCGGCGCCCAGCAAACGACGCAGCCCCCCGGCGCAGCCTCGACGCATTCGATCGGCGCCAGCGTTTTGCTCGCCACTGCTGTTGGCACCCAGCTCCCCGGGCCGGGCGCGAAGATCCTCGAGGAGTCGCTGCGCTTCAACGGCCGCGTAACGGTGAACGATGTCCTGACGGCGAAAATCACCGTGCGCGAGAAGCGGATCAAGGAGCGCCAACTGGTTCTCCACGCAGCATGCACCAACCAGAAAGGCGAGACCGTCGCCGAAGGCTCGATGCGGGTCGAATGCCCGGAGCAAAGTTACACCGTGCCGCGCATGGCCGAGGTTGACGTGGCGTTTCGCCGCTATAACGCGTTCCAGACGATCTTCGAGCTCTGCGAGGGCAAAGCGGCGGTGACTACCGCCGTTGTCCACCCTTGCGATCGCGAGTCGCTGCTGGGCGCGTTCGAAGCCGCCGCGAAGGGCCTGATCGTGCCGATACTCGTCGGCCCCGACGCCAAGATTCGCGCGGCGGCGAAAGATGCAGGAGTGAGTCTCGACGGCGTGAAGATCGTGGCTACCGAGCACAGTCATGCCGCGGCTGACCGGGCAGTCGCGATGGCGCGCGCAGGCGAAGTCGAAGCGCTGATGAAGGGGAGCCTTCACACCGATGAGTTGATGGGCGCGGTCATCGATCCTGCCAATGGATTGCGCACGGCGCGCCGCGTGAGCCACGTTTTCGTGATGGACGTCCCCACGTATCCGAAGCCGCTGCTCATCACCGACGCGGCGGTCAATATCTATCCCGATCTCGATACCAAGCGCGATATCTGCCAGAACGCCATCGACCTCGCGCAAGTGCTCCGTGTGAAGCGGCCGAAAGTCGCGATCCTGTCTGCGGTCGAGACCGTGAACCCGAAGATGCAGGGCACGGTCGACGCGGCGGCGCTGTGCAAGATGGCCGACCGCGGCCAGATCACCGGCGGTATTCTCGATGGGCCGCTCGCCTTCGATAATGCGATCAGCGCAGCGGCGGCCAAGATCAAGGAGATCGATTCTCCGGTTGCCGGCGATCCCGACATTCTCGTGGCCCCCGATATGGAAGCCGGCAACCTGCTTGCGAAGACGCTCGCGTATCTCGCCGCGGCGGAAAGCGCCGGTGTCGTGCTTGGTGCACGTGTGCCGATCGTCCTGACCAGTCGGGCTGATAGCGCGCGCAACCGAGAGGCGTCGGCGGCGGTGATGGCGCTACTCGCACACTCACGTCGCGACAAGCTCGGTACCCGCTAGTGCGCGATGCGATCCTCGTTCTGAATGCGGGCTCGTCGAGCCTCAAGTTTTCCGTCTTTGGATCCGGCGCCGATCTCGCACTGCTGGTTGCCGGCAACCTCGAGGACCTTCAAGGCCGCGCCCGCTTTCGCGCGAAGGACGCGACCGGTGCCGTCGTGGACGAACATGCGTGGCCGGATGGCAGGCCGCCCGGCCATGAAGGCGCGATCTCCTTTCTGCTCGATTGGCTGCGCACCCGCGCCGACGGCGGAAGCCTCGCCGCGGTCGGCCATCGCGTTGTCCACGGCGGCTCCGACTATGCCGCGCCGGTTCGCGTAACGGCTGCGGTGCTTGCCCAGCTGGAGCGCCTTGTGCCGCTCGCGCCGCTGCACCAGCCGCACAACTTGTTGCCAATACGCACCCTCGCCGCGCGCCTGCCGGATCTCCCGCAGATCGCGTGCTTCGACACCGGTTTTCATTGCGTCCAATCCCCTGTGGCGCGGGCGTTCGCGCTGCCGCGCGAGCTTTCCGATGCCGGCGTGCGCCGTTACGGCTTCCACGGCTTGTCTTACGAATATATCGCCTCGGTGCTGCCGCAATACGATGCGCGAGCGGCCGTCGGGCGGACCATCGTCCTGCACTTGGGTAACGGCGCCAGCATGTGTGCGATGCGCGCGAGGAGGAGCGTGGCGACGACCATGGGCTTCACGGCTATCGACGGGCTGCCGATGGGCACCCGCACGGGCAGCCTCGATCCGGGCGTGCTTCTGTACCTCATGGATGAGCGGGGCATGAACGCGCGCGCGATCGAAGCCTTGATCTACAAACGCTCGGGGCTCCTCGGCGTGTCGGGCATATCGAGCGACATGCGCGAGCTGCTGGAGTCCGACCACCCGCATGCGCGCGAAGCGATCGAGCTCTTCTGCTATCGCATCGGGCGCGAGCTCGGTTCCCTCGCTGCCGCGTTGGGGGGCCTAGATGCATTGGTCTTTACCGCCGGAATCGGCGAGCACGCTGGACCGATTCGCGAGCGCGTTTGCCGCGACGCCTCCTGGCTCGGACTCACGCTCGATCGTATCGCCAACGCGCGTCACGGGCCGCGGATTTCCGGCCCCGAATCAGGCGTCGCCGCCTGGGTCATCGCGACCGACGAGGAGCAAATGATCGCGCAGCACACGCGCGCGATGTTGTAGAGCGGAGTGCTTGCTAAGGGGCCGCGGTCGTATCATCGCAGTCCATGCACGGATCGCCGCATCGCCTGCGCCGCACCGATCTGCCGGCCGATACTGCCACCCTCGCGCGTTTCCTGATCGGCAAGACGTTGGTGCACGATCATCCCGCCGGCCGGATGAGCGGCCGCATCGTCGAGACCGAGGCCTACGTCGTCGGCGATGCGGCCGGCCATGCGTTTCGCGGTAAGACGCCGCGCAATCGCTCGCTGTTCCTGGAACGCGGGCATGCCTACGTCTACTTTATCTACGGCTGTTGGCACGCGCTCAACGTCAGTGGCGAAAGCGTGGGGGTCGGCGCAGGCGTACTGTTGCGGGCATTGGAGCCGCTCGAGGGCGCCGAATTCATGCAGCGTCGCCGCGGCGTCGAGCGCTGCGTCGACATCGCGCGCGGGCCGGGGCGGCTCGCTTCGGCAATGGACATCGACAGTCGCTACGATGGCATCGATCTTTGCGGGCGCGGTCCGCTCTGGCTCGGCTCTGCGACTCGCGCCGTAGGCCGGATCGAATGCAGCGCGAGAATCGGGATCAGCCGCGAGATCGAGCGTAAGCTTCGGTTCTTCGAGCGCGACAATATGTTCGTCAGCGGCCCGCGGCGCCCGCGGGCACGACGTAGATCACGCTGAGCAGGCAACCAGGCCGAGGAGATTCGCGATGCCCATCGAGGAACCCGGCGCACGCCCGGCGGCCGACGTTCGCGCGCGCACGTACCTGTATTACCGCCATACGCTGCCGGTACGCGTAATGCACTGGATCAACGTGATCGCGTTGACGATCCTGCTGTTGAGCGGTCTCAACATCTTCAGCGCGCATCCGGCGCTTTACTGGGGAAAATCCTCGTACACCGGACGCCCGCCCGTTTTCGAGATCACTGCGACGGAGGACGCCAGCGGTGACCTGATCGGCGTTACTCGCGTCTTCGGCCGTAACTTCGTCACGACGGGAGTGCTCGGCGCGTCCGAAGGGCCGGACGGAGAGCTGGTTCCACGCGCCTTTCCCTCGTGGCTGACGATCCCCGACACCCGCTGGCTGGCGATGGCGCGGCGCTGGCATCTGTTCTTCGCCTGGCTATTCGTGATCAACGGCCTGTGCTATGTCGCCTATTCGCTCGCCGCGCGCCATTTCACGCGCGATCTTGCGCCGACCGCCGCGGACTGGCGCTCAGTCGGCCGGTCGATCATCGAACATCTTCGCTTCAACCATCCGACCGGCGAGGCGGCGAAACGCTACAACGTGCTCCAGAAGCTCGCTTATCTTGCGGTCATTTTTGTGTTGTTGCCGCTCGTCATCCTGATGGGTTTCGCGATGTCACCCTGGCTCAATTCGCTGCTCCCCGGGTGGGTCGACGTCTTCGGCGGGCGGCAGTCAGCCCGTACCATCCATTTCATCGTGGCATGGTTGATCGTGGCATTCGCGCTAATCCATGTGTTCGAGGTGATCGTCAGCGGCTTCTGGAATCATTTGCGCTCGATGATCACCGGGCGCTACCGGGTCGAAGTGGAGGCAACCGATGAAACTGCTCGCTAGAACGTCTCGCCGCCGTTTTCTCGCGCGCACCGTCGGCGCCGCGGGGGCATTGGCTCTGTCGGGCTGTGATGCGCTGTCGCGGACGGAGTGGTTTCCCAGCGTTCTGGGCGCCGGCGAAAAGCTGTCCGAAGCCACGCACCATCTCATCACGCCACGCAAGGCGATGGCGCAGGAGTTCAGCGCAGCCGATCTCTCGCCGACGTTCCGCAGCAACGGCACCGCGATGCCGAATGACATGCGGTATCGGGCGCTGGCGGCCGCGGGCTTTGCCGACTACCGGCTCGAGCTCGGCGGCCTGGTCGAACAGCCGGCAAGCCTTTCGCTTGCCGAATTGCGCGCGCTGCCCAGCCGCACCCAGATCACGCGCCACGATTGCGTCGAGGGCTGGAGCGCGATCGGAAAATGGAAGGGCGCGCGGCTCGGCGCATTGCTGGAGGCCCTTCGCCCCAAGCGCGAGGCGCGCTACGTCATGTTTTATTGCGCCGATCCAATGGAAGAAGACGGAACCAGCCCCTACTACGAGAGCATCGACATGAACGATGCCTTCCATCCGCAGACCCTTCTCGCCTACGAGCTCAACGACAAGCCGCTGCCGATCGCGAACGGCGCACCCGTTCGCTTGCGCGTCGAGCGCCAGCTCGGTTACAAGCACGCGAAGTATGTGATGCGCATCGAGCTCGTCCAAAGCTTCGACAAGATCGCGGGTGGGAAAGGCGGTTATTGGGAGGATAACGGCTACGAGTGGTACGCCGGGATATAACAGAATTGCTCATTGCGCGGGCCACCACGAGGCGGCCCCGTGTTTTTCTGCGGCGGACCGTTGACGACATCCGTCGGTGCCCGCCACACTTCGCGCTTTGCCCCGCGGTTCGCATCCCATGCCGAGCGTCGACTTCAAGCGTTTCTATCGGTACGCCGAACTCACGGAGCTGATCAAGGGTTTTGCCGCCGAATTTCCGCAATTGGTGAGCTTCGAGTCGATCGGCCGCAGTCACGAAGGCCGCGACATCTGGCTTGCCACCGTCACCAACCACGCGAGCGGCCCGGCGAGCGAAAAGCCCGCTTTCTGGGTCGACGGCAACATCCATTCGACCGAGGTCGCCGGCTCGGTCGCCTGCGTCTACTTTCTCAAGCACCTCGTCGAAAATCACGGCAAGGATCCAGACGTTACGCGAGCGCTGGACACGCGTGCCTTTTATGTCTGTCCGCGAATCAATCCGGACGGCGCCGAATGGGCGCTTGCCGACAAGCCGAAGTATGTCCGCTCAAGCACTCGCAGCTACCCCTACGACGAGGACGCTATCGAGGGACTGACGATCGAAGACATCGACGGCGATGGCCGCATCCTGCAGATGCGCATTCCCGATTCCAACGGCCTATGGAGGGCACATCCGGATGAGCCGAGGCTCATGGTGCGGCGCCAGCCGACCGAGGTTGGCGGCAAGTATTACCGTGTTCTTCCCGAGGGGCGCCTCGAGGGTTACGATGGCTTCACGTTAAGGGTAAAGAAGCCCAAGCAAGGAATTGATCTAAATAGAAATTTCCCAGGCAATTGGCGCCAGGAATTCGAGCAGCTCGGGGCAGGTCCCTTCCCGACCTCGGAGCCGGAAGTCCGCGCCGTGGCCGAATTCCTCATCCGGCACCCGAACATCGCCGGCGGAGTCGCTTTTCATACCTGGAGCGGCGTGTTGCTGCGTCCCTTCGACCATCTGCCCGACACCGAAATGCATGGCGAGGACCTGTGGCATTACCAGAGAGTCGGCGCGAAGGGCACCGAGTTGACGGGGTATCCGAACATCTCGGTCTACCACGAGTTTCGCTACCACCCGAAAGACGTCATCGGCGGCGCCTTCGACTGGATCTACGACCACCTCGGCATGTTCAGCTGGGTCGTGGAGATCTGGAGCCCGATGCGCGAGGCGGGCATCGAGAAGTATCTCTACATCGACTGGTTCCGCGATCATCCGGTCGAGGATGACCTGAAGATATTTCGCTGGAGCGAGGACAAGCTCGGCGGATTGGCGCACCTCGGCTGGAAGCCTTTCAACCATCCGGAGCTCGGTCCCATCG
>WNFV01007919.1_pt1 | contig 25191 bp, 20 predicted proteins | sample 5400101 | NCBI WGS metagenome assembly WNFV01 (sample SAMN13153361, study PRJNA577476) | soil metagenome | isolation source: 115 cm soil or saprolite under grassland replicate 1 | place: USA:California | collected 2016-06-15 | reverse complement strand
CTTTACCTCAGTCGCCAGCGCGCCGCCGCCGGGAGCTGTCATCCCGCCTGGACGCGACCGCGCTTCGGCGTTGCGACGCACTGCGTCCGCGGCGGCGATAGGCATGGGATGCGTATAAGCGCCGTTGATATAAGTGAGTAGCCGCGCCGGGAGCAGTTCCGAGCATGAAGGAATTCTGGAGCGCGGTCCCGCCGCCTGTTCCGGGTAGCGCCCGCACGAACACACGATATGAAGATGTCGTCGTGTCCCGATAAAACATGCGGAGATATTCGTAAGCCTGATACGTCCAGGCCATCTCCTTTAGTGGATCGAACGCCGGCTGCCCCAACCAGTACGCGTGAAAGCCGGAAGTCGATTCCGGCGGCGCGTAGTGGCCAAGCGGGCCGGCCATGTAATATGCCTGCATCAATTGCTCCACCGGTCCACGCAGTTCGAGGTCGCCTTCTCCATACGTGCTCGCCGCGATGGAACCGGGCGCGAGGTCGGTCAGATCCCATTTCACGCGCGAGCTTACGGCGCCGATGTTTTCAGGGAGCGCAAACAGAGCCATGCCACCGCTGCTGATCCCGCCACTATGCGAATAAAAATCGAATTGCGGGCCGGGCGTCGCCACGCCCGTGAACGAGCGCATGCGATAGGTCACGACCAACGGCGGTATAACCGCCCGCTCTGCGCGCCAGTGTCGATAATACGGGAAGCCGCCGGGATTCGCAGGATCGTCTTCAACCTTGAGAGAAACTGCGCCGGAGGGGTCGCGCACGACAAGACTGTCAACACGGTCTGCGATGCCGCCGCGGCCCGCATAAGTGACGGGGGCCCGCAGGCTGAGCGGTTGCGCTTTCGGGTTCAGCGCGCCACGCAACTCCATCCGAAATTCGATGGCGGTGACTTCCGGGCCGCCGCCGCGCACGGGCCGAATCGCGACATCGAAGGCCGGCGGCGACACGAACGCGCGCAGGTCGTCGGTGAAGGCCTTCAGCGCCGCTTCGTTGCTGTAAAACATGCGGCCGCCTTCATAGCTGCGAAACGTGACACGCTCGGCGGGGTAGTTGTTGCTGGCGAGCAGGTAGCGCGCCGCGCCGATCGTCGTCGTGGTGTCATACAAGCCGGCGCCGATCATCAGCCTGAGGTTGGGCTGCGTCTTCATCACCCGTCCTCGCGTCGCCCGCAGCCGTATAAAAGCTCTCGCGCTTTGCGCCAGGCGCCAGGCGGCTGTACCCCGTTTCGACCGGATCAATGAGCACGAGGTCGGCCACGTCCAGCGGCGCGTAGTTGTTGTCCGCGAGTTCGTACGGCGGCGCGATTTCGGCGTTTAGGTCGGCGGGGAAAATAACGCGCTTCGGCCCCAGCGCTCCCAGGTGCAGAAACGTCGAAGAAGCGCCGGGGCCGCCATTGAAAGCGAAAATGACCGGAACGAGCACGGTGCTAAGTCAGACGGGGGCGCGGCCAGACCCGCTGGCGATCGGGCGGAAACTCGGCGTGGATCTGTTGCTCGAAGGCTGGGTGCAGCGAGCTGATAATCGGATTCGTGTAACCATCCAATTGGTTGACGCGCATGACGGGTCATCTTTATGGTCAGAGAAGTTCGACGCCTTGTTTACCGACATCTTTGATGTGCAGGACAAGATCTCCGAACAGGTGACCCGCGCATTGATGCTGAAGCTGAGCGGCGAAGAACGGAAGCGACTGACCAAACGCCACACCGAAAACAGCGAAGCTTATCGGCTTTACCTCAAGGGCCGCTACTTCTGGAACAAGCGCCTGGTCGAAGGTTTGAAAAAGGCGGGCGATTATTTTCAGTCGGCGACCGAGTTGGATCCGGATTACGCCCTGGCTTATGTGGGACTCGCCGATTGCTACAACATGCTCAGCTTCTTCAGCGGCTTCTCGCCCAAAGAATTTTACCCGAAGGCGCGGGAAGCGGCGGCGAAAGCCTTAGAGCTGGATGAAGCCTTGGCCGAAGCTCACGCCTCGATGGCCCTCGTTGAAATGATGTCTGATTGGGATTGGAAGAGCGCTGAGCGAGGTTTCAAACGCGCGATCAAGCTCAACGGCGCCTACTGCCCCGCGCGCCAATGGTATGCCAAACTCTTAACGGCGCTGGGCCGCCACGAAGAGGCGTTGGCGGAAATCAAACAGGCGCAGGATCTCGACCCGCTCTCTTTAATCACCGGCGCGGTCGTGGGGTTTGTTTACTATTTCGCGCGCCAATATGATCAGGCCATCTACCACAGTCAGAAGAACCTCGAGTTAGATCCTCACTTCACGCTGACGTATTGGGCTCTCGGCTGGGCGTATCAGCAAAAAGCCATGCATCCGGAGGCCATTGCGACTTTTCAAAAAGCGGCCTCTCTCTCAGGCGGCAGCGCCAAAATGGTCTCGGAGATCGGATATACCTATGCGGTCTCTGGTCGGAAGGACGAAGCGGAGAGAGAACTGAAGCGATTACTCCGCATGGCAAAGAAGGAATATGTCTCTCCCTACGAGATTGCCCTGATATACGTAGGGCTTGGCCAGAAAGATCAGGCGCTCCTCTGGCTTGAACGAGCGGTTGAGGATCGGGCCTGGGAATCCATCTGTCTCCAAGTCGAACCGAAACTGGACCACTTTCGCTCAGACTCGCGTTTCATCAAGTTGGTCCGGCGTATCGGCGTTTTTTAAAGCAGGAGGGCCGAGCGCCATTACCCGGATTCTGTCATTCATTCGGCTTCTCACTCGCTCCCTTGAAAAGCGCCTTCCAACTCCACTGCCGCATTCGCAGCGCCTTCGGGCTCCAGCGGTCCATCAACTCATAAGCGACCGGCGTCAACAACAGCGTCAGCAGTAGACAGAACAATTGCCCGCCGATGATCGTGACGGCGATGGCGGAGCGTTGCGCGCTGCCCGCGCCGCGTCCGAACGCAGTCGGGATCAAGCCCGCGATGATCGCGAAGGTCGTCATCAGGATCGGGCGCAAACGCGCGCGGTCGGCTTGCAAGATCGCCTCGCGCAAGGGGACGCCTTCCGCGCGCAGGCGATTGGTGTAATCCACTTGCAAAATCGCGTTCTTCTTGACGATGCCCAGCAGCAGCAAAACGCCGAGCGAACTCCACAGATTCAGCGTGCGCCCGGTCAGATAAAGCGACAGCAGCGCGAACGGCACGCTCAGCGGCAGCGCCAGCAGGATGATGAACGGATGCGTGAAGCTCTCGAATTGCGCGGCCAGCACCATGTACATAAACACGATGGCGAGCAGAAACGCCATAATCAGATTATTCGTCGTCTCGTCCAGCGCCTTCACGTTGCCGCCGAAAAAGAACCGGTAGCCCGGCGGAAAACTGAGCTTCTGCAGCGTCTGTGTGATGTCCTTGACCGCTTCGCTCATCGGTTTGTCGGGGGCGTTGGCCACGTAGACTGGGATATTGTACTGACGATTGAAACGGCCGAGGCGGGACGGCCCCAGACCGCGCGTGACGGCGGCGATGTTGTCAATGCGAACCTGTCCGAGCTTGCTCGACGGAACCATCAAACGCGAAAGAATCTCGCGGTCGCCGCGCTGTTTTTCGTCGAGCATGATTTTGACCGGATATTGCTCGCCGGCTTCGCGGTAGGTGGAAATCTCGTCTTCGCCGCTCATCATCAGGCGAACGGCGCCGGCGACGTCGGATGCGCGCACTCCCAATTCTGCGGCGCGAGCGCGGTCGAGCGTGACACGCAATTCCGGGTTGGCGAAAAAGAAGGACGGTTCGGAACTGACGATGCCCGGGATCGCGCGAATTTCATCGCCCGCCTTGCGCGCCAGTTCGCCAAGTTTGTCGAGTTCGGGGCCGAACAGTTGCGCCTGAATCGGAAAGCCCAGCGATTCGCCGCCGCCCAGGGCCGACGGAAATGCCATCTTCTGCCTCGCCTGCGGGACCTGCTCGAAGATTTTCCGCGCGGCGGCGGCCGCTTCCTGCGTACTTATTGTGCGTTTGTCCAGTTCCACAAGATTGGGGGTGAAATGGACGTGATTGAGCCGGTCGCTGGATTGCGTCAACAGATGCTCGAGTTCGGGCAATTTCTGCAGCTTCGGCTCGATCTCGTCCACGAATTTGGTCAAGCCGGCGAGTGACAGGCCTTCGGGAAGATCAACATGGATGGTGAATTCGCCCTGGTCGTCGTTGGGAATGAAATCGCGCCCGACCAGGCGGTTGAGCGGAAACGTGGAGGCGAAAACCAGCACGCTTAAACCCACGATCACCCACGGATGATTGAGCGACCAGTTGAGCATGCGCTCATAGCGACGCTCTATCCAGGTGAAGAACGCCGTCTGCTTCGACAGCTTGACGTCGCCGGGGCCGCGGCGGAGAAACCGCGCGCCCAGCATCGGCGTCAGCGTGAACGACACCAGCAGCGACACCAGAATCGCGCAAGTCATCGTCCAGCCGAAGGAATTCAAATACCGTTGCGCGTAGCCGGTCATAAAAGCTATTGGCACGAAGATCACCACGAGTGACAGCGTCGTGGCCGTCACGGCCAGCGCCACTTCCTTAGCGCCCTCGATCGCCGCCTGGGTCGGCGAGCGGTGAAACTCTTCGAGATGGCGGAAGATGTTTTCCAGCACGACGATCGCGTCGTCAATAACGATGCCGACGGCAAGCGTCAAAGCCAGCAACGTCATGTTGTTCAGCGTGAAGCCCGCGACCCGCATCAGGGTAAACGTCGCGATGATCGAGGCCGGAATCGCCAGCGCCGAGATCACCACCGCGCGCCAGTTGCGGATGAAGAGCAGAATGATCAGGCTCGCCAGCAAACTGCCCAACAGCAGGTGTTCTTCCAGCGAGGCGATCGACGCGCGAATGAATAGCGATTGATCGCTGACGACGTCTATCGTCAGATCCTCGGGGATGGTCGGGCGCAATTTCTCCAGCTTGTCGCGCACGGCGTCCACGACTTTCACTGTGTTAGTCCCCGCCTGCCTCCGGATTTGCAGCGTGACCGCCGGCTTGCCGTCGAGCCTGGCGAAGCTGCGCGGCTCTTTGTACGTGTCTTCGACGCGCCCCAGGTCGGAGACCTTGATCGGCGCGCCGGCGGCGCTCGAAACGATCAGATCGCCGAACTCGCGCACTACGTCGAAGCGACCCATCGTGCGCACGGCCAGCTCTTCCGCGCCCTGGAAGAGCCTGCCGCCGGGCGCTTCGATGTTTTCGTTTTGAAGCGCGCTGGCGACCTGATTGACGGTGATGCGATGGCTGTTGAGCTTTTCGGCGTCGAGCAGGATTTGAATCTCGCGGTCTCGGCCGCCGACGATGTCGATCGCCGCGACGCCGTCCACGGTTTGCAATGCGCGTTTGATATGCTTATCCGAGATTTCGGTGATCTCGCGCAGCGAGCGAGGGCCGCCGACGACCAGCGTAATGATGGGGTCTGATTCAGGATCGGCCTTGGTGATGACGGGCGGTTCGACGTTCGGCGGCATTTTGCCCATCGCCAACGCCATCTTCTCGCGAACGTCCTGAGCGGCGTCTTCCATCTTGCGGTCGAGCACGAAGCGGCAGGTGATGCGCGCGCTGCCGTCCATCACCATGATCTCCAGTTCGTCCAAACCGCTGACGCTGCTCAACTGCTCTTCGACGGGCAGGATCACCTGGCTGGTCATTTCGTCCGGGCTGGCGCCCGGCAGCCGGATGCGCACACTGACGATGGGCGGATCGGCCTTTGGAAAGAGGTCTACTCCGAGGTCAAGGAACGAGAAGACGCCCAGCACGACTAGAAACAGTATCAGCATCGTCGTAAATACTGGCCGCCGAACACAGACTTCCGCCAATGTCATTGTCTTATTCTCCTATCCTCATCTGCGTTGTTTGGAATTTGCGACAGTAGCCCCGCCCCGCGAGCATTGAGCATGGCTGCGCGACCGTTTTTTGGCAAGAGCCGAGAGGTTCGGACAAGTTTTTGGGGACGCAGAAGATTGCGGCTTGGACCAGGGTTTCGGCGCATTGTCGAAGATGTCCTCGGGGGCATTCGCGCCGTGACTGCCTGCGTAGACTTGGAAGACACTAGCCGGATTCGCGCGGAAGTCTGGCGGATGAAGGAACGTATCGTACTCGACTTTATCCATCTGGCCGTATGCTTGGAATCCCCCCAACGGCAGTTGGGGGATCGTTAAGCTCCGGCCTACAGGAGCGGCTCCGAATTCTCGAATCCCCCCAACGGCAGTTGGGGGATCGTTAAAGTCCGACCTTCCTGGCTGCCGAAGGAGCCTACTCACGGAGTCTGGAAGGCCGAACCTTAACCATCCCCCAACTGCCGTTGGGGGGATTTGAGAGAGAAAAGGCTTCTATGTAGGCCGGACTTTAAACATCCCCCAACTGCCGTTGGGGGGATTGAAGAACGGTACTCAAATATGTGAAGTTAGCTTGAAAAGCAGGCTTCACATATTTCCCAAGCGTTGAAAACAAAGCTCATAGGCGATTATTTTTCAAAATCCAAAATGGACAAAGTCGAGTCGGATGTCCGATTCTGAACAGATGGCTGTACACGTCCGCACAACGCCGGAGGCAAAGTCCTCAATAAACCCAGTAAAATCGGCCTTTTCACGATTGGCCTAATGTTTGCTCTCCTGTCCGCAGGCAGGCGGAGTCAAAGTCAGGATAGATCAGAGAGGACAACCCGACAATGGATCGAGAGATTGACGTTACATTCCGGCGAAAACGATTGATGCGGCGCGTGATTGGCGTCATTCTGTCGGCCGCCCTGGTCGCGGCAGTCTTCATCTGGGGGCCGCGATTAATCAAACCGTCGGTCGCGCGGGCTCGCATCCGCACCGCAAAAGTCGACACCGGGCTGATTGAAGCGACGATCACAGCTTCCGGAACTGTCTTGCCTGAATTCGAGGGGGTGATCTCATCGCCGGTCAACGCCCGCGTGCTAAAGATATTGAAACGCCCCGGCGCGGTCTTGTCGAAAGGCGACCCGATCCTGGAGCTCGATCTCAACGAATCGCGGCTGGCGGTTGAAAAACTGAATCAGCAGATCGAGTTGAAACAGAACCAGCAGGCGAAGGCCAAACTCGACCTTGAGAATACGCTGATCGATCTGCAGAGCCGCTGGGAGATCAAGAATCTCGAATACAAAGCGTCGAAGGCCGCGACGGCGCGCAACCGCGAGTTGTACCGCCAGGGTTTGATGTCGGAAGAGCGGCTGCGCGAGCTCGAGCTGATCGAAGAGAAGACGGCTTTTGAACTGAAACAGCTCGAAGAGTCGAAACGCAACGCGCAAGCTTCGACGAAGACGCAGCTCGAAGGCCTGGCCCTCGAAATGAAGACGCTCGAACAAGAGCGCGTCGAAGCGCAGCGCCAACTGGAACTGGCGACGACGAAATCCGACCGCCACGGAGTGCTGACCTGGGTCATCGACGAAGAGGGCGCAACCGTGCAGAAGGGCGCGGTGCTGGCCCGCATAGCCGACCTCAGCGCGTTCCGCGTCGAAGCTACTGTTTCAGACGTCCACGCGAACCGTCTGTCCTTCGGCCAGCCGGCGAGGGTCAAGGTCAATGATGAACTGACGCTCCCCGGCGCGATCGCGCGCATCAACCCGACTGTGAACAACGGTGTGATCACTCTGGTCGTCGGGCTGGAAGACAAATCGAACGCGCAATTGCGTTCAAACCTGCGCGTTGATGTGCTGATCGGCGCCGAACGCAAAGACGGCGTCCTCCGCATCAGGAAGGGGCCGTCGGTGGGCGGCGAAGGCGTGCGCGACATATTTGTGATTCGCGGCGATGTGGCGCTGAAGACCGCCGCGAAATTCGGCGTCGCGGGAGCGGACCATTGCGAGGTCCTCCAGGGTTTGCTCGAAGGCGACGAGGTCATCATCTCCGATATGACCGATTATATGCATTTGAATGAAGTGAAGCTGAGATGACGGAACAAACGAAAATAACGGAACGAACGGAAGATTCCAGACCTCCGTATGTTCAGGTTATTCCGTCGGTTCCCTATTCTCATTCCCATTCATTCGTCAGGCGATTTTGGTAACAGAAGGGAATCCGCAATGACGAGTCAGGCAATCACACTCAACGCCGGCGCAAACGGCAATCAAACATCGACCGCGAATATGATCGAGCTCGAAGGCGTCGAAAAAGTCTACCGCACCGACCGGATCGAGACCGTCGCGTTGACCAACGTCAATCTTTCGGTCCGGGCGGGCGAATTCATTTCGATTATGGGGCCGTCAGGGTCAGGCAAGAGCACGCTGCTCAACGTGATCGGGCTGCTTGACGTTCCGACCGGCGGCAAGGTAACGCTCAACAACCAGCCGGTCACGTCTTACAGCGACAGGCATCTATCCCGCGTCCGCAATGAACAGATCGGCTTCGTCTTCCAGACGTTCCACCTGATCAACGATCTGAGCGTGGTGGACAACGTCGAAATCCCGCTGCTTTACCGCAAGAACCTCTCCGGCTCCGAGCGGCGCAAGCTGGCGCTGCGCGCGCTCGACCGAGTCGGGCTGCACGCGCGCGTCCATCACTTCCCGTCGCAGCTTTCGGGCGGTCAGCAGCAGCGCGTCGCCGTCGCGCGCGCCATCGTCGGCAATCCGCGCATCCTGCTGGCCGACGAGCCGACCGGCAACCTGGACAGCCAGATGGGCGATGAAATTATGGAAGTGCTCAAAGACCTGAACGAGAACGAAAACACAACCGTCGTGATAGTCACGCATGATTCGGGCCAGGCGGAGAAGACCGAGCGCATCGTGCGGCTGTTCGACGGACGGCAAGTGAGTTGAAAGCTATGCTCAAAAACTACCTCAAGATCGCATTTAAAGTGTTCCTCCGGCGAAAATTCTTCACCTTCATCAGTCTGTTCGCCATCAGCTTCACGCTGGTGGTGCTGATGGTGGCGGTGGCGTTTCTCGACCATATCTTTGGCATACAGTCGCCGGAGAACAAGCAGGAGCGCACGCTCGGCGTCTATTTCCTGGAGATGAGGTCCCCCAGCGGCGGTAGCAGATTGAACGGCAACGGCGGCTATCGCTTCTTCGACCGCTACACGCGCAATCTGCCCGGCGTCGAGAAGATGTCGCTCTTCACCGAGCCAGAGAGTGTCTATTCGTACAAGGGCGGCGAGAAGATCGAGTCGTACATCAAACGCACCGACGGCGTGTTCTGGGAGATCCTCGAATTCAACTTCCTCGAAGGCGCGCCTTACACAGAGGATGACGAAAAGAACGAGAACTATGTCGCCGTCATCAACGACGCGACGCGCCGGAAATTCTTCGGCGACGAGCCGGCCCTCGGCAAGACGATTGAAGTTGACGGCCAGCGATTCCGCGTGGTCGGCGTAGTCGCCAACGTGCCCTACCTGCGCCAGACTCCCTTCGCCGACATCTGGGCGCCCATCAGCACGACGAAGACCAAGACCTATCGCGATGAACTGATGGGCAACTTCAAGGCGATCTATCTGGCGCGCTCCTCGGCGGACTTCCCGGCGATCAAGGAAGAGTTCCAGGCGCGGCTCAAACAGGTGGAGTTCCCCGATCCGAAGGAGTGGAACCAGATGTCCGGCGCGATCGAAACCCACTTCGAGTCCTTCGCGAGGATGATGACTCAAAATACGCTCCGCCTTGGCGTCCGGCCTGGGGAGAGTCAGGCGAATCGTTTGATCGCCGCCCTCATCATTGCGATGGTTCTGTTTATGCTGCTGCCGACGATCAACCTGATCAATATCAACGTCAGCCGCATTATGGAGCGCGCCAGCGAGATCGGCGTGCGCAAGGCGTTCGGCGCGTCTTCGTGGACGCTGGTCGGACAGTTCATCGTCGAAAATGTAATTTTGACGCTCCTCGGCGGCGCCATCGGGTTCGCGATCTCGCGCTTCGTGCTGCAGTTCATCACCGGAAGCGGTTGGTTCGCTTATGCCGAGTTCCACCTGAACCATCGAATTTTCCTCGGCGGGTTCATCCTGGCAGTCTTCTTCGGGTTGCTGTCCGGGGCTTACCCGGCGTGGAAGATGTCACGATTGCATCCGGTGCAGGCTTTGAAGGGCGTGATGCAAGGAGGTGTGCGATGATCAAGCATCTGTGCAAACTGGTCTGGAACCGCAAACGGATCAATTTTCTGGTCACTCTCGAAGTCTTCTTCTCCTTCCTGGTCGTGTTCGCGGTGATCGTCTTCGTGGTCTATTACACGGACAACTACCGCCGGCCCCTCGGATTCGACTACCAGAACGTCTGGTATATCGGAGTTGAACGCCGCGCCGGCTCCGGCGACAAAGACCTGCCGCAGCAACTTGAGACTTCGAGACGGCTGCTGGCCGCGCTGCGCGAATTCGGCGAGGTTGAATCAGCCGCGGGCGTCCTTTGCGCTCCGTATTCGCGAGGCAATTGGACGGGCGGCCGCGATGACAACAAAACAGGAAAGTCTTTTCACTACGGTTGTAACACCGTGACCGATGACCTCAAGGACGTGCTGGGCCTGCGGCTGGTCAGCGGCAGATGGTTCGGCAAGGAGGACGATGGCGCGAGCTACAAACCAGTGGTTATCAACCGCAAATTTGCGCGCGACCTTTTCGGCGATGAAGATCCCGTCGGCAAAGACATCTCCCACCCTGAAGACAAAGTAAAGGTCGAAGAGCGCGTGGTCGGCTTGATTGACGATTTCCGCAAGAACGGTGAGTTCGCCGGATTGAGCGGTTACGTGCTCTATCGCAACGATTTGACCTTCAAACCCGGCGCGCCGGGTTCCATGCAAGGTGGGCCGCCGCGCAGTTTACTGATCAAAGTCCGTCCGGGCACGACCGCAGCGTTCGAGGAGAAACTGCTCGCGCGACTGCAAACAGAAGCCAAGGACTGGTCGTTCAGCATCAAGCCGCTCGTCGAAATGCGCGCTAGCGTGTTCCAGGAATACCTGGTTCCGATGGCGGCGTTCGGTCTGGTCGCCGGATTTCTGTTGATTATGGTCGGGCTGGGGTTGACCGGCGTTTTGTGGCTGAACGTCACGCAGCGCACCAAAGAGATGGGTTTGCGGCGGGCCAAAGGCGCGACGCGGCGACGCATTTACAAACAAATTCTAGGCGAGCTGTTCATCGTCACGACAATCGGCCTGCTGGTCGGGACGCTGGTAGTCGTTCAATTCCCGTTGCTCGATCTTATGGGCTTCGCCAGCCCGGAGGTTTACACCGCCAGCATCTTTATCTCTCTGGGCTTGATCTACCTGCTCACTACTGTCTGCGGCCTCTATCCGAGCCTTCTGGCAACGCGAATCCATCCGGCAGAAGCGCTTCATTACGAATAGACCGGGCCGCTTTCCACAACTCTTAAGAGTCAATGACGCTGACATCTCGGAGGAAATTATGATGAAACATTTAGAGGAAACAACATCACGTCGCGCGTTATTAGCGATGGCTCTGTCAGGCGCGGGGGCGATGGCCTTTCCGATCAACATCAAGCAAGAGAAAGCTTCTCAAGACAAAAATGTCGAAGCCGCAAAACGCTTCGTCGGCACATGGAAAGGCAAACCAGATCCCGATGCGATCCTTGACGCTGTCTTGATTTTGAAAATGGACGGCGCCCGGCTGAAAGGGACGCAACGCGTGTGGCAGATCCGCAGAGAAGACGGGGGAGAACCCCAGATTGTCCGCGATGAATATGTCCCTCTGCCTGATCTGAACGTAGAGGGAAAAACCTTAACCTGGAAAAAACCTTGGATCCAACCCGATCATGAAACTTTGACCCGGGTAACCCTCATAAGCGATGACGAAATCTTGCTTGAGATGATCGGTACAAACCGCTTGGGTTCTCAACCGGCGCTACTCATACCAGTCAGTTATAAACTGAAAAGGGAGAAGTAGATGGCGCCCTGAGCAGGCGCCCACTCCACCTAAACGCTAACGCGTTGTAGAATGCCAAACATCTCTGTAGGCTATATGGTCCTTGAGAATTAATTGAAGGCTGTGCAAATAAAAGCCCCAGGCGCTGCGGGTCCTCCCAATGTACTACGATCCACGCCTGCACGCTGGAAGCGATGCGTACCCAGGCGTCTCCTGATTTATGCGCAGAATCCAAGTGGTTGATTGCATTCAACTTTAATTCGCACAGGCTTCAATTAATTGCGCCCACGCAATTCGGTGTAGGGGCGGGTTTTCCCCGCCCCTGTATATGATCCAGGCGATGGGGCGGGGAAAAGGGCGCCCCTACAATGCTGGGCGCATTATTTTTTCAAATGCCATTAAGCCGACAGTCTCGTTTGGCGGACTTTATGATCCTGATTGTTGACGACGATCCATCGGTCACCACGTCACTCGCGCTGTTGTTGAAACAGGCCGGGCGCCGGTCGCAGTCCGTTTCGTCGCCGGAAGAGGCGTTGGCGCGGATCGAGAAGGAAGACTTCCAACTCGTCTTGCAGGACATGAACTTTTCGCGCACGACGACGGGTGAAGAAGGTATCGAACTGCTCAAACGGCTCAAAGCGCGCAAGCCGAGCCTGCCCGTCATTTTGATCACCGCCTGGGGTTCGATCAACCTGGCAGTGCAAGGCATACGCGCCGGCGCTTCCGATTTCATCACAAAGCCCTGGACGCGCCAGCAGATCATTCAAGCCGTCAACACGGCGCTCGGACTCGCCGCCGCGCGCTCTTCGAGCAAACACGGTCAGGCGCCGACGCGCGATGAGCTCGATCTGCATTACGATTTCGGCGCGCTTGTCGGAGAAGACCCGAAGTTCTTGCGCGCGCTGGAGCTGATCGGCCGCATCGCGGCGACCGACGCGTCGGTCCTGATCACCGGTGAGAGCGGCACAGGCAAAGAGCTGATCGCCGACGCCATTCACCGCAACAGCCATCGTAGCGACAAGCCCTTCGTCAAAGTGAACCTCGGCGGCGTGCCGGCTCAGTTGTTCGAGAGCGAGATGTTCGGCCACGTCAAAGGCGCGTTCACCGACGCCCGCGCAGACCGCAAAGGCCGGTTCGAGACTGCCGGCGGCGGCACGATCTTCCTGGACGAGATCGGCGATCTGGACGCGGGCGCGCAGGTCAAGCTGCTGCGCGTGTTGCAGGATCGAACCTACGAAGCGTTGGGGTCGAGCCAGACACGCACGGTCGACGTGCGAGTGATTTCAGCCACGAACCGCAACCTGGTAGAGATGGTCTCGCACGGGCAATTCCGCGAAGACCTGCTCTACCGCCTGAACCTGATCGCGATTCATCTACCGTCGCTGCGGGAGCGAGTGACGGACATCCCGCTCATTGCCAACCACTTCATCGAAAACCTTTCGAAGGTCTACCGCCGCATGGGCCTGTCAATTAGCGACCCGGCAACGCGCTGGCTGCAAACTCAGCAGTGGCCCGGCAACATCCGCCAACTCCGCCATACCATCGAACGCGCGCTGCTGATCAGCGACAAGAACACGCTCGAGGTCGAAGACATCGAGCTGGCGATGGAGATGGACGCGCGTGATGACGGCAAAGACCCATTGCCGCAGGTCGGAGCGATGACGCTGGACGATATGGAGAAGGCAATGATCGTTAAGGCGATGAGGCATTACGAAAGGAACATCAGCAAAGTGGCGGAAGCTTTGGGGTTGAGTCGCGCGGCGCTCTACCGCAGATTTGAGAAACACGGGATCGAATGAAATTGCGCCTCAAAATCAGCCTCCGGCTCAAATTCATACTCTACCTCGTCTTCGTCCATCTGCTCTTCGCCGGAGTGGCGATCTACCTGCTTACAAAACATCGCCTCTGGCTGCTCGCGGTCGAAGCGGTCTTCGTCATTTCGATCGCCGTCGGCGTCAGCATCATTCGCAACCTCTTCGGCACAATCGAGCTGATCAACACCGGAGCGCAGTTCATCGAAGACAGCGATTTCACTTCGCGCTTCCGCGCGGTCGGGCAGCCCGAGATGGATCACCTGGTGCGCGTTTACAACCGGATGGCCGACAGCCTGCGCGAGGAACGCGTGCGGATGCAGGAGCAGAACTATTTTCTCGACAAAGTCCTCACCGCGTCGCCGTCCGGCGTCATCACGTTCGACTTCGACGGCCGCACAGCGACGGCCAATCCGACCGCCGAGCGGATGCTGCAATACGGAGAGGCGGATTTGACGGGCAAAAGGCTGGATGAATTGAATTCTGCTTTTGCTCAGGCGCTCGATGATCTCAAAGCCGGCGAGTCGCGGATCGTTCCCTTGCTCGGGCGGCGGCGCGTGAAATGCCAGCGTTCGCAGTTTCTCGACCGCGGCTTCACGCGCGACTTCATCTTGATGGAGGAGCTGACTGAGGAATTGCGGCAGGCCGAGAAGACCGCTTACGAGAAAGTGATCCGGATGATGTCGCACGAGGTGAACAATTCGGTCGGCTCGGCCAACTCCTTGCTCCATTCGTGCCTGCATTATTCCGATCGATTGAGCGGCGAAGACCGCCAGGATTTCGAGACGGCGCTCCAGGTGGTCCTCGAACGCACCGATCGGCTTAACGCGTTCATGCGCAATTTCGCCGACGTCTTCCGCTTGCCGCCGCCAAACCTGCAACCATGTGACGTGCGAAGCCTGATAGAAGACGGCGCCTTCCTCTTCAAAGCCGAATGCGCAAGGTTGCGGATCGAGATCGTCTGGGACGTGCAGACGAAACTCGAACCTGTTCGATTGGATCGGGGCCAGATGGAGCAGGTCTTCGTTAACGTGCTCAAAAATGCGATTGAAGCGATTAATGACGCCGGCACGGTCACAATTCGATTGGGAAAACAGGCCGGGAGGAGTTTCGTGGTGATCAAAGACACGGGCTGCGGCATCTCACCTGCGGTGCACGCCAATCTGTTCACACCGTTTTTCAGCACTAAAGACAACGGGCAAGGGATCGGGTTGACGCTGGTGCAGGAGATTCTGGATCAGCACGGGTTCGAGTTTTCACTCGAAAGTCAGCCGGGGCAGCCAACCGAATTCACGATCTATTTTTAGAGCGGATTTCAGATCAGTATACGGGTTAATAGAACGCGGATGACGCGGACGAGCGCGGATCATGGCGGATAAAACCAAAAAAGAACAGCGCCAATCCGCTCTATCCGCGTCATCCGCGTTCTATTGATGCCTTCCTTAAATACCAATTGCTGACCCGCATACCCAATTGAAAAGCGATATAAATACAAGCCATCCCTGTCCGTACCGAAAATTCCATCTTGGGAATGAAGAGCCTATTCTCCGATGATGAGACGCCGATCCTTAATTCGAATTGATGACTCGAACTCATGTCGACGGCGCGTAGTCGGCGGTCTTGATCGTTGGCGCCTACATAGAACTTCGGACGGCTTCGATGAGAATCGCCGAAGAGATCTGGAACGACTGTGCGACGCCGCCCCGAGAGGCCGGGACGGCGCGCCATCCATGCGAGCCATGTCGCAAGTTGATAAAGAAACGTCCGCCAGGCGGGACTCAACCATCCCGGCGGCGGCCCGTTGCGACGCAGCCGCGGTAACTCGACCAAAAACAAGCTGGCGGAAAGCACGCCCAGCGCCAGCCAAAGCAGAAAGAACGAAACCCAGATCGTCCCGCGCCTGCGCAGTAATCCGGCTCCAACGAAAGTGGTCTGATTTAGCATGCGGATTTCAGTTACGCACTCTACCCGATTTGAGACGGATACTCCGCTGTTTTGTGGCGAAATGCGCGAATTTTGCCGCGAACTGTGGGTGAGTGGGGCGCGAAGCGACTGATCGTTGAAATGTAAAAAGTTGTCAGAGATGTTTTGGGGTTGTTATTAATCATATCTTTGATAACTGAGCATCAGCCAAAATCAATCGACATCGCTCAGAACGTCGAAAGAAGATGACCAATGACATATGGCATATCGCTTCACTGGGTTTGCCCAAATACGACACGGCTTCGGCTATTGAGGCGTTGATCCGCACGAACGATTGGGGCAAGGAGTTGTTGAAGAGGCTACGCTAAAAAATCAGATTGCCCGCCTGCAACCTTTCTTCTCGCCGCGCCACAAACAAGTTAACTGAGGCGTGTGCATAAATTAGATCGGCGGAGCCTTTGGAGTGCGGGGGCTTGGGACCGCTTTGGTAGTCCACTTTGATACTCTGGCAATGATGAAAAGGAAGCCCACCGCATTTCTTGTCTCTGAAGTCTATAGAATCCGGAGATGACTACCAAAGCGGTCCCGAGCGCCCGCACTCCAAAGGCTGGCGCCATTTCATTTAGTTGACTGTATTCAACTTTTATTTGCACACGCCTCAGTTAACCGACGGTTCGCCCAACATCTTTGGAGGAACCGAATCGTCGCGCCGAAAGAAAATGTATTGAAGGAGATGTCATGCGAATATTGTGGCAGGACTTGCGCTATGGCGCGCGAATGCTGCTGAAGCAGCCGGGATTTACGCTTGTCGCTGTGTTTACGCTCGCGCTCGGCATCGGGGCCAACAGCGCGATCTTCAGCGTCGTGAACGCCGTGCTGCTGCGCCCTCTCCCGTTCAAGGAGCCGGAGCGACTCGTCAAAATCTGGGAGAACAAACCGGATATGGTTCAGGGCACGACATCGATTTCGAATCTCAAGGATTGGCGTGAGCAGAACGATGTCTTCACCGGCGTCGCCGCGTATCAGTCCGGCAGTTTCAGCCTGCCGGGGCGCGAGTACCCTGAGCGCATATTCGGCTCGACCGTATCCGCCAACTTCTTCGAACTTGTCGGCGTCGCGCCGCAGGCGGGCCGCGTTTTTCGCGAAGGAGAAGACAGGTCCGGCGCGCATCGTGTCGCTGTGATAAGCGCTCGACTCTGGCAGCGGAATTTCGGAGCCGATCCGGAGATCGTCGGCAAGGAGGTCATGCTGGACAGAGAAAACCACACCGTCATCGGCGTGATGCCCGCTCACTTCAGATTCCCAAGCCGTCTCGTTGAAGTGTGGGTCCCGCTCGTTCCCACGCCTGATGAGATCGCCGATCGGGCAGACCATAAATTCCTGGCGCTTGGGCGGCTCAAACCCGGCATGACCTTCGACCAGGCGCAGGAACAGATGCGCGCGATTGCGCGGCGGATCGAGATGCAATACCCGGACGTTCAGGCCAGAAGGAGCGTCCTGCTCATCCCGCTTCACGAAGAGACGGTGCGGTTTGTACGACCGGCGCTGCGAGCGCTGATGGGGGCGGGCGGCTTCGTGCTTCTGATCGCCTGCGTCAACGTCGCCAATCTGTTGCTGGCGCGCGCCGCCGGACGCCGCCGGGAGGTCGCCATTCGCATGGCGCTCGGCGCCGGGCGCTTCAGACTGCTGCGGCAGTTATTGACCGAGAGCCTGATCCTGTCGGCGCTCGGCGGGGCGTTGGGGTTGTTGCTGGCCAAATGGGGCGTGACCGCGTTGCTGAGCGTGTTCGCCGATTCGTTGCCGCGCGCCGGTGAAATCGGGTTGGACGGACGCGTAGTCGGCTTCACGCTATTGATCTCATTACTGACCGGAATTGTCTTCGGCCTTCCGCCTGCGCTGCAAAGCGCCGGCGCCGAACTACAGACGGCTTTGAAAGAAAGCGGCGCCGCAGGCGCCGGCCCGCAGCGATACTGGCTGCGCTGCGCGCTGGTCGTGCTGGAGGTCGCGGCGTCGTTGGTGTTGCTGGCCGGCGCGGGGCTGTTGATCAGGAGTTTCGCGCCATTGCAACAGGCTGACGTGGGATTGCGCCCCGAACACGTCCTCACAATGGGCGTCGCGCTGCCGCCCGCGAAGTACGCGACGCCGCAGGCGACCGTTACTTTTTACGAACAGCTTTTGGAACGAGTCGCGGCCCTGCCCGGCGTCGAGAGCGCGGGAGTCATCAGCCTTCTGCCGTTGCAGCAAACCGGCTTTAACGACGGCTTCAACATCGAAGGACATGACCCCTATCCTCCCGGCCAGGCTCCCATCGCCGAGAGACGCGCAGTCAGCCCGGACTATTTTCGGACGCTCGGCGTCCCGCTGATCGCGGGACGCTTCTTCAATGCGCAAGATCAGGCCAATTCAACCCACGTGGCGATTGTCAACCAGACGCTGGCGCGAGAGTATCTGGCGGATCAGAACCCGATCGGCAAGCGCATTCGTTGGCTGAACGATGACTGGATGACGATTGTCGGCGTGGTCGGCGATGTTAAACAGTCCGGCTTGACGCAGCCGAGCAGGCCCGAAATCCATCATCCCTTCACGCAATATCCAAGAGGCGGAATGAGTCTGGTCGTGCGAGGCGCGTCCGACCCGATGTCCCTGATTGCTTCGGCGCGCGGAGCGGCGCAAGCGATTGACCCGTCGCTGCCGGTCTTCAACGTCAAAACGATGGAAACGGTGATCGCCGACTCGGTCTCCGGCAATCGCATGAACGCGCTTCTGCTCGGCCTCTTCGCGGCCTTGGCGCTAACGTTGGCGATGCTCGGCGTCTACGGCGTGATGAGTTACACCGTCGAGCAGAACACGCGGGAAATCGGCGTCCGCATGGCGCTCGGCGCCGAGCCGCGAGACGTGATGAGGCTGGTCATCGGGCAGGGACTGGCGCTGACGGCGGCCGGATTGGTCGTCGGCCTGGCCGCCGCGTTCGCGCTGACCCGATTGATGAAGACTTTACTCTTCGGCGTCAGCGCGACCGATCCGCTGACGTTGATAGTGACTCCACTGCTGTTGGCCTTTGTCGCTCTACTGGCGTGCTACGTCCCGGCGCGGCGGGCGACGAAGGTTGATCCGATGATTGCGCTACGGGGCGAATAATTTCGACCTGTGCAAATGGTTTGCCGTTGGCGCAAATGATTCGGCAATCGTAGCGCAAAATGTCCAGTTTGCGTCGCTTCATTACTTGGCGAGTGAAGGAAATATGCGGGCTGTCGGGTCTGCGCAATTTCTGGCAATGGTCGAGTGAACGAGTGGCGCAAACTGGACAGTTCGCGCTACAGCTTCCCGCAGCTTCACTTGCAAAGAATCCCGTCTCCGACGTAGAGCGATCGGTGACGTTCTATGAGCAAACGCTGGGCTTTCGATGTGAATACTCGGCGGGAACCCCTCTCCAGTTCGCCATCTGTAGCCGCGACGGTCTCGCAATAATGCTGCGGAAGGTTTCGGCGCCCGAACTTATCACGCCGAATGAAAAGCAGGGTGGAACCTGGGACGCCTTCTTCTGGGTCAATGACGCGGAGGCTCTGCACGCGGAGTTCAACGCGAAAGGCGCTGATGTGGCGTATGGCCCTCTTATCCAGGAAGCATATCAAATGAAGGAATTTGCGATCCGCGATTGTGACGGCCACGTGCTCGGCTTCGGGCAATCGCTACAGGTTTAGCCACAGAGCCACCGCAGCCACGGAGGAGGTAAAGAGAAAAAGGCGTCTCCATTGACCTTTATAGCTTTCTCTCTGTGCCTCTGCGCCTCTGTGGCTGGAGCAATTGTTCCAAAGAACGCGCGCTGGCGCTGGAGACGATGATCGGTAGGAATCGCAACGCGGAACAGCGCATCGCGCTGCTCGAACAGACGCTGCCGCGCGTTCAGTCGCTGCCAGGCGTGCAGGCCGTGGGGATTACGTCGGCGCTGCCTTTCCACGATAACCAGGTACTCACGCCGGCGAGCGTGAAGATCGAAGGCCGCGCCTCCGCGCCCGGACAGGACCCCACGGCTTACGTCATCAACGTCACGCCGGAATACTTGCGAGCGCTGGGCGTACCGCTACTGCGCGGGCGCGAACTAAATCAGTTTGACAAGGCGGATGCGGCCCCTGTCGCGCTGGGAGGACCCGATCGGCAAGAAGATAACTTTCGCGGTCTCCGGCAGAGCCCTGACCTGTGAGATTGTCGGCGTCGTCGGCGACGTGCGGCCCAACGGTCTGGACAGCGCGCCGCGTCTCGAAATTTATCTGCCTTACGCGCAGTCTCCGGCTTCTCTGGTGACCTGGGTTGTGCGCACGACCGGCGACCCGCTGAAGGAATTGAGCGCAATCAAGGGAAAGATTCGGGAAGGGAACCCGACGCAGACTTTTCTGAGCATCGCCACGATGGATCATCTGGTTGATCGCACGATCACCCAGCGGCGTTTCAACCTGATGTTGCTCGGTTCATTCGCGAAGGTAATCGTGGAGAACCACGATGTGCATCCGATAGAACGCGAAAAGTTCAAACGGGAGTATGAGAGAATGGTGATCACGAGGCTAGATTTGATGATAGACCCCATGATTAAATGTAGGTAGTTTATCAGCGAAAGCGGCCTAACAACCGCATGCGCCCTGGTCTGACATTGCAATTCTTATATGAGCCTCCGGCGCGCTGGCACACATTGCCGTACTGGGGCGCCGAAAGCTCATCTTAATCCGGAGGTCATTTGTGTCCACAGTCAATAACCCACTCAGCAAAATAAAACACGTCGTAGTCTTGATGCTAGAAAACAGGTCTTTCGACAATGTGCTTGGCTGGCTCTACGACTCCAAGAACGAACCGCCGTTTGACTGTGCGCCGCGGGGGCAGTCATTCGAGGGAGTGTCGGGTAAATTCCTGACGAATCCCGTACCGGGAGGCGACGCGGAGGTGGCTGAATGTATCGATATGGTCGCTCCCCATCCGAACCCGAATGAAGCGTTCGCCGACGTTTACCGCCAGATGTACAATGATGACCCTCCGCCCGATCCGTCGAAGCCACCTCCCGAACCGTCAGGACCGCCTTCAATGCAAGGATTCGCCCTTAACTACGCGTCGGCCATCAACGAGTACAAGAAGGCTCACCCGGATAAGAAAGTTACGACTACCCCCGGAGACATCATGCGGTGTTACCGGCCGAAGTCGCTGCCGGTGATTAACGGGCTGGCCAACGCTTACGCCGTCTGCGATCATTGGTTCTCCTCGGTTCCGACCGAAACGTTTCCCAACCGTTCGTTCGTCCATTCGGGCACGTCGAGCGGACACGTTTATAACGAATGGTCCACAGGCGAGCATAAGTGGGATATCGGCGTCGAAATCAACCACGAGAAGACGATTTTCAATTTGCTTGAAGAGGCGGGGCTGAACTGGGGCATCTACCACGGTGAGAGCCTGCTCGCCAGCTTCGCCTTTCTGCTCAATGAGCAGCTTCATCCGTACGCCAGCCTCAATCGGCAGAAGAACCGCTTCTTTCATATGGACCGGTTCTACGAGGACGCAAAGAACGGGCGATTGCCTTGTTACTCGTTCATTGAGCCGCGTTATTTTGACAGCCTGTTGTATGGGCCGCAGAACGACATGCATCCGTCTTATCTCCCGGTCGCGCTTGACGGCCCGTCGAACCTGCTCAACGGCGAGCGATTGATCTACGATGTTTACGCGGCGCTGCGCGACGGACCCGGCTGGCCTGATACTTTGCTCATCATTACCTTCGACGAACATGGCGGCTGTTACGATCACGTGGCGCCGCCCTCCGCTGCGCCTCCTGACGACGTAGTGATTCCGCCTGGCGCGCCTGGCGGCAGCGGCTTTACTTTCAATCGCCTCGGCGTGCGTGTGCCCGCCGTGATTGTCTCGCCGCTCATAGAGCCCGGCGCAATTTGTCACACGGTTTTCGACCACACCTCAATCATCAAGACAGTCATCAACTGTTTCGGGCTGAAAGACGCACAGGGGAATCCTGCGACGCTGGGCAATCGGGTGAGCGCGGCGATAGATGTCGGCGAAGTGATCACACTCGGTCGGCCGCGCGAGGACGCGCCGAAGATAGAACCGCTTCCGGCGCCGCAGCACGACTCCTTGCTCGAACGTCCGCTTTCCAGGTTGCATAAATTGATCTTGCAGGTGGCTAAACATCACAGGTCTCTGGCTGGTGAGGTGGCGGGCCTGGCGCTGATCGAGACGACGCATCACGCGGTGACGGCGTTGGAGGAAAAGGCGAAAGAATTGATCTCGAAGTTGATACCTTAAAGTCATTTTGGTACACCGGTACAGTACCGCGCGCGTAAGCAAGCGGCTGACTGATCAGTCAACCGCTTGCTTACGCGCGCGGTACTGTGCCGATCTTGCGTGGCTCGATTTATTGAGCTTCAGGCGCCAGCTTTACAACGATTGCCAATGTGGCGACCGAGCAGGCAACCGCCTTCTCGGTCGCGGCAGCGACCACGTGAACCTAGCCCGGCTTTTCAAAGCCGGGACCAGGAACGTATCCGCACTCAGTCGCGGCAGCGACGGTTGAACCTGCTGATCAGCCTCAACATTTCGATTAAAATGCGCGGCGCGCTATTGAACCACCCTCGCCTGCATTGAGTAGCTCGGCGGGATCGATCCTTCTGGGCGCCTCTCGCAACTCCGGAAGAATTGGCGGGAAGTCTTGATCATCGTCAAACAAGAGACCCTCATCAAATGGCGCAGACAAGGCTTTCGGATATATTGGCGATGGAAATCGAAGGCTCCGGTCGGCCGTCCGAAGATCGACTGCCAAGCCGTCGCTTCCAAATCAGTGTCGCCAGATCAATGTGTTAGAATGAAAAATCACTTGATCAGAATGGTCCGGCTTGGGTGCAAATTTGCGTAACCTGACTCGAAAATTTTTGCTGTGGTTCGGCTGCTGCATGGTCGTCAGTCTTTTCTTTTCCACCCGCATCTATTTCAGCCAAACCGGCATGGGTGGGCCTGCTGACTCGTATCTCGGAGCGCTTCGGGGCGCAATGGTGTGGTGGTTTACGTGGGGCGCGCTTTCGCTTGTGATCATTCGAATCGCCCGCTGGATCGCGCCGGGACGGTCTTTGTTACAGCGGTTGTTGCTGCATCTGCCGATAAGCTTTCTGGTCACCGCCGCGTTTTTTTTCGTCGCCGACCTGACGGATGCGCTCGTTCGTGGCAGATCGGCGGCGGGAATCACGAGCGACCCGATGCTCGCTTTTGCGAGTATCAAACAGACGTTGGGCGGAGCGTTTCAGTGGAATTATTTGATCTACTGGCTGATCGCGGGCGGTTGGCTGGCCTGGGATTACAACCGCGAATCGCAGGATCGAAAGCTGCAAGCGGCGCAGCTTGAATTGAAGACGACGCAGCTGGAACAGCGACTGACCGAAGCGCGCTTGCTCAACCTGAAAGCGCAACTTCATCCGCACTTTCTTTTCAATGCGCTCAACACGATCTCAGCCTTCGTCGAAAAAGACCCGCGCGGCGCGCGGCAGATGATCGAACATCTCGGCGACCTGCTGCGCTTTTCGCTCGAACATTCCGAAGACCAGGAAACGACGCTCGCGGCGGAACTGGCAGTGCTGGACCATTACCTGGCGATTCAACGCGTGCGGTTCGAGGACCATTTACAGTTACGGATGGAGATTGCGCCGGACACTTTGCCGGCGCTGGCGCCGAGTTTGATCCTGCAACCCCTGGTTGAAAACGCGATTCGGCATAGCGTCGCGCAGCGGACGACGCCGGTTTGCGTGAGGATTCAGGCCGCCAGAGAGGATGGAAATTTGCGCCTGCAAGTCAGCGATGACGGCGCCGGCTTGCCTGCGGGTTGGCATTGGGATGCGCACGCCGGCGTCGGATTGACCAATACCAAACAGCGGCTCGATCAGCTTTATCCGGCGGCGCATCGATTGACCGTGAGCAATGCTGAAGGCGGCGGCGTCACGGTCGAGATCATTCTGCCGTTTCGCACGAACGGCGCCGAGTCAGAGGAATACGCGCATGGAAAAAATTCGAGCGATCATCGTTGATGATGAAAAACCTGCGCGCCGCCGTTTGCGCGAGCTGTTGGAAAAGCAGCCTGAAATTGCCATTGTGGCGGAGTGCTCGAACGGCGCGGAAGCGGCGCGGCAAATCCGCGCCCTGCAACCTGATCTGTTATTGCTGGATGTTCAAATGCCGGGGCTGGATGGCTTTGGCGTCGTCGATGCAATCGGCGCTGCGCAAATGCCCGCCACCATCTTCGTGACGGCTTATGATCAGTATGCGCTGAAGGCGTTCGAGGTCAGCGCCCTCGATTACCTATTGAAGCCCTTCAGCGATGAACGTTTTGAGCGCAGCCTGGCGCGCGTTTTGTCGTTCGTACGCACGAACCGGCGAGAAGAATTGAGTCATCGGATCCTTTCATTGCTGGATCAAATCCAGCCTAAACAGCCTCAAAATACCAGCGCTCCGCTCGATTGCCTGATGATCAAAGATGGCGGGCGCCTCCTATTTTTGCGCGTGGAAGAAATTGATTGGATCGAAGCCGCAGGCGTCTATGTCCAGGTTCACACCGCGGACAAAACGTGGTTGCATCGTATTTCGCTCAGCGAACTTGAAGCGAAATTAGACGCCAGGCAGTTCTTACGCATTCACCGTTCGACGATCGTCAATTTGCAAAAAGTCAGAGAGCTTCACCCGCATTCACATGGAGACTTTCTGGTAGTGCTACACGACGGCACTGAACTGAAACTCAGCCGCAGTTATCGCCAGAAAGTCGAGGCCAGTCTCGGTCAATCTCTGTAAGCCTGGCGCTATAAGCCCCGCCGTTTCGTGCTGCTCTTTCCGCCATTCGCAACAGCATTGCGCGCCTTGCCACAAAATGATTGCTGGCGATTTCCGCCAGCGTGTCTAATGCGGCCTCACTACCAATTTCAACCTGAGATGAAGAAAGCACGGTTTACCGAGGAGCAATTTGCTAGGATTTAAAATCCTGGAGGTAAAGTTATGGGATTGTTGACGACTCAGCTCAAGCAGATCTTACGGATGCGGCAAATTTCGATGGCGGTCCTGGTATCCCTGGTCGCTGTAGCCGCCTACACATCCGGGCGTTCGACCGCCGACGATCAGAAGAAGGCGGAGGCGATGACGGAGAACAAGCTGGTCGGCACGTGGAAACAGATCAAGGCCAAGTTTCGCGGCAATGAGGTCAAGATCCCCGAGGGGACCACGCAGCTCAAGCACGTCACCCAGACCCATTTCATGTTTGTCGACTTTGACAAAGATGGCAAGTTCATTGATGCGTTTGGCGGGCCCTACACCCTGAAGGGGGAGAAGTACGAAGAGACGCTCGAGTACGGCGTCGGCGATGTCTTCAAGGTCCTCAAAGGGAAGCCGCAGTCGTTTGAATGTAAAGTGGAGGGCGCCAAGTGGTATCACAACGGCACGCTGACTAACGGGCTGACCATCGAAGAGGTGTGGGAACGGGTGGAGCCGAAGTAGCGCGCCGAACCATCCGCTGCGCGTGCCCCGGCCCGAAGGTAGGCTTTTCGAGATTCATCTTTCTTCGCGCAGGATACTCCACCCATAAACGCTTCGTTTTGGGTGGAGAGGAATGCGCGCCCCTTTCCTCGTTCTAGTTGGAATAACCGAAAGGGATCCCA
>WNFV01003758.1_pt1 | contig 25212 bp, 24 predicted proteins | sample 5400101 | NCBI WGS metagenome assembly WNFV01 (sample SAMN13153361, study PRJNA577476) | soil metagenome | isolation source: 115 cm soil or saprolite under grassland replicate 1 | place: USA:California | collected 2016-06-15 | reverse complement strand
TGTCCAGATAGGGAACGCGCGCCTCGAGAGAGTGCGCCATCGACGCGCGGTCCGTCTTCACGAGCAGATCGTCGACGAGATAGACGCCGAGGTCGACGTCCTGGAGACGGGCGAGCTCGTCGGCCCCGGCCGTCTCCGCGTAGCGCGCACGCAGAAGGTCGACGGGATCGAACGCGGAGGTCTCGGAGGTCAGCTCGGTGCGTGCATCCGCGGAGAAGATTTCCTTCCAGCCGTGATGGCGCTCGAGCGGCGGCAGATGCGCGGCACGCACGAAGCGCTTCGCCCGGTAGTCGAAGCTCGCCCTCGCGGTCGACGTCGGGAGCCGCTCGACGAGCGGCCGGGCGAGGCGCGCCAGACGTCCGACGCGCGAGGCGAGTAGGTCGGCCGCGTAGGTGTAGTAGCCGCCGAACAGCTCGTCGCCGCCCTCGCCGGAGAGCGCGACCTTGACGTCGCTCGCGGCGAGCTGCGAGACGAGGTACGTCGGCAGGGCGGAGGAGTCCGCGAACGGCTCGTCGAAGGCTTCCGCGAGCGCCGGGAGGAGCAGCGCCGCATCCGGTCGCAGGACGAGCTCGCGGTGCCGGGTTCCGTAGCGTCCGGCCACCAGCCGCGCGTCCGCGAGCTCGTCGAACGAGCGCTCCTCGAAGCCGATCGAGAAGGTTCGCAACGGCTCCGAGCTCTCGTCGGCCGCAAGCGCGGCGAGCAACGACGAGTCGACGCCGCCCGAGAGCAGCACGCCGACGGGAACGTCGCTGACAAGATGCGCCCGCACGGAGTCGCGCAGACGCGATCGGAGCTCCTCCGCCAGCTCGGCCTCGTCGTCGTCACGGAGCTCGTCGATCGGCGCCGGTGCGGGCCGAGCGAACCGCTCGAGCCGAACGCGTCCGTCCTCCCAGAGGAGGAGATGTCCGGCCGGCAGCTTGCGCACCTCGCGGAAGATCGTCAGCGGGGCCGGAATCGAGTTGAAGGCGAGAAAGGCCTCGAGCGCATCGAGATCGATCTCGCCCCGCGGCAGCGCACGCAGCTCAGAGGCGAACTCGAGCTCGCCGGTGCTCTCCCGGTAGTAGAGGGGCTTGATCCCGAAGCGGTCGCGCGCGAGGACGAGGCGGCGCCGCGCCGCGTCCCAGATCGCAACCGCGAACATGCCGCGGAGCCGCTCTGCGAAGCGGTCGCCGTGCTCCTCGTAGAGGTGGAGCAGCACCTCGGTGTCGCCGTGCGTGCGGAAGCGGTGGCCCGCACGCTCGAGCTCGCGGCGGAGCTCGCGGTAGTTGTAGATCTCGCCGTTCTGGACGACGTGCAGCGTCCCGTCCTCGTTCGCGATCGGCTGATCGCCCGTCTCCAGGTCGATGATCGAGAGGCGCCTGGCAGCGAGTGCGACGGTGCCGTCTTCGAACTCGCCGAAGCTGTCAGGACCGCGATGGGCGAGCGTCGCGCTCATGGAGGCGACGCGCTCGGGGTCGGCCGAGCCGGCGGCGGACGCGAGCCCGCAGATCCCACACATGCGCAGGAGTGTAGGGGCGGCGTAACCTCGGCCCATGGCCTTCGGCACCGGCGACCAGCTGATCCTCATGGGCTTGTTGCTGGCGATCGCCGCCCTGCTGGTGGCGGCTCCCGCGCTGCGAGTTCCGTATCCGATCTTCCTCGTCCTCGGGGGGCTGGCGCTGGGCTTCGTTCCGGGCGTGCCGTCGCTCGAGCTGCCGCCCGAGGTCGTCCTGGTTGCGGTGTTGCCCCCGCTTCTCTACTCCTCCGCCTTCTTCACGTCCCTACGCGACCTGCGTGCCAATGCCCGCCCGATCGGAATGCTGGCGATCGGGCTCGTCATCGCGACGATGACGATCGTCGCCGTAGTCGCGCACGAAGCGATCGACGACATGTCCTGGAGGGCGGCGTTCGTGCTGGGAGCGATCGTGTCTCCCACGGATCCGATCGCGGCGACGGCGATCATGCGGCGGCTGGGCGTGCCGCGGCGGATCGTCACGGTCGTCGAGGGCGAGGCGCTGGTCAACGACGGTACGGCCCTCGTGCTCTACCGCCTCGCGGTCACCGCCGCCGTCTCGGGTGCCTTTTCGTTCTGGAACGCCACCTGGCACCTCGTCTGGAGCGTCGTCGGCGGCGTGGGTATCGGGCTGATCGCCGGCTTCCTCATCGCAGCCGTGCGGCGACGGCTCGACAACCCGCCCGTCGAGGTGACGATCGCCCTGATGACCGGCTACCTCGCGTTCATTCCGGCGAATGCGGCGGACGCGTCCGGCGTGCTCGCCGTCGTCACCGCGGGGGTCTTCCTCGGCTGGCGAACGCCGGAGCTCACTTCCGTGCAGACGCGGCTGCAAGGCGTTGCCGTGTTCGAGATCCTCGTGTTCGTCATCAACGCGCTGCTGTTCGCCCTGGTCGGGCTCCAGCTCTCGCACATCCTCGACGTGCTGACCGGACACTCCGCCGGCTCGCTGATGCTGTACGGCCTGATCGTGACCGGCACCGTCGTCGGCACCCGGCTGGTCTGGGCACCGGCCTTCAAGTACCTGCCCTACCGCCTCTCGCGCGGACAGCGCGAGGGCGGGGTGGCTGCCGCGTTCGGCCAGTCGATCCTCGTCTCCTGGTCCGGGATGCGCGGCGCGGTATCGCTCGCGGCGGCGCTTGCGATTCCCTTGACCACGCATGCGGGAGCCCCGTTTCCGCAGCGCGACCTGATCGTCTTCCTGACGTTCTGCGTCATCCTGGGAACGCTCGTCGTCCAGGGCCTGACGCTTCCGCTCGTCATCCGCGCGTTCGGGATCGAGGCGGACCATCTCGACGAGAAGGAGGAAGCGAAAGCGCGAATCAAGGCCGCGGACGCGGCGCTCGCCCGGCTCGAGGAGCTCACGGGCGAGGAGTGGGTGCGAGAGGACACGGCGGAGCGAATGCGCGGCCTCTACGGCTTCCGCCGCAACCGCTTCGCTTCACGCTTCAACAGGGATGACGACGGCGCGATCGAGGAGCAGTCACTCAGCTATCAGCGTCTGCGGCGGGAGCTGCTCGAGGCGGAACGCTCGGCGATCGTCGACCTTCGCCGCCGGGGAGTCATCAACAGCGACGTCGAGCGCCGGTTGCACCGGGATCTCGATCTCGAAGACGCGCGTCTAGACGTCTAGGAGAGGCCGAAGACGCCGCGGAGGAATTGACCGAGGACCCTCCATGCCGTCGTGGCGAGGGTACGCAGGTACAGGCGCACGGAACGGTCCGCGATCCACTCGAGGTCGTGCGCCAGCTTCTCCGCCATCGAAGTCTCGTAGCCGCGGCGCACCTGTGCGAACCCGGTCAGTCCGGGGCGCACGACCAGCCGTTGCCAGTACGCGGGCAGCTCCTCCGCGAGCTCCTCGAAGAAGCGCGGCCGGATCGGCCGCGGGCCGACGAGGCTCATGTCGCCGCGCAGGACGTTCCAGAGCTGCGGGATCTCGTCGAGCTGCGTGGCGCGGAGCCAGCCGCCGATCGCCGTCGTCTCGGCGCGCGTGCGTCGGACGAGCTCTTCGCCGAGATACGGGCCCAGCCGTTCCTCGGCGCCGGGCCGCAGAGTGCGGAACTTCAGCATCTCGAAGACGTGTCCGCCACGTCCCACACGCCGGCCGCGGTACAGAAGCGGGCGTCCGCTGCTGAGCAGGACCGCGAGTGCGATCGGCACGATCACCGGCAGGCACAGGAGCAGGAAGAGCGCCGAGAGCAGGACGTCGAGCGCGCGCAGAACGCCGTCTCGCGGACGCGTGGCACTTGCCTCCGTCAGCTCCGAGAACCGCAGGATGAACGAGTCACTCGGGCGCGAGGCGCCGGCCATCTCCGGATCGTAGAGCCTCGCCTGGCGTCATCAGCAAGGCAAGCCGACAAGTAGGCGGGCGCGGCCGACCCCGTCGATACGCTCGCCAGGTTGAACGCTTTGATCGATAACACCCGTTTAGAGGAAATCGCTGAACCTTGGGACGCGCCTGACGACGAATACGCGGTCTTATCCGAAATGATCGTTCCCGCCGCCCAGCAGCGTTACGTCACAGGACTACAGGATTGGGACGCAATCGACACGAAGGCGATGGGCCTCTTGGCTGCGACCGCGGCGGCGCTAGCCGGGCTTGCCGCGTTCCACAGGGGCATCAATCATCTCTGGTGGCTCCCGGCGCTGGGCCTCTTCGGCTCCTGTGTTCTCTTCGCAGTCGTTATTCGCCCCTATGAGGTCACGCCAGCGCCGGATCTTCTGGACCTTCACGATCAAATGCGGGATGAAGGACGTCTAGAGACCGCGCGCGAACTGCTCGACGATCTGACGTTCGCTGCTGACAAGAATGACGGACCTCTGGGGCTGAAAGTTCAGCTCTTTGGGTACGGCCTGATCCTGCTCGCCGTATCATTGTTGGGGTGCCTGCCGGTGCTCATGTTCCGACCCGACTTGGCCTAGACTGGAGAGTGATGGGGCAAAAGACCAGAATCAGATCATCCGAGGCACGAAAGAAGTCCTCGTCGTCCTCCTCCGGAACAAAGCGGAAGGTGCGGCAGGTCGCCACCAAGCGTGGTTTTGGCGCGTCCAAGCGGTCGCGCTAACTCCACACCACTTCAAATAAGCTCCCCTTATGCAGGGGGACGCGTTAATCCGGGACTAAGCCTGGCTCCTGGTTGGCCCGGTGATTCCCTGAACGCTTATGGATACGCGCCAGCTTGCCGCCTTCTGCGCGGTCGTCGAGCGTAAGAGCTTCTCCCAGGCGGCGGAGCGGCTCGGGGTCACCCAGCCGGCGGTCAGCCTCCAGATTCGCTCCCTCGAGCAGCGGCTCGGCCGTCAGTTGCTCGACCGCTCCGGGCGCCGCGTCGAGCCGACCGAGGCGGGGCGCCGACTCTACGCGTCGGCGCAGCGACTCCTCGCGGCCGAGGAGCACCTGCTGGAGGAACTCGAAGCCGACGACGAGGGTGCGGTCGCCGGTCGGCTCGAGCTCGGCGCCTCCACAGGTCCCGGAGGGACGGTCGTGCCCGTTCTCCTCTGCGAGTTCCAGGAACGCCACCCCGACGTCCGTGTCCGGCTCTCCGTCTCGGATACACAGACGGTCGTCGACCAGGTCGCCGACCGGGAGCTCGAGCTCGGCATCGTCGGCGCGGGGCGCCGCCACCGCGGCGTGACGTTCGAGCCGTTCTTTCGTGACGAGGTCGTCCTCGCCTGTCCGGCCGGCCACGCATTCGCGGGGAAGACGATCACGCTCGACCAGCTCAAGCAGGAGCCGCTGATCGTCATGCAAGAGGGCGCCGGCGTTCGTCAGGTGATCGAGGACGAGCTGCGCAAGGCGGGAACGCGTCTCCGCGACATGGACGTCCATCTCGAGCTCGGCCTGCAGGAGTCCGTGCGGAGCGCGGTCCTGGCAGGTCACGGTGTGACCTTCATCTCACGCTTGGCGATCGAGGCCGACCTCACTGCCGGGACGATCGCGACGGCCCGGGTGCGGGACCTCGACCCGGTACGCGAGATCTTCCTCGCCAGGGGTAGCGGCCGCAGCGAGACCCGCGCCGCCCGCGCGTTCCTCAGCTTTGCGCGCGAGCACCTGCCGGCGTGATCGTCCGCTGGGGCCTCGCCCAACTCCCCGGCCTCTTGGGTGAGCTCGGCGTAGAACGGCCGCTGCTCGTCGCCGGCGACCGCTGGCGGGAGATCGGGCTCGGCGTGAGGACCGCCGCCCGCTGGACGGAAGTTCCGTCCGAGCGCATCGGCGACGCCGCGGCTCAGGCCGGCGACGGCGTCATCGCGCTCGGCGGGGGCAGCGCCGTCGACCTCGGGAAGGCGATCTCCGCCGAAGCGGGTGTGCCGGTGGTCTCCATTCCGACGACGTATGCGGGCGCCGAGTGGACGCCGTTCTTCGGGATCCGCGACCGCGAGCGCAAGCTGCGCGGAGGCGGGGCGGGCGCCCAGCTCGGCGGCGTCGTCTACGAGCCGGAACTGACGCTGTCGCTGCCCCGCGCGGAGACCGTAGGCACGGCGCTGAACGCGCTCGCGCACAGCGCCGAGGCCCTCTACGTCGAGGGACACAACCCCGAGGCGGACGAGCACGCTCTCGAGGGAGCGCGCCTGATCGGCGAGTGGCTGCCGCGTGTGGTTGACGCGCCCGGCGATCTTCGGGCGCGGACGAAGCTCCTCCAGGGCGCGATGCACGCAGGCATGGCCCTGGGCGGCTCGATGCTCGCGCTCGGCCACGCCATGGCGCAGGCGCTCGGCGGTCGCTACGGCCTGCCGCACGGAGCGATGAACGCGCTCTGCCTCCCCGCCGCCTTGCGCTTCAACGCGGCGGTTGCGCCCGAGGCGATCGAGCGCTTCGGAAGAGCGCTCGGCACGGATGATGCAGCCGCGCGCGTGGAGGAGCTGGCGCGACTCGGGGGCTTCGAGCGGTTGCGGGACTTCGGTGTTCCCGAGCACGAGCTCGCGGAGGTCGCGGCGGCGATCGTCGAGCGGGCGGGAGCGAAGGCGAACCCCCTGCCGGCGAGCGTCTCAGAGGTCGAAGAGCTGCTGCGCTCGATCTGGTAGGAATAACAAGCCCTAATGTCTAGGATTAGCCGGACGTGGTAAGGTCTGGTCGTCGTGGCGGACTCCTCCTTCGACGTGCTCGTGATCGGCAGCGGAGCCTCCGGGCTCGCCGCCGCGGTGTCCGCCGACCGGGCGGGAGCCCGCGTCGGACTGGCCGCGAAGGGCGCGCTCCAGTCGTGTAACTCGGCCAAGGCTCAGGGCGGGATCCAAGCCGCTTTCGGCGAGGACGACTCGCCCGAACAGCACGCCGAGGACGTCTGGAAGTCGTCGCACGAGACCGCCGATCCTCGCCTCGTCGAGATCCTCACCTCCGAGGCCCCTTCTGCGATCCACTGGCTCGAGGAGCTCGGCGTCGAGTTCACGCGCGAAAGCTCTTCGGGCCCCCATGGAAGTGCGAAGCACTTCCATGGGAAAAACGGTGGCTACCGGCTCGCGCGCTGCGGCGGTGCGTCCCGCAAGCGTCTGCTGCAGGTCGGCGACCGCACCGGCCACGCAATCACGACCGCGCTGCGCGACGCGGTCGAAAGCTCGAGCATCCAGACCTTTCCCAAGTCACCGCTCGCCGAGCTCGCACGGACCGAGAGCGGCTGGCGCGCACGCTGCGGGGACCACGTGATCGACGCCACGACGGTGGTTCTCGCAGCGGGCGGGCGGTGCTACCGCGTCGCCGCGGAGCGCGGCGAGCTGTCGACGAACCATCCCGGTGCGACAGGTGAGGTCACGCAGATCGCCGTCGATCTCGGCGCCGAGGTGCGCGACTTCGACGCGCTGCAATACCACCCGAACGGCGGCGCCTGGCCGCCGAATATGCAGGGCTACTCGATTCCGGAGACCACGCGCGCGTACGGCGCCGTCCTCCTCAACGCGGACGGAGAGGAGTTCACCGACTCGCTCGGGCCCCGCGACGCCGTCAGCCAGGCAATCTTCGACGAGGTGGAGAAGGGCAAGGGCGTCGAGACACCGGACGGACGCCCGGCTGTCTACCTCGACACGACGCGAATTGCAGAGTCCGACGCGAACGTCTCGCTGCCGTACATGCTGCGCCGCTACCGTGCGGGCGGGATCGATCCACTGCTGGAACGAATCTTCACCTACCCCGTCCTCCACTATCAGAACGGCGGTCTCGTCATCGACGCGAATGCGCAGACAACGGTCGAAGGTCTCTATGCCTGCGGGGAGATCGCCGGCGGCACGCACGGCCGCAACCGCATGATGGGCAACTCGTTGCTCGAGTGCTGCGTCTTCGGACGGCGTGCCGGGAAAGCCGCTGCGGAGAGGGCAAAGGCATGAGCACGGTCACCACGGATTTGGAAGCAGTCGTCGAGGACGCAGCCGCGTACCTCTACGTCTGGGCGCTCAAGGACATTCCGCAGGACCTGCGCGATGCGCTCGCGGACGCGGCGACGAAGGAGACCTCCGTTCCGGGCCAGCGCGTCCTGCAGACGATCCTCAGGAACGTCCAGATCGCAGACAGCGACAAGAACCTTGTCTGCCAGGACACGGGAATCGCGGTCTACACCTGCCGCGTCGGCGAGCACTTTCCCCTGCATCCGGCACGAATTTACGCGGCGCTCAAGACCGGCACCGAGCGCGCGACCGTCGAGCATCCGCTGCGCTCGAACGCGGTTCACACGATCACGCGCGAGAACACGGGACCCAACACCGGCTACCGGCTTCCGATCGTGCACTGGGAGTTCATTCCCGACTGGGACGGCCTCGACGTCAAGTGCGTGCCGAAGGGATCGGGCAGCGAGAACATGAGCTTCCTCAAGATGTGCGTCCCCGCCGACGGGGTGAAGGGGATCAAGCAGTTCGTGCTCGAGTCGATCGTCGGCGCGGGCGGGAAGCCGTGCCCACCCGGAATCGTCGGCGTCGGCATCGGCGGCAGCGCGGACTACGCGATGTACCTCGCCAAGGAGGCGATCGCCAGGCCCGTCGGCACGCGCAATCCGGATCCGCACGTCGCGAAGCTCGAGGAGGAGCTGTTCGAGCTGCTGAACGAGACCGGCATCGGCCCGATGGGCCTCGGCGGCGACGTGACCGTCCTCCAGTGCCATGTCGAGCACGCGGACACGCACATGACGCTCAACCCGGTCGCCGTCAACTACCAGTGCTGGGCCGCGCGCCGCGCGACCGCACACGTGACCGCCGAGGGAGAGGTCGATTACGACCGTGAGTTCTAAGCGCCTGACGTTCCCGACCACCGAAGAGGCCATCCGCGAGCTGCGCGCCGGCGACGAGGTGGTCGTCGACGGGCACATCATCGGGATCCGCGACCGTACGCAGATGCGCATCTTCGACGAGGGGATCGAGCCGCCGATGGACCTGAGCGGCGCCTTCCTGCTGCACACCGCACCGGGCGTGCGCAAGCTCGGTCCCGGCAAGTACGAGAAGGTCTGCATCGGCACGACGACCTCGGCGCGGATGGTGCGCTTCACCGAAGGACTCGGCGAGCGCTACGGCGTGCGCGCGATCTGCGGCAAGGGTGGTCTCCCCGACGAGGCGATCGAGCCCATGCAACGGCTGGGGATGGTCTATTTCGCGATCGTCGGCGGCGCCGCCGCTCTGGAGACGACGCAGATCGAGGAGATCGAGGAGGTCGCGTGGGAGGAGCTGATGCCGGAGTGCCTGTGGAAGTTCCGCGTCAAGGACTTCGGTCCCCTCACCGTCGGCATCGACGCACACGGGAACTCGCTCTTCCACGACGTGCAGGAGCGTGCCAAGCAAAGACTGGAGGAGCTCTATGAGCGGCTTTGACGGATTCCTCGACCTTCCCCCGCGACCCGGCAAGCCTCGGGCCGAAGGCCTGACGCACGTGATCGACAAGGGCATGAACCTGCGCGAGATCGAGGGCATGTTCGACACGGCCGGGCGCTACGTCGACATCGTCAAGCTCGGCTGGGGCACGAGCTACGTCACGAACAACCTCGAGAAGAAGATCGCGCTCTACCGCTCGTTCGACACGCCCGTCGTCTGTGGGGGAACGCTCTTCGAGGCCGTCTACGCGCGCGACAAAGTCGACGAGTTCAAGCGCTGGCTCGTCGAGCAGCGCTTCTCGCACGTCGAGATCTCCGACGGCACCCTCGAGATCCCCCGCGAGACGAAGCTCGAGCTGATCGTCGACTTCGCGCGCGACTTCACCGTGCTGTCCGAGGTCGGCTCCAAGGACGCGGACGTGAACTACGCCCCGTACCTCTGGGTCGAGTGGATCAAGGAGGAGCTCGACGCCGGCGCCTGGAAGGTGATCGCGGAGGGCCGCGAGGGTGGAACGGCCGGGATCTACCGGCCGACCGGCGAGATGCGCACCGGCCTCGTCGACGAGATCGTCCACGAGATCGAGGTCGGCGACTTGATCTTCGAGGCGCCGACGAAGGACTCTCAGGCCTGGTTCGTAAAGGAGTTCGGGCCGAACGTGAACCTCGGGAACATCCCGCCGGAGGAGGTCATCCCGCTCGAGACCCTCAGGCTCGGGTTGCGCGGCGACACGCTGAAGGAGGTGCTGCTTGGCGACCGCGCCGGCACTCCAGCTTCCTGACGTCGAGGCAATGAGCGCCGAGCAGGCCCTGCTCTGGGCCTACGAGCAGTTCGGGGATCGCATGTGCCTCACGTGCTCGTGGCAGCGCCAGTCCTCCGTCCTCGTGCACATGATCTTCGGCGAGCTCGGCCTCGACATCCCCGTCGTCGAGCTGGACACGCAGCTCTTCTTCCGAGAGACCTACGAGACGCGCGATCGTCTCGTCGAGCGGTATGGGCTCAGGCTCGAGCATCCAGCGGTGCTTTCGGTCGCCGAACAGGCGATTCGGGAGGGACCGAACCTGTGGGAGCGCGACCCTGACCGCTGCTGCCACATCCGCAAGGTCGAGCCGCTCGAACGTGCCCTCGGCCAATACGACGCGTGGATCGCAGGCATCCGCCGCGAGCAGGCGTTGACGCGCGCGGACGCACAACGGGTCGAGTGGTCCGAACGCTACGGGGTCTGGAAGGTCAACCCCATCGTGGATTGGGATGCGAAGCGCATGGAGGCGTACATCGTCGTGAACGAGATTCCATACAACCCACTGCACGACCTTGGCTACCCATCGATCGGCTGCATGCCCTGCACGCGTCCCGTTCGCAAAGGCGAGGACGAGCGAGCCGGCCGCTGGTCGGGCTCGGACAAGCTGGAGTGCGGCATCCACGGCAACACGCCACTAGTGAAGGAGGGGAATGACTGAGCACATCTACGCGCACGAGCATCCGGAGACGGACCGCAAGCGTGGAGGAGGCTTTACGTTGTGGTTCACCGGCCTGTCGGCTTCCGGCAAGACGACGATCGCTCACCTCGTCGGCCCGGCGATCGAGGAGCGTGGACCAATCGTGGAGTACCTCGACGGCGACACCGTGCGAATGCGTCTGTCGAAGGGGCTCGGGTTCTCGAAGGAGGACCGCGACCTCAACATCGAGCGAATCGCCTGGGTCGCCTCGCGGCTGACTCGCCACGGCGCCGCCGTGATTGCGTCCGCGATCTCGCCCTATGCCGAGGTCCGCGCGCGTGCTCGACAAATGGTCGAGGAGTTCGGAGCGTTCGTGGAGGTCTTCGTGGATGTTTCCGTCGAGGAGGCCACCCGCCGTGACGTCAAGGGGCTGTACGAGAAGGCGTTGAAAGGCGAGATCCAGAACTTCACAGGCGTCAACGACCCGTACGAGAAGCCGGAAAACCCCGAGATCTGGATCGATGCGAACACGCAGCCGCCGGAGGAGAGCGCCCGGCGCATCCTCGAGTTCCTCGAGAAGATGGGCCTCATCTCGGCAGCGGTGGCCGCGTGAGCCTCGCCACCGAGACGCACCTGATCGCGCCCCACGGCGGCGAGCTGACGGATTGCACGGGCGAACGGCCCGAGGGCCTCGATTCGCTCGAGACCCTGACGCTGACGTCGCGCGAGCTCTCGGACCTCGACATGCTCGCCTGCGGTGCGCTCTCGCCGCTCCAGGGCTTTATGGGCCGCGACGACTACGAGTCGGTGCTCCAGTCGATGCGGCTCGCCTCGGGGCTGCCGTGGGCTCTTCCGGTCTGCCTCGCGGCCGTCGGCATGCCGAAGGGCGATCGCGTCGCGCTCGCAGACGAGGCCGGCCGCAAGTACGCCGTGCTCGACATCGAGGACGTCTACGAGTACGACAGGGAGCGCGAGGCGCAACAGGCCTTCCGGACGACGGACGCCGCCCATCCCGGGGTCGCCCGGCTCTACGATCAGGCCGATCTCTATGTCGCGGGCCGCGTCAGCGTCTTCGATCGAGTCGAGCCGCCGTTCCCGCAGCTGGCGAAGGATCCGGGCGAGACGCGCGCGGCTTTCGCCGACCGGGGCTGGCGGCGGGTCGTCGGCTTCCAGACGCGCAACCCGATCCACCGTGCGCACGAGTACCTGACGAAGGTCGCGCTCGAGACCGTCGACGGGCTCCTGGTGCACCCGCTCGTCGGCGACACCAAGTCGGACGACGTACCTGCCGAGACGCGGGTCGAGTGCTACCGGGTCCTGCTCGACGGCTACTACCCCGCCGACCGCGTCGTCCTCTCCGCGTTTCCGGCCGCAATGCGCTATGCCGGTCCGCGCGAGGCGATCTGGCATGCGATCTGCCGCAAGAACTACGGCTGCTCGCACTTCATCGTCGGCCGCGACCACGCGGGTGTCGGCGACTACTACGGCACGTACGACGCGCAGCTGATCTTCGACGAGTTCGAGCCGCACGAGCTCGACATCGAGCCGATGTTCTTCGAGCACTCCTTCTGGTGTCGCGCCTGCGGCTCGATGGCGTCCGCGAAGACGTGCCCGCACGGCGCCGACGAGCACGTCTTCCTCTCGGGCACGAAGGTCAGGGAGATGCTGAGCGCGGGGGAGCTGCCGCCGCAGGAGTTCTCGCGGCCCGAGGTGGCGGAAGTATTGATCGAGGCGTATCGCCAGTAGATGACCTGGCAGTTCACGCTCACGGGTCTCCTGATCGGCGTGCTCGTGGGCCTGACCGGCATGGGCGGCGGCGCCTTGTTGACGCCGATCCTCGTGCTGCTGTTCGGCTTCAAGCCGACGTATGCGGTTGGGACGGACATCCTCCACGGTGCGGTTTTCAAGACGTTCGGCGCCGTCCGGCACCGCCGGCTCGGCACCGTGCACGCGCGCCTCACGCTCTGGATGTTCCTCGGCTCCGGCCCCTTGTCGCTGCTCGGCGTCGCGATCGCGAGCCGGCTGGAAGACGCCTACGGCGACGGCGTCCAGTCGGCAGAGGGGTATGCGATCGGCGCGGCCCTCGTGCTCGGCGCGATCGGACTCGTCGCCAAGACCTTCGTGAAGCGCGGCGTGCAGCCGAGCGATGCGCCGTTCATCCTTCAGCGCAAGGACCGGGTGCGGGCCGTGCTGATCGGAGCCGTCTTCGGGTTCATCGTCGGCCTGACCTCCGTGGGCAGCGGGACGTTCTTCGGCCTCGTCATGGTCATGGTCTATCCGCTCACGATCTCGAAGATCGTCGGCACGGACATCTTCCACGCCGCCGCGCTGCTGTGGGTCGCGGGCCTCGGTCATCTCGTCCAGGGCAACGTGAACCTGCACGCGATGGCCTGGCTGCTGCTGGGATCCGTGCCGGGAATCTGGATCGCCAGCCGCTTCACGGTCCGGCTCCCGCAGACCGCGCTCCGGCTCGGGCTCGCCGCTGTGCTCGCGCTCAGCGGGATCAAGCTGCTCGACCTGCCCGAGTCGAGCTACGTGATCGCGATCGGCCTCGGGCTCGGCCTGCTCGCCTTCGTGGCCTGGCTGGCGAGGAGTGTTCGCGGCGTACAATCGCGCGGCCGTGAGCCGGAAAGCGCCAACGATTCTCGCGCTCGTCTTGCTCGTGGCGACGGCGACGGCTTTCGCGGTGACGCAGCGCCTGAAGCTCGAGCCGAGCCCGATCTCGCAGACGCGCGTCGATAAGGTCTTCTCTCCCGTCTGCGAGTGCGAGTCGCAGAGGGCGAAGATCCAGTTCTCCCTACGGCGGGCGGATCGTCTCCGGATCGCGATCCGCATCGACGGGCGCGAACTGGAGATCGCGAACGGCGAGTTCGGTCGCGGGCTCGTGCATGCGCGCTGGAACGGCCGCGACGCGTCGGGCTCCGTCGTGCCGGACGGGATCTACTACCCGGTCGTGCACATGCTGCGCGCGCAGCGGACGATCGACCTGCCGAATCCGATCCGCATCGACACGAAGCCTCCGAGCATCGCCGTCACGGGTCTGCGCAGCAATGGACCGAGGTTGACGGTTTCGTACAAAACGTCAGAGCCCGCGCACGCAATCCTCGTCGTTGACGGACGGCGCGCCGTCTATACCTATTACACGCGCCGCCGCAGTCACTTCACCTGGTACGGGCGCGTGAACGGTCACGCAGTGCGCGCGCGCCACCATCACCTGATCCTCCTGGCGGAGGATCTCGCCGGGAATCGTTCCGCACCGACGCCGTTGCGGTGACGACGCCGGGCGGCCCGCCGCTGCTCATCCTCGGCGTGCGGCGGTCCGGCACGACCCTGCTCCGCGTCGTGCTCGACCGTCACTCGGAACTCGCCGTTCCGGACGAGTCGTACTTCGTTCCGCAACTGGCCGACAGGCATCTGCGCCGTGTCGATCCCGACGACTTCGTCGACGATCTCCGCCGGATCAACACGTTCGCGGAGTGGGATGTTCCGCTCGGCAAGGTCCGCGCCCGGTTGTTCGAAGGCATGCCGATCGGCGCGGCCATCGCGACGGTCTATGCCGTCTACGCTGACGAGCACGGCAAGCAGCGGTGGGGAGACAAGACGCCGATGTACATGCAGAACCTTCGCCTCCTCGAGCGGCTCTTTTCCGACGCCCTGTTCGTCCACCTGATCCGCGACGGGCGTGATGCAGCGCTCTCGTTCCTGGCGATGCCACGGGGTCTCATGACGGACACCTGGATGCAGCCGCACACCGCGACCGGCTTCGCTTGTCAGTGGAAGACCGAGGTGCAGGCCGCGCGACGTCTTGGGCGGCGCGTCGGCGGCGAGCGCTATCTGGAGATCCGTTACGAAGACCTGGTGGCGGACGTGGAGACGCAGCTGCGGAGGATCTGCGAGTTCGCCGGGCTGGCGTACGAGCCGGCGATGGCGGAGTACGCCGGCAAGGTGGACGTGTCGGCGAAACCGCACCAGCAGAGCCTCGAGCGCCCCCCGACTCCGGGGCTACGGAATTGGCGGACGCAGATGTCGGCGGCGGAGGCGGGCGCCTTCGGGCGGATTGCAGGAGACCTCATACGCGAGCTTGGCTACGAGGCGCACGGCGAACCGGATGCCGCGGGCCGGCTCCGTCTCGCCTCGTACGCCGCACGCGCGGCCGCCTGGCGCGCCGCGAGCTTCGCCCTACGGCGTTCACCCCTGTGGCGCCGTCGTCACCCGCCGCTTCGCTGACCTCTTCTTCCGAGCGGTGGCCCGGATCCGCTTCGCGCGGAGCTTCTCCAGGATCTGCGGGCTCCGCCGCCCGTGCCAGGCCTGCACGATCCCGTTGAGCGTGAAGAAGTAGTGCCGCTCCGTGACGATGCCCGGCGAGTACTTGCCGATCTTGAGGTGCCAGACGGGCTTGCCGTCCGCGGCGCGCAGACCGTACGTCTGGCGTTCGAGATTCGAGACGAAGACGTACTTGCCGGCGACGAACGCCGGGCCGAGAAAGCGGCCGCCGAGTCGTCGGCTCCAGATCACCTGCCCGGTGCTGGCCCGAAGCGCCCGGACTCTGCCGTCGAAGCCGCCGATGAAGACGCGGCCGCGCGCGACCGCCGGGGTCGAGTAGCCCCAAGAGTTCACGCTCGAGCGCCAGATCACGTGTCCGTCGCGCGCCGAGAGTGCGTAGACCCCGCCGGAGCGTGAGATCGTAAACAGCCGCCTTCCGTCGGTCGAAACGCTCGCGTAGAAGCTCTCGCGCCGGAGAAAGTCGCGGCCGATATAGCGAACCCAGTTCTTGTGCCCGTCGCTGCGCCGCAGGGACCAGATCGAGCCTGCATAGGTCGAGATGAAGATGCGGTTGCCGACAATTGATGGGCTGGAGTTGACCCTCCCGCCGGTGTCGTAGGCCCACTTGATGCGTCCCGTGCGCACGTAGACGGCAAAGAGGCGGCCGTCGGTCGCGCCGAAGTAGACGAGCCGCTTGACCGCAACGGGAGACGATTCGACCTTGGCGGCGATCTTCAGCCGCCAGAGGCGCCGCCCGTTGAAGCGGTTGTAGGCCGTGACGGTGCCATCCGTCGACGTGACGATGAGGCGCGGGCCAGCGATTGCGGGCGTCGACGGCTTGTGGCCGCCGGTCCGCTGCCAGATCACGTGGCCGTTGTGCGAGTTGAGCGCGACGGTCTTACCGCGGAACGTATTCACGTACAGGATGCCGCCGCAGTAGGCGGGCGGATATTCGATGTAGCTCCCGAGCCCTGTAACCCAAAAATGCCGGACTGGCAGCCCGATGTCGATCGAGGGCCGAGCGAGTGACCGTTGGGGGTTTCCGCCGAAGTTCAACCAGCACCGCTTGTCGTCGACGAGGTGGTGACCTTTTCGCTTCTTCGGGGCCTTAATCGGGCCAGTGCTACCTGTCTCGACTGAGATGCCCTCCAGCTTCGTGTCGAGCTTTCCTTGCGGACGCTCGCGAGATTTGAGCAGCACGGCGATGCCCGCGCCGACGACAAGGAGGACGAGGACTGCAAGGCTGAGGAGAATCCGACGGCGCACCCGGCCACCGAAGTTTGCCAGCCACGGTGGGCGGCGTAGGGGAGCGCATGGTCCGAGAAGGGGCTACCGGCGCTCTAATCGGTCGGTAAATCCTGGCGTGGGTTAGAGAGCGGTTAGAGACCCTCGCGATCCTCCTTGCGGGACGATCCAGAGGAGGAGCGCCATGAGCATCATGCTGATCGCGGCAATCGTCAGCATGGAGGCTCTCGTCGTCCCGGGCGGAGTGAGCGCAGCTGCTCAACCTGCCGCCGATGAGTCGCGGACGATCGAGGCAAGTTTCAGCCAGCGAAGCTACCGGCCCGGCGACGTGGCGCATCTCAGCGTGGTGTCGAGCATGCGGGGGACGACGCTTCGCGTCTTCCGTTCTGGCCCTCCTGCGCTTCGCGCTCGTCGCAACGACACGATGAGCGGTGTGCCGGTGAGTGACACGATCGAGTCGGTCTCACGTCGGATCGCCCTCAAGGTCGGTGATTGGCCAACCGGTCTCTACTTTGCGCGTCTCGATGGACCGAGTGGGAAGCTGGGGTTTGCGCCTTTCGTAGTACGACCACGACGGCTCGGGGAGAGCCGCGTCGCAGTCGTCCTTCCGACGAACACCTGGCAGGCGTACAACTTTCGCGACGTCGACCGGGACGGTGTGGGCGACACGTGGTACGCCGACTCACGCATCCGGAGCGTCGATCTGACCCGCCCGTTCCTGCACCGGGGGGTTCCCCCGCACTTCCGCGGCTACGACCAGGCGTTCCTGTGGTGGCTTGCCTTGCACGGCAAGCACGCCGATGTGCTCACCGACGACGACTTCGAGCGCGTCCACAGCGGAGCGCATCTTGCGCGGCTCTACGACCTCGTCGTCTTCCCGGGTCATGAGGAGTACGTGAGCGCGCACATGTACGACGTAGTGCAGTCGTATCGGAACGGGGGCGGCAACCTGGTGTTCTTGTCGGCGAACAACTTCTATTACCGCGTGGAGCGTCGCGGGATACGCCTCTACAAGATCGGCCATTGGAGCGACCTCGGCCGTACCGGTGAGAGCCTCAGCGGGCTCGTGTACGTGGGATGGTCGAAGAACCATTTCCGCAACCGTCCCTATGTAGTGACGGGTGCGAGAACTGCGCCATGGTTGTTTCGCGGGACCGGTTTCCACAACGGTGCGCGCTGGGGTGTGTACGGCATCGAGATCGACCGGCGCGGCCCACACGCGCCGCACGGGATAATCGTCCTCGCGCGTATTGCGAACGCGTTCGGGCCTGGACGGTCCGCAGAGATGACGTATTACACGACTGCCCGCGGGGCGAAGGTGTTCTCAGCCGGCGTGATGAACTTCGGCGGAAGCGCGCTCTTCCCGACGGTCTCCATCATGCTCGAAAACCTCTGGGCTAGGGCGTCCGCTCCGTAGCAGCGGAGGCGCCAGCAAGTACCAGCCCGCGACACCGAGCACGCCCCAAACGATCGGGTCCTCGAAGAAGCCCGCGTAGAAGAGGGAGTGCACGAACAGCGCGAGGAACACGGCCGACGCGCCGAGGCCGAGCGCGCGACGCTGCTTCGTCACGAGGGAGAGCAGCCGGATCGCGGCCGCCATCAAAGCCGCGTACACGAGGAAGCCGACGATCCCGAGCTCGGCCGCGACGGTGAGCGGCGTCGTATGCGAACGGTCACGCGTGGCGGAGAGCTGGGTCTTGGCCTCCTCCTTGCTCGCCTGCGGCTGGCCGCCGATGCCGACGCCGACGAGCGGATGGTTCGTGAAGACGACCCACGTGACCCTTGCGAGGCGGGTGCGGCCGCTCGTCGCTTTTCGTGCCGAGTCGCTGACGGCGGTGGCGGCGACGAATGCGGCGCCGCCGAGCACGCAGGCGGCGGCGCCGACGAGGAGCACGCGCCGCAGCCTCGGCCCGCCGAGGACGAACGAGATCGCAACGCCGACGGCGAAGAGGGCGACGAAGCTGGACTGCGAGTACGAGAAGAGCAGACCCGCCCATAGGAAGGCGATCAGCGCCGCTCCCACCCAGAAGCGGATGCGCGCAAGCCAGACCGCGACGAGCAAGACGGCGATGGCGATCACGACGTTCCGTCCGAAGACACTCGGGTCCTTGAACAGCGAGGTCACGCGGAAGTACGTCGTGTAGGCGTTCGCCCGCGCGACGTCCCCCGCCAGCAGGTGGCCGTGTGTGAGGCGCTGGAAGAGCGCGACGCCGGAGAACAACACGCCGAGCGCGACGAGCGTTGCCGCAAGCGCGCGCGGGTGCCACCGGCGAAACGGCGAACGGGCGACGGCGACGACCAGCGCCGAGAACGGGAACAGGAAGAAGAGCAACTCGATGCTTCCTTGCCTGAGATCCCTCGTCCAGATCAGCGAGAGCCCGGCGAGCAGGAGGAACGCCGCAGCCGGGACTGCGAGGATGCGCTGCAGCGGTCTCCCGACGTCGCCGCGAAGTGCGCGGACGAGGAGCGCGAGCAACGATGCCGCAAGGACGATGTACAGCGGCACCAAGAGATATGCCTTCTGCTCGCCGATGCTCGTCGAGATCCGAAACGGGGCTGCGGCGAGGAGGACGATCGGGACCCAGTCGGGGTAGCGGACGAGCGCGGCGGCAGCCGCAGAAACGAGCAGGACGCCGAGCACGAGCGCCAGCAGGTGCGATGCCGGGCTGACGAGGAGCTTCAGATCCCGACCCGGAATCAGCGCGACCGCGAGGGCCGCTTCGCCCGCCGTGACGACGCACAGACCCGCGAGGAGCTCGAGACGCGTCCGTGAGAGCACGAACATCGCCGCACCGACGGCGCCGACAACTGCCGCAAGCTGAGCCAGGTCCTCGCGCGTCCTGAAGACGGCACCGCAAGCGGCGCCGTAGGGGACGGTTTCTAGACAGTTCGAATGGTTCGGCCGGCGATTTCAGACGGACGCGCGAGCAGAGCTCGCGCGTCCTGAAGACGGCACCGCAAGCGGCGCCGTAGGCTTCCCGTGATAGGAAAGGCCGCGTGATCGGGTCCTGGGAACGCGTGCTCGTGCTCGCGCCGCACACGGACGACGGCGAGTTCGGTGCCGGTGGGACGATGGCCCGCCTGGTCGAGGAGGGCTCCGACGTCCGCTACGTCGCGTTCTCGATCGCGACGCGCTCGCTGCCCGAGGGCTTCCCGCCGGACGCGCTCGCGCGCGAGGTGAAAGCGGCGACGGCCGAGCTCGGGATCTCGCCTGCGAACCTGACCGTGCACGACTTCGACGTGCGGACGTTCCCGCAGCACCGGCAGGACATCCTCGAGCTGCTCGTCGCGCTCTGGGAGGAGTGGCGCCCCGACGCCGTCTTCCAGCCGAGCTTGCACGACATCCACCAGGATCACCAGGTGATCGCCGCCGAGGGTCTGCGCGCGTTCAAGCGAACGACGATCCTCGGCTACGAGATCCCATGGAACAACTTCGACTTTGCGTACCAGGCGTACGTCGCGCTGCAACAGCCGCATGTGGACAAGAAGGTGGCGGCACTGTCGAAGTACGAGTCGCAACAGCACCGCCGCTACAGCGACTCCGAGTACATCCGGAACGTCGCGCGCACGCACGGCGTCAACGTGAATCGCGAGTACGCGGAGGTCTTCGAGGTCTACCGCGTCGTCGCCTAAGCCGTCGTCTCAGACGGCCGGACGCCGAATCCAGTAAAGTTTAGGCATGCCTAAATCTCGCCTGACTCGTCGCAGGCTGCTCGCCGGAGCCGCGCCCTTGGTTGCCGCGCCTGCGCTCGCCAAGCTCGCATTTGACGGGGACGCAAGCGCCGCGGAGCACCTCGGCCACGAGCGGCACATGCTCGCGGGCGCCGCGATGGTCGGTGAAGGCACCCCCGCTCCGGGCGGGCCGCACGATCTCGACGACCTCCTCTACCCGCCCACCGCGCTGCCGTATCGCCCCGGTCGCGTCCGCGAGTACGCAATCGTCGCACACGACCGGGAAGTCGAGATTGCGCCGGGAATCCAGTTCCCCGCGTGGACGTACAACGGCACGGTCCCGGGTCCCGTCATCCGTGCGACGGAGGGCGACCTCCTACGAGTCGACTTCGTGAACGCGGGCTCGCACCCGCACACGATCCATTTCCACGGCATCCATCCCGCCGACATGGACGGTGTCTTCGAGGTCGTCGACCCGGGCTCCCGGCTCACGTACGAGTTTCCCGCGCGTCCCTACGGGATGCATCTCTACCACTGCCACTCGACGCCGCTGAAGAAGCACATCCACAAGGGTCTCTACGGCGCGTTCATCATCGACCCGCCGAAGCCTCGCAAGCCCGCGCAAGAGCTCGTGATGGTGCTGAACGGGTTCGACACCGACGGTGACGGCGAGAACAACTTCTACACGGTCAACGGCCGCTCGTTCTATTACGCGCGCTACCCGATTCGCGTTCGCCGTTCGCAGACGGTGCGCATCTATCTGGCGAACCTCACCGAGTTCGATCTCCTCAACTCGTTTCATCTTCACGGCGACTTCTTCCGCTACTACCCGACAGGCTCGGGCGACGCGTTCGAGTACACGGACACCGTCATGCTCTGCCAGGGACAGCGCGGCATCATCGAGATCGACTTCGCGAATACGGGACGCTTCATGTTCCACGCGCACCAGTCCGAGTTCACCGAGCTCGGCTGGATGGGATTCTTCGAGGTCGTCGACTGATGGAGGCGCGGACGGCGGAGGTCTCCGGCGACGGCTGGTGGCGGATCTGGGCGCTGTTGCCCGTCGTGCTGCTCGCCCTCGTCGTCGGCGTCTTCGTCACGAGCGGCTCTTCCCTTGTCGACCTGCTCGGACGCAATCCGCCGTCGCTCGACGAGTTCGACGTCCGTCGCGTGGAGTTCAGGCCGGGCGAGATCAAGATCCGGGTCACGAACCCGCAGCGCGACGACCTGACCATCGCAGCGGTCACCGTCGACGATGCGATCGTTCCGTTCACCGTTGACGGCGACCGCGAGCTCGGCCGCCTGCGCTCGGCGACGATCGTCGTCCCGTACGACTGGGTGGAGGACGAGCCGATCTCGGTCGGAGTGACGAGCTCGACCGGCATCCAGACGACCGAGGAGATCACCGCCGCCGTCGAGACGCCCCGCGCGAGCCTCGACAGCTTCTTCGGCTACGGCCTGATCGGTCTGCTGGTCGGCGTCGTGCCGGTTGCGCTCGGACTGCTCTGGCTTCCGTCTCTGCGCCGTGCCGATGCGCGCTGGCTCGCGGCGTTCATGGCGCTCACCGCCGGGCTGCTGACGTTCCTCGGCGTGGAGGCATTGGGGGAGGCGTTCGAGCGCCAGGCCGCGCTCCCCGCACCCGTCGCCGGCGTGGGTCTCGTGCTGCTGGGAGTCGCCGTCAGCTATCTGACGATGACCTTCCTCGGAACGCGCCTCGCGCGCGGACAAGCCGTCGGCGCCGCCGCGCTCGCGCTCCTCGTCGCGATCGGGATCGGCGTCCACAACTTCGGAGAAGGCCTCGCGATCGGAACCTCGTTCGCGTTCGGCGAGCTGACGCTGGGGACGTTCCTGATCGTGGGCTTCATGATCCACAACGTCACGGAGGGCCTCGGCATCGCGGCTCCGGCGGCCGAGAGCCGGGCTCGGCTCGGCGTCGGGCGGCTCGCACTGCTCGCCCTGATCGCCGGCGGGCCGGCCATTCTCGGTTCGTGGCTCGGCGGGTTCGCGTCGTCGGACTTGCTCGCCGTCGTCTTCTTCGCCGCTGCGGCCGGGGCCGCGTTCGAGGTCGTCGTCGAGGTCGGCCGCTACGTGGCACGGCGCGTCGCCGACGGGCTCAGGTCCGGCTGGGTGCTCGGCGGCTTCCTTGCCGGAATCGTCGCGATGTACGTGACGGGACTGCTCGCGGCCTAAACGGCCACAGGGACGAGCGCGTCGTCGATCGCGCGCAGCGTATCCTCGTCGAGCTCGACTCCTGACGCCGCGGCGTTCTCCTCCACCTGCTCGGCGCGGCTCGCCCCGATGATCGCGGATGCGACGTTCGGCTCGCGCAGGACCCACGCGAGCGCCAGCTGCGCCATCGTGATCCCCAGCCCGTCCGCGATCGGCTGCAGTCGTTGCACGGCCTCGAGCACGTCGTCGTCGCGGAAGCGGTCCATCGCCCAGCCCATTTCCCGCGATGCGGCTCTCGTGTCCGCGGCAGGCCCCTCGCCCGGCCTGTACTTCCCCGTCAGCGCGCCCTGCGCGAGCGGCGACCAGACGAGCTGCGAGATGCCGTTGGCGGCACAGAGGTGGAACAGCTCGCGCTCGGGCTCGCGCCAGAGGAGCGAGTACTGCGGCTGGCTGGAGACGAACCTCTCCACGTCCGGGAGGTCGAGCGCGGCCTGGATCCGGTCCGGCGGCCACTCGCTGAACCCGATGTAGCGCACCTTGCCCCGGCGGACGACCTCGGTCAGCGCCTCCATCGTCTCCTCGAGCGGCGTGTTGAAGTCGTAGCGGTGGCACTGGTAGAGGTCGACGTAGTCGGTCCGGAGTCGTGCAAGCGATGCGTCGAGCTGCTTGAAGACCTGCGGGCGCGAGAGTCCCCGGTCGCCGTTCATCGGGAAGAAGAGCTTCGTCGCGAGCACGTACGAGTCGCGCGGACGATTCGCGAGAAATTCGCCCAGAAGCTCTTCGGCACCGCCGCGCGAGTACACGTTCGCGGTGTCGACGAAGTTGATTCCCACCTCGAACGCCTTGGCGACGCAGGCTTCCGCCTGCTCGCGGGGAACGCCGCCTCCGTACGTCAGCCAGGAGCCGAGGCTGATCTCGGAGACCTCGAGTTCGCTGGGGCCGAGGCGGCGGTAGCGCATGGCCGAAGCTCTACCATCACGGGCCATGCGAACGCGCCGGTTGGGAACGGACGGACCCGATGTCTCGATCGTCGGCCTCGGTTGCAACAACTTCGGCATGCGTGTGGATCTCGAAGGCACGCGTGCGGTCGTGGACGCAGCCCTCGACGCCGGCGTGACGCTGTTCGACACCGCCGACGTCTACGGGGGTCGCGGTGGCAGCGAGAGCTTTCTCGGTGAAGCGCTGGCAGGTAGGCGCGAGCGTGTGGTGCTCGCCACCAAGTTCGGCGCCGAGATGGGGAACGGCACCGAGGCGCGCGGATCGCGGGAGTACATCCGGAAGGCGATCGAAGCGTCGCTGCAGCGGCTGCGCACCGACTACGTCGACCTCTACCAGTACCACACGCCCGACGAGGTAACCCCGTTCGAGGAGACGTTCGACGCGCTCGCCGAGCTGGTCCGGGAAGGAAAGGTTCGTTACGTCGGCCATTCGAACCTTGAAGCCGCGCAGGTCGAGGAGGTCGACGCGCTGGCGCGCGAAGGCGGCTTCATCCGTCCGGTCAGCGCGCAGAATCAGTACTCGCTGCTGCGGCGCGAGGCGGAGCAGAAGCTGCTGCCGACCTGCGAGCGGCTCGGCCTCGGCGTGCTGCCGTACTTCCCGCTCGCCAGTGGGTTGCTGACCGGCAAGTACCGGCGCGGCGAGCCGGCGCCCGAGGGCACGCGTTTGTCGGGACGCGACGACGTGTTCACGGAGGAGACGTTCGACCGGCTGGAGACGCTCGAGCGCTTTGGGGAGCAGCGCGGACTCTCGTTGCTGCAGGCCGCGATCGGCGGGCTCGCGGCGCAGCCGGCCGTCGTGTCGGTGATCGCGGGCGCGACGAAACCCGAACAGGTGCGTGCGAATGCAGAGGCCGGCGCGTGGGAGCCGAACGCAGATGACCTCGCCGAGCTGAACGCGCTGACCTAACGTGGAGCGGCCGGCCGGCGATCACGCGACTCCCGCCGCGGTCATCGACGTCGGGTGGGTGAACGGCCTTGCGGCGATCCGCTCGCTCGGTCGCGCGGGCGTCCGCGTCTTGGCCGTCGACCACAGGCCGAGCGCGCTCGGGTTTCGCTCCCGCTACGCGGAACGCTTCATCTGCCCGGATCCGGGCACGGACGAGAGGCGCTTCATCGCCTTCATCCGTGCCCTCGGCGGGGTGGTCGTGTTTCCCACGCACGACAGGGAGCTCAACGCGCTCTCGCGCCACCTCGACGATCTCCCCGTGCTTGCCCCGTTTCCCGGCTGGGAGCTGCTCGAGCGCGTGCAGAGCAAGCGCTCGCAGCTCGAGCACGCGGAAGCCGCCGGGGTCGACGCACCGCGGACGCGCAATCCCGGCTCGGCGCAAGAGGCGCGCGTCGCTGCCGAGGACCTCGGACTGCCGGTCCTGGTCAAGCCCGAAGATCCCGTCGGCTTCAAGCAGCGTTTCCGCCGCCAGGCCTTCCGCTGCGACTCGCTCCGGGAAGTGGAAGACGCGTACGCGCAGGCAGAGGAATTCGCGCCGATGGTGCAGGAGCTCGTCCCGGGAGGCGACGAGACGCTCTACACGGTCGGCAGCTACCTGACGCGGGCAGGCGAGCCGCTCGGGATCTTCTGCGGACGCAAGCTTCGGCAGACGCCACGGGGCATCGGCACGTGCCGCGTCGGCGAGGCTGTGTGGGTGGACGAGGTCGTCGACGCAGCGCTGCGACTCTTGCGCGCATTCGACTACTTCGGCCTCTCACAGGTCGAGTTCAAGCGGGACGCGCGCGACGGCCGCTTCAAGCTGATGGAGATCAACCCGCGGCTCTGGCAGTGGCACGGGCTTGCGACGGCATGCGGCGTCGACCTGCCGCGGATCGCGTACGCGGATCTTGTCGGCGAGAGCCCGCCGGACACCTCGATGGACGGCTTCGGAAAGCGCTGGGCGATCACCCTCCTGCCGGGCGAACGGCCCGCGCTGCAGCGCCCGCCCTACGTCGACGCCGTGTTCGCGGCCGACGACCCGAAGCCGGGCCTCGTCCACCTCGCGCGCGTCGCGCGGAGCGTCCTCCCGTGATTCCCGTGCAGGTCGAGCGGCGGGCCCGCTGGGTGCTCGACGCCATCGGCGCCACGGAGCTCGGCTTCGGGGACGATCTCCCGTACCGAGCTCGGGCCTGGGACCAGGTCGACAGCGGCGAGCGACCCCAGGACGACGAGCTC
>WNFV01002359.1_pt1 | contig 25226 bp, 20 predicted proteins | sample 5400101 | NCBI WGS metagenome assembly WNFV01 (sample SAMN13153361, study PRJNA577476) | soil metagenome | isolation source: 115 cm soil or saprolite under grassland replicate 1 | place: USA:California | collected 2016-06-15 | reverse complement strand
GGTCACGCCGGGGCGCTCCGCCAGCTCCGCTGGCTCCGCGCCTGACAGGACGAACGAAAAACGACGATGACGAAAAGCCCAATGAACTGTTACCCATGTCGCTGGACTAATTTGTTACCGATGTCTCCGGCCGTTCACATCAGTCACCAATGCGTCCTGACCCAAGAGGCGCTCGACCGTCTGCAGCGCCCTACCCTCGCGGACGGCCAACGCGTCTCAGCGCTGCGCTTCGGCGACCCGCGGGTCATGGCGCTCTTCCAGGCCCTCTGCGATTCACCCATCTGCCCCGCGGCTTTCGCAACCACGACCTGCGCCCCGCCGTCGAAGCACTGCTCGGTCGCGCGTTCACCGCCGCCCAAATGACCTATGATCTTCGGCGACTGCGCCTCAAGGGTCTGATTCATCGCATTCCCAAGACGCATCGCTATACCGCGACCAGCTACGGCCTGAAAGTCGCGTTCTTCTATGCCAAGCTCTATCTTCGGATCCTCCGGCCGAACTGGGCCGCGCTGCTCCCCGACGACGATTCCTTGCCGCGCTCGCTTCGCGCCATCCTCGACCAGCTCGACGCCGAAACTCAGAAACTCCATCAGGAGGCCGCCATTGCTGCCTGAAAAACTTGCTTCAACCCGTAAGATGTCACCCTTAGAAAAGTGTGTAGGATGTCACCCTTAGAAAGTGTTTAGGGCCGGGAGAACCGGATCTGATATCGTCGAAGACATCGATGGAGCCCTCGATCGCAGTGAGTCCGGTCTCGGCCTCGCGTACGGCGTCGGCCGCCACGATTGCCGCGGCGGGATTCCTCGCGCTCAGCTTTTCATGGGTGTACCGGGATGTCGTGAAAGGCCTCGTTCGCGACTGGTGGTTCGACGACAACTACTCCCACGGGTTCCTGATCATCCCGATCGCCCTGTTCTTTGCGTGGGAGTCGCGCGACAAGCTCCGCGCGGCTGTCATCCGACCCAGCGTGTCCGGACTGGTGGGACTGATTGGCAGTATCGGGGTGCTCGTCGCCGGCATTCTCGGGGCGGAACTGTTTCTCTCGCGCGTCTCGTTGATCGGCACGCTCGGATCGATCGTCGTGTTCGTCGCCGGGTGGCAGGTCTTCAGGATTCTGCTGTTCCCTCTGGCGGTCCTCCTGCTCATGGTGCCAATTCCGGCGATCATCTTCAACCAGATTACGTTTCCGCTGCAGCTGTTGGCGTCGCGCGTGGGGGAGCTCGCGCTGAGGGTCCTGCAGGTGCCGGTGCTCCGCGAGGGCAATATCATCGTGCTGGCCAATACGTCCCTCGAGGTGGCCGAGGCCTGCAGCGGAATTCGATCCCTCATCTCGCTGCTGACGCTGGGGATCGTGTTCGGCCACTTCGCGGATCGCCGGCCATGGGCGCGCATCGTCATTGCCCTGGCGACCATTCCTGTGGCCGTCGTCGCCAACGGCGTGCGAGTTGCCGGCACGGGGATCGCCGCACACTATATCGGGCCGGAGGCGGCGCTCGGTTTTTTTCACACATTCTCGGGCTGGCTCGTGTTCGTGATCGCGTTGTCGATGTTGTTCGCGATGCAGCGCCTGATGATGTGGGTGGCACCCGACGAGCAGCCTCACAGATCGAGCCGGTCCGCGATGGAGCGAAAGTAGACAACTGATGCGCACTCGCCTTTTCGCTGCCGGCGTCGTGCTGCTTGTGGGCGGGATCTTTCTGCAGCGCGTGTCCAGGGCCGAGGTTGTTCCGACCCGCGAATCGCTCGCGGCCTGTCCGATGATCATCGACAACTGGAGTGGACAGCAGGCCAAGGCGTTCGATGCACGGACGCTTCAAGTGCTCGGCGTCGACGAGTACGTGAATCGTCTGTACCGCAACGCCGACGGTTCGCTCGTGGGACTGTACATCGGGTACTACGGCAGCCAGCGACAAGGCGACACGATGCATTCGCCTCTCAACTGCATGCCGGGCGCGGGATGGACACCGGTGCAGTTCGACCGCATCCGGATTCCGGTGACCACGGGCGCCTCAGCGAGCCGTGCGATCGGGGCCGCCGGTTCGATCCCGGTCAACCGATACATCATCGAGAAGGGCCTGGACCGGCAAGTGGTGATCTACTGGTATCAGAGCCATGGCCGAGTCGTCGCCAGCGAGTATTGGGGAAAAATCTACCTGGTGCTGGATGCGATCCGCATGAACAGAACCGACGGCGCGCTCGTTCGAGTGATCACGCCGATCGTCACCTCGGAGGACCAGGCCGAACGCGCAGCCGTCGGGTTCGCTCAGGCGCTGTTTCCGCTCCTCGACCGATACCTCCCGGGCGCGGAAAACAGGTAACGGTCGGCTCCATCACGCTTCACGCGCTGATCGCTGTTCAGTAGGGCAGCCGCAGGGCCCACCCTGATGAGATGGTTTTAGTGCCCTTCAGAGTCAGCTAGTAGAGCTTCGACTGTGGCAAAATAGAGCGTTGAGCGGACTTAGTATTCCTGACCCTGACGCCTGGTTGTGCAATTCCGTGGGCCGTTCGAGGAAAAAAGGCGCATGAGAGGCAGACTAAAGGCCGCCACGACGTGGCTAGTTGGGGGGCGGCCACGCGTTCACGCGCCGAATCGCCCTATTTTCGACGCGTACCGCACAACCTCAGCCTGGCACAGAACTATCAGGCACTTATGGGTTCCCACCGCCGTTGCATCGGGGGTGAGGCATCGCCGGTTCCCAAGTGAAAAACGTCGATCTCGCAACTGTCGAAGAGCCGATTGTCATCATCGGCGCGGGCCCCGCAGGCCTGACCTGCGCCTATGAGCTGGCTCGCCAAGGCGTGCCGTGCCTCGTACTCGACGCGGACTGCAGAGTCGGAGGGTTGGCTCAGACCGCCGAATACAAAGGCTTTCGCTTCGACATCGGCGGACACCGGTTCTTTACGAAGGTCCCGGCTGTCGTTGAGCTCTGGCGCTCGATGCTCGGCGCCGACTTCCTGCGACGCCCGCGCCTGTCGCGCATTTGTTACGATGGCAAATTCTTCGATTACCCGCTGAAGCCGCTCAACGCCCTGTCGAATCTCGGCCTCTGGCGAAGCTTTACGATTCTGGCGAGCTACTTCTGGATCAAGGTGCGGCCGGTCAGGCCGGAAGTCAGCTTCGAAGATTGGGTCACGAATCGATTCGGCCGGCGTCTGTACAAGACGTTCTTCGAGACCTACACCGAGAAAGTGTGGGGTATCCCGTGTCGCACGATCAGCGCGCAGTGGGCGGCCCAGCGGATCCAGGGACTCTCGTTGACGACCGCGGTGCTCAACATGCTGTTTCCCGGCCGGAATCGGCGCGCGGGACAGACGATCAAGACCCTGGTCGACGAGTTCGAATACCCGCGTCTTGGACCCGGCATGATGTGGGAAGCGTTTCGCGCTGAAATCCTGCGCCTGGGCAGCCGAATCGAGCTCGAGACGCGTGTCACGCGCATCGTGCACGACCACGGCAAGGTGAACGTGGTCGAAATGGTACGGCATGGCCAGGTCGTCCGGCAGCCGGCCGCCCACGTCATTTCGACCATGCCGATGCGGGACTTCGTGCGCGCCCTCGACCCGCCCGCGCCGCCCGACCTGCAAGACACCGCCGACCGTCTCAAGTATCGCGACTTCCTGACCGTCGCGTTGATCGTCGACGAGGCGGACCTCTTTCCCGACAACTGGATCTACATCCACGATTCCAGCGTCAAGGTGGGCCGCATCCAGAACTTCAAGAACTGGAGTCCGGACATGGTGCCGGACCCATCGAAAACCTGCCTGGGCCTCGAATACTTCTGTTCAATCGGCGACGAGCTCTGGTCGATGTCCGATGCGGCGCTCGTGGATCTCGGCCGCCGTGAGTTGAGCCGACTCGGATTGGCCCGTGCCGATCGCATCGTGGATGGCACGGTCGTCCGGATGCCGAAGGCCTATCCGGTCTACGATGACGGGTTCGCCGATGTCGTGTCCGCCACGCGACAGTACCTCGATGGCTTCGAGAATCTGCAGCTGATCGGCCGCAATGGGACGCACAAGTACAACAACCAGGATCACTCGATGGTGATGGCGATGCTCGCCGTCAGGAATCTCTTTGGCGAGCAGCACGACCTCTGGGCGCTCAATGCCGACGATGAGTACCAGGAGGAGATACGTACCGACAACCAGGACGCACGGTCGCCGATCGAGAACGACGTGCGAAATCTCGCGACGACGCAGCCGCTCGTCCCCACGTCGGTCGTGCCGCGCCGATCGGCGGGCGGGATATGACCGCTGAGCCGTCGAACCTGCTGAGCATGCCCGCTCGCCGCGAGCCCGTCGACGCGCCGGCAGATAGCCGCACGGCGGACGCCTTCGCGCGCTGCGCTTCGGCGCCCAGGGACCGGACACCGCGGCTCTCGATCATCGTCCCGTTCCATCGACGGCTCGATTTTCTCGAGCGGTGTCTCGACGCCGTGACGCCGTTACCGGACGGCTGGGAGCTCATCATCGCGGGCGATGCCCCCGTGGACGATTGCCGCGCGTTGGCCAGTCGGTACGGCGCACGCTTGCTCGATCTTCCGGGGCCTCGAGGTCCGGCCGTCGCGAGAAACCGCGCCGCAGAAGTCGCCCAAGGCGATGTGCTCGTCTTCATCGACGCTGACGTCGTCACGTCGCGTGACGCGCTGTCGCGCGTATCAGACACGTTTGCCCGGGAGCCGGGCATCGCGGCGGTCTTTGGCGCGTACGATGAAACGCCGGCCGATCCCGGGTTCGTGTCCCAGTACAAGAACCTCGCGCATTCGTACATCCATCAGTCGTCCGCGACCGTTGCCGAGACGTTCTGGGCGGGATTTGGCGCGGTTCGCCGGCAGGCGTTCGCGGCGGTTGGCGGGTTCGACGAACGAATGGCGCGTCCGAGCGTTGAGGACATCGACCTGGGCTATCGGCTCACCGCGGCCGGGTTCCACGTTCGACTGGATCCGTCGTTACGGGCCTGTCACCTGAAGCGATGGACGTGGTACTCGATGATCGTCTCGGACATCCGCGATCGCGGCATTCCCTGGACGCAGCTCATTATGCGCGGCGGTCGCTTCAACAACGACCTGAATCTCAAGAGCACGTACAGAGCGTGCGTCGTCCTCGCGTACGTCGGCGTCGTTCTTCTGGCTCTCGCACCGGTGCAGCCCTGGTTGCTGGTGCCGCTTCCCCTGCTGGTGGGAACGCTCGTGGTGCTGAGCAGACGGTACTATCGATACTTCTATCGCCAGCGCGGCTTGTGGTTCGTCGTCCGGCTGTTTCCGCTTCACTATCTGTATCACTTGTATAACGGCTTGTCGTTTGCGGCCGGGACGCTGCTTTATACTGTGAGCCGCTGGACCCGACTGAGACTCCCAGGCGCCCTGCCACTCGAGCCGTGGGGCCCTCTGGCAGAAACTGATCACACCGTGGCAGCCGGCGAGGACCTCCGAACAGTCTCCGCGCGCGTGGACGCGGCGGCCAATCGCAATGCTATCGGCATCTAACACACCAGTACCGCCAACAGCTGACGAGCGTCCGCGGTCGCAGATCAGCCTATTCTGCGAACGATCGTCGCGGACGGGTCGCTAGATGTCGCGGGACACGCTATCAAATCTGGCGGTCGCTGACGCGTCGATTCGGGACATATCCGATCGCTCTGTCATGTGGAGCGTTCTGGTCTCCATTCGGCCGGACCAGTGGACCAAGAACGTCCTGATCTTCGCCGGCCTCCTCTTCGGCCGGCAGTTGTTCAATGCGCAAGCGGTTCTCTCCGCTAGCGCGGCGTTCGTCATATTCTGCGCGCTGGCCGGCACCGTGTACTTGATCAACGATGTCTTGGATCGTGAGAGCGATCGACTCCATCCGCTCAAGGCGAAGCGACCGATCGCGTCCGGCGCATTGAGCGTCCCCAGCGCGATGGTGGCGGCGTGCCTGCTGGCCGGGACGGCTCTTGTAGGCGCCTTCAAGCTCAGCACGACGTTCGGTCTCGTCGCCGCGGGCTATCTCGCGCTGTTGTCGCTGTACTCCGGACTGCTGAAGCAGACGGTCATCCTCGACGTGCTCACCATCGCGATCGGGTTCGTGCTCCGAGCAATCGCGGGTGCGGTGGCGGTGAACGTCGAGATCAGCCACTGGCTGCTGGTCTGCACGGTTCTCCTGGCGCTGTTCATCGCCCTCGCGAAACGTCGACATGAGTTGACCTTGCTAGGAGATGGCGCCCCGAGCCACCGATCCATTCTTGGCGAGTACAGCCCCTATCTCTTGGATCAGATGATTGCCGTCGTGACGGCATCGACGCTCGTCGCCTACGTCTTTTACACGATCAGCCCAGAGACCCAGCGGAAGTTTGGCACGCAATGGCTGGGGCTCACGATTCCGTTTCCGTTGTATGGCATCTTTCGGTATTTGTATCTTGTTCACCAGCGTGCCGGTGGCGGCAGCCCTGCCGATCTTCTACTGACGGACCGACCGCTCCTCGCGTGTGTCGCATTGTGGGCCTTGTCGGTAGTGATCATCGTCTACTGGTTGTGATCGGCGTTGGGTCATCGAGTTGTCTCATCATCATCACGTGATCGATACTAACTAGTCATGAGCAGGAGAAACGCTTGGTAATTCCACTGTTATCCGATTCACGGTTGATTCCGGTCATCGTTCTCTACATCGGGCCAGACCAGATCATGCCGCTGACGTCAGTGCTTGGCGCCGTGTTCGGTCTCGCGCTGATGTTCTGGAACCGGCTCGTGGGTCTCGCGCACAAGTGCTGGACGCTGCTGGCGCGGCGCGAGGAGCTGCCCCGAAAGCCCTCGGCTGAATGATCGCCGCTCGGTCTGCGCGTCGGCAAGAGGTCATGCGAATCGACGGTTTGCGGCGCCACAGCTTTGTCGTCCGCTACCTGACGCTTTTCGGCGGCGAGGGATTCAGCAAGCTGTGTGCGTTCGGCGCCTTTGCGTATCTCGCGCGGACGCTCGGCCCGCGCAGTTTCGGCACCGTCGAGCTCGCCTTGTCGGTCACGGTGTTCTTCGTCCTCGGTGCTGAGAGCGGTCTGGGCTCATACGGCGCCCGACTCATCGAACAATCGCCCCATCTCGCTCCCAAGTTGATCCCACAGGTCGCCGTGCTGCGTGCCATGCTCGGCATTCCGGCCTATTTGAGCATCCTGTTCGTCTCGGAGCGCTATGGCATGCCGGGTGTCGGCATCCTCGCGATCTACGGCGTCCTCGTGCTGCTGACCCCGTTCTTCACCCAATGGGTCTTTCAGGGCCTCCGCCAGATGCAATGGGTGGCCGTGGCGAGCTCGCTGCGGTATGGGACTTTTGCGGCGCTTGTGCTGCTTCTCATCAGAAAGGGATCCGACACTCGACTCGTTGCGCTGGCCGAAATCCTTGGGGCGGTTGCGGTCGTGATCTTTAATGCGGTGATCATTCGCCGGGTGTTGCGAATCCGCCTCGACTGGCGGGGCGCAGTGTCCGGCGCAATCGGCCTCGTGAAACATACTTGGTTTCTCGGCGCGAGCGACCTGGCGTGGGCGGCGATGTGGTACTCGCCGAGCATCATCATGGGGTGGGTGGCGATCACCCGGCTGTATCAGGTGGCCTGGGTGGCCGCGGCCGTCCGGATCGTGATGGCGCTGCACACGTTCGTCTGGCTCTATTTTTTCAACATGATCCCGAATCTCTCGAAGGAAATCCACGAGGGGCTCGAGGGGTGGCGCGACCTGCTCGCGCGCTCGATGTCCACGTCCATGTGGGCGGCCTGGCTGATTGCGCTGGGGGGGACGTTTTTCGCACCGATTATCGTGGAAACCGCGTATGGCTCCAATTACGTCAACGCCGTGCTGCCCTTTCAGATCGTCATCTGGATGATTCCCGTCGCGTGGTTCAGTGGACACTACAGGTTCAGCCTGATCGCGAGCGGCCACCAGCGTCTCGAGTTTTTTGCATCGGCAGCGGGGGGACTGGTGACGGTGTCTGCCGCCATCTTCGAAGCACGGTGGCACGGCGCACCGGGCGCCGTTGCTTCGCTCTTGCTCGGCGGAATTGTCAACATGTTACTCGCCGCGCTCGCCGTGCACCGCGTCATTGGTCGGGTGCCGATAGCCCCGGCGGCGACGCCGGTCGTTTCATGCATCGCGGCTGCGACAGTTGGCGTGATCGTGACCTACCTGGTTGATCCCATTAGCGGAGCGGTGGCGGCCGTGCTGTCCTACAGCGTCGCGGCCGCCAGCCAATGGAACTTCACCCGCCTGAAGCATGCCTGGGAAGGGCGTCTGATTTAGCGCGGACCGCGGCGCCCGTGAGATAGCCGAGGAATTCCCCAGTACACCAACCGACAAGCAGCAACGCGACCACCGGCGCTGCGCTGACGAAGCGGCTGAGGCTCACGCGCTTTTCCAACTGCATCCGTGCGAGCCGAACGAACAGCAGCACAGGCAACAGCGGTGAAATGGCCATGAACCCGAGGCGGGTTCGGAGGCGTTCATCCCGCACACGAAGCGACGCGAACAGGCGACCCCATGCGATGCGCTCACGCAGAACCGACGAGAGACGGAGACGACCTCGGAACTGATCGACGACGAAATCGGGCGACAGCATGAGAGCTTCGCCAGCGCGCTGCAGCGCGCCGTGCACGACCGGTTCGTGGTACCGCGTCTGCCAGAGCGCTCGCGTCAGATCGAGCGCCGCGCGCTTGTAGACGACGTTGACGTCGGAGACGTACTGTCGAGGGCCCGCCTGAAACGGCCTTTGGTACCTGCCGAAATCGCAAAAGTACACTGCCCAGTTCAGGAGGCGGTCGCACCCGTTCTCGATCGCGCCGCCGATGACCAACCCTGGACGCTCCGCATGCAATCGCGTCGCCTCGGCCGCCCAATTGGGCCGTGGAACGCCGCGATCTTCGAGAATCGCGACCAGGTCGCCTCGGGCCCTGGACAGACCCGCCGCCCGCCGGCGATCGAACAGCTCGTGCTGACCGGCCGGGTCCGACAGCAGTTCAGCGGTTTGGAGGGCACCAAGATCCAGGAACTGAAAGGCCGGGAAGCGGTCGACGAACGCTCTCATCCCTGGAACGCTGTCGTCGTACGCGACGAGAACTTCGAGCGGCGGCGCGCCTCGCTGCGCCGTCAGCGCATCGAGACAGCGCATCAGCGCGTCTCCGGCATCGACGATCGTGACGACGACGGACAGCAGCATGGGAGCCCGTTCAGGGCCGCGACAAGGTGATCGGACCGCCGCTCACCGTGGAGTCGCGCACGGCCGTGGCAATTTCGATCGCGCGGAATCCCGACCAGCCGTCCGCCAATGGAACGGTTTCGCCGCGGAGACGCTTCAGGAAGTCGGCCAGTTCGGCTTGAAAGCTGGCATACGTCGTGGACTGCCACCCCTGCACCTTTTCCCGAACGATCAGCCGTGGGTACAATTTGAAGCGGCGGCGGCGACGTCCACCTGGACGATCCTGCGTGATCAGCAGGTTGAACATCGGGGCATAGTATGCTCGCACCATACCCAGGTGACCGTACACCTCGATGAAAATGCGGTAACCTTTCCATTCGGTCCACGTCGCCTGGTAGATAGCGGGCACTCCCGAATCGCTTTTCATGATCACCAGCGCATTGTCTTCCGATCCCGGAACGTTCCAGATCCGCTCGGTCGCCGTCCCATACACCTGGGCGATCTCCCCGAGGACAAAGCGCGTGAGGTCGGTCATATGGATGCCGACGTCCATCATCGCTCCCCCGCCGGAGAGAGGAGCTTTGTACATCCAATCAGCGCGAAAGTTACGCAGCCCATCGTGTCCGCCGAACACGCGGACGTGATCGACGGTCCCGATGTCCCCACGGTCGACCACATGCTTCAGAAACTGAACCGCCGGATAGTATCGGTGGTTGAACCCAACGGCAAGAATGCGGCGATGGCCGGCGGCCGCATCCAGCATACGACGGCACGATGCCAGCGAATTGGACAGCGGTTTTTCGCAGAGAACGTGGGCGCTCCGCTCAAACGCAGCAATCGCCATCTCCTCGTGAAGATGAACCGGGGACGAGAGAATCGCCAGATCGACCTGGACGCGATCGAACAGCGCGCGATACTCCGTGAACACGGCGGCGCCCGTATCCGCGGCGGCCTGCCGCGCCGACGGTTCGTTGGCATCGGCGACGGCCACGAGCTGGGTGTCGGGATGATGGCGGACGGACCGGGCTCTCAGCTGCCCCATCGTCCCCGCCCCGAGTACGGCTACTCTAAGGGTCGACAACGATCGCTCTCGGCCGATGGTCGTTCGCGGTCCACATGCGGATTGCCAACGTGAATGGCAGTATAGGAGAAGTGCCGGCGACGGATCCAACGCCGACGCTGCACGACCGACGGCTGTCGGTCGTTGTACCGTCGGTCAACGGCTTCGACGATTTGCGGCGTTGTCTCGATGCCCTCATGCGCGAAGCGGCCGAGACATCTCTCGAGGTGCTGGTGCCGGACCGGTGCGGCGAGGATCTTCGGGATGCCGTTCGGCGTGACTACCCGTCGGTTCGTGTCATCCCGGTTTCTCCGGACACCACGATTCCGATGATGCGCGCGCAGGCGTTTCGCGTGGCGACCGGTCACGCGGTTGCGGTGATCGAAGATCACGTGATCGTACCGCCTGAATGGGCGCGACGTCTGCTCGATGCGGTTGCACAAGGAACGCCGGTCGTGGGCGGTTCGGTAGAAAACGCGGCCATCGACACGCTGCTCGACCAGGCAGCGTTTCTTTGCGAATACAGTCACTGCCTTCGACCGCTTCCAGCGGGACCGGTTGCATGGTTGACCGGGAACAATGTGGTCTACCGCCGAGACCTGCTGGAACAGTATCGGGACGTGACGGACGCGGGCCGGTGGGAGAACCATCTCCACGACCGGATGCGCGAGCGCGGAGTTACGCTCATCTGCCGGCCCGACATCTCGGTCTTCCATCGCAAGCACTACACATTTGCGGAGTACTTCTCGCAGCGATATCTGTACGCGCGCTCCTATGCGGGCGCTCGGGTCGCTGGCGGGCCACTCGCCCGCCGCCTCTTCTATGCTCTTGCCTCGGTTGCGCTGCCCCCGCTGTTGTTCGCGCGGATCGTTGCGCGCGTCATCTCGAAGACCGGGGATACCGGCTTACTGTTGCGGTGTACGCCGCTCATCCTTGTCTTCGTGAGCGCCTGGGCCTGGGGCGAGCTCGTGGGGTACGCATGTGGCGCCGGTGACTCTTTGCAGCGTGTGCGTTGATGCGGATCGCCATCGAGGCCAGTACATGGATCAACGTTCGGGGTTACGGTCGCTTCACGCGTGAGCTGAGCCTCGCGCTCCTGCGCGCCCCCTCCGAGCACACGTTCACGCTCGTGGCGGATTCGGCGGCTGCTGCGGCTCTTCCCGATCTTCCCCGGTCAGCAGTGGTGGTGGTGCCGACCAGTCGCGCCGTCGTGGACTCGGCAACAGCGCACGGCTCTCGGTCGGCCGCAGACATGATCCGGATGGCGGCGCGGCTGTCTCACGGCTTCGACGCCGTGCTGTTCCCCACGAATTACTCGTTCGTGCCGGTTTGGCCGCGTCGACTTGTCGCGGTCGTCATTCACGACGCCATCCCTGAAGCGATGCCGCAAATGGTCCTCGGCAGTCGTCGGGCCCAGCTCTTATGGGGAATCAAGAACCGGCTCGCCTGTTGGCAGGCGGACGTACTGGCGACGGTCTCACGTGCGTCGGCAGATGAGATTCGGCGTCGTCTGCCCGTCGGAAAGCGCGAGCTCGTCGTCCTCACAGAGGGCGCGTCAATTGCCTTTTCGCCGCGGCCAGCGCCGGACGACGAACGGCTGTTACGCGAAGCGGTGCCAGGCCGGGGACCGTTCGTCTTGTTTGTCGGAGGGATCTCGCCGCACAAGCGAGTGGCGCACCTCGTGCGCGCGTTTGGTGCGATCGCCTCGACCGCCGGCCATGAACATTTGCAGCTCGTCCTGGCGGGACCAGAGAATCGCGACCAGTTTGCAACCGACCAGTCCGGTGTCGCGGAAGCGCTCGCCGAAATCGGGCCGACGCGCGAGCGCGTCGTGACGACGGGCTTCGTATCCGACGAGACGTTGGCAGCGCTGTACCGCGCGGCGGAGTGTGTGGTTCTCCCTTCCTCCATGGAGGGATTCGGCTTGCCAGCGCTCGAGGCGATGGCGAGCGGTACACCGCTTGTCGTCTCGGACAACCCGGCACTCCGGGAGGTGTGCGGAACTGCCGCGGAGTACGTAGACGACATCGACGCGCTTTCTGCGGTTCTGCTTCGCGTGCTGCGCGATGCTCCTCGACGGGCGGAACTCCGCCGCGACGGGCTCAGTCGCGCGCGACAGTTCGGCTGGGAGGAAGCCGCCCGACGACTGCTGGGAGCCTTCGATCGGGCGTCCGGACCGGTCCGGTGACACACGAGGGGTCAATACGGCGCAGAATTCGAGAAGAGTGGCGTCGTCGATGGATGAGCGCAACAGACTCTCTTCACGCGCCACGTTGTCTACAAAGCCGTGAAGCAGATACGTTGTCTGACTTGACTGTGTAGCCGAGTAGCCTCCTGTGTTAGGCTCGAAAGCATGTCTCGTCGCGGGCTCAGCATTGCGCTCTGCGGGCTCTCCATCATCGCGTGCGGGAGCAAGGCGCCGCCGCCGTCCACTTCGCAGCCCGGCGGAGACACCATTACTCTGAATCCTTCAACCATCTATCAAACCATGACCGGCTGGGAGGTGCCCGTTCTCAGTACCGTGTTGGACTACGCACCGATCGTGGGTTTCATTGGTCCACTTCTGGATCAAGCGGGCAATGATCTCGGCCTCAACAAGATTTCCTTTGAACTGACATCCGGTGTCGAGAGTCCATCGGACACGTGTCAACTGCAGTATCTCAACAGAATAATCTCTGAAGGCCAGTATGTCGCCGGTTGTGCGTACAACAGCGTGAACGATAACGCCGATCCCAATGTCATCAATCTCAACGGCTTTCATTTCCCGATCCTGGACTGGCAAATTGAGAACCTGGTGCTCCCGCTGAAACAGCGCGTTGCCGCTCGCGGAGAGAAGTTGTACGTCCAGCTCAGATACATCGACTTCGAGGCGTCGCCGTTTGAGCATTACCAAAACCCCGAGGAGTACGCTGAATTGCTGCAAGTCGTCTTTGAGCACATGGCCACGAAGTATGGATTCACCCCCGATGGTGTTGACGTCATGAACGAACCGGACCAAGTCGTGGGCTGGGATGCGACGACGATCGGTCGCGTCATCGTACGAAGTGGTCAGAGGCTTGCCGCGCTCGGCTATCGTCCGGATTTCATCGGACCGTCGACGGTGGACAAAGCGCGAGCGGTCCCGTATTTCGAGGCAATGATGAACGTCTCCGGCGCCGGTCAGTATCTCAAGGACTTGAGCTGGCATTGCTATGCTGACGGCGGCTCGAACACATCGGCCGCGATTGCCGGCAAAGCCACCCAGTACGGAGTCCGTACGTCCATGACGGAATGTTGGAACACCTCAAATACTTATCAGATGCTTCACCAGGAGTTGAAGGCGTCTCGAAATGCATCCTGGCAACTGGCCACCATCAGCGGTGTAAATGGCTATTACGATGTCAACACCGTCACCGGACAAGCAACGTTGAGACCAAAGGCGAAACTCATTCGTCAGTATTACAAATACATTCGCGCCGGTGCCAGGCGAATTGAGGCAGCCACGACGAACTCGTCATTCGACCCCGTAGCCTTCATAAATACTGATGGCAGATACGTTGTCGTCGTGAAGGCGAATTCAGCCGGCAGTCTCACGATCGGTAATCTACCTGCTGGCACGTACGGGATTTTCTATACGACCGGTCCAGACGGGTTGACGGTATCCAACTACGATGTGAATGTTGCTGATCAAACCGTTTCTGCCGGACGAGGCATCGCGACGTCTATTCCAAGCGCAGGGGTCATCACAGTTTTTTCGAAAAGCAGCGGCGCGATCATTGGTCAGGCGACCGCGGTTGAACCGACAGCCTCGCCAACGATCACCGAGGTCGAACGGCTGGAGTCTCGTGCATCCGCGGCGGGAGCGTGGCCGAAAACGAACGAGCTTGTCACGCAGGATGGCGTGCGGCTGCGGTTCGAGCGGATTGCTGGCAGCGTCGCTGACCCGGTGGATGTTGCGTTTACGCCAGATGGCCGCCTCTTCGTGGCCGAGCGCGACGGACACGTACGCGTGGTCCGCGATGGACGGCTGCTCACGGAGCCTGCGCTGTCGCTCGAGGACCGCGTCGACGGCCGGGAGCAGTTCCTCGCGCTGGCGGTTGATCCACAGTTCGATCGGACTCACTATGTTTACACAATCTCAACGACCCGATCAGAATCCCGCGTGCCCGCGTTTCTTGTCACGCGTTTCCGCGAAGCCTGGGACACCCTGGCCGATCGCATCCGTCTGCTCGACAAGGTTCCTTCGTCGCCAGACGGCCCCGCAGCATCATTGCGGTTCGGTCCTGATGGCAAATTGTTCGCCGCATTCGACGATGCCGGAGTGGAGCGGGTGGCCGGCGATCTCGCGTCAGTGAGCGGGAAAGTGTTGCGCCTGAATCCGGATGGCACGACGCCAGACGACCAAGCAGCCGGCAGCCCGCTCTTTTCGTACTCGTACCGTTCGCCGCACGGATTCGATTGGCATCCGACGACGCACACGCTGTGGCTCGCCGACCGCGATTCGTCCGTGTCGAGTCGGCTCAACGTAGTGGCGACCAGCGACGGCCCTCAGAAGCGCGGCGTCGTCCGCGCGACACTCAGGTTACCTGCGGGCACGCTGGCCTCGTCGGTGGCCTTTTATCGCGGCGCCTCGAATACTGCGATGCGCGACAACCTGTTCGTTGCGTCGGCCGAAGGGCGCCATCTTCTGCGCGTGCAGCTCGATCCGCAGGAGCCGACGCGCGTGATCGCGACCGAGCGCCTATTGCAGGACGAGATCGGGGACATACGAGTGGTCGCTGTAGGATCAGACGGAGCGATCTACGTTGCCACCGCAAACGCGCTCGGCAGGCTTGTCCCTCATAGGTAGACACACGTGGGCGCAATCGATCACGACGTCACGAGTGGCCGATCAGGCGCTCCACCGCACGGCGCGCACGGCGTAGTCCACGCCGCGCGGCGAGGTACGGGCTTAGGGTCGATGAGTCGAACCACTTCAGACGCGCCGCCAGACGCAGATCGTGGCAATCGATTCGGCACAGATCGTGAGGGTCGGCGCCGGCGGACACCAGCCCCGCAGTAGCGTTCACCGCCGTACGAAAGAGCCGGCGTGCCGCGGCCACTTCGCGCGCTCCGCGTACGCCGTAAGGATACGCGAAATGGCGAATCGGTTTCCCGAGTATCTGTTCTAACCGATCGGCCGACTGTTCAAGCTCCCGACGTAGATCGTCGGCCTCGACGTCCGTCAGCAGTGGATGCGACAGAGAGTGCGAACCGATCGTCATGCCGGCATCCGCCAACTCCTGCAGCTGCCGGGCGCAGGCGAGTGGCATTGGCCGAATCGAGCGCCACTGTCCCTGCCATTGATTGTCACCACCGAGACGGCTCACGATTGCGAAGATCGTCGCGGGCACGCGAAACCGCAGCAGGATCGGCAACCCATCCGACACCACGTTTGCGTATGCATCGTCAAAGGTCACCGCTATCGATCGAGGCGGCAGCGGCTTCGCGCCCGACAGCCAATCCGCACACTCGTCGAGCGAGACAAACGTGAAGCCTGCGTCGGCCAGCGTCTCCAAGTCCGCTTCGAGTTGCGCGGGCGGGCAGCACACGGGAGCGGACGGAGACGCGATGGCGTGATACGTGACGATCAGCACGTCGCTCTTCATGCCTCCCGTAACGCGCGACCGAACTTCTCCCGCGAGATCGTCTCCACCAACTCGAAGTACTGACGCATGTGCGCTTCACGGGACCAGAGCCGCACGAACGCCCCGTATCCCTTCTCGCCCAACTCGGATCGCAATCGCGGCGAGCCGCTCAGTTCGTCGATGGCATGGAGCATCTCGGCGTCGGTTCGGTACACGAAGCCGCCGCCGGACTCCTCGACCACTTCGGGCAACGCTCCCAGATCGCGAACGATGACCGGCGTCTTCCGCGCGAACGCTTCGATGATGATGATCCCGAAAGTTTCATACGTCAGCGATGGGACGACACATGCGACCGCGTGCACGTAGAGCGCTCCGAGTTCGGCCTGCGGGAGTGGACCCAGGAACTTGATGCGTGGATTCGACGCAGCCTGCGCCTTCAAGTTGGCCTCATCGGTTCCGGAGCCAGCGACGAGCAGATCGCAGTTCTTCACGCGGTCCCAGACGGCGATGAGTGTCTGAAGCCCCTTGAGCGCTTCGAGCCGGCCGACGAACAAACAATACGGATGCTCCTGGCCGCGTGGCTTCGGCTCCTGCCAATCCGTGTCGACGCGATCGATGAAGTACGGCAGGTGCCCGACGGGTCGAGAGAACCCGCGCTGCGCATGCATCGACGCGGTGAAGCGACTCGGCGACACGAATCGATCGACGTGGCGGCTCGCCTTCTCGAGCATCCCGGTATACCGCCACAATTGAGGCGGACGCTGCGCCATCACCGTGCATTTCAGGCATTCCGGCTTTTCGCACGCGCGGCTGTTGAACTTCCAAAGAACATGCATCGGACAGACGAGCCAGTGCTCGTGCGTCGTGTACAGCTTCACGGGCTTGGAGCCAGGCGTCTCGAGCGCGAGGATGCGAGGTCCCAGCAGCGAAATGTTGTGGTAATGCACGACGTCGTAGCGCCGGCTCTTGACGACTTCGGCGATGCGGCCCATTTTCAGGAAAGGCCGCCCCGTTTGTTGCGTAAGAAGAGGCGACAGCGCTCCAAAGCCGCTTCGGAGGCCATGGACCGACACATTCGGATGATCCGCAAAGCGGATGGGCGGCGGCGCGGGATGCAAGAGGTGGTACGCATCCACGCAGTGGACGACATCGACGTGATGTCCGGCATCCCCCAAGGCATGCGCCAGGCGGTAGATGTACATCGCGTCGCCGCCGAAGCTGAACGGCGGGTAGAACGTGGTGAGGTGCAGAAAATTCATCCCTGGGCCGATCAAGGGAATGCGCTAGTCGTGACGGTTCAGATCCGGGTAGAACCGCCCGGCCGGGTATTCACTTCCATCGAGCGCCGTTCGACAATAGTCCAGAATCTGCTTGCGAATCGCAGGCGTGACGTCCTCATGCCTCGATTCTTTGCCGCTCTTCAAGTATTCTCCGCCGGCGACGGAAAACATCGTGGGGGGCGCCATTTCGAAGAGCTCTTCGTGATCCTTCATGTACCGAAAACTGCATTTCTGCTCAACCACTCGCTGTTCCTCACCCGTCAAGGCGTACCCGAGGAATCGCTCTACCCGATCGCGAACGCCAGTGAAGTCCTTGGTCATCTCCTCGAAATGCACGAACAACACGTTGTCCCGGCTTTGAGCCCATCGCCACCATCCCTCGACGTGCCGTGGCCACGGCAACCAGTACATGCGGTCGCTGCAAAACCATTCTGCTAACACCGCAACGGGTGGCATCAGTGGCCCAACCAGCGATCGATTGTAGTCAACGATGCTGGCAAAACAACTGACGGGATGCCGCGTCACGTAGATGTATTTCGCATCTGCGCTATAAGGACACAGCTCGGTCGGCAGATGGCTTTTGACAATGCGTGTCGGTCTCTCTCCGACGAGCGGTGCGTCTTCGAGCGCCACGCTGTTCACGGCGTCAATCCACGGCGAGATCGCGTACATGTGGCCGAGCCCCTGGTCGGTGAGGTCGCCATGGCCGCGCATCACGGTCTCGAACACGAGTTGCTGCATCCATGTGGTGCCGCACCGCATCTGAGTCACGACAAAAACGTCTTCGGGTCGTGGGCGGTAGTTTTTCGCGCGCTCGAAGACCTCTGGACTGCTCACCTTAGGCGGCCCGCAGACACCCCCGTACTCGAAGGTGGGCATCTTTACGCGACTCCGATTCGCGAGCGCCAGCAATCTCACGAGAGGCAAGGTCGGACGCGAGTATCGCCGAATCCGCCGTTTCAGCGCTTGCCGCTCGGCAAGCGGCTTTCCGTAGTACGCCACGCCCGCCGTGCGCTCGCTCTCCCACCGCAGATACCAGGTGAGATACAGCATCGATCCGACGAACAGCAGCGCCAGCAAACTCGCGGCTACGAGCGAGTTCATGAGCAACGGGTACTCGTCCATAACACGAGGGTCGCAGCGGGTTCGCGGCCGTCAAGGCCGCCGGTGGTGACCTTTCGGAGCGATGTCACGGGAGTGAATTGTCTACCTGAACGGTGACTTTAGTCTGATACTGTCTCATGCGTGAGCATCCCCGGGCGCGCCCGGCGACCCCTCTGACGCCTTCGCGGCCACATCATGACCGCTGCTGGCTTGCTTCGAATGGCACATTTTGTGCGGGCACAACCCAATCGTATCGCATACCAATTCGCCATTCACTGCAGGAAGCGCTCGGAGTGACTTCAAGACGTGCGCCACTGCCGCCGCCCTGAAGAGCAGTTCGAGATGACCAGTCAGACAATTCTGAGGATTTGCGCCTTCTACCACGATTCGGCCGCAGCGGTAAGCACGACGACCGCTTCCCAGCGCGAGCTGTCGAATACTGCCTCGAGGAGGCCGGTCCGCGGCTATCCGTGCACGACATGGTCCAGTGAGGTTGCTGAAGTGAGTATACCGCCACGGGAAATCGACCTCCGGCGCGCGTCTACTCGAAGCGAGGCGATGCGATGACGATCAGTGCGGCCAGGAGCGCACGCCATCGGCGAGATGCGGCAGTGCGTGTCGGTAGTCCCGACGAGGGGGCCTTGGTGGCATCTCAGATCAATACCAACGACAGGAGTCTCATTTCGCTCGTCGTGCCCGTCTATAACGAGTCAGAAGTACTCAGCGCCTTCTATGAGCGCGCGACACACACACTGACGAGCCTCGCGAACGTCGACTACGAGATCCTGTTCGTGGACGACGGGAGTGCGGATGATTCCTTTCAGCAGCTCATCAAGTACGCCGCCGCGAACCCACGTGTCAGCGTGCTGAAGTTTTCGAGGAACTTCGGCCACCAGATCGCCATCACCGCGGGCATCGATCACGCCGATGGCGATTGCGTCGTCGTGATCGACGCCGATCTTCAAGATCCCCCGGAAGTCATCGGGTCCATGATTGAGCAATGGCGTCAGGGCTTTGACGTTGTCTACGGCGTGCGGTCCGAGCGGGAAGGCGAGGGAGCGATGAAACTGATGACAGCCTCAGCCTTCTATCGCGTACTCGGGAAGCTGACCCAAATTCAGATTCCCGCCAATGTCGGCGACTTCAGACTGATGAGCCGAAGAGCCGTCGACCAGTTGAAGCAGCTTCGCGAGAAGGACCGTTTCGTCCGCGGTCTCGTGAGCTGGATCGGATTCAATCAGACGGGAGTGACCTACAGTCGCGACAAACGCTACGCTGGCGTGACGAAGTACCCATACCGGAAGATGATCAAGTTCGCCTTCGACGGGATCACCTCGTTTTCGACCGCGCCGCTCAAGCTGGCGACGTGGAGCGGTTACTGTGCATCGCTGCTGGCATTCCTCTACCTCCTCAGCGTGTTCGTGCAGAAGGCGCTCGGTTACACGGTAGAAGGCTGGGCGACAATCATGGTGGCTCTCCTGTTTCTGGGCGGCGTCCAACTCGTCTGTCTCGGCATTCTCGGCGAGTACCTTGGGCGCATCTTCAATGAAGTCAAGCCTCGACCTATGTACGTTCTCGAAGAGCTGATCAGACCGGGTTCCGAAGATCACCTCCGGCCTGGGACCTGATGATCGGCAGCGGCATTCGACAGGCGCGGGCGACGGCCTCCTTTGGCGTAGGGCCATTTGAGTGGGGTCTGATTGGAGTCGCTTGCTTGTGGACCGGGATGTCACTGAGCTACCCGTTCGGCTGGGACCAGGGGATTCTTTCCTGGGCGGGGCACGTCGTTGTACGCGGTGGGATGCCGTATCGGGACGCATGGGACATGAAGGGTCCTGTGGCGTACTACGTCTTCGCGCTCACGGAAGCGATCTTCGGCGTGAACCTCTGGGGCGTCCGCGTGGTGGATGCGGCTTTTTTGATTCTGACGAGCGCGTGCATCGGCCGGGCGGTGTCGAAACTGACCGACCCTGCTACCGGCCGTTGGAGCGCGATCCTGTTCTATCTCTGGTACGCGTCCCACTCGTACTGGCACACAGCTCAGCCCGATGGTTGGGCCGGTATGCTGATGGCCGTTGTCATGCTACCCGCCCTTGTTCAAGGCGATCTGATCGGCCCGCTGAAAATGGGACTCGCCGGCGCATGCGTCGGCCTGATGTCGCTCGTCAAGCCGACCTACGCCGTGTTTCTCGTGCTTCCTTTGTTGTCCTCGTTCAGCACGCGCGCCTCGCGGTGGGTTGTGGACGCCGCCGCAGTGATGGGCGGGTGGATCGTGCCGATCGCGCTTTGTGTAGGGTGGTTCGAAGCACACGGCGCACTTCGCGATCTCTGGGCCGTGTATGTTCGCTATCCCTCGACGGCCTATACCGAACTGGGCGCACTGGCGTTCGGAGAGCGGGCACGGGGTCTCGTGGAGTATCTCTTCCAGGCGCCGGTCATGGCAGTGGGTCTTCCGATGGTGATCGTCGGAGCGCTTGCGCTCTGGCAAACGCACCGTGCGCCGGCGCTTGCCCTGGTCAGCTGGATTCTTCTCGTCGCATTTATCGTCGTTCTTCAGGGCCGGTTTTTTGCGTATCACTGGTTGCCCATGCTTCCGGCCGCCGTGGTGCTCGGCGCGGTCGGTTTCCAGGCCGTACTGCCCCGCGCGAAGGCACTCGTGATCACACTCGTGGCGGTGTCGGTATCGCATTGCCTCGTCCCGATCGTCTTCGAACAAATGCGATTTGTATCCTGGATAACGGGCAGAACGGATACGGCGCATTACTACGACGGTTACGGCGAGGCGGGGAATGACATGCGGGCCGTCGACTGGCTGCGCAATAGGGCCCGTGAAGGCAAGGTCTTCGTGTTCGGATGGAACACGGGTATCGCGTGGCTCGGGCACCGCGAGACCGTGTCGCGTTTTGGGTTCAGCATGCCACTTCTGATCGGAGAAGGTCTCGACGTTCGCGCTGAATACCGCGACGAGCTGTTACGCACTCTCCGAGCAGATCCTCCCACGTACATCATTTTGGGTACGCAATCTCAACGCATCCTCCGACGGCCGATGACCGTCGCCGACTTCCCGGAGCTGACCGATCTTGTCCACAAATCCTATGTGAAAGTCGCGGAGTTCGGCGCGATCCAGTTTCACGAACGCGGAGTCGGTCATCGCTGAGGGGTGGTGATCGCGCGTCACTGGAGGGCGGTTGGCCGCGAGAACCACCCGCTCGGTCGACGCGGCAGTAAAGGCCAACGGATAGGCGACTTTTGTCAGCGCAACAGGCGACCCTCAGCGCGCCCCGCCTGCAAAACCCTGTGGAATCGCCATTTGACCGGCATGCCTTCACGGCGGCCGTGGCCGAACCTTTGCTTTCGGCAGTATGTTCCGGATTGGCGGAGCGGACACCGGCCATCGCACCATTAGCAGAAAGGCTCGCCGATGCTTCAGGTCGCAGAAACACAGCCCAGTCTCTCCGCAGAGCCCTACTCCCAGATCACTCGGTGCCGCGTGAGCGGAAGCAAACACCTGGTGCCGGTCCTGCATCTGGGCAACCAGGCCCTCACGGGCGTTTTCCCTCGGTCGCCGGGGGTGCCTGTCACAACCGGTCCGCTCGAGCTCGTGTGGTGTCCTGAATCTGGATTGCTTCAACTGAATCATTCCTACGATTCATCTGAAATGTACGGCGCCAACTACGGCTACCGGTCCGGATTGAACCAATCGATGGTCCGGCACCTCGAGGCGAAAGTGCGGCGCCTTCAGGATCTCGTTATGTTGCATCGGGGTGACGTGGTCCTCGACATCGGCTCGAACGATGCGACGCTGCTCAAAGCCTACAAGGTGGCGGGCATCGAGCGCGTCGGCATCGATCCGACTGGCACCAAGTTCAAGCACTTCTACACATCGGACATACACCTGGTCCCCGATTTCTTCACGCAGACCAACTTCGAGCGGGCGTCGTCCAAGAAGGCCCGCATCGTGACGTCAATCGCGATGTTCTACGATCTCGACGATCCGGTCGAGTTCGCGCGGCAGATCGCGGCGATCCTCGAAGACGACGGGATCTGGCACTTCGAGCAGAGCTACATGCCGTCGATGCTGCGGACGAACTCGTACGATACGATTTGTCACGAGCACCTCGAGTACTATTCCATCACGGTCGTGAAGGCCATCGTCGAGGCCGCAGGGCTCGAGGTGATCGACGTTCAAATGAACGCGGTGAACGGCGGCAGCTTCGCAGTGACAGCCTCCAAGAAGCGATCACGCCACCGGACCGACGGCGCCATGATCAACTGGCTCCTGGAGCAGGAAAAGCGGTTGGGACTGGAGACGCCGCGTCCCTTCCGGGCCTTCGAAGAGCGTGTGTTCCGCCATCGCGAGGATCTGCGCCGTCTGGTCAGAGCTCTGGTCCACGACGGTAAAACGATCGTCGGATACGGCGCCTCCACCAAGGGCAACGTGCTGCTCCAGTTCTGTGGGCTCGGCCCCGACGAGATTCCCGCCATCGCCGACGTCAATCCGGAAAAGTTCGGCTGCGTCACGCCCGGCACCCACATCCCGATTGTTTCCGAGGAGGAAGCTCGCGCCCTCGAGCCGGATTTCTTTCTAGTGCTGCCCTGGCATTTCAAGAGCGGCATCGTCGAACGCGAGCGGGAATTCCTGGAGAAGGGCGGGAAGATGATCTTCCCGTTCCCCGACATCGAAATCGTCTAACAGTAGTCAGCCAGTATGAAAATGACTCTGGCCATATTGGCCTTGAATGAAATAGACGGCATCCAGGTCGTCGTACCCCAGATCAACCGCGACTGGGTCGACGAAATAATTGTCGTGGACGGAGGCTCAACGGACGGCACGATCGAGTGGTGCGAGTCTCACAACCTCCGAGTGTTGAGGCAACGCCGGCGTGGGTATGGCGCGGGTATGCGGGAAGTCATCGAGATCGCGAGCGGCGATGTCGTGATTGAATTCATGGCCGACGGCAATTGCGACCCGGCCGCCATCCCAAGATTGATCGAGAAAATCTCCGAAGGCTACGATCTGGTCATCGGTTCCCGTTACACAGATGGAGCGCAGAGTTACGACGACACATGGATCACCCGCCTTGGCAACTGGTGTTTCACCAGATTGATCAACATTTTATTCGGAGGCTCTTTTACCGACGCCATGATGGGTTACCGAGCGTATCGAATTGCCGCCTTCAAAACCATGCAGATAGACGAGGACGGCCTTACGTTTCCGACCCAGGGTTCCATTGAGTTCGCCAAATATGGTTACAAGATAGCCGATGTGCCCGCAAGCGAGCCTAAGCGCATCGGTGGTGTGCGCAAAGCCCACAATTTCTACACTGGATGGGCTTTAGTCAGAATGATTGCCCGCGAATGCCTTCGCTCGGCCCCCCGCGTCGGTCTGGAAAAAACACTTGTGAACAGCAAGCAATAGTCACGGTCCGCCTCACTGGCGCGGCGGGCGGCGGCAGCGTTTGGTTCGTGCGTTCAGGTCAGCGGGGAATCGTGCCGGGAGGAAGTGGGCCGGCGATCACTTCGAACGGTCGATTGTTCGTGGCGCTCCTCTGATGACGACCGATCACCCAGACGGGTCGATCGTAAAAACGTGCAACCACAGCTGCACGATGCTCGGAATCGACGTCGCGGGCGTAGATCGTTCCAGGATCGTCGAACGTCGGCGGATTGAGATTGAACGCGGACTGATAATCGCGGCCCTGGGCGTCGGATCGTACGAAAACCAAGGCGTGGTCGAATCGATGTAACGCCGCCAGTGAGCGTATCTCTCCACTGATCCCTCGGTATCGATAGTGCTTGGTCACGGCGCGCCACGGGAGCGTCGTCAAGGTCGCGCTCACACTCGCGGCGAGTATGAGCGCTCCGACCCGCGCTCCGGCGTGCGACAGCGTCCGGCGCTGCAGTTCGGCGCTCACCATCTGAGCGCCACGTGCGGTCAGCGCCGCCAGCGGCACGATGAGGGGATACCAGTAGCGTGGTCCAAGGTCCGGACCCCCACTGAACCAATAAGCGCTGTACCCGAGGATGTAGATCGCCGTTAGGACGATCATCAGCGCGTCCCCGCGACGCCATCGGCCAATTCCGAGGGCGAGCCAGATAAAGATCAGTGAGCCCGACGCCCAGCCGAACAGGTCGGCGTTCGCCAGGAACGCGTTTTTGTTGGCGTTGAGGATGACATCCGCCGGTCCGTGGCCGGGCAGTGGGTCGAGGTTCGGAAACGCACGGATTCCGATATCCGGACCGAATCCCAGTCGGTCGACACCCGGTCCCCATCGTCGATCGCTCCAGGCCATATGCGGCGGGTAGGTGGCTCGCCCGGTCACGGCCTGGTTGTACGGGAGAATGAGCGCGGCCACGGCGGCCGCGACGAGGCCGGCAGCGAACGTCGCGGGCAACGCGCGTACAAAACGCCGGTCAACCAAATCGGTGACACCGATTGCCGCGATCAGCAGAGCTCCGTCGATCGCCCTCGTGAGCGTGAGTGCGCCGATCGCCAGGCCCGCGAGAACAGCCCAGAGCCCCCACCGTGGGTCCCGGTCGCTGGCATGATCGAAGGCGAGCGCAGCGAGCAGGACGAGCACGCCAGTCAACGGGTGCGCCATGAACTCCGCCGACATGAAGATGAGCCACGGTGACACTGCGAGGAGTAGCACCGTCACATTCGCCGTGCCGCGATCGCAGCGGCGTCGCACCAGCGCGTGCCCCAGAAGAATCAGCACGCCGCCAAGGATCGGGTTGACGAGCCACGGCGCGCCCACACGAACGCCGACCGCAAGCACTATCGGCCACACGGGAAACGCATAGCCGTACCATTTCGTCGGCTCGACGACTGTCTGATCGACCTGGAACGATTGGGTGTCGGGCGGCGCCGGAAGGAACAGGTGGCCAGCAGCGAAATACTTCGCCTGGAAGTAGTTGGAAACGCTGTCGTCAATGTGCGGCATGCGCTCGAGCACAGCGTAGCTCGTGACCGCAGCGAGGAGCGCGACCCAGATCGCGACCACAACGGGCAAGCCCCGATCCCACC
>WNFV01002519.1_pt1 | contig 25232 bp, 25 predicted proteins | sample 5400101 | NCBI WGS metagenome assembly WNFV01 (sample SAMN13153361, study PRJNA577476) | soil metagenome | isolation source: 115 cm soil or saprolite under grassland replicate 1 | place: USA:California | collected 2016-06-15 | reverse complement strand
CGCGGAAGATGGAATTGCTTGGACATGCCTCACCTCCTGTAGCTGACGGCCCGAGCGTCGCCGCCCGCCCTAACCAGGCTCTAATCCCGCCCCTATCCGCGGAACGAGACGAGTGCTACAAAGGCCACATTCCCGTTGAATTCCGCATTCTCGGACCGCTGGCCGTTGTGGAAGACGGCCGTCAGGTTCCCCTGGGCCGGCAGCGGACGCGAGCGCTCCTCGCCTTCCTGCTGCTGCACGCGAACGAGCTCGTCTCGAGCGATCGCCTGATCGACGAGGTCTGGGGCCCTGAGCCGGCGAAGACGGCCGCGGCCTCGCTCCAGAACTACATCTCGCGCCTGAGGAAGGCGATCGGGCCCGATTTGATCGTCTCGCAGCCGCCCGGATACGTCATGCGCGTCGACCCGGAGCGATTCGACCTCGCCCGCTTCGAGCGCCTCACCGCCGAGGCGCGCGGCGCCGAGCCTCGGGAGCGCGCCGAGAAGCTCCGCGCTGCGCTCTCACTCTGGCGAGGACCCGCACTGGAGGATCTCGCTTTCGAGCCGTTTGCGCGGGACGAGGTCGGCCGGCTCGAGGAGGGGCGCTTGGCGGCGCTGGAGGAGCGCATCGATGCAGATCTCGAGCTCGGCGGTGACGGCGATCTCGTTGGTGAGCTCGAGGAGCTCGTCGAGCAGCATCCGCTCAGAGAGCGATTCCGCGGGCAATTGATGCGGGCGCTCTACCGCGCGGGCCGCCAGGCCGACGCGCTCGCCGCGTTTCAGGAAGCACGGCGCGTCTTGACGGACGAGCTCGGGCTCGAGCCCGGCGAGGAGCTGCGTGCACTGCAGCACGCGATCCTTCAGCAGGACTCGTCCCTCGGAGCAGGAGGGGAGGCTGCGGCCGAGCGCGCACCGGATCGCCGTCTTCGAGGTCGTCCGCGAGCCGGTCGAGCGCCACGGCGGGACCGTCGAGAAGTTCATCGGCGATGCGGTGATGGCGGTCTTCGGCGTTCCCGAGCTGCACGAGGACGATGCGCTCCGCGCTGTCCGCGCCGCCATCGAGCTGCGAGACGCGCTCAGGAATCTCGATACGACTGCGTGGGACGTTCGGCTCGCGGCGCGCATCGGCGTGAACACGGGCGAAGTCCATGTCCTCTCCAGGCCCGGCGAGGAGTTGCACGTTTCCGGCGCGGCCGTGAGCGCGGCCTCGCAGCTCGAGCAGCTCGCCCCGCCGGGCGAGGTCATGATCGGTAACGAGACTCTTCAGCTCGTGCGCGACGCGGTGCGTGCCGAGGAGGTCCAAGGTGCCTGGCGTCTGGACGAGCTCGTCCCCGGCGCGCCACCGTACGCGCGCAGGTTCGAGGCCCCACTCGTGGGTCGCGAGGAGGAGCTCGAGCGCCTACTCACCGCGTACGACGGTGCGCGCGGCGACAAGCACTGTCGCGTCGTCACGGTCGTCGGCGAGGCGGGGATCGGCAAGACGCGACTGATGCGCGAGTTCCTGGGCCGAATCGGCACAGACGCACGCGTGCTCATCGGTCGCTGTGTCGCGTACGGCGAGGGTGCAACGTATCTCCCGCTGGCCGAGATCGTCCGACAAGCTGCGCCGGAGACGTCGGCGGCGGGAATCGCGGCATTGCTGCCGGAGGAGTACGACGCCGAGCAGGTCGCGCAGCGAGTCGCCGAGTTGATCGGACTGGCCGAAGGACCTGTCGCGCCGGGCGAAGCCTTCTGGGCTGTCCGCCGGCTGGTCGAGGCGATCGCGCGAGACCAGCCCGTCGTTCTCGTCCTCGACGACATCCACTGGGCGGAGCCGACGCTGCTCGACCTGGTCGAGTACCTCGGCGAGTGGGCCGAGGCTCCTGTTCTCGTCCTCTGCGCCGCACGCCGCGAGCTTCTCGAGACCAGGCCCGCCTGGGGCGGCCCCACATCGACGGGGTTCCTGGTCGTGCTCGAGCCTCTCCCCGCGGAGGACGTCTCCACGCTGTTGGTGCGCCTCGCCGACGAGCCGCTGGATCCGGAGCTCGAAGCCAGGATCGTCGAGCACGCGGGAGGCAACCCCCTCTTTGCCGAGCAGCTGCTCGCGCTGGCCGGGGAGACGCCCGATCTCGCACTCACGCCGCCACCGACGGTCGAAGCGTTGATCGCAGGCCGACTCGATCGGCTCGACCCGCGGGAGCTGGCCGTCCTCCGCGGTGCATCCGTCGTGGGGCGCCGCTTCTCGCGCGAAGAGCTCGACGACGTGACGCCGGCCGAGAAACCGGAGCGGACAGAGCGTTACCTCGCCGACCTCACGCAACGAGGACTTGTCCATCCAGCGGATGACGTCTTCCGCTTCCACCACGTCCTCGTGCGCGACGTCGCGTATCGCGCTATCCCGAAGTCGGAGCGCGCAGACCTGCACGAACGCACCGCGACGGGCCTCGACCGCCGTAGCGGCGCAGATGAGCTCGTCGGCTATCACTTCGAGCAGGCGTTCCGGTATCTCAAAGAGCTCGCGCGCGCCGACGAGCATGCGGGCGAACTCGCACGAGAGGGGGCGGAGCGTCTCGGCCGTGCGGGCATTCGAGCGTGGAAACGCGCCGACGCGCCTGCCGCTGTGAATCTCCTCTCGCGCGCTGTGGATCTGCAGCCGGAGCTTGACGAGCTTGCGTGTGAGCTCGGAACAGCGCTCCGCGTCCGCGACCAATGGGACCGCGCCGAGGAAGTGCTGTCACGAGCGGCAGCGGCTTCCGAAGCTAGGGTCGCACTGCGCGCCCGAATCGAGCTCGCATTGCTTCGCTCCGTCCGCGAGCCGGATCGTGCCGCAGAATTGCTCGAGGTCGCTACAGCGGCAATACCCGCGCTCGAGTCGGCGGGCGACGATCGAGCGCTTGGAAGGGCGTGGATGTGCGTCGCGCAGGTGAGAGGCGGGTTCTACTGCCAGTACGGAGCGATGGAAGACGCCGCAACTCGCGCGGCCAAGCATTACCGGCGCGCAGGCTGGTCACCCTCGACTGCGCTCGAACAGCTCGGGAACGCCTTGCATTACGGCCCAAGGTCCGTGGACGACGGCCTGGTTCAGTTCGAGATGTTGCTCCGCGATCACGAGGGCGACCGTGGCAGCGAGACGAATCTCTTGATGTGGATGGGCGGCCTCGAGGCCATGCGCGGCAAATTCGCAGAAGGACGCGCCCACGTTGCGCGTGCGAAAAGCATCTACAGAGAACTCGGCTTGGCAAATGCGGCTACCGACCTATGCAACCGTGTTCTGGCGGCGATCGAGATGCTTGCCGGGCGCCCGGCTGAGGCAGAGCGAGCGTTAAGGGAGAGCTGCGAGCTCTTGCGGCAGCTGAGGCAGACCGCCCTCCTCGCCACGCGTGCCGCCGAGCTCGCAGAGGCGATCTATCAGCAACGACGTTACGAAGAGGCCGAGAACTGGACGCGAGTCGCGCAAGATTCTGCCGGCGAAGACGACCTCGACGCAGCGCTGTATTGGCATCCGGTGCGTGCCAAGACCATGGCGAGGCAGGGGCGAATCGAAGAAGGCGAACGACTGTGCAATGAGACTCTTGAACTCGTGAGCCGTACCGACGCGCTCAACCGCCACGCTGACTCGCTGCTCGCTCTCGCGGAGATTCTTCGCATCGCCGACCGCGATGACGAGGCGGGAGATGTCACTCGGGACGCGGTTCGCTTTTATGAAATGAAAGGGAACATCGTTTCTGCAGGCCGCGCCCGGTCACTGCTCGGCGACCGGGCGGTGGTGGAGTAAGCGAAGAGCCCCTTGCGGGGCTCTTCGCTTCGTGCGTGACTGGTATTAGCAGCCGCCGCTACCGCTGGAGCCGCAGTTGAGAGACGGGCTCGCGCCAAGGGCGGCACCTGCCGACGGGACAACCGCGAGGGCGAGAACTGCCAGCGCCGCCGCGATCGACTTCTTCGTCTTCGACATCTGAGTCACCTCCCTTCGCTTGAGCCGTTGCGCATTCGGCTCGAGCGTCGGGCGGGTCACTCACGGCGGACTACGGCGGCGCCAATGGGCGACTAATGCGTTGTGTTCATGGCGTCCACGCTACGAAGTGCGGGCGCGCAAGACATCGGTACGGCTACGGAGAGGCGCCCATGGCGCGCATGGGACTGGCACTCAGGGTTCGCTGCACAAGTCGGGGGTAAGATCCCCGAGTCCTTGCAGGCGAAAGGAGCTCACTAGACGTGGCGAAGATGCTGTTTCGGCTTCCGCAGGCGAAGCGGGTGATCGAGAACCCGAGCCCCGGGGAAGTCAAGGAGCTCGCCGCGAAGATGCCGACCGCGCGCCCGACGAAGTACGGGAACCTCAACGTGCAGACGGAGGTGCTCGCGCGATCCAAGCGCTCCACCTACCTCGTCACCGACCGGCCCGACGGCCAAAACCAGTCGATCACGGCGGACGAGGGAGCGACGTGGGCGGACCGCCAGGACGAGTACATCGCCGGCCGGGAGATGGTGCAGGTCGACGGCTACATCGGAAACGATCCGGACTTCCGCACGCCGACTCGGCTCTACATCGAGGCCGCGAACGCAAACATCGCCGCGATGCAGCAGCAGCTCTACTTCGGCCCGCCTGAGGAGGACTTCGAACCCGAGCTGACCGTCATCTACACGCCCAACCTGAAGGCCAAGGGCTTTCCGGACGACCGGCTGATCATGGTCGACCTCGAGCAAGGAGTGACGCGCGTCTTCAACTCCGACTACTTCGGCGAGTCGAAGAAGGGCGGCCTTCGCATGTGGAACAAGCTCGTCTACGACCGGGGTGGGCTGCCGCTGCACGCCGGCTGCAAGATCATCCCGACGGACCGCGGCGACAAGGTCTGCCTGACGGTCGGCCTTTCCGGTACCGGCAAGACCACGACGACCTTCACGCGGCAGAACGGCTCCCTCCCGGTGCAGGACGACTTCGTGGCCTGGATGCCGGACGGCCGCGTCTACGTGACGGAAAACGGCTGCTTCGCGAAGACGTACGGCCTGAATCCCGAGGACGAGCCGACGATCTACGGCGCGGTCACGCAGCCGGACTCGTATCTCGAGAACGTCTCTCAGCACGGCGACGACGTCGACTTCTACGACGAGAGCTACACGCAGAACGGACGCGCGACGTTTCCGTTTCGCGTGATCGAGTCCGCCGCCGAACGCGAGATCGAGGCGGCGCACTTCCTGCTCGTCCTGAACAAGAACGACAACGTCATCCCGGCAGTCGCGAAGCTCGAGGGGCCGCAGGCAGCGGCCTTCTTCATGCTCGGGGAGACGAAGGGTACCGCCGCAGGCGGCGCGGAGGAGGCAGGCAAGGCGCTGCGCGTTCCGGGAACGAACCCGTTCTTTCCGATGCCGCACGACCTCCAGGGCAACCGCTTCCTCGAGCTGCTCGAGGAGCATCCGCTCGAGGTGTACTTGCTGAACACGGGTCGCGTCGGCGGGCCGGACGAGGAGGAGCGCTCGAAGAAGGTGCGCATCGCGCACTCGTCCGCGATCGTGAAGGGAATCGCCGAAGGCACCATCGGGTGGGAGCGAGATCCCGACTTCGGGTATCTCGTCGCCGCGACGGTTCCAGGCATCGACGACACCGACGTCCTCCAGCCTCGCCGGCTGTACGAGCGCACCGGCCGTCTCGACGAATATCGCTCGCACGTGGAGCGGCTAAAGGCCCAGCGGGCCGAGTTCCTCGCAAACTTCGCGAGCCTCTCTGACGACATCGTCGCTGCCGTTCGTTAACGATCCCTCGTAGGAGGGTCATAGGGCCGCCCGGCCTACCCCGATAAGGGGAGTGTGGGGGCCGCGCAGCCCACATATCCAGCGGCCATTTGAGGCTAGCCCTCTCTGCAGCCGCTGCGGCGGCGGCGCTCTACGGCGCGGTCGTCCTCTTCGGCCTCGGGCCTGCTTCCCCGTTGGCTCTAGGCCGGGGCAACGACCGTGGCACATCGGTCGTGCGTGTTCAGGTGCACGATCCGGCCGTGTCCGGCCCCGAGCAGAGGGGGCCGCAGCCCTCGCCGGGGCCGGCGCGGCTTCGACCACGTCAGTCCGCACGGACGCCGGAGCGCAGCACCGAGCCAGGGTCTGCTTCCCGCTCGCGACTCACCCCTCCGTTGAGGAGACGGCCGCACGATCACGCGCGGACAGATTCCCGGCCGCCGGCCGCCCCTTCGCCCTCCCCTCAGGTCGAGCCGGCCTCTTCAGCGCCCGAAGTCCAGCCGCCGACGTCGCTTCCCGACCCGACGGCACCCGAGACGATCCTTCCGGCCGTACCGCTACCACCGCTCCCGGTGCCGATCCCCGAGCTGCCGTCGGCTCCGGCGCTGCCGCTGCCCTGAGCTAGCCTCGCGGCGTGATCGCACCGCCCGATCCCCCGCTCTCCGACGGGGTCGTCACGTTGCGGCCTTGGAGCAAGGACGACGTCGACGCTCTCGTCGACTGTCTGGACGGCGACGAGGAGATCGCACGCTGGCTCGACATGATTCCGCAGCCGTACCGCCACGCCGAGGCGCGGATCTGGGTCGACCAGGCTGCTTCCTACTGGCGCGAAGGGACGGCTGCTCCCTTCGCCGTCACACGTTCCGGCACGGAAGAGGTCGTCGGCGGCGTCGGCTTTCGCTGGATCGGCGAAGAGGTGGGCGTCGGCGAAGTCGGCTACTGGCTTCGGCGCGAGGCACGAGGAGACGGACTGACGACGCGTGGTGTCCGGCTCCTTTCACGATGGGCATTCGAGGCGCTCGCATGCGAGCGGCTCCAACTCCGCGCGGACGAGCGAAACGTGCCGTCGCAGCGAGTTGCCGAAAAGGCCGGCTTCCGGCGCGAAGGCGTGCTGCGCTCGGTGCACTTCAACGCGCGTCAGAATCGCCGCGTCGACTTCGTCATGTACTCGCTCCTCCCGAGCGAGCTAGATCTGCCAGCTTGAGTCCCGCAGCACCGGTACGCGCTCGCCTTCGCGTGTGATGCCGGTGACGTCGACGTCCGGGGCTCCGATCATGAAGTCGACGTGGATCGAGGAGCGGTTGAGCCGCTGCCGATCGTCTTCCCCCACGGCGGCTTCATAGGCGGAGCCGAGCGCGATGTGACTCGCCGCGTTCTCGTCGAGGAGCGTGTCGTAGAAGACGGTGTCGAGCGGCCCGATCCGGCCTTCCCGGTCGACGAGGGCCAGCTCGCCGAGGCGAACGCCGCCCTTGTCCTGCTCGACCAGCGTCCGCAGAGTCTCGGCGCCCCCCTCCGCGTCGATCTGCACCGCACGACCGCCCTCGAAGCGCACCGTGAGGCCGTTGATGATCCGGCCCTGCGTGTACAGCGGCTTCGTCGCGCGCACCGTCCCGTCCACGCGCTCCGGATCCGGCGACGTGAACACCTCCTCCGTGGGGAGGTTCGCCATGTGCGGAACTCCTTCCACGGTCTCCTCCCCGCCGCCGATCCAGCGTGAGGTCGGGAGGAGCCCGATCGTCACGTCCGTTCCCGGGCCCTCGAAGTGCACTGCGTCGAACCGACGCTCGCTTAGACGTTCCGCAGCACCCTTCAACTTCGTGCTGCGCTCCTGCCAGGCCGCCTCGGGATCCTCCTCGTCCAGGCGGCAGACATGGAGGATCTGCTCCCAGAGCTTGTCGAGCGCTCCTTCGGGCCCGAGCTCGGGATGGACGAGCTGCGCCCACTTGTCCGACGGGCCGGGTGCCACGCACCAGTTCACCGTGCGCTCGTTGATCACCGTCGTCCATTCCTTCACGCGCGGGAACACGTCCCGGCCGAGCCTCGCGGGATCGAGGTCGTCGAAGAGGTGCGGCTCCAGCGGCCCGCTCAGAGAGATGGTCGAGCCACGCTCCTCCCCGAGCTGCAGCGCACGCTCGCCGTACCAGGGCGGAACGAAGTCGAGCACCTCGTCGGCGGCGTGCTCGACGCGGGCGCGCTTGAGATGCGGGTCCCAGTAGTAGACGTCCACGAACTTCGCCCCACGCTTGTATGCGCTCGCGGTGAGAGCACGCGTGAGCTCCTCCTTCCCGAGGCCGCTCCCGATGTCGAGGATCTGGCCCTTCTGGACGTTTGCGCCGAAGTTGACGATCAGGTCCGCCAAGCGCTGGATACGTGACTGCATGGGGAGGCGATGCTAGTGCCCCTTCCAGTAGTGCCGTCGACATGTACTGCTGGGAGGGGCACTCGGCTATGGGGCGAATGGGTCCGCGTGGACACTTCCCGGGCCATCGAGCGCTTCCTGGCCTCGCCTGCTCTCGGCGAGGCGACTCGTCGCGCCTATCGCAGGGACATCGAAGAGTTCGCGCGCTGGCTCGACCGTCGGCGGCTCGATCTTCGCGACGTCGACGTTCGCGTGCTCATGGAATACGTGACCGAGCTCGGCCGCGCGCGTCCCCGGAAGCTTGCGCCTGCCACGATTGCGCGGAAGCTGGCCGCGGTGCGGAGCTTCCTGAAGTTCACGCTCGGCCCCGCACAGGTATCTGACGCATCGCTTGCGCCGCGTCGGCCGCGCCGCCTGCCGGACACGCCGAAGACGTCCGAGGTGGAGCAGGCGCTCGAGGCGCTCGACGGCGACGGCCCCTTGGCGCTGCGGAATCGCGCGCTCGTCGAGCTCGTGTACTCCGCAGGCCTTCGCAGCGCGGAGGCGGTCGGGCTCGATCTCGCCGACGTCGATTTCGACCGCGAGCAGCTCCACGTGCGCGGCAAAGGCGGCAAGGAACGCATCGTCCCCCTCGGGGAGGAAGCGGGGCATCTGCTGGCGCAATATCTGCACGAGTCGCGACCCGCGCTGGTGCGTGGCGCGGAGAACGCGCTGTTCATCTCGGCGCGCGGCCGCCGACTGGACACGTCGACGCTGCGGCGCGTGTTCGCGCATCCCCACCGTCTGCGGCATGCGTTCGCGACGCACCTACTCGAAGGCGGTGCCGACCTGCGGACGATCCAGGACCTCCTCGGCCACAGCTCCCTCTCGACGACCCAGCTCTACAGCCACGTCGACGCCCGCCGCCTGCGCCGCGTCTACGACCGCTCGCATCCCCGCTCGTAGCTACACCGGAGAAGCCGGCCAGGTCCGAAAAACCAGGGTCTGACCCTGGGTGTGCCGGAACGGTGACGCTCGATCCACAGGCCGGGCTCGAGCGGCAGGCGAATTCGCCGAGCTAGCGAAGTTCCCGTTTGTGACGAGTCCGCGTCGAGATCCCGAGGTCGAAGGTTTCCTCGCGCTGCTCGCGTCGCAACGCGCTCCCAAGACGGTGGAGGCGTACCGGCGCGACCTCGCGGCGCTCGCCGCCTGGCTCGACCGGCCGATCGGCCGGGTCTCGACGGAGCAGCTCGAGGGGTACGTGGCGGAGCTCAGGGCTGCGGGACTCTCGCCGGCGACGATCGCGCGACGCGTCGCTGCGATCCGGTCGTTCTTCCGGCACCAGGCCCTGCTCGGAACGCGAGCCGACAATCCCGCGGCGGAGCTCGAGCTGCCGAGACGCCGCCGCACGCTTCCGCGCACGCTCTCGCCCGCCGAGGCGGAACGGCTGATCGAGGCCGCGAACGGCACCACTCCTCGCGCGCTGCGCGACCGTGCGCTCACCGAGCTTCTCTACGGTGCGGGGCTGCGCGTCAGCGAGGCCGTCGGACTGCAGAAGTCGAGCGTCGATCTCGACGCCCGCCTCGTTCGGTGCATCGGCAAAGGGTCGAAGGAGCGCGTCGTGCCGATCGGACGCCAGGCTGCGCAGGCCTTACGCCGCTACCTCTCGCGGGGACGGCCTTTCCTCGATTGTCGTCACCGCCCAGAGCTCTTCCTCAACGCCAAAGGCGGAGGCCTGACCCGCGCAGGCGCGTTCCTGATCCTGCGGCGCCTGGCCGAGAAGGCCGGCCTCGAGCCCGAACGCGTCCATCCGCACCTCCTCCGTCATTCCTTCGCCACGCATCTGCTGGAAGGCGGCGCCGACCTCCGCTCCGTGCAGGAGATGCTCGGCCACGCCGATCTCTCCACCACCGAGCTCTACACGCACGTATCCGATCGACGACGTCGGGAGTTGTACTTTCAGGCGCATCCCCACGCGCGCAGGAAGACCAAGTAGGAAAGAACAATGGAGCTCGATCCACACATCGCTGTACTCGCGATCCTGTCGTCAGGCGTTGGCTACCTGATGGTGCTGGCAGGCGTGCACAAGAGCGCACTCGAATGGAAACGCCGCCAGCGCATCTGTCCGAGTTGCGGGCGCCTGATTCAGGCGCGCGTCTGCGGCGTCTGTGGCGGCACCTAGTAGCCCTTCGGGCCGGCGCGCTTTCTCAGCTCGGCCGCAACCGTCCGGGCGGTCCTGCGCAACTCCGGCTCCTGGTCGTCATCCTCCGCGAGCCCGGTCAGCAGGACGATCGTCTCGCGTTGCGCGGATCCGTTCCGCAGGCAGACGATCGCGAGGCGCCGGACCGCCTGGTTCCCATCGGTCGAAGCGATCGTGTGCAGCAGCGGGCGCATCGAGTTGACGAGACCGGGGCTTTCCTTCGAGAGCTGCTGCACCGACACGAGCGCCGACCCGCGGACGGCCGGGCTCTCGTCCTCGAGCCCGCGCCGGAGCAGCTCGAGCTTCTGGCGGTAGCGGAACTGGCCGATCGCGCGATACGCCACCGCGCGCTGGCGGTAGTCGGCGCTGCGTGCCGCGGACTCCAGCTCGTCGTCCCACTGCTGACGCAGCGTCGCCAGCTCGCGCTCGGCACCCGACTGCGCGAGCTCGTCGGCTTTCGCTGCCGCCTCCAGCAGGGTCATGGGCGCGGGACTCTACCGACCATGGTTAGCATCCGGCGCCGTGGCCCATCGCGTGACCCTCATCCCCGGCGACGGCACCGGCCCGGAGCTCACCGAGGCAACCCGGCGAGTCCTCGAGGCGACCGGCGTCGAGTTCGACTGGGACGTGCGCGAGGCGGGCGCCGACGTGATGGAGCGCCACGGTGGCAATCCACTCCCCGACGACGTGCTGGACGCGATTCGCGCGACCGGAGTCGCGCTTAAAGGTCCGATCACCACACCGATCGGCGGCGGCTTCCGGTCGGTCAACGTCGCGCTGCGGAAGAGCCTGGATCTCTACGGCCAGGTGCGCCCCTGCAAGACCTATCCGGGCGTTCGCACGCGTTTCGACGAGGTCGACCTGATCATCGTCCGCGAGAACACGGAAGACCTCTACGCCGGGATCGAATACGAGCAAGGCTCGCCGGACGCGCAGGAGCTGATCGAGTGGATCCGGTCAAAGGGCGGAAAGCTCGCGCACGACGACGCCGGTATCTCGATCAAGCCGATCTCTGTCACCGGCACACGACGCATCGTGCAATTCGCCTTCGACTATGCGCGCCGCAACGGTCGCCACAAGGTCACCGCCGTGCACAAGGCGAACATCATGAAGTTCTCGGACGGGCTCTATCTCCGCGTCGCGCGCGAGGTCGCTGAGCAGAACGACGACATCGAGTTCGACGACCGCATCGTGGACAACATGTGCATGCAGCTCGTGCAGCGTCCCGAGGAATACGACGTGCTCGTTTTGCCGAATCTCTATGGGGACGTCGTCTCGGATCTCTGCGCAGGCATGATCGGAGGGCTCGGGCTCGCGCCCGGCGGCAACTTCGGCGAGGGCATCGCGATCTTCGAGCCGACGCACGGCTCGGCTCCGAAGTACGCCGGACAGAACAAGGTGAATCCGATGGCGCAGATGCTCTCGGGGATGTTGATGCTGCGACACCTCGACGAGCAGGAGGCCGCGGACAGCCTCGAGGAGGCAATCGCCGAGGTGATCCGCGAAGGGAAGAGCGTGACCTACGACATGAAGCCGAGACGCGACGATCCGACGGCCGTCGGAACGAGCGAGGTTGCCGACGCGATCATCGAGAAGCTCGGAGCACGCGTTGCGTAGGAAAGTCACCGTCGTCGGCGCGGGCATGGTCGGCCGAACGGTCGCCCAGGAAGTGGCTCGCCGCGACTACGCCGCTGTCGTGATCGTGGACATCGTCGAGAACCTGCCGCAGGGAATCGCACTCGACCTCAACGAGTCGGGACCGGTGCTCGGATACGAAGCCACGGTCACCGGCTCGAATGGGTACGAGGAGACGGCCGGATCCGACGTCGTCGTGATCACCGCCGGCGTGGCCCGCAAGCCCGGCATGACGCGCGAAGATCTGGTGACGACAAACGAGAAGATCGTCGGATCGGTCACCGAGCAGGCGATCGCGCATTCACCCGACGCGATCCTCATCGTCGTCTCGAATCCGCTCGATGCGATGTGCCACGTCGCCAGGAATGTCTCCGGCTTTCCCAAGGAACGGGTCTTCGGCCAAGCGGGGATCCTCGACACGGCGCGCTTCCGCACCTTCATCGCGTGGGAGACGGCTTCGTCGGTCAAGGACGTGCAGGCGCTCGTCCTCGGCGGGCACGGAGACCAGATGGTCTCCGTCGTCTCCGCCGCGACGGTGGGTGGAGTTCCGTTGACGAAGCTCGTCGCACGCGATCGGATCGATGAGCTCGTCGAGCGCACGGCCAAGGGGGGCGGTGAGGTCGTCGGGCTGCTCGGGACGTCTGCGTGGTACGCGCCCGGTGCCGCGACGGCACAGATGGTGCACGCGGTCATGCTCGACGAGAAGCGTGTCCTGCCCTGCACGGCGTACCTCGAAGGCGAGTACGGGATTAACGGGCTCTACATGGGCGTTCCCGTCAAGCTCGGGGCAGCCGGCATCGAGGAGATCGTCGAGCTGGAGCTGAGCGAGGACGAGCAGGCGATGCTGATCGAGTCCGCCGACGCGGTGCGCGAAGTCGTCGGCGTCCTCACCTCGTAAGGGCTGAAAGTGGATCTCGGGCTCAAAGGCCGCACCGCAATCGTGTGCGGCGCGTCGTCCGGGCTCGGCCTCGCAACGGCAGAGTCGCTGGCCGCGGAGGGAGCGAACGTCACCATGTTTGCGCGGCGGCGCGAAATCCTCCAGCGCGAGGCCGAGCGGATCGGGGCGCTCGCCGTCCGCGGCGACGTGACGAACCCGCGTGATCTCTCGGCTGTCGTGGAGCGCACGGTCGAGGCGTTCGGCGGCATCGACATCCTCGTCTGGAACAGCGGCGGCCCTCCGCCCGGACCCGCGGTGAGCGTGACCGCCGAAGCGGTCGAGGAAGCCGTCGAGTTGCTGCTCGTACCGCCGGTTCGGCTCGTCGAGCTCTGTCTCCCGCACCTCGTGCAGAGCGCAGGCGGGCGCATCCTCGTCTTCACGTCGACCGCGGTGAAGGAGCCTACGGAACACCTGGCGCTCTCGAATATCGTGCGCCCGGGCGTGACCGGATGGGCGAAGTCGCTCGCGCGCGAGCTCGGCCCGCGAGGCATCACCGTCAACTGCGTCGCACCGGGCCGGATCGAGACCGCACGGCTTGCGCAGCTCTTCCCCGAGGGACCGAGCGAGGCCGATCTCGAGGCGATCCCTGTCCGGCGCTGGGGCACGCCGCAGGAGTTCGGCGACGTGGCCTGCTTCCTCGCCTCGGATCGCGCCCGGTACGTCACTGGCACAACGGTCGTCGTCGACGGCGGTTTGACCCGCGGTCTCCTCTAGCGCCTCGTCGCTATCCTCGCTTCGTGCTCGCCCGGCTCCTGACGCCACTGCGCCTCGCGTCGGCTGCGCTGGTCGTGCTCGTCGCAGCGCTCGTGTTTCTACTGACGCACGGAAGCGAGAGTTACCTCGAGGTTCCGGACGAGGCGCACCCACTCGCGAAGCTCGTGCAGGTTCCCGGCTCCAATGCCCACGAGGACGGCGGCGGGATCTACTACGTCGACGTGCTCGTGAAGCCCGCCTCGCTGCTCGAGTCGCTTCTGCCGACCTTTCGGCCTGAAGGCTCGGAGCTCATCAACCGTCATGACCTGTTCGGGCGGTGCAGCTCGATCTCGGAGAGCGAGCGCTACGAGTTCGAACGCGCGGACATGAAGCTTTCGCAGGTGACGGCCTCGGCGGTCGCGCTGCGTGCGCTCGGCTACCGCGTGCCGGTCCGCCTCGGCGGCGTCAGGATTGTCTCCGTGAGCTCGGGCTCACACGCGGGCGGCGTCCTGAAGGCGGGGGATGTCATCGTCTCGGCCGACGGAAAACCTGTGCGCGCGCGCGAAGAGCTCAGCGCGATCCTTGCGCGCCATAGGGTCGGGGACCGAGTGCGGATTGGGATCCTTCGCGGCGGCGAGCGACGCACGTTCATGATCCAGACGACGAGGGACAAGTGCGATCCGCGGCGTCCCATCCTCGGCGTGATTCCCACACAGGCGCTGAAGGTTCGCCTCCCGTTCCGCATCGGCTTCAACCTCAGCGGCGTCGGCGGGCCCTCTGCGGGACTCGCCTTCGCGTTGGAGCTCCTGGAGAAACGCGGACGCGACGTCGACCGCGGGTACAAGGTGGCGGCGACGGGCGAGCTCAACCTCAACGGCAGCGTGACCCGGATCGGTGGCGTGAAGCAGAAGACGATCGGCGCCCGCCTGGCGCACGTCGACGTCTTCCTCGTGCCCGTCGATGGGGACAACGCACGCGAGGCGAAGCGCTACGCGCACGGACTTCGGATCATCCCTGTGGAGAGTTTTCAACAGGCGTTGCGCGCGCTGGCAACACTGCCCCGGAAGACGTAGCTAGAGCACGTTTTCGGCAGGATCGAAACAGCAGGAAAGTGCGCAGTTTTCATCTGCGGCAACTCTTGTCTCCGAGAGCTGCGCTCGTAGTATCCGGCCTTGTACTGCGGCCACCGCTACGAGACAGGCGACAAAATTGAGCAAGCGGAACCAGCTGACCTGCGACGACTGCTACTTCCGTCGCGCCGGGCTTTGCGCCCTCCCAACTGACTCCCCCTGCCCTACCTTCCGCCTGCACAGCCGGGGCTCGCTCGTTCCGCCGCGGCAGCCGCGACTCGTTCCGCGCCCGCTCCGCTAGGCACTAGACGCCGACCGGCTCTCCGGCCAATGCCGCGAGCCGCCGCACTCCCTCGCCGATCTCGTCCGGCGAGACGAAGCTGAATGCAAGCCGCGCCGTGTTCGGCGCGCCGCCGAAGTCGGTCCCTTTGACGAAGGTGACACCGGCGGCGCCGGCGCGGTCGAGCAATCCGGCGGCGTCGACCTGCTCGGGCAGCTCCAGCCAGATGAAATACCCACCCTCCGGCCGACTCCACCGTGCTCCGGGTAGCTCGCGCTCCAGCACTTCGAGCATCGCGTCACGCCGCACGCGAAGCAGCGACGTAACCCGGTCGAGGTTCGGTTCGAGGTTGCCGCGGCGAAGGAACTCGAAGACCGTCGCCTGGCCGAGCAGGACCGGCGTGATGTAGGTCGAGACCGCGAGGGCCTCGAGCTCGTTCTCCAGAGCCGCGGGCAGCACGAAGTACCCGACGCGCAGACCCGGAGCGATCGTCTTCGAGAACGACGAGGAATAGATGACGCGGTCGCCGCCGTCCAGCTCGAACAACGTCGGGGGCCGTTTGCCTTCGAAGCGAACGAGACCGTATGGATCGTCCTCCAGGACGAGCAGGTCGTGCTCCTGCGCAAGCTCGACGAGCCGATGTCGCCGCTCCGTGGAGAGGGTCCTGCCGCTGGGATTCTGGAAGGTCGGGATCGTGTAGAGAAACGCCGGTTCGGGGCCTGCCGTCAGAGCCCGCGCGAGCGCGTCTGGCTCGAGACCCTCCTCGTCCATTGCAATCGCCGTGACGTCGGCGCCCTGGGCCGCGAAGATCTTCAGGGGGCGGTCATAGGTCGGTGCCTCGACCAGTACGCGCCGGCCGGCGAAGCGCTCCGCGAGGAACGCGATTCCCTGGAGAGATCCGTTCGTGACGAGGACGCGGGCGGGGTCGACGTCATGCCGTTCCGCGATCCACTCCCGCAACGGGGCGTAGCCGCCTGCGGGTCCATAGGACAGCACGGTCGCGCCGTCGCGTTCCACGACCGCCCGGGCACAGTCGGCCAGCTCCTCGACGGGAATGCACTCCGGCGCGGGCACTCCCCGGGCGAAGGAGATCGTCTCCATCGATCCGAGTGTAGGGCTAGGCCCGGGCGCCGAACCGGTCGGCCACGAACTGCGCCACCTCGGTCGGGGTCGTGCCGACCTGGATTCCGACCGCCTCGAGCGCGTCCTTCTTCGCCTGTGCCGTGCCGGAGGAGCCGGAGATGATCGCGCCGGCATGGCCCATCGTCTTGCCGGGCGGCGCGGAGAAGCCCGCGATGTAGGCAAGCACCGGTTTCGTCACGCGGTCCTGGACGAACCGCGCCGCCTTCTCCTCTTCGTCGCCGCCGATCTCTCCCACGAGCACGATCAGCTCCGTCTCGGGATCGGCCTCGAAACGCTCGAGGATGTCGATGAAGGAGGAGCCGACGACGGGATCGCCGCCGATGCCCACGATCGTCGAGTTGCCCAGCCCGAGCTGGGTCAGCTCGTGCCCGATCTGGTAGGTGAGCGTCCCCGAGCGTGAGACGAGCCCGATCGTGCCCTCCGCGAAGATCTCTCCGGGGATGATCCCGACGTTCGCCTTGCCCGGCGAGAGCACGCCGGGGCAGTTCGGGCCGATCATCGTCACACCCTTGCCGCGGATGTACGTGTAGACGCGCAGCAGCTCGTGCGCGGGAATGTGCTCGGTGATGCAGATGACGGTCCGGATCCCGGCGTCTACGGCCTCGTAGACCGCATCCGTGGCGAAGCGCGCCGGGACGAAGATCAGGGTCGTATTCGCGCCGGTCTCATCGACGGCGTCGGCCACGGTGTTGAAGACGGGCACCCCCTCCACGTCTTGTCCACCTTTGCCGGGCGTGACGCCGGCGACGACCTGTGTGCCGTAGTTGCGGTTGCGGAGTCCATGGAATCGACCCTCGCTTCCTGTCAGCCCCTGGACGACCAGGCGCGTGTCGCGATCGACGATGACGGCCATTACCTCTGGCTCCTGCGGGCCTTGAGGACGATCGACTTCAGCGTCAGAAGGCCGTCCTGGATCCGATCGCCAAGGAGCTCGCGTACCCGCCGCGCATCGTCCGGCGGCGTCTCGACGCGTGCGAGCCAGTCGTCGACGACGGGATGACGCTCGAACCATTCGACCTGCTCGACCTCCAGCCCGGCCTCGACGAGCAGCTCCTTCCACTCCTCCTCGGAGTAGCAGCGCACGTGGGTCGGGTCGCGCAGCCGCTCGGCCTCCTCCACGGCCCGATCGACGAAGACGTTGTCCTCGATCACGACCAGGTGCTGCGTCACACGGGCCATCTCCGCGACGGCCTTGCGAACGTCGCCGAAGTGATGTGCGGCGATACGGCAGGTGACGACGTCGAAGCTTCCGTCCTCGAACGGCAGGTCTTCCGCGTGCGCCACCACGTCGGGTCGCATGCCCGGCGCCGGATCCACGGTGATGACCGCGCAGCCCTCCTCGCGCAGGCGTCGCGCGACATGACCGCCGCCGGTGGCGACGTCGAGCACCTTGACGCCGTCGCCGGGCTCGCACCACTCGACCAGCAGGTCGAGATCCAGTCCTTCCTTGTGCGTCGCGCTCTCGCGGAACGCTTCTGCCCGCTGCGACCAGACGTCGGTCATGCCGCCAGCTCGACCGCTCGTTGAGCAGCTTCCAGCATCGTCGGCTCAACATGGAGGTTGGGCGGGGCCGCGTCCGCGAGGAGCTTCCGTCCCTCGTCCGCGTTCGTGCCGTCGAGCCGGACCACGATCGGCAGCTCGATTCGCATCTGCTCGAGCGCGGCGAGGATCCCGCGCGCCACTTCGTCGCAGCGCGTGATCCCTCCGAAGATGTTGAAGAAGATCGAGCGAACCTGCCTGTCGCTCGTGATCACTTCCAGCGCGTCCACGACACCCTGCGCGTCTCCGCCGCCGCCCAGATCGCAGAAGTTTGCCGGTCTCCCCCCTGCCACGACGACGACGTCGACGGTCGACATCGACAGGCCGGCTCCGTTGCCGAGAATCCCGACCTCCCCGTCGAGCTTGACGTACGTGACGCCCTTCTCTCGGGCGAAGCGCTCCTGTGGATCCGCAGCCTCGACGTCGCGCATCTCGGCGATGTCCGGATGGCGGAAGAGCGCGCTGTCGTCGACGGTGAACTTCGAGTCCAGCGCACGTACCTCACCGGCCGGCGTGACGATCAGCGGATTGATCTCGCAGAGCATCGCATCGCACTCGACGAAGCAGCGATAGAGCCTCTCCACGATGCCGAGGATCTGTTTCTGCTCGTTCGGGTCGTCGATTCCCGAGGCGTAGATGAGGCGGCGGGCCTGGTACGGCTGAAAGCCTTCGAACGGGTCGACGTGCAGCCGCGCGAGCGCGTCGGGCTTCTCTTCGGCGACCTGCTCGATCTCGATTCCGCCCTCGGTCGTGAGCATGTACAGCGGCTTCTTCGCGCCCCGATCGAACGTGATCGAGAGGTAGTACTCCTTGGCGATGTCCGACGCCTGCTCGATCCAGAGCCTCCGGACGACGTGGCCTCGGATGTCAAGACCGAGGATGTCGCGGGCCTTCGCCTCGGCGTCGGCCGGATCCTCGGCGAGCTTCACGCCTCCCGCCTTGCCGCGGCCGCCGGTGAGCACCTGGGCTTTGACGACCACCGGCCCGCCCAGCTCTGCTGCCGCCACACGCGCCTCTTGGGGACTCGTGGCCAGCCGCCCGTCGGACACCGGGATCCCGAAGCGGCGAAACAACTCCTTGCCCTGGTACTCGTAGAGATCCACCGGCGCGGGACCTTACCCGCGGCGGCGATACAGTCCTCGCTCGAGCGACGTGGCGCGACGGAGCGCCACGCCTGCCGCCGTCGCAAGGACGGCGATGGTCAGCACCGCGAACATGGCGTACTGCCAGCCGTCGCCCAGCCCGTAGCCCCACCATTCACGATCGAGGCCGAGGTAGAAGGCCGGCACCGCGAAGAACGGCGCCAGCAGCATCCACCAGCGCCCGGCGAGAAAGCCAAGAACTCCGAGCGCGGAGACGACCAAGACGAGACCCGTTTCAGGCATCGCTCTCGGTGCGGTTTCTTCCCCGTCCGGCGCGGCCTCGAACTCCTCGCCGGCCATGTTGGTTACACGCGCGCGCGTCCCCCACCCTAGGGTGGGGTTGCCACCCACCACCCACTGCGATCGACGCTACACGAGAAACTCGGACGCGTCTGTGCCGAATCTGTGTCGATTTCAGTCGGCGGTGACCACGCAGATCACCTGACCTGTCTTGACCGGCTGCCCCGGCGCGATCGACAGCTCGCGCACGCGCCCCGCCCGATGCGCGTGCACCTCGTTCTCCATCTTCATCGCTTCGACGATGCACAGCACCTGCCCCGCGTCCACCTCGTCGCCCTCGGCCACCTCGACCGCCAGCACTGTCCCCTGCATCGGGCTCACGATCGCGTCCCTCCCGGCGCCGCCCGCGCCGCGTCCACGCGCACGCTCGCGCCGGCGCCGCGCCAGCTCCGCAAAACCCGGCTCGGGTCGAAGCAGCCGCACCTCGAAGCGGCGGCCGTCGACCTCGACCGAACGCACGTCCTCTCGCAAGCCCGCCGTGGCCGGATCGGTTCCGGCGGTCGGATGCTCGGCCTCGAGCTCCGCCGCCCGCGCCGCCAGCAGCTCCGACTCGACCAGCCCGTGACACGTCTCCCCCTCGACGAAGCACGGATGCATCAGCAACGCTTTGTGGAAGCCGATCAGCGTCTTCACGCCCTCGACCACGAACTCGTCGAGCGCGCGAAGCATCCGCCGCCGCGCCTGCTCGCGGTCGCTGCCATGCACGACGAGCTTGGCGATCAGCGGGTCGTACAGCGACGAGACCGCACTGCCCGCCAGGACGCCGGAGTCGACGCGCACGCCGGGTCCCGCCGGCTCCCGGTAGCGCGAGATCGTCCCCGGGGCGGGGAGGAACGCGTTCGAGACATCCTCCGCGTTGATCCGGCACTCGATCGCGTGACCGCTCAACCGGACGTCTTCCTGCCGCAGCGAAAGCGACTCGCCGGTCGCGATCAGCACTTGCTCGCGCACGAGGTCGAGGCCCGTCACCAGCTCGGTCACCGTGTGCTCGACCTGAATGCGCGTGTTCATCTCGAGGAAGAAGTACTCGCTCTCCCGAGAGAGCAGCCCCTCGATCGTGCCGGCGCCCTGATAGCTCACCGCCCGCGCGGCCTCGACGGCGATCGCACCGATCCGCTCCCGCAACGAAGCGTCGACGGCGGGCGAAGGCGTCTCCTCGACGAGCTTCTGATGCCGGCGCTGGATCGTGCAATCGCGTTCGCCGAGATGAATGACGTTGCCGTGTGCATCCGCGAGCACCTGCACCTCGACGTGGCGCGGATCCTCCAGGTAGCGCTCGACGTAGACCGAGGCATCGGAGAAGTAGGCCTCACCCTCGCGCCGAGCAGATTCGAACGCGCGGGCCGCCTCGCTCGACTCCCGCACGACCTTGAGCCCCTTTCCACCGCCGCCCGCCGACGCCTTGATCGCGATCGGCCAGCCGAGCTCGTCACCGAGCCGGCGAACCTCGTCCGCCGATTCGACCGCCTCGGTCACGCCCGGGATGATCGGGACGCCGGCGGCGCGCATCCGCTCGCGGGCCTCGATCTTCGAGCCCATCGCCTCGATCGCGTCCGGCGGAGGCCCGATCCAGACGATCCTGCGTTCCGCGCACGCACGCGCGAACCGTGCGTTCTCGGCCAGAAAGCCGTAGCCGGGATGGATCGCCTCCGCCCCGGCTCGCTCAGCCGCGTCGAGGATCCGCTCGTGGTGGAGATAGCTCTCCGCGGGGGAACCTCCCCCGATCAAATAGGCCTCCTCGGCGTAGGCGACGTGGGCGGCGCCGCGGTCCGCCTCCGAGTACACCGCCACGGTTCCGATCCCGAGCTCACGCAGGGTGCGAAAGACGCGGATCGCGATCTCGCCGCGATTCGCGACCAGGACTTTGCTGAAAACGGCCACGGCCCCTCGTATTCTCCCGTGCAATGAGCCTCCCGGACGTCCTGACGGTCGCACGCGCCGCGTCCGTTCCCTTCGTCGTCCTCCTCTACGCGTGGAGCTTCCACGGCCACAACTACTGGGCCACCGCCCTGTTCGCCGCCGCGATGGCGACCGACTGGTTCGACGGGCGGATTGCGCGCAGCCGCGGCCGGTCTTCTCCGCTCGGCTCGCTGCTCGACCCCGCTGCGGACAAGATCCTCGTCCTCGCCGTGCTGGTGATGCTCGTGGATCAGCGCGTCGTCCCCGGCTGGATGGTGGCGCTGATCGTCGTACGCGAGTTCCTGGTCACGGCGCTCCGACTCGCGGCGCTCGAGCGTGGCGTCGTCCTGCACGCCCGCGACCTCGGCAAGCTCAAGACCTGGTCACAGGCGGTGGCCGCGGCGATCGGCGGCTTCGCCGCGGCCGGTGCGTGGCGGGACGACATCGCCTGGTGGGCGCTGCTGGTCGCGGTGGTGCTGACGTGGATCTCGGGCCTGGACTACGCGCGCGCAGCGCCGCGACTGTGGCGCGGCGGCGCGACCGCCTGATCCTCGTCGTCCTCGAGGCCCGGCCCCAGCCCCGCCTGTCGCCACGCCGTCGGCGCCACGGACTGACTGCGCTCAAGCTCGATGGCGGCCAGGATGGCTTGGCGCTCCTCCTCGCTCGGTTCCGGGGTGATCTCGACGTCCACCACGCCTCAGGCTAAAGGCAGAGAGGGCGTCGCCGATAGGGGAGGGGTATGCGCCGCCGCCTCCTTCCGCATGTCTGCATGCTCGTAACGCTCCTCGCGACGTCACCGGTCGCCGCCGCTAAACCGGCGCCGTCGTGGGCACAGGCCGAGCTGAAGGCAGTGGTTGCTGCCGGTCTCATGGCCAAGGAGGCGGCGGCGCGTCCGAACGATCCCCTCACGCGCGGCGAGCTGGAGACGCTCGTCGCCGGGCTGCTGCACGCGGAGCCGGTGCCGGCGGCGACGCCGGCCTCGACCGTGACCCTGAGCGCACTCGACGCCAAGCTCGTCACCACGCTGGGCCTCGCCGGGACGGCCAAGCTCTTCAGCCGGGGCGCGAAGAACGCCGGCCTCACGATCCCGGCGAGGTTCGGCACGGAGACCGTCGCGCGTCTGCTCGGCCTGCGCACGAACCACCCGGCGGCGCTGGACAAGCTCGAGCTCTCACCCGGTGAGCCGGCCACGCACGCCGAAGCTGCCTATTCGGCCGCCCAGATCCTCCGCTTCGGCGACTGGGAGCCGCAGGACCTCCAGACGCTGGCGGCGACCTTCGTCCTCCCGGCGCCGACGCCGTGGCAGAAGCGGATTCTCACGACCGCCGCGCGCTTCATCGGCTATCCGTACGTCTGGGGCGGGGAGAGCGAGTCCACGAAGTCGCCGTTCGGATCGCAGGCGCACGGGGGCTTCGATTGCTCAGGCTTCGTCTGGCGTATCTACAAGCTGGAGCAGTACCCGGGCGGGGGGAAGCTCGCAGACATGCTGGAGGGCCGCACCACCTACGCCCTGAGCGGCGAGGTGCCGGCGGTCAGACGCATTCCGCTCGCGAAGCTCGAGCCCGCAGACGTCGTCTTCTTCGGCGCGAAGGGGTCTCGCTCGAAACCGGCTCAGGTCGACCACATGGGGATCTACCTCGGCAGCGGCTGGTTCATCCACTCCTCCCGCTACGGAGTGGCGCTGGCCCCGCTCTCCGGCTGGTACGAAAAGCGCTTCGCCTGGGGCCGCCGGCCCCTGGCAGAGGCCGGCCTCGTTTCCGCCTCGTAAGGCGTATTGCCTGCAAATCCCCCTTAGGGGGGATACGACGAGGGTGCCCACGCGAAAGAATCGCCCCGTCTGGCGTCTTCTTTCGGAGGTAATCGCAGATGTTGCAGTGGAAGCCCAAGTTGATCGCCCTCGTGGCCGTCCTAGTGCTCGTTGCGGCGCTCCTGGGCCAGTTCACGTGGGAGTCGTTCGCCGACCAATTCACCTGGTAGCACACTCGACGTGAGCTCCCAGGCGGTCATGCCCCGCCGGCTTACCGCCCTTATCCTCCCCGTTTGTCTGGCGGGCCTCGGTGTCCTCATCGCGGCCGGTTACGTGTTCGCGACGACGGCGCACAGCGGACGGGCTCTCATCAGCCTCGCCGCTCTGACGGCCGCGGCCACGCTGGCCGAGCGATTCCCGGTACCGATCAGCGCGGACGGCGGTGGTGTCGTCTCGCTCACGTTCGTCTTCGCCGTGGCGGCGATCGTTCTGTACGGCTGGGCTGCGGGCGCACTGCTGCTGCTGGTCGCGACCGGGATCATCCACGTCGCGCAGCACCGGCCCTTCCAGCGGATCGCATTCAACGTCGCCGTGCTCGCGATCGTCGCTCTCACAGCCGGTCTGCTCATCTCGCCGATCGACGGCGATACCGTCGGGGGGCTCGTGGCGCGCGTCCTCATCGCCGCGACCGCGGACTCGGTCGTGAACATTCTGTTCATCTCCGGCGCGATCGCGCTCAGCACAGGGCAGCGCTACGCGAAGCTCGTCCCGACGAACCTGCGCGCGACGATCACCCCGTTTGCGTTCATGGCGTCGGCGGCGCTCATGCTGGTGGTGTTGTGGGAGCGCTCCCCGGTCCTGGCGACCGCGCTGATCGGCCCCCTGCTGGCGATCTCGTTCTACCAACGCTCGACGCACCGCGCGCTGCGCGCGATGCGACTCGCGCTCACGGATCCGCTCACCGGACTCGGAAACCACCGTCACTTCCACGAACGTCTGCAGCGGGAGCTGCTCAACGCCGAGGAGCAGGGGACGCCCATCACGCTCTGCTTCGTCGACATTGACGACTTCAAGAAGATCAACGACCGTTTCGGCCATCCGTCCGGCGACCGCGTGCTCTCGCAGGTCGCGGGGAGGCTGCGTCAGGGCGGCGAGGCGTTTCGGCTCGGAGGTGACGAGTTCGCGCTCCTGCTCGCGGATCACGACGAGGGGACGGCGCTCACAGCTGCGAAATCGATCCTCGAGCGGATCGCCACGGTCGACTTCGACCACATCGGGACGGTCACGGTCAGCGCGGGGCTCGCAACGTTCCCCGTGCAGGGCCACGGACGTGACGAGCTCATCCGGCTCGCCGACAGCGCGCTCTACTGGGCGAAGGAGCACGGCAAGAACCGCGTGCGCATCTACCGGCCCGAGGTCGTCGAGCTGGCAGAGCTCAAGCGGCTCGCGGCGGGCCCGGACAAGGCGGCGCGCTATCGCGCCGCAGCCTCGCTCGCCAAGGCGGTCGACGCACGCGACACGTATACCGGCAGTCACTCGGAGCGCGTCAGCGAGCTCGCGGCTCGCGTCGCCCTACGGATCGGGCTCGATCCCGAGCAGGTCGAGCTCACCCGCCTCGCCGGCAGCTTGCACGACCTCGGCAAGCTCGCAATTCCGGAGGAAATCCTCCGGAAGCCCGGCGCACTGACCGACTCCGAGCGGCTCGTCCTCGAACGCCATCCGCAGATCGGCTTCCGGATGCTCGACAGCCTGGGCGTCGACCTCGTCGCCGACCTCGTACTGCACCATCACGAGCGGTGGGACGGCGCGGGCTACCCCGACGGCCTGCGCGGCGAGCGCATCCCCCTCGGCGCACGGATCATCTTCGTCACCGACGCGTACGACGCGATGACCTCGGACCGGGTGTACCGGCCAAAGCGTTCCTCGGATGCGGCGCTCACAGAGCTCGAGCGCTGTGCGGGCACGCAGTTCGATCCCGGGATAGTCGCGGCCTTCACGGAAGAGGTCGAAATGGCCTCTTCTCTAGCCGCGACGCCCGCTCTCGCCTCGTAGCGTCGTGGGGGAACCCATGGTTCCCCCACGGGCCCCTTCCTTCGGGGCTCGGCAACGCTGATGGTGGTTAGCGCTCCCGGCGAGACGCGGTCTCGCCTCCGCGCGCGGGAGCGAGCTCGCCCTAGAACGATCTGGGCGGTTTCGCCGTGACGCGCGGGCGGCGGTGCTAACGCATCCCCGCCCGCGTCAGTTCGCCTGCGGTTAAGAGGTCCTAACTCAATGAGGTGTCCAGCTGCAGCCCGTAGGAGATGCGACGCTGGCGAGCTGTAACGTGCGACCGCCGAGTCGTAAACGCTCCCGCGAGAGGGTATCCAGGAAAGGAGTCATTGGTGGCGACACAGACTGACCTCGAACTTGAGATCAGTTCACTCGCGCTTGTGGACACGCACGAGCACTTGCTCCCTGAGGATCAGTGGGCGGGCGACAACGCGAAGCTGATTGAGCGAATGAAGGAGGCTGGCGAGTCGGGGTGGGGCGACGATCGTCCCGACATCCTTCAGGACCTCTTCATGAACTACGTGCCGAGCGATCTGGAGGTTGCCGGTGCGACGAAGGAGGCGATTCAGCGGCTGTTCGACC
>WNFV01002357.1_pt1 | contig 25239 bp, 31 predicted proteins | sample 5400101 | NCBI WGS metagenome assembly WNFV01 (sample SAMN13153361, study PRJNA577476) | soil metagenome | isolation source: 115 cm soil or saprolite under grassland replicate 1 | place: USA:California | collected 2016-06-15 | reverse complement strand
GAGTCGAGCTCGAAAACCGTTATGGGTCACTGGCCCATCGAGAGTTCGAATCTCTCCCTCTCCGCTCCAGCTCCGTGGTGCTGGTTCGACTAGCCTTGTGGGTCACGACAGCGCCTTGTCTGCCGTGCCGACATTGACCTACCGGCGGTCTGCTGCTTATATGAGCGCTAACTCGGAGTTGCCTCGTGCGCAGGGATCCGTTATTTGGGGGGATACGAACATGAAGCGCTTGACCCTATCGGCTCTGGCAGCCTTCGGTCTCTTGTCGGCCTCAATCGCACCGGTGTACGCCGATGCCGGCGCGCCTGGCACCACTTTCCCGGAGCAGCCCGGCAATCACCTCGCGACCGCGTGCGACACGGTACTCTCGAACCCCGGCACTGGTCTCGGTGTGCCTGCCTCGCCGACTGCGGGCGCAATCACGGGAGGTTTGGTCGCCGACGCCTGTTTCGGTGGCTAACGGACCATTCGACTGACTCCCTACTGGGGACCGCAAGGTATCCCAGCGCAGGGCGGATCAGTTGTCCGCTTTCCACGAGCGAATCGACAGTGTCAGGTGGAATCGGCCAGCTGAACCACGTCCTGATCTCGGGTTCCGGCGCGATGACCGCGGCTCGCACGCCCGCGATGACCGCCGCAGCATATGGATCCTGGGCCGTGGTCGCCGCGGGCACGACGCTATCCCAACGCCGAATCGGCCCGAAGTGCCAGTCCGTCGAGCTCTCGAAGACCAGCCCGTCGCTGACGACCGCGCCGCTCCTCTCCAGCCGGTTCCGCACGCTCTTGAGTCGCTTGGGGTCCCAGCCCATCTCGACCGCGACGTCTTCGTTCATCGACGGGCCGTGGCGGCCCAGGTGCTCGAGCAGCAGAGCATCGTCGCCGTCGGCGGCCGCGATTGCCCGGCGCGCGAGGGGGTCAAACGCAGAGGTGGCCGCCATCGACAGGTAAAGCGACTTTCCGCGATGCATCTTGGTCAGCAACGCTCGCGAGCCCAGTGTGAGCTGGAACGACCAGATCCACTTTGTCTTCGGCCAGAGGTCGAACCCGCGCCCTCCGGGATTGGCGGGCTCTTCGTGGCACGCCGCGAAGAGGCTGGGGAGCGCGCAGTCCGGCATGCGCGTCAACAGCCCGCGATCGTCGAGAAACTCAACCGCCTCTTCGAGCGTTCTCAGCGCGCGGTCGCTCGTAAGCCGGCACTCGAGCTCGCGCCGGCGCTGAAGGTCAGAGGAAAGCGAACGCTTCGTAGATTGGGCCTCGGGTGAACCGGTCGCCCGAGAAGGTGACGTGCATCGCGTTCTGCTCCCAGGGGTCGTTGACCCAGTAGTCGCTCGCGCCGTTCGTCCCGGTCAGGGTCACGAAATGCGTGCTGCCGCCGGGCAGGTTCATGCCCACTATCACGGGATGTCCCGCCGCCACGTGCGCCCTGATCCAGGCCGCGGTGGGGTTGCGGTTGACGATTGTCGTGTGACCAGGGATGTTCTGGGCTGAGTTGTACATCGCGCCGCGCCCGTCGAACCAGCCGCCGTGAGCGGCAATGGTCGCCGGCGTTACCGAGCGATCACCGAAATGCGAGTAGACCATCGCCAGGGCACTGATCAGACAGCCGATCTGCCACACCGGGTAGGTCACGTAACCGACGTTGCGTGAAGCCCAGCGCCCATCGCGCTGGTTGTAGTAGGCGCCCCACGCATCGCCGCTCGGTTGCCCATCGAGAACCACGTTCTCGGTGCTTCCGCCGCCGCTGCCCGCCCCGGCGAGGCCGCGGGCGATGTCCCATCCCGGCCACGTCGCGGACGGCGCGAGCCGGGGTGCGCTTCCCCACTCGTGAACCCCGCCCTGGCGATCGAGCACCCAGCCCCCAGGGTCCTCGGGCCTCGCCGCGGTCCACGCGGCGATGGAGTCGGCGATGTCGCGCCCTGGCCACTGGGCGGTGGGCCTGACCTCCGGCGCGCCACCGAACGGGTGGACCCCGCCCGAGTAGTCGAGCGTGTAGCCCTGCACGAAGAGCGCGTTGCGGTCGTCGGTCAGGACGACGCCTCGCGCCACGTCCTTGGTCCACCGCTTGCTGCCGAGGATCTCGGGCGCGTCGCCAAACGAATGGACGCCGCCATAACCGTCCAGCGTGTAGCCCTTGACGGCGTCCGGTGTGCTGCTCGATATGAGGACGAGGGCGCGGGCGATTCCCTTGCCGGGCCAGGTCGCGTTGCCGGCGACGGCCGGCGCTCCGCCGAACGGGTGGATGCCTCCGTCTGCGTCGAGCACGTAACCGGCGGGCACGCTGCTCGAGGACCAGGGCGCCATCACGACCTCCCGGGCGCCGATCCAGTGCGGCCAGTACACGCCGCTGTCGACGGGCGGCGCCGCGCCCACCGGATGGAGGCGGCCCCAGCCGTCCATCACGTAGCCACCGGTGCCGTCGGGGAAGAGGGCCAGGCTGAAGGCGATGTCCTTGTTGGGCCAGGATGCGGTGGTGGCGAGGGCCGGCGAGCTTCCCACAGGGTTCACGCCTCCCCAGCCGTCCAGCACGTACAGGTGGTCCTGGTTGTCGACGACTGCTGGCGTACGCGACGCCGCACCCTTGACCCACGCCAGGCCTCCCGCGCCCGGGCCCAGGCCCGTGCCCGACACTAGATAAAGGACGGAGGCAGACACCACGACGAGGACGATCGAGAAGCTGCTCGCGAACGATGCCAACCGCGCCGTGCGGGCCCACATGGCGCGCGGATCGTAACCGATGCCGCACGCATCTTGATCCGCAGCCAGCGGGTCGCGGTCTCGGTCGCCTTTCTCGCCTTTGGCGTGGCGGTGGGCAACCTGATTCCTCGCCTCCCCGCACTGAAAGACAACCTGGACCTCAGCAACGGCCAGGTCGGTTTCACGCTGGTCGTCTACTCACTGGGGGCCGTGGTCGGAGCGGCCGGGTCTAGGTTGGTCCTGGGGCGCGGGTCACGCCTCTACGTGCGCGTCACCACGGTCGCTCTGGCGGCCGCGGTCGTCCTGCCGGGCCTGGCCACGTCGCTGTGGCTGCTCGCGGCGGCATTCTTCGCGGTCGGCGTTTGCGCCGGGCTGACCGACGTCCTCGCCAACGCCCAGGGCGCGGAGCTCGAGCGCCTTGCCGGCAGGCCGCTGATCAATGGGTTCCACGGCTTCTGGAGCCTGGGCGCCGTGCTCGGCTCCCTGGTCGCGAGCGCCGCCGCGTTCCTGCACGTTGCGCCGTGGCTTCAGTTCGCCGCGGCCGGGGTCGTGATCGCGGTGGCCTCGGCGCCGTTTCTGCGACATCTGCCTGACACGACGTCAGGCGCGGAGCGGATTGCGCCGCCCGGAGCCTCCCGGATGTGGTTGACCGGCGTCGTGATCGCGATGGCCACGATCACGTTCGCCGCAATCATCGTCGAGGGCGGCACCTCGGACTGGAGCGCGATCTATCTCCGCGAGCTGAGCCACGCCGACGCCGGCGTGGCGGCCCTGGGCTTCGGCGCCTTTTCCGTGGCCATGATGGCCGTCCGCTTTCGGGCCGACCTGCTGACCGCGCGCACGAGCCCCGCGACCGTGATGAGGATCGGGGCGATCACGTCCGCCGCCGGTCTCGCCCTCGCGATCGCCGTTCCGGCCCTGCCGGGAGCGTTGGCCGGGTTTGTGCTGACCGGCATGGGATGCGCTGTCCAGCTTCCCCTGGCGTTCGCCTCGGGCGCCAACCTCGGCCGGAGCGGGACGGCACTCGCGATCGTCATGGTCTCCGCCTACGCCGGAGCCGTCGTCGCGCCGGCCCTCATCGGCGCGGCGGCCGACCACATCGGCCTCCGGCTGGCGATGCTGATTCCGCTCGGGTTCGCGGTTGTGGTCGCCTCGCTCGCGGGGAGCCTGGGCTCCCGCGGTGAGGTTGTGGTCACTCCTCTGCCAGCCGGCAGATGAAGCGGATCACAGCCTCGATGCCGCGGTGATAGTTGTCGATGGTGAGGTGCTCGTTGGGTGAGTGAAGCGCGCAATCGGCCTGGGCGATGCCGCTGATCAGCAACGGGGCACCGACGGCCTCCTGAAAGTCGACCGCCACCGGGATGGAACCGCCGACCCTGACCAGCGCGCTCTCCTTGCCGAATGCCTCGCTGAATGCGGAGCGGAGGCCACGCGCGGCGGCGTGGTCGACATCGCAGGTGACCGGCGGCGCGCTGCTCAGCTTTTCAACCTTGATCTCGACGCCAGGGGTGCTCAATTCGTGCACCTTCTTCTCGAACGCGGCAAAGATCGCACTGGGGTCCTGGTCTGGGACCAGGCGCATGCTGACCTTCGCGAACGCCCGCGCCGGGATGACCGTCTTCTGGCCCTCGCCGACGAAGCCTCCGAGGATCCCGTTGACGTCGAACGTCGGCCTCGCGCCGGATCGCTCCAGGGCTAGGAATTCCTCCTCGCCCTCGAGCGCCTTCGCGCCGGTGATCTCTTTCACCGTCCTGACGTAGCCCGCATCCTTTTTGGTCCAGGTCGCGAGCTCCTCGGGACTCGGTTTGCGCACGTCGTCGTAGAAGCCGGGGATGGTGATGTGACCATGTCGGCCCTTCAGCTCGCCGATGACGCGGGCCAGCGTGTTGATCGGGTTTGGGGCTACGCCGCCGTAGGTGCCGGAGTGGAGATCGACCGCGGCGCCCTGGGCGTGGAGCTCGGCATAGACCAGTCCGCGGAGGGAGGTCGCCAGTGTCGGGTGGCCTTCCTCGTCCATGCCGCTGTCCCAGATCAGGACCGCGTCGGTCCCGAGGTCGGCCCCCTTCTGGCGCAGGAACGTGGGCAGGGACGTGCCGCTGATCTCTTCCTCGCCCTCGATCAGGAAGCGAATGTCGACCGGCGAGCCGCCGGCCGCGACGAGGTGCTCTACCGCCTTCAGGGTCACCATGTGGTTGCCCTTGTTGTCCGCGGCGCCGCGCGCCCACAGGTGGCCGTCGCGGACGGCCGGCTCAAACGGCGGCGAGGCCCATTCCTCGAGCGGATCAGGCGGCTGGACGTCGTAGTGGCCGTAGATCGTCAGGTGCGGCCGGCCCTGCCTGCGCTGGGAGTCGGCGACGACGATGGGGAGGCCGTGCTCGACGACGTCGACGATCTGCGCCTTGAAGCCCGAGCGCTCGAACCGGTCGCGCAACCATCGGGCGTTGCGCATGCAGTCCTCGCGACGCTCGGGCAGCGTGCTGATGGATGGGATGCGCAACTCTTCGATCAGGTCATCGAGGTCTTGTTGGCGAGCGGACTTCGCGACGGCAAGCGCTGACTCGAGCACGGTGTGCGTGGAGGCCACGCCTACGACTTACCGCGCGCGCGCTTGATCTGCGCGGCGTGGTCGTGCGCGTGCGCTGCGTAGATGCGAAGCCAGTCCTCGGCGCCGTAGGGGCCGCTTTCCGTGTGCGTGCCGACGATCTTCCAATCGTCGTCGGTCATTCGCTCGAGGAGCTGTTCGGTTGTCTCGCGCGCCCAGCGCATCGCTTCGAGCGAGGGCTGGATTGGACGGTCTGCCGTCAGTCTCTCAGCAAATCCTTTCTCGTCGTAGCCATGGATCACCGGCTCGGGCTCGACGAGGAGCCGCCGGATCCGGAGCGCGGACATCATCTCGCTGTCGCCCAGGTGATGGGCGATCTGGCGTGGCGTCCAGCCACCGTCGGCCGACCGATCGAGCTCGTCTTCCGTCACGTCTTGCAGCGCCTCGACGACCGCGCGGTAGCCGTCGCGGTACTGGTCGATCAACCGTTTACGCTCTGGTTCGTTCATCGGCTCGAATCTTCCTCCTTCCGGCGCGATCGACGGCGATCTGATAGGCCTCCTCGAGCAGCGGCCTCACCGAGTGGAATGTGGCGTCGCTCGGATTCAGGACGCAGACCCAGTGGTTGCGTCCGTAGACCGGGTGCGGCATCACGCGATCGAGTGCGGTGAAGTCGTGTCGCCCCTCGCCGGCGAACTGGGACTGATACGTCTCCTTGCTAACCCCGATGTTGAGCCGAAACACGCCTGGCCTGTCGAGATGCGAGGCGTTGTCGAAGTCGCCGTAGTCGTGGGTCACGATGGTCGCGAACGGAAACCGATGCGCGTCACGTTCGTAAATGAAGAACGTGTCGCCCCAGGAGATCTCGGGGGCGTCGTTTTTCGTCCGACGCCACGACCACGTCCACGCTCGCGAATTCGCTTGCGATGTAGCGGGTGATCGTGCCCTCGTCCAACCTGCCGTCCTGTGATGTTTCCGCCGATTCCGAGATCGCGCCGTGGAGCCGCCGACAGGAATCGAACCCGTAACCTGCTGTTTACAAAAGCGTCCTGTCGGTGCTCGTGAACTCAAATGGTCGCAGGTCGGAGCAGGCCGGATTAGGTTCAACAGGGTCGCGCCGGGCTGTCCTATAGGTTGCTCTTTAGGTTGCTGAAGCCTCGCTGCCCTGCGCACAGGCGCCTAGGATTCGGGCAGTGACCATCGCGCTGAGTCCCGCAGATGAACTGCGCGGTTTGACGTTGATGTGGCTGGACAACTGGTGGGACGGGCCCCTCAGTGGCTTGGCGCAGTATTGGAACCTTGAGCACTACTTCGAGGCTGTATGGGACACGGAGGCAGATGACTGGGCAGTACCGCGGGTGTTTCTGCTGTACGAATTGGATCCCGACCAACGGCAGCAAGCGTGGGAACGGCACTGCTTCTTTGAAGTCCGGGCGAACGCGAGCTGCCCTCTAGCGACCTTCCAGGATGTCGTGATGGCAGTGGTTTTCGATGACGATGCTGCCCTTATCCCAAAAGAAGGTCACGCGGTTCTTCCTGTCTATGCGGGCTTCGAGAATGTTGTCTTTGCCTCTGCTGCGAACCGCGTGGACATGCAAGCCCGGATGGTTGGGGTTCTCGCGCAACTGCGTAAAGCAGCGCAGCAGCTTTGCCTGGATTTGCGGGGGCTTTTTCTGGAGCGACTTCTTGAGGGGTAGGGGGAAAACGACCGGGGTCAGTCTCTTTGGCGCCTCAGTCCTCTTTTTCATCGAGGAGCCAGCGGGCCAGGTCGAGCGGATCGTCGGAGTCGAAGCGGCGGAACTTCCCGGCGAGTAGGGCTTCAATCGCTTCGCGCGCGCCATCTTGCCATGCGGCGGTCCAGTAGTAAGCCTCCGCGCGGTCAAGCATGAGCGGCGGCCTTGGCCGTCCTTCTAACTGCTGGCCTGTCGGGATGGTGACTGGGGCAGGCAGGAGCCGGGTCTCGCCCACGGTCGCGCCTTCTGTTCCGACAGTTTCGGTGTTTACCGCTGTTGGCAGTGGCAGCTCCATGGTGGTGGTCATAGCGTTTCTCCCAACCCGTGCTGACGCATAACGTTACGCATTCCTTGCTGGTTCTCGATGGTCTGGCGGACTATCTCAGCAAGTTCCAAGAGACGAGGACGCGAGAGGCTGATCCGCGCCACCGGCCGGACCGGAACATACGCAATGCGTTCGGCCTGAGCCCTTCGTTCCTCAGGTGTACCGATGAGCGGCGGTGGCGTTGTCTGGCCAAAGCTCAGGATGGCGTCGCCCTTGTCGTCAATCTGACTCAGGAAGTGACTCACGAACACGATGGGAACTTCCTCGGTGCCCACCCACGTAAGGGGCACCTGAACACCCTCTGGCTGGCCGCTCGCCATTCAGTCCTCCTTGTAGAACGCGCCTCTCGGGAGCCAGCGACATGGGCGTGGGGAGGACCGTGACCACAAGCTGTTGGCGGACAGACCTCGCGCCGGCACCGGTGCAGGTGGGAATGTTACTCGGAAGACGTTAAGTGGGCACTCGGCTTGGCCACAGTTCTATCAACCTGACCTTGGACACCTACAGCCACGTGTTCGCGCCCGCCCTCCGCGAGGCCGCGAGCGCTATGGACACTGTGCTCCTGAAGTACTCGGGCTAGACACCTGGCGTGGGTGCGAGTCGCACCCCCTATATCGAGTTGGGATATAGTGTCCCAGACGTGATCAGCAAAGCGACGTTCAAGGTCTTGACTGCTTTCTTGGACGACCCGGGTCGCGAGCTTTATGGGTTTGGCCTTATGCGCTCTACTGGTGTGAAACCCGGTTCTCTTTACCCGACTCTCGACCGACTTGAGGGTTGTGGCTGGCTGCGGTCCGCTGACGAGGAGATCGACGAGGTAACTGCCGGACGACCCAAACGGCGGCTGTATCGCATCACAGCGCTTGGTGAACGCGAGGGTGCGAAGGCAGTGGACGAGTTTATTCGGGACCTCGGGCCTGTTGGCAAGTGGGTGCCCGAGATGGGACGAGCTTGATGTCGGTTGCGCAGGCGGTTTGGTTTGCTCTGGTCGCGGTCTTGCTGTTCATCGTCTACAAGGCCGCTGAAGTTGCTATCAGTCGGGAATACGACGGTTGGGGCTTCGCGCTCGCCCGCTTCCTCATCCGCCTCGCCGGTGCCATGTGTCCTACCTGGCGGTCCGACTGGCTCGCTGATGTTCTTTATATCCAACGGCACGAGGGCCGCGCTGGGCTCTACGAGGCCATATGGCACCTAGTCGCCGTGCTGGGCCCGAGCTTGCGCGCTACTTCCACGCGAATCCGGTCCCGGCGGGCGGCTCTCACGCAGGAGAGGAGGAGCTTTCTTCTTACGGAGGCGGGAGACTATTTCCTTACCGAGGAGGGAGACCGCATTCTTCTTGAGGACGGGGATCGCGGTCACGTCGTCGGTTCGGGCGACGTGACGGTCGTGATACCGACCGCAACTCTCCATGCGAGCGGAGTGGTGCGGTTGACCGGCAACGCGGAACTGGGCCCGCCGCCAGCCGGATAGGTTGCTACATAGGTTGCTCGGGCCGTTTCGGAGGGTCCGGGCGGGGCCTAGCGTCTGAGTTCATCGCGAACTGGAGCCGCCGACAGGAATCGAACCCGTAACCTGCTGTTTACAAAACAGCTGCTCTGCCAATTGAGCTACGGCGGCGCGTGTGGAAAAGAGCGTAGCGGAACGTGCATCGGTTGCCGTCCGGCCCCCAGCCCGCGGCGGGGGCCGTGCGGCTCCTTAAGGATTCGGATTAGTATTTCCTGAATACCGCCGTTCCCAGGATTCCGCCAGTCGGCTACCGGATGCTGACTGGGTCAAGGGGTGTGGCTGCGGGCCCGCGACGCAGGCCCGCGGCATCCAGGCCTCCCCTTTTCCGCTCCGGTCGCTGTTGCGTCAGGTGGTGCGTTTTGACCAGAAATCGTGCGCAGTTGAATGACTTGACAGTATTTTTTCGTTAAATCGTGGAACCAATTCCGGGCCGGGCTAGTATCCGGCCCAGCCCGCCGGTGACGGCGGTCTTTGCCGTCAAAATAGGAATGAAGAGGGTGGTTTCGCAGATACGTCATCGGGCGTTGCGCCTGCCGTTGGGCGCCGCCCTCGCCACTGCCTGCACGCTCGTCCTGAGCTCGACGGCTGCCCTGGCCGACCAGCCGCCGCAGCCGATCGACGACGACGCCATTCATCCGATCACGGTCAGCTTCGGCGGCGCCGATCCCCTACCGACCTCCCGCACCGTCCAGCACTGGCTCGGTGAGACGACGAATCCCGAAAACGGCATCACCTACCGCTACAACATGGTCGGGGTCGATCCCAGCACCGATGGTTCGGCGACAGTCGGCGTTGACATCATCCCGCTCGACGTCACCGTCGACGGGGTGGCCTTCAACGGGTCGGACAGAGTGGCGGGCGTGATCGGCTCTCCGTTGTTCCAGAGCAACATCGACTACTCATCGACTCGCGCGCTCACGCATGCGAACGGTACGCCGTGGTTCCGTCCGGCGCCGCTGAGCCAGTTTCCTCTGTCCGCGAACAACACCGGCCAGCTGATCGACGCCACGATGCGTTCCCAGTTCAACAAGGTGGGCTCGGGTTATCACCTGGTCCTGGACACTGGCGTCCTCTACGACCCGGTGACGATCGACGTCCCACGTGAGCACGGCATCACCGTGGTCACCCCTGGGAACGTGGTCTTCGCCGACGTCGACGTTTCGTGGTTCCAGGCCAGAGTCCAGAACCTGTTGGCCCGCCTCCACCTCGACCCGACACACCTGACAATCCTCCTGACCAAGGACGTCCTCCTGTACGTGGACAACGATCCGCTCCATTGCTGCGTGCTTGGGGCGCACGGCGCAGGACATGCGACGGGTGGCGAGAACGGGCCCGTCAACGGGATGGGCAACCAGCCCGTCCAGACTTTCGTGTGGTCGTCCTGGCTGTCGCCGGGCCTCTTCGGGCCGCGGATGTGGATCAACAAGGACATCAGCGTCCTGACGCACGAGATCACCGAGTGGGCCGCCGATCCGTTCAACACCAACACGGTCCAGCGATGGAAGGCGGACAACGCGCCCCAGTACGGGTGCAGCGACCTACTGGAGGTCGGGGACCCGACCTTCAACCTCGGGTTCGCAGTCGGGCCGTTCGACGCAACCGGAGAGGGAACTTTCCACATCCAGGAGGAGGCGTTCCTGCCGTGGTTCATGCACATCGCGCCCAATACCATCTCCCAACGTGCGCAGATCACGGCCGACGGGCGGTACACGTTCATGGGTGACCTCAACCCCTTCCCATGGTTCCACCGCCCCGCCGACACCTGCTGATCCCGAGCGCCGCGCTCGGCGTGTGGTGAGAGGGGCCGGGCCTACCCCCCGGCCCTCTCTTTATCCTTGGCGGAACTTGATCGAACCCAAAGACGTGGTCATCGCGATCCTGGGCTCGGCGGCCGCGCTGGCCGGCTTCGTGCTGGTCTTTCTCGGCATCGTCATCGCGTCCTATCAGTCGTATCCCGGCGGCGTGCCGGAGAAGGTCGTCCGCCCGTACCGCGTCGCGGGCGCAACGCTGCTCGCCGCCTTTGGGTTGGGGCTGGCGACGGTGGCGGTCAGCCTGCTGTGGCTGATCAACGGTGGGCCCATCGGCCTTTACGACTGGGCGATCGCGCTCTTCGCGCTTCTCCTGGTCGCATGCCTCGGCGCGGCGACGTGGGCGACGCGGATGGTGTTGTGGCAGTAGCGTGGCCCTGACCCAGAGAAAGCTCCAGGACCTGAAGGACGCGAGCCTGACCTCGCTCCTCCACGACGATTCCGCGGCGTGGAAGGCCAAGGCGAAGCACGCCTACAACGCGACCCATGCGTACATCAAGGAGATCCGGCCCGACGATGTCACCGCGCTGCTGATCGCGGAGCTGGAGGTGACCCCCGAGTTCAGGAACTACCTGGCGAAGAAAAAGTTGAAGCAGAAGTACTGGGCGGAGTGGTTCGCCGAGCTCGTCATCGACCGGTTCTGGTCAGAATTGAGGGGAGGTTGATGATGGCGAAGGATCCGTCGGAACAGGCCAAGAAGTTCATCGACGCATCGCTAAAGGGTCGCTCCAGGCCGCCGAGCAAGGCGGCCTACGCCCGCGCCGTCAAGCTGGCGCGCGTGGCGATCGAGGAGCTGGCCGTGGTCGCAATGCGCGTCCGGAGCTAAAGCCCGGCTCGCACCGTCTCCGCGGCACTGGCCATCGCCGCCAGCTTGCCAAAAGCGTTCTCGCGCGGCAGGTACTTCATGCCGCAGTCGGGGGCGACCACCAGCCGCTCAGGCTCCACGAAATGGAGAGCGTTCTTGATCCGGCCCACGATCGTCTCGACGTCCTCCACCGGGCTGTCGTCGGAGAGGTCGATCACGCCGACGATCAGCGTCTTGCCGCCAAACGAGCGCAGGACTCCCAGGTCGACATTCTGCTGCGCCGACTCGATCGAGATCTGCTGCGCGGTCGTGTCGGCGAGCTGTTCCAGGAACGGATAGCCGTTCGGCCGGTCGTGCACGATGTGCGCGTAGCCGAAGCAGGTGTGCAGCGCCGTCGTGCCGGCGATCCCTTGCAGCGCGCGGTTGATCGCCGGGAGCGCGAAGCGCGCCGCCTTCTCCGAGCGCGCCTGCAGGTAGGGCTCGTCGAGCTGCACGACGTCGGCCCCAGCCGCGAACAGGTCGCGCACCTCTTCGTTGACCGCCTCGGCCAGCGCCATCGCCAGCGCCTCCTCATCGTGGTAGTGGTCGTCCTGCGCCTGCTGCGACATCGTGAAGGGCCCGGGCAGCGTCGCCTTGATCGCATGATCGGTGTGGGCACGCAGGAACTCGACGTCCCGCTTCTCGACCGGGCGGGTGCGGCGAATCGGCCCGACGACGCGCGGCACGGGATTGGGATGTCCGGTTCGGTCCAGGGCCGTCCCGGGGCGGTCGAGGTCCATTCCCTCGAGCGCCGTCGCGAATCGGTTCGAGTAGCTCTCCCGCCTGATCTCGCCGTCGGTGACGATGTCGATACCCGCGCGCTCCAAGTCCCGAATGGCGACGATGGTGGCGTCGTCCTGGGCCTGCTCGAGAAACTCCGCCGGCACGCGCCAGATCTCGCGCGCGCGGACCCGAGGGGGCAGCCGGCTGCCGAGCATCTGCCGGTCGACCAGCCAGTCGGGCTGTGGATAGCTCCCGACCACCGTCGTCGGCAGAATTCGCTTCATGTTCCGAAGGTTAATCTGTGCTCGAAGTGGCAACCACGACGGGCCGCCTGCGCGGCGACGCTTGCGAGCGCGACTGGATCTGGGAGCGCGAGGTCGAAGCCGGGCCCTGGGAGGAGACCCGGCGCCTCGGCGTAACAGCATGGGAGCGCCAGTACCGGCGCCTACGGGAGTCGTCGCCCTTCTACGCACGCAAGTGGCGTGAGGCCGGGATCGGCAACTCGTTCGTCAGCCTGGCCGACCTGAGCCAGCTTCCATTCACGGCCAAAGACGAGCTGAGGCAGGCGCTCGACGACGATCCACCCTTCGGCAGCAACCTTTGCGTCACGCCTGACCAGGTCAAGCGTGTTTACCAGACGAGCGGCACGACCGGGAACCCCAGCGTGCTCGCGTTGACGCGCGGTGACATGGAGTCGTGGACGGTGATGGGGACGCGCACTTACTACGCGACCGGCATCCACGAGCACAGCACCGTGCTCACCACCTTCGGGGCTGGTCCTTTCGTCGCCGGTCATACCCACTTCGTCCTCCTGCGAATCGGCACGCGTTCGGTGCCCGTCGCACCCGGCGACACCGAGCGTGTGATCTTCGGATTGCGCACGGGACTCGCGGACACGCTGCTGTCCACTGCATCCTTTGCCCAGTACCTCGCCAACCGGCTCGAGCCCCCCTCTCCCCAAAGGGGAAAGGGGTGGGCGCTGACCCACGTCGTCACCGGAGGCGAGCCTGGCGGGGGTATACCCGCGATCCGTGACCACATCCAGCGGGCGCTGGGCGTGACCGTCACCGAGGTCATGGGCATCGGCGACGTTTCGCCCTCGCTGTTCGGGGAGTGCCCGCACCAGCAGGGCATGCACTTCTGTGGCGCAGGCCACGTCTGGGTCGAGCTGATCAACCCGGACACGCAGGAACCGATGGAGATCGAGACAGGTGCCGTTGGAGAGCTCGTCTACACGACGCTGACGCGCGAGGCGATGCCGATCGTCCGCTTTCGCGGCAGCGACATCGTGCGCATCGAAGGGACCTCGTGCGAGTGTGGGCGCACGACCTTTCGCCAGCGTGTGATCGGACGGCGCGACGATATGTTCATCGTGCGCGGGGTGAACGTGTACCCGACCGCGATCCTGGCCGTGGTCAGTGACTTCAGGCCTCGCGTCACCGGGCGCGCTCGGGTTGTTCGACGCGGCCCCCAGACCTCCATCGAGCCGCCCATCCCGGTGGAGGTCGAGGTGACAGAGCGACCCGACTCGGACGCGGCGCTGGTGGCCGAGATCGAGAACGCGATCCACTCCAGGCTCATGTTCCGGAGCAAGGTGGAGCTCGTCCCCGAGTCCGACTTCGGCGAGGCCGGCTACAAGACGAGTCTTTCGCGGCAGGAGCCCTCTCCCCGCACGGGAGAGGGGTGAAGGGAGAGGGGCGGAGCCGGAAGCTCCGCTCCGGGCTCGGCAAGAGCACCGCCGACCGGATCTTCGTCCGTGGCTACGACCTGACGGAGGAGCTGATCGGCAAGGTCTCGCTGGGCGATGTCGCGTTCCTCGAGCTCAAGGACCGCCTGCCCACGGCGCAGGAGTCGGTCATGTTCAACGCCCTGATAGTGACGCTGGTCGAGCACGGTCTCACACCGTCCACGATCGCAGCCAGGCTGACCTACTTCGGAGCACCCGAGGCGCTGCAGGCCGCCGTCGCGGCGGGCCTGCTGGGGATGGGCGACCGCTTCGGCGGCTCGATCGAGCAGGCGGCGAGGACGCTGCAGGAGGCGCCGTCCGCTGGTGACCTCCGGGCGATCGCCCGCAAGATCGTGGAGTCGCATCGGGCCGCCCAGCACGTCATCCCGGGCCTTGGCCACCCGGTGCACAAGGCGGCAGACCCGCGGACTGCGAGGCTCTTCGCGCTCGCCGCCGAGAACGGCTTCGCCGGGCGCCACCTGGAGCTGATGGAACTGATTTCGAAAGAGGCGACTGCCGTCTACGGGCGTGAGCTGCCGGTCAACGCGACAGGCGCCATCGCCGCGGTCGCGAGCGAGATGGAGATCCCGTGGCGGATCTGCCGGGGGCTCGCCGTGATGGCCCGGGCGATCGGCCTGGTCGCCCACCTGCAAGAGGAGATCGAGGAGCCGATGGCGCACGAGATCTGGTCTCGAGTCGAGGACGAGGCATCCTCGGAGGCGGCGCCAGAGCGGGACTAATATGGGGGCAAGCGTGGGCGCAACCATTCCCGGTATCCACCACGTGACGTGCATCACAGGCGACGTGCAGAAGTGCGTCGACTTCTACGTCGGCGTGCTTGGGCTGCGCTTCGTCAAAAAGAGCATCAACCAGGACCTGCCCGACACCTATCACATCTACTTCGGCGACTACCTCGGAACACCGGGCACCGCGATGACCTTCTTCGGCTGGCCGACCTGGCCCGGGCAGCGGACCGGCACGGGCCAGGTGACGACGGTGGCGTTCCAGGTGCCGGTAGGCTCGCTCGGCTTCTGGAGCGACCGGCTGAAGAGGTCTGGGGTCGACCACCGCACGGTCAGCCGCTTCGAGGCCGACGTCCTCATCCTGCACGACGGCGACGGCATCGAGCTCGAGCTTGTCGCCCAGGCCGCGAACGACCGCTGGAAGCGCTGGCCCGAGGCTCCGGTCGATGAGGAGCACGCAATCCGCGGCTTCCATTCGGTGACGATGACGCTCACCGAGATGGAGGCGACCTCCAACCTTCTCACGTCGGTGATGGGGTTTCGCGTGGCGGCCCGAGAGGGCAAAAGGACGAGGTTCGAGACAGGAGCCGGCGGGCCGCACGCGGTCCTCGACGTGGTCGAGGCTCCGGAGGGACCGGAGGGCGAGGAGTCGATCGGCACGGTTCACCACGTTGCCTGGCGTACGCCCGATCCACGGACGCAGGCCGAGTGGCGGGAACAGCTGACGGCGGCCGGTCGCACCGTCACACCCGTGATCGACCGTTGGTACTTCCAGTCGATCTACTACCGCGAGCCCGGAGGTGTGCTGTTCGAGATCGCAACCGACGGTCCTGGATTCACCGTCGACGAGTCGCCGGAAAATCTTGGGAGTGGATTGAGCCTGCCGCCCTGGTTCCAGGTGCGGCGGGAACGCCTCGACGAGATCTTGCCGCCGATTGTCGTGCCGACCACCGCGACAAGCGGCGCTCACTAGTCCAGTGGTCTATCGAAACCCCGGGAGGCGAGAGGGCCCATGAGCACCGCAGTCATCTCACCGGTCAACCCGATGTCGGCCGAAGGCAAGGACACGGTCATGACCGTCATGCGCCGCGACCGCGAGAACTTCACGCGGCTTGTCTCCGACCCGAAGAACTGGAACGTCGACACCCGCTGCACAGGCTGGGAGGTGCGAGATCTGGTCGGCCACATGATCGACGTCATGGAGGGCTACTTCAAGAACTGGGACGCCGCCCTGGCCGGAAAGGATGGCACCGCGCTCGGCCTGCCCGTGATGGGCGAGACGCTCAACGACCACGCGCTCGAGTTCCGCAAGCTCTCGCGCGAGGAGGCGCTCGAGCGGTTCAAGAAGGACGCCCAGAAGCTCGACAAGATGCTCGACGACCTGACGCCTGAGCAGTGGACCAGCTTCATGGTCTACCACCCGTTCGCGGGGCCGGTGCCCGCAGGCTTCTACGCGACCTTTCAGATCATGGACTACGGCGTTCACCCGTACGACATCGAGTACGGGCTGGGCAACAAGCTCGCCACCATCGACGAGGCGACCGCCGGCCTGATCCTGCCGTTTGCTTTCGTGTTCTGGCAGTACACGGTCGACGAGAAGGTCGCTACAGACCAGGTCTTCACATACGGCATCCAGGTCGATGGACCGTGGGGAGGCAAGTGGCGCGCCACCGTCAAGGACGGGGCCTGGTCGGCGCAGCCTGAGAGCGGCAACTTCGAGGGATGCGACGCGCTGATCCATTTCAACAACGCGGCCGACGCAGTGCTGACGTTCTTCCAGAGGTTCCCTGGCGGCTCCGCGTCAGGCGACGAGGACGTGATCAACACGATCAGGCGTCTCCACTTCCGCTTCTGATTCGAAGCACTCTCTGGGCGGCGGACCTGGCGCCTTCGGGTCCGCCGCTTCTTTCTGTTCAGGAGGTCGACTCCTCGCGCGCGCACCTCATCGAAGCCGCGATGGGCGACGAGCACGACCTCGTCGGGCTGCGTTTCTCGCGCGGGTGTCGGTGCTTCGCCGTGCTCATCGATGGGTCTGTCGGTGGATTTGGCTGGTTCTCGACCGGGCCCGAGTGGATAAGCGAGCTGCAGCTTGAGATCCGGCCCGGTCCGCGCGAGGGATACATCTGGAACTGCGCCACCCTCGTCCAGCATCGACAGAAGGGAATCTTCCGCTCACTGCTGGTCGGGATCTCGGAGATCGCACGCAAGGAAGGTCTCGAGCGGTTGTGGATCGGGAGTGTTGCGATACCGGCGGAGAAGGCTCTCGCACCGTCAGGTTTCCATCCCCTTCTTCGCTTCAGCGCGTTCCGGTTCGCCGGATTGCAGTGGACCGCCATGCGTGAGTTCCCATCCACCGACCCGCGGTTGATTCTTTCGGCGCGCAATGTCTTGGGACTGCGCGCACGCAACAGGGCCCTGGAAATCTCAATTCGCCCATTGCACCCTCGTCGCCACTAGAGAGCCGACAAATAGATCGTCAGCACATCCTCGGCCGCGTAGTCGCCCGCCAGCTCGGCCGCAGCCCGGGCCAGCGCCGGCTCGTCGACGCCATACGCGCCGAGGTGCTGCGGCAGTCCGAGCGAACCGATGAGCTGTTGCACGCAGTCCGCAGTCTCGCCGCCCATCACGTTGGACAGGACCGCCATCCGCTCCGGCATTCGCCGCGACAGGAACCGCATCACGTGCGGCAGCAGCAGGCACGAGGTCACGCCATGCGGGATACCGTGCCGGGCTCCGATCTGCTTGCCCATGGTGTGACTCAGGCCGCCCGCTGACGCGCCTGGCAGGGTGAACGAGAACCAGGCCGCAAGCTGGTTCTCGGTCCGCACATCCGCGTCGTCCGGCGCCGCCCTGGCTCGGGGCAGCGAATCGAACAGGCGCCGGATCGCCTCCAGGGCCATCACATCGTTGAAGGGATGCTCGCCGGGCGCGAGGAATCCCTCCACCGCGTGGTCGAGCGCGCGGATCCCGGTCGACAGCCACAGTTCGAGAGGCGTCATCAGCGCCAGCTCGGAGTCGTAGATCACCGCCTTGACCATCAGCCGCGGGTCGCGCATGCCGGCCTTGTCGCCGGCTGCGTTGGTGTAGCCGGCACCGGCCGCGAGCTCGGCGGCCGAGAGCGTGGTCGGGACCGCGACGTGGGGAGGCGCAGAGCCGGCATTGCCGGCAAGCTGGAGCGCGATGATCTTGGCCGCGTCGATGGCGCTGCCTCCGCCGAAGCTGACGATCCCGTCCGCGCCCGCGGCGTCCTTCACGCCGGAGTCGATCTGGGTCATCGGCCCATGCTGGGCGATCGTGATGGTCGCGCTCGGCGTGAGCGTCAGCTTCTCGACGGAACGCAGCAGGGAGCGGGTCGTCACGAGCCCCGGACGCTTCACGCCAAGACGCGCGAGCTCTGGTGCGAGCTCAGCGATGGAACCGCGGCCCCAATGGATGACAGGCGGATTCGAGTACACGAAGGAGCCGCTCAAGCTCTGGTCATACTAGGCCGCGATGTCGATCGCACATGGTCAGCGTGTCGTGGAGGCGGGGGAGAGGCTGGCGTCGGCGCGCGCCGCGATGATTCTGCTCCACGGCCGGGGCGCGACCGCGGAAGACATCGTGAGCATCGCCGCCGAGGTTCAACTTCCCGGCTGGGCGTACCTGGCCCCACAGGCGGCCGGCAGCACGTGGTATCCGAATCCGTTCACGGCGCCGCTTGAGAGCAACGAGCCATATCTCAGCGCCGCGCTGGACACGGTGTCGCGGCTGGTTGGGCGTGTGGAGGCGCGGATTCCCGCGCAGCGCATCGTCCTGCTCGGTTTCTCGCAAGGCGCTTGCCTGGCCCTGGAGTGGGCTGCACGCAACGCGCGTCGCTACGGCGGTGTCGTGGGCCTCAGCGGAGGCCTCATCGGTCCGGAGGGCACCTCCCGCGACTACCCAGAACAGCTAGACGGCACACCCGTCTTTCTCGGTTGCAGCGACATCGACCCGCACATCCAGATGCACCGCGTGGTCGAGGCGGGCGAGGTACTCAGGGGCATGGGCGCCCAGGTCACAGTGCGCTTTTACCCGGGGATGGCACACCTGGTCAACGGAGAGGAGATCGAGACCGTACGGGAGATGGTCGCCGCGATCTAGGCGTCCTTCTCGGCCTCCTCGCCCATCTCGCCGTGCTCGACGATATCGCCCGGCTTGAACAGCACCGCCTGCAGCACCGTGCGCCACTTCGGCTTGCGGCGGGATAGAAACTCGAGCGCCATCGCAAAGTGCTTGAACTCCTCCTCCTGGGCCTCCTCCATGATCGCCCTGGCGTCGGGGTCGCGCTCGAGGGACAACCGCTGCTCGTACCAACCGATGGCTTCCGCCTCCTCCTGGAGGGAGGCCGCGACCCGGGCGAAGGTCCGTGTCTCCTCGCTCAGCTGGTCGGGAGGTTCGTGGTACTGGTCGGTCGGCACGATCCCCATTCTCGCTGAACCTAAGAGAGCGACGAATCGGGGCGGGAACGCTTAAATACCAGCCGTGACCCTCGAGAACGTCGTCGTCTACCTGGTGGTCGGCCTGGTCGCCGGCTTCCTCGCCAGCCGCGTCGTTTTGGGCAAGGGCCGCGGCTGGTTCTGGGACATCGTGATCGGCATCCTCGGCGCGATCATCGGCGCCTGGCTCGCAGGGTTGCTGCACATCTCGATCAACGTCGGCCCCTCGATCGTCAACCAGATCATCATCGCCTTCGCCGGAGCGGTGATCCTGCTGCTCATCTGGCGAGTGCTGTTCAGGGGCGGGAAATAGGCGCAGCCGCCGCCGTCTTCTAGTCCGTGGGATGGACCACGGGCAGCCTGTTCGCTTCGGCGTTTTCGTCACGCCGGAGGCCACGGAGCGCCCGCTTCAGGTCGCCGCCCTTGCGGACGAGCTCGGGTTCGACCTGGTCGGCGTCCAGGACCATCCCTACCAGCGTCGCTTCTTCGACACGTGGACGCTCCTGGTCGCGATCGCGATGCGCACGCAGCAGATCACGCTGTTCCCGGACGTCGCCAACCTGCCGCTTCGCCCGCCGGCGATGCTGGCCAAAGCGGCCGCCACCCTCGACATCCTGAGCGGCGGCCGCGTCGAGCTCGGCCTGGGTGCGGGCGGATTCTGGGACGGGATCAAGGCTTACGGGGGACCGGTACGGACGCCTGGCGAATCGGTGTCGGCGATCGACGAGGCGATCCAGGTGATCCGCCTTTTGTGGAGCGGGCAGCACGGTATCCGGTTCGCCGGGAAGTTCTACGCCCTGCACGGTGCGCACTCCGGGCCGGTGCCGGCGCACCCGATCGGGATCTGGCTCGGTGCCTACAAACCGCGCATGCTCGGGATCATCGGTCGCCTGGCCGACGGGTGGGTGCCCTCGTACGGCTACGTCAAGGAGCCCGATCTGCTTGACGGCAACCGACGCATCGATGAGGCCGCGGCGACGGCGGGACGCGATCCGCGCTCCATTCGGCGAGTCCTCAACGCGGGCTACATGGACGCCGACACAATGGTGTCGCTCGTGGTCGATCACGGCATGGACACGTTTCTGGTCGCCGACGACCCCGACGAGATGCGCGCGTTCGCGAAGGATGTCGCGCCGAGGGTTAGAGAAGAGGTTGAATCACGGCGATCTCGTCGCGCTGATTGAGGACGGGGTGGGGGAGCGGGGAGGTCGCTGGGCCGACCTCGGCGCCGGCGAAGGTGCCTTCACGCTTGCGCTCGCGGAGCTGCTGGGCCCCGACGCTCACATCATCGCCGTGGACAGAGATGCCCGCGCGCTGCGGGCGATCGACGGCCGTATCGAAACTCGTGTCGCCGACTTCACGCGACCGCTGTACCTTGGCGACCTCGACGGTGTACTGATGGCGAACTCGCTGCATTTCGTGCGCGACAAGGCACCACTTCTGGAATCGGTTCGCCGGATGCTGCGCAGGGGAGGCCGGCTGATCATCGTCGAGTACGGCACCGACCGCGGCAACGCGTGGGTTCCCTACCCGTTCAGCTACGCGAGATGGGAGCAGATGGCGGACCGCGCAGGCTTCACGGGCACGCGCCTGCTGCGCACCGTCCCGAGCCGCTGGCTCGGGACGATGTACTCAGCACTATCCCTGTCCCCTGAAGGGCAGAGGGGTCGGGGATGAGGGGCGTCCTAGAAGACTTGGCTCTGCCTCTCCGCCTGCTGCCCGCGGCGCCCCCGATGCCGCCGCATCCAGCGCCGGATCATCACGCTGCGTCGCTCGTCGCCGCCGCGACCGCCGCCGCCGGGGTTGAAGCGCTTGGTCACGCCGTCGAGCCTGGCGCCCCACGTGACGTACTTCTTGAACCGCCCCTCGGCCTCCTGCGCGATGCCGATCCGCTGGCCGCGGGTCTCTTCGCGGAAGCGGGCGATGCGGCCGGCGGCGGCGCCCTCCTTCTCTTCCGGGGTCGAGCCGAGGTTGACCTCGGGCAGGGTGCCGATGACCACGATCTGGTCGTCCTCGACGGCGACCTCCACTCCCGTGAACCAGCCGTCCGGGAGCCTTCCGGCAAACCAACCCTTGATCGAACCGAGCTCTTTCTCGTCCATGGATTACATGATTACACCGTAAGAGATGCCCTGTCAACTGGCCTCGCGTAAGCTCGCATCCACATGGGAATGATTCCGCCGGACTCCCACGGCCCCGTCATCTGGTGGGGCAGGTGGGGAGGCCGCCGGCGCCCCGACAGCGGGCCCGCCAATAGTGGTCTGACCGGAGACCCTACCCTCGAACCGCCGCAGCAGCCCGAAGGCCCCAAAGACCTCCGCGGCCGCTGGGAGAACCTGAAGCAGTCCGTCCTGGGCACGACCGCGGCTCTGCCACAGGTGCTCCGCCTGGTCTGGGAGGCGAGTCCAGGGACCACGATCGGACTTTTCTTCACCACCGCGCTCGCCGGTCTCATACCCGCGATCTCGGTCGGCATCACGCTGATGCTCACCAACGCCGTCGTCCGCGGCATCGGCATCCACGCCAACCACGAAGCCGACCGCGTCCATCTCAACGAGCTCGGCATCCCTTGGCTTCCGGGCATGGTCTTCACGGCGGTCGGCATGATCGTGTTCCTCGCGGTCCTGCAGCTGATCGTGTTCGCCGTCAGCGCGCTCCTCAACACGACGCGCAACATCACCCAGCAGCTGCTGCAGAACTCGGTCGCCATGCGCATCCAGCTGATGGTCATGGAGAAAGCCGCGAGCCTGGACCTGCAGTTCTACGAAGACCCTGCCTCGTACGACCTCCTGCGTCGCGCCCAGAACGATTCCATCAACCGGCCGGTGCTCATGATCGCGACGGCATTCGGACTGCTGCAGACCGCGCTGACCTTCGTGACCATGATCGCCCTGCTCATCGGCCTCAGCCCGCTGCTTGCGCTCATCGCCCTGGTCTCGCCGATCCCCGCCTTCATCGCGGACACGCGCTACGGATGGCGTGGCTACAACATCGCGCGGTGGGGCTCGCGGCTGCTGCGGCGCATGAACTACATGGTGTCGCTCGTCACGACCGATTCGTTCGCGAAAGAGGTCAAGCTCTTCGGGCTTGGCGGCTACTTCATCGAGCGCTACCGGCTGATCGCGACCGCTTTCTACAACAGCCAGCGCTCGCAGCTCGTTCGCCGGTATCTCACCGGCTTTGCGCTCGGCAACCTGAGCACGATCGTGACCTCGCTTACCTATCTATATGTGGCTTTGCAGGCGATCGCGGGCAGGCTGACGCTGGGCCACCTCACCGCCTACACACAGGCGGCGATGTCGGTCCAGAACTCGATCCAGAGCATCCTCGGCGGCTTCTCGGGCATGTACGAGCACAACCTCTACCTGAACAACCTGTACGAGCTGATGGCGAAGGAGCCGTCGATGCCGGTGGCCGCGGAGCCGAGGCCCGTGCCGGATGCGTTTCGCGGTGAGATCCGGTTCGAGAACGTCAGCTTCGCCTACCCGGGAGCGGAAGGCCAGGCGCTCAGCAACGTCTCGTTCACGGTCAAGGCGGGCGAGACCCTGGCCGTCGTCGGCCGCAACGGAGCGGGCAAGACCACCCTCTTCAAGCTCATCTGCCGGCTCTACGACCCGCTCGAAGGCCGGATCCTGATCGACGGCATCGACCTCCGCGACTTCAAGCCGGAGGAGGTGCGCCGGCAGATCGGTGCGATGTTCCAGGACTACGTCGATTACCAGGCCACCGCGGCCGAGAACATCGGGTTGGGCAACGTGCCGGCGATCACCGACCGGGAAGCGATCGTCAGCGCGAGCACGCAGGCGGGCTCCGACCAGCTGATCGCGGGCCTCCCCGACGGCTACGACACCGCTCTCGGCAAGTGGTTCGACGCGGGCGTCAACCTGTCGGGCGGCGAGTGGCAGAAGGTCGCGCTGGCCCGGGGCTTCATGCGTGACGAGGCGAAGATCCTCCTCCTGGACGAGCCGACGTCGGCGCTCGACGCGCAGGCTGAATACGACCTTTTCGAGCGGCTTCGCTCGCTGACGCAGGGACGGACCGCGGTCTACATCTCGCACCGATTCTCGACGGTGCGGCGCGCGGACCGGATCATCTTCCTCGAGCACGGACGCCTGGTCGAGGAAGGAACCCACGAGGAATTGATGCGCTTGGGCGGCCGCTATGCGAGGCTCTTCCGCATGCAGGCGTCCGCGTATACGGGCGAAAACATCGAAGAGCTTGTCGGGGACGTCGGCTAAGCGGGCTTTCCTGACCGGCGCCCTCCTGGGCGTCGCCACCTTCGCTCTTTATTTGGTCGGGTCGAACCGGTCGTTCGGCTACGACGCAGCCGCCACCTTCGCCAACTTCATCGCCACCCCGTCGCTGTGGGACGCCTTCGCCGTGCGCTCGGTCATCCCGACGATCCCGGTCAGCCAGGTGGCGACCAACGACCACGTCCTGATCTCGCTGGCGAGCCACCTGATCTACTCCGCCACCGGCTCGCGCAGCGAAGTCGTGTACCGGCTGCTGCCGGCGCTGGCGGCTGGCGCCACGGTCGGCCTGTCCACGACCATCCTGGTCCAGCGCTTCGGGCTGCTCGCCGGTCTCTGCGCCGGCCTCTACGTGGCCACCGACCCCCTCTTCGTGGACAACGGCCGCGACCTCCGCGGTTACAGCCTGGCCGCGCTCGGGTCGGTGGCCGGCACCTGGGTGCTGGCGGGGCCGTGGACTCGGCGGCGGCTGGTCGCTTACGCGGCCGTGATGGGCCTGGCGATCGCCGCGCAGCTTTTCGCCGGCGTGGTGCTCCTGGCCCACCTGGCGTGGATCGCCACCCGGCGCTCGGGTGTCCAACTGATCCGGATGGCGCCGGCCTGGGCCGCGGCCGCGCTGATCGGGCTGGCCGCCAACGCAAGCATCCTCTTCATCGAGCTGACCCAGCACGGGCTGCCGCCGCCGCTCCTGAACCCGACATTCCCACGCGACCTCGTCCTCTTCCTGGTGGGCGCCCCGGTGCTGCTGCCGGTCGGGCTCTGGCTGTCGACCGTGGTGCTCGGGCTCTGGGTCGAGCGGCGACAACCGTGGCTGTGGGCGATGTTGGCGGTCTTCGCGGTCGTGGTGGTGATCCTGTGGTTGGGCCTGCGCCCGGCGTTTCTCTACCCGCGTTTCTTCATCTTCTTGGTCCCGGCCGGCGCCTACCTGATGGCGGCCGCGATCGCGCGGTGGTGGGTGCTGGCGCCCGTGGTGGTGCTGGGGGCGGCGGCCGCCGTGGTGGGCCAGTCGGCGGACTACATGAAGGACCCGCTGGCTCTACCCCAGGCCGCGGCGGCGGTCGAGCAGATCCGCGCCGCCGGCGGGTGGCCCTGTGTCATTCACAGCGACGAGCAGGTCCTGGCGGCCTACACCACCGACTTCGCGGTCGTCACACGCGCCGACCAGCTCGGAGGCTGTGACGCGGTGGTGGTGGTCAGCTGGGGCGTCGACCTGGCCCTGCGGGACGAGGCGGCGCGGCGGTTTCCGCGGCTGAGGACGCTGGAGGCGTACTACCCGGCGGTGGTTCTAGAGCGTTAGTCAGTGCGTGGCGCTGCAGGCGTGGACGCCGTTCGGCGTCAGCTGGAGGACGCGGACGGCGCGGCCGCGCATGCGGTCACAGCGCCAGCAGAAGACGACCGCGTCGATCCCCCAGGGCAGAACTCCCCTAAGCAGCACCTCGCGCTCCTTCTGGTGGAGCGCCCAGCACACAATGAAGTGCATCAAGCCGCCGAAGACTGTATCCGGAGAGCGCCGACAAAACGAAGGAATCGCAGTTAAGAACTTGTGAAACGGGCCTAAGAGGGCTGGATTCGGTCCATCTTGGCGGCCAGGACGAAGTCGTTTTCGGTGAGGCCGCCGGCCGCGTGGGTCCAGAGGTCCGCCCTCAACGAGCCGTAGCTCAGGTGGAGGTCCGGGTGGTGGCCTTCGGCCTCCGCGATCTCGGCGATGTTATCGACCAGTTCGGCGCCCGGCATGAAGCCCTTGAAGCGGTAGGTCTTGGTCAGCTGCTTGTGCCCTTCGACCTCGACGACGTTCCATCCGGACAGCTGGTTGAGAAGCTTCTCGATCTCGGCCTGAGGAAGGGTTGGCGTGCCGGGTTTGCAGACAACGCAGTGGCGGTCGGCGAGCGCT
>WNFV01002356.1_pt1 | contig 25248 bp, 22 predicted proteins | sample 5400101 | NCBI WGS metagenome assembly WNFV01 (sample SAMN13153361, study PRJNA577476) | soil metagenome | isolation source: 115 cm soil or saprolite under grassland replicate 1 | place: USA:California | collected 2016-06-15 | reverse complement strand
GGGGCGACCGGCTCGAAGCGCTGTACGTCGTCGCCATCATGACGGGTATGCGCGAGGGTGAGCTGCTTGGTCTGCGCTGGCGAGACGTGGACCTGGAGCGCCGCAGGCTGCACCTGGTCCGGCAGCTCAAGAACCGCCAGTCACGCCGGGCGGTGCAGCTCCCGCAGCTCGCTACCACCGTGCTGGCGCAGCATCGGGACCGCCAGGCCGGGGAGCGGGAGCGTCGCGGCACGCGCTGGGAGGATCAGGGACTCGTCTTCCCGAACACGGTCGGCAGGCCGATCAACCCGAGCAACCTGCTGCGACGGCATTTCTACCCTCTGCTCAATCGCGCCGAGCTGCCGCGCATCCGCTTCCATGACCTTCGCCACAGTTGCGCCACCTTGCTGCTTGGGGAGGGCATCCATCCCAGGGTCGTGAGCGACCTGCTCGGCCACAGCCAGATCGGGATCACGCTGGACCTGTACTCGCACGTCACTGCTACGATGCACGCCGGCGCGGCCGAGGCCATGGGCCGGCTTCTTGGCGGCCAGGAGCACGATGAAGCCGCCGATGGCGGTCAACTTGGCGGTCAAGGACAAGCCTCGTAGCCTGTTGTCGCAGCAAGCCCTCGTAGCTCAGAGGATAGAGCAACGGTTTCCTAAACCGTGTGTCGCAGGTTCGAGTCCTGCCGGGGGCACCAGGCGAAACGGTTCCGAGCTGCCATCGCTTGGCAATGACCGTGGCAATGCAAGACACGGCCCTCCAGGGGGCGGCACAGCGGGCCGGCCGGCCGGCGACCGCGATCCGGTGACCCGGCGGCAGCGCTACCCGTCGGAGACGGTCTCGACTCGCTACGTCTTCGCCGCGACGACCCTGCCGTTCAACCGCTGCGCCGCGCGTTCCGATGCCGATATGGACGGCGGACGGGAGTGGCTCCGTCGTCCTGGCGCGCGGGCCGGGCTGCGGAGAGGAGAGGCTGATTGGACAGGGTCCGACAGGCACCCCATCGGGTCGGGCTGGTCGCGCTCGCCCTCGCGCTCGTACTGCTCGGGGGGGCCTGCGGGGGTCGGCCGTCCGAGTCCGGCCCGAGCCGCAGCCCGGCCGTGGCCAAGCCGACGTTGCGCGGTGCCGGCGCGACCTTCCCGGGACCCCTCTACGCCGAGTGGTTCGACGAGTTCCATCGCACCCGGGGCGTGGCCATCGACTACCAGGCTGTCGGGTCAGGCTCGGGGGTCGAGCGCTTCCTGGCCGGCACCGTGGATTTCGCGGCCACCGATACGCCCCTGACCGACCGGGAGGTCGCCACCGCGGCGGGTCGAGGCGGCCCGGTGCTGCATATCCCCACCGTACTGGGCGCGGTGGTGGTCATCTACAACCTGCCCGGCGTGCGCCAAGCCCTTAAGCTCGACGGGGAGCTGCTCGCCGACCTCTTCCAGGCCAGGGTCACGCGCTGGGACGCCAAGGCGGTGGCGCGCGCCAACCCGGGCGTCCACCTGCCCGCCCTCGCGGTGGTGCCCGTGTACCGGGCCGACAGCTCCGGTACCACGGCCACCTTCACCCGGTTCCTCAGCCAGGTGAGCGGCCAGTTCAGGACCCGGGTCGGGAGTGACAGGCGCGTCAGGTGGCCCGGCGGCCAGGCCGCCACGGGCAGCGACGGCGTGTCCGCGCAGGTGCAGCGGACTAGCGGCGCGGTTGGCTACGTGGAGCTGAACTACGCCCTTCGCAACCAGCTCAGCTTCGCCGAGGTGAGCAACCCGGCCGGCCGGTTCGTGGCCCCGACCATCGCCTCCACCTCGGCGGCAGCCAAGGACCTGCGCGCCGTGCCCCAAGACCTGCGGGCCTCGCTGGTCGGTGCGCGCGAGCCGACCGCCTACCCGATCGCGACCTGGACCTTCCTGGTCGTCTTCCGCCGCCAAGGGGACGCGGCCCGGGGCGCGGCCCTGGCCCGGCTGCTGTGGTATGCGACCCACGACGCCCAGGCAGCAGCCACCGGCCTGGAATATGCGCCGCTCCCGTCCAAGGTGCTGCCCCGGATCGAGCGCAGCCTGCGCTCGATGACCGGTCCGGACGGGCGACCGTTGCCGGGCACCGGGTAGCCGCCGGCTTCGCCCTGTCCCGGCCGCCGCCGCAACGAAAAACCAGAAAGCGGAAGCGGACCAGACGGAGGTCGCCGGCATGGGCGGGAGACGGGACGCGGGCATGACCCGACGGTCCAGCGTCTGGCGGTACGGCCTGCTGCTTGCTGTGAGCATCCTGGCCGCCGGTCTGCTGCTGGCCGACCTCATGCACAACCAGGCGCAAGAGCAGGTGGCGGCCGCCCGCCAGTCCGCTCAGCTGGTGGTCGAGCTTGCGGTCAAGCCGCAGGTCGGCCCCGAGCAGTTCCAGCGGCCGCTCGAACCGGTCCAGGCGCGCCTGTTCGAATACGCGCTCCGCCCCCTGGTGAGCAGCGGCCAGATCGGACGCGTCCGGCTATGGTCTCCGGCCGGGCAGCCGGTCTTCTCCTCCACCGGCTCGGCCAGCGCGCTCGACCGGGGCGAACAGGCCGCGCTCGCCCGCGCCCTCCGCGGCCACCCGACCGTCGCCCTGCGCGACCCGCCCGGGTCGACCCGCCCCATGGCCGTGGTGCTGCTCCCCGTCCGGCACCGGCCAGACGGCCCCGTCAACGGTGCCACCGAGGTCCTCGTGCCCTACGGGCCGGTCGAGGCTACAGCAGCGCGCGAGACCCAGCTCCTCGCCGTGGTCCTGCTCGCTCTGCTCGGGCTGTGCGTGCTGGGCCTGCGGCGGCTGGCCCAGCATGGGCGCCTGCGCGAGCATGCGGCCACCCACGACGCCCTCACCGGGCTGCCCAACCGCACCCTGCTGCGCGACCGCACCGGCCAGGCCATCCGTCAAGCCGACCGGGACCTGGTTCCCGCTGCGCTGCTGCTGCTCGACCTGGACCGGTTCAAGGAGGTCAACGACACCCTTGGCCACCACTACGGCGACCAACTACTCCTGCAGGTAGGCGAGCGGCTGCGCCGCGCGCTGCGCGGGGTCGACACCGTCGCCCGGCTTGGCGGCGACGAGTTCGCTGTCCTGCTGCCCAAGATCGCCACCGGCGAGGGCGCCGTGGCCGTCGCCAACAAGCTGCAGACCGCCCTCGAGGAGCCGTTCGCGCTTGAGGGGCTGAGCTTGGACGTGGAGGCCAGCATTGGCGTGGCCCTGTATCCCGACCACGCCGCCGACGCCGACGAGCTGCTGCAACGCGCCGACATCGCCATGTACACGGCCAAACAGACCCACGCCGGGTTCGTGCTGTTCGACCCAAAGCTCGACCAGCACAGCCCCCGCCGGCTGGCCCTGCTCGGCGAGCTGCGCCGGGCCCTCGAGCAGCAGCAGCTTGTCCTGCACTACCAGCCCAAGGCCGACGCCCACACCGGGCGAGTCCTGGGGGTGGAGGCGCTGGTGCGCTGGCAGCACCCCGAGCACGGCCTGGTCCCGCCCGACGAGTTCATCCCCCTGGCCGAGCGGACCGGGCTCATCGCGCCCCTGACCCACTACGTCATGGACGCCGCCCTGCGCCAATGCCGAGCCTGGCAGCAGGCCGGCCACGAGCTGTCGGTCGCCGTCAACATCTCCGCCCGGCGCCTGCTCGACCTCGCCTTCCCTGAAGAGGTCGCCGGCCTGCTCGCCGCCTGGCAGGTCCCCGCGCGGCAGTTGGTGCTTGAGATCACCGAGAGCACCATCATGGCCGACCCCGCCCACGCCCTGGAGATCTTGGGGCGGCTCAACACCATGGGCGTGCAGCTGTCGATCGACGACTTCGGCACCGGCTACTCCTCCATGGCCTACCTCAAGACCCTGCCCGTCCACGAGCTCAAGGTCGACCGCTCCTTCGTCACCCAGATGACCAGCAACGCCAGCGACGCGGTGATCGTCCACTCCACCGTGGACCTCGGCCGCAACCTCGGCCTGCGGGTCGTCGCCGAGGGCGTCGAGGACCAGACCACCTGGCACGAACTGGCCGCGCTGGGCTGCGACGCGATCCAGGGCTACCACGTCAGCCGGCCCGTGCCCGCCGACGACCTCACCAGCTGGCTCGAACACCAGCAGGCGGCAACGCCCCACCCGGGACCCCAACGCTGACAGTGCCGTAGGCGCCACCCGCCCCGCTTCGCTACGTAGGTGTGCCGGCCGCCTCCCGGCCGCCTCCCCGCCGCCTCCCGGCCGCCTCCCGGCCGCCTCCCCGCCGCCTCCCCGCCGCCTCCCGGCCGCCTGCCGGCCGCCTCCCGGCCGTCCCGTGGCCGTCCCGTGGCCGTCCCGTGGCGAAGCTCGGGTAGGCTACGCCGACCCAGCGGGGCCAGGGACTGCATCAGGATCCCGCCAGGCAAGGACGCACCGCTGGGTCAAGGGGTGAGGCTGCACGTATGCGGGGCGATCCTCCCACCGGCCTCGGCGATCGGGCCGCCCGGCCTCGGGCCCGCCGGAGTGCGCTGGTGGCGGCGCTGCTGTCCTGCCTGGTCCCCGGGGCCGGGCAGGTCTACGCCGGCCGTCCGCGCAGGGGCGGGCTCATGCTCCTCGCGGTGCTGCTCCTCGGCGCGGTGGCGGCGCTGGCCTGGCGACGGCTCGGGACGGAGGTGGTCGAGCTGCTCGTGCGGCCCGAAGTCCTGCTCGGGCTGCTGGTGGCCGACGCCGCCCTCCTGGCCCTGCGCCTGCTGTGTGTCGCCGACGCGTACCGCCTGGGTCCCTGGAAGTCCATGCAGGCTGGCGCCGGGCCCCTTCCGCAGCTGGGTGGGCATGCGCCCAGGCGGGCGCAGGGCCGGTCCCGGCCGGGCCTGGGCGCGGCCGCCGCCGTGACCCTGATCGCAGTCCTGACCGCCGCCCCCCACGTCGCCGCCGGCTGGTACGACTTCCAGGCGTACACCCTGCTCACCTCGGTCTTCGGCAGCGGCCCCGACACGGGCGCCGCCCTCGGCGACACCGCGCCGGTGGACCGCCCGGAACGGCCCCGGACCGGACCGGCACCTGCTCGCGGGACGACGCCGGCTCCAAGCACGGCCAGCCGGCCGGGGCGGGGCCGCGTGACCGTGCTGCTGCTCGGTGCCGACGCTGGGCCCGGCCGGAGCGGCCTGCGCACCGACACGATGGTGGTGGTGAGCGTCGAGCTCGCCACCGGCCGGGCTGCGCTGTTCGGGCTGCCGCGCAACCTCACCCGGGTCCCGCTGCCCGACGGGCCGGCCGCGGCGGCGTTTCCCTGCCGCTGCTTCCCGGACAAGCTCAACGCGCTCTACCGCTACGCCGAGCTCCACCCCGAGCTGTTCCCGGGCGCCGCCGACCCTGGCGCCACCGCGGTGGCCGGCGCGGCCGAGGCGCTCCTCGGGATCCCGGTCGACCACTGGGCGCTCGTCGACCTCGCCGGCTTCGTCGACGTGGTGGACGCGCTCGGCGGCGTCACCGTCGACGTGGCCGAGCACGTGCAGGACCGCCTCTCCCCGCCCGAGGAGGGTGGCGCGTGGCAGGCGTTCGACATCCGGCCCGGGCGCCACCACTTCGACGGCCGCGAGGCGCTCGCCTACGTGCGCTCGCGCCGGGGTACCGACGACTACGACCGCATGCGCCGCCAGCGCTGCCTGCTTTCGGCGCTGGCGGGCCAGGCGAGCGCCACCAGCCTGCTGCGCGCGCTCCCCCGGCTGGTGCCGGTGATCGACCGCAGCGTCTCGACCGACATCCCCATGAAGCGGCTGCCCACCCTGGTCAAGCTGGCCAAGAAGGCCCGCCGCGACCAGGCGGTCGCGATCGGGTTCGCACCGCCCAGGTACGCCACCAAGCGGAGCCCGGCCGATCCGCCCATTCCCAAGGTCGAGCTGATCCGCGCCACCGTGCGGCTCGCCCTGGACCGGCCCGAGGTGCTGGCTGGCAACGGCGCCGACGAGACCCTGGGCAGGAGCTGCGGGTAGCCAGGGCGAGGACCCGGAGCCGCCGCCCGCCGCGACGTGTGTGGCGGCCTTGCGCGGAGGCGGTTCGGGTCCCGCTAGTGCGGTGGCCATCTATGTCGACCGGGATGGTCTGGCTCACTGAGCAGCGCGAACGTCGCTGCCAACCCGGCAAACGTTCGTGGCCACCGCACTAGATGGCGCGCAGCCCGTACAGCACCCGCTCGAGCAAGGCCAGGTCTGGGCGCTCGTCCCCGTGGGCCGGCCGGTGGACCATGACGAAGCCCTCGTTGGCCATGTCGCCAACGAGGACGCGGGTGACCCCGAGCGGAAGGTCGAGCCGGGCGGAGATCTCCGCCATCGAAAGGATGTCCCGGCACAGCGCGGCGATGGCGCGCTGCTCGACGGTCAGCCTTGGCGTCCGCTCCCCGAGCGAGGTGGTCGAGACCAGCGCCTCGATCTCCAGGTCGGCATGCTCCGGCCGGGTGCGCCCACCGGTCATCGCATAGGGACGCACCCGCCGGCGGGCGGATACGGTCTGGTCGTCCGGGGTCATCGTCATGCCGTTGTCTCACCCGGCCCGGCTTGGAGCATTCACGACAGGAGCCGGGCCAGGAGCTTCAGGATGTCGACGAGACGGCTGCGGTTCTCTGTTCCGGTGCTGACCTGCGGCATGGTCGCTCCTTGGTGCTGCGGCACGGGCGACGGCCTAGGGGTGGTTCACGGAGCGTCCTGGGGATCCGGGCCCGAGCCCGGGTCGCCAGCGACCAGGCGGCCACGCTCGAGCCCGCTGCGGTAGCTCGAGAGCATGGTGCGCACCTCCTCCGGTGAGCGGGGGCTGGCCTGGGAAGGTTCGACCGGCCGGTCCGTGGCGGCGATGCCCGGAGCGAGGTTGGTCCTGGGCGCGCGCCGTGGCAGCCCGGCCTGGGTCAGGCGCGGGCCCGGAGCGGTCTCGGGTGGGCTGGGCGGCGTGCCCGCCTGGGTCAGGCGCGGGCCCGGAGCGGTCTCGGGTGGGCTGGGCGGCGTGCCCGCCTGGGTCAGGCGCCGGCCCGGAGCGGTCTCGGGTGGGCTGGGCGGCGTGCCCGCCTGGTCCGGGCGCCGTGCGGGGGCCGGCCCGCCCGGCGCCTGCCCGGGATCGGGTGGCTCCTGCCTGGGATCGGGTGGCGGCGGGGTCGCCGGGAAGGCAGCCGGGCGGAACGGCGGCGGCGTGGCGTCGGCCGGGGCGCTCGGCCGGGCAGCAGACGGGGCCGGCCCGTCGGTGACCCACGACCGGGTCGGCAGTGGCGTGGGCATGGCGGACGAGGGGGTCGCGCCACCGTCGGTCGCGGCGTCGGGGTGGGCGTGGCTGGCGTGGCTGGCATGGGTGGCGTGGCGGGGTGGGCGGTAGGGCATCTTGGGTTCGGCGGCGAACCAGTCCGACCGGGCCGCCTCGAAGATCGGCAGGTCGGCGGCGCCGTCGGACGCCGGGGCCGGCCCGGCGGGCACGGACGGCGGCGCCGGGGCCAGCGGCGCCGCGGGCGCGGGCGCGCTACGGTCGGGCGGTGGCAGCTCGGCCCGGCCCTGGGCTGCGCTGGACTCGGGCATGGTCTGCTGCGCGTTGGGCCAGATCAGCAGTGAGTGGGGCAGCAGCGCGAGCGCGGTCACCCCGCCGTACCAGGAGTGCCGGAGCTGCACCTTGATGCCGTGCCGCTGGGCGAGCCGCCCGACCACGTAGAGCCCGAGCACGCGGGAGAGCGCGAAGTCGATCTCGGGCGGGTCGGCGAGACGCTCGTTGGCCTTGATCAGCTCGTCGTCGGTCATGCCGAGACCGCGGTCCTCGATCTCGATGACGTAGCCCTGGGGCACGGCCTGGCCGGCGATCTGGACCTTGGTGTTGGGCGGGGAGAAGGCGGTCGCGTTCTCGATGAGCTCGGCCAGCAGGTGGATGACGTTGACCGAGGCCTGCCCGCGCACGTCGAGGTCGGCCAAGGGCAGTAGCTCCACCCGCTGGTACTCCTCGACCTCGGCGGCGGCCGACCGCACCACGTCGACCAGGGTCATGGGCTGGGCCCAGTGCCGCCCCTCGTCGGCGCCCGAGAGCACGATCAGGTCCTCGGCGTTGCGCCGCATGCGGGTGGCCAGGTGGTCGAGGCGGAACAGGTGCTCGAGGGTCTCCGGGTCGGTCTCGTTGCGCTCGAGGTCCTCGATCAGCTCGAGCTGGCGGTCGATCAGGGTCTGGGAGCGCCGGGCCAGGTTGGTGAACATGTCGCCGATCGACCGGCGCAGTGCGGCCTGCTCGCTGGCGACCCTGAGGGCGACCTGCTGGATGGCGTCGACCGCCTGGGCGACCTGGCCGATCTCGTCCCTGGAGCGGATCCCGATCGGCTTGGCGTCGATCACCAGGTCCCCGCTCTCTGAGGTGCGCAGCCGCTGGACGGCGTCGGGGAGGCGGTTGCCGGCGATGTCGAGCGCGCCGGCCCGCAGGCGCTGCAGCGGCCGGGCCATGGACCGCGCCACCACCAGCAGGGCGAGCAGGGCGACCGCGAGGATGACGGCGATGAGCAGGGCGTCCCTGACCGACTGGCGCTGCGCGGACGAGCTGAGCTGCCGGCTCTGCTCGACCACGGCGTCGAGGAGCTGGGACTCGACGTTGCGGAGCAGCTGGATCTGGGTGGTGCTGGCCGAGAACCACTGCTGGGGATCGATGTCCAGGCTCGCGGCCGACTGGCGGTCCAGCGCGGCCTGCTGGATCCGGACCACGGTGAGGACCGCCTGCCCCTTGACGGCATTGGCGAACAAGGCGCGCTGCCGCTCGTTGGCGTCGGCCTGGAACTGGTCAAGGGCGGCCCGCTGGCGCGCGAGCAGGTCCGCAAAGTTCTGGAACTCGCCGAACGTGAAGCTGTCCCGGTCGGCGATGACCAACAGCGTGCCCCGGACCTGCGCGGTCACCTCCTTGGCGCGCGAGAGGCTGTTGAACGCCCGGACGTTCTGGGCAAGCGCCTCGTCGCCGCCGGCCTGGGCGATCTCGAGGTCCACGTCGAGGAGCACCGCGATGATCTTCGAGTACTCGTCGAAGGAAGCCCGTTCGGTCAGCGAGCCAGACGAGACGGCCTCCCGGAGCCCGTTGAGGTCGTTGAGCCCGACCCGCACCGCGTCGAACTTGCCCTGAAGCCGTGCACCGAGATCCTCGTAGAGCGGGGCCTCGGCCGCCCGGTACCCGGAGGCGGTCTGGTCGGCCCGCCGCTGCTGGGGGACGAGGTCCCGCTGCTGGGCGGCCTTGTCGCCGGTCTGGATGAAGCCGGCGCTGAGGTCGCGCTCGGACTGCAGCTCGTGGACCAGCTTGGTCACCTCGCCGCCGAACCCGGCGAGCTTGCTTCCCCTGTCGAACTCGTCGGCGTTGCGGAGTGACGACCTGATCCCGAAGCTGCCAAGCACCAGGAAGGCGACAGCCGGGATCACCAGGACAGCCGTCAGTTTCGACCGGACGCGCCAGTCGCGCAGCGAGAGCAGGCGCATGCCCAGGTTACGCGCATGCTGGCCCCGCCCGGCCGCGCCGGTCCAGACGGGCCCGGCGGCCGGGCGCGGGGACGTGCTGATCGAGGCGTCTTCTTTCCGCAGTGTCTGCACCAGGTCTCACAACCTTTGTCGACCGGAGACGTGCTGGCTGTCGCTGGGCCCATGGCGCCGTGGGGGTAGAGCATGCCGAGATGACTCACGGCGCCTGGCGCCGGATTATACGCAGCTCGCACAGTCTTGCGAGGGTTATGGGAGTCGCGAGGCTTGCACCGGCCCACGGCCTGGTGGACGTGAGCGTCGCGGGCGGCGTGCTCGACTGCTGAGAAGTTGACACCACCTCGGCGCCAGCGCAATCTAGCGCGTCGATCCGGTCGCGCTCCCATGGGAGAGATGTCCTCAAAATGCGCGCGCTCACCCGCCTCCTCGCCGTCGCCGCCGTCCTCGTCGTGGCCGCCTCCTGTACGAATACCAGGAGCGACACCCAGCCAACCCCCGTGCCCGACGTCAAGATCGGCCTCCTGGCTCCGCTCTCCGGAGCGAGCGGCGCGGCCGGGGCGGATGCGCTGCACGGCGCGCAACTCGCGGCGGCACTGGTCAACGGCGACGAGGGGTCGGTCCGCCTGCCCGGCGTCGGCACGTCCGGGCTGTCCAGGCTCGGCGGCGCCAAGATCACCATCGTGGCCAAGGACACCAAGAGCGCCCCGGAGCGAGGCGTCACCGAGGCCGTCGGGCTGGTGAACCAGGCGCGGGTGGCTGGGCTCGTCGGGGCCTACGACACCGACGTGACGGCCGCGGCCAGCCAGCGTTCCGACCGGCTGCGGGTGCCGTTCGTGAACGGCGACACCTCGGCCGGGTACCTGACCGAGCGCGGCCTCGACTGGTTCTTCCGCACCGGGCCGACGGACCGGATGTTCGGGGAGAGCTTCTTCTCGGCCCTCGGACAGCAGCAGGGCAAGGCTGCCAAGACGCAGCCACCGGACGTCGCGATCCTGTTCGCCGACGACACGCTCGGCAACGGCATCGCCACGCTGACCGAGGAACTCGCCGACCAGGGAGGGTACAACGTCGTCGCCCAAGAGCTCGGCCGCCCCGGCCGACACTTCGCCCCGGGTGGGGCCGATCTCACCCCAGCGATCGTGGAGGTCCGCGCAAGCCAGCCCGACGCGGTGTTCCTGATCGCATCCGCGAGCGCGGACGCCAGCAAGGCCCTCAAGGCGTTCGGGCAGCTCGGCTACAGGCCACCGAGACTCCTGACCTTCGGCTCCGGGCCCTTCGAGCCGAGTGTCCTCGAGGCCGCCGGCCAGGATGGGGAGGGCGTGCTCTACAGCGCTGCCTGGTCACGCGAGACCGCCGAGCGCAACCCGGCCGCCAGGCCGGTCGTGGACCTGTACCAAGCCAGGTTCGACACGCCCATGACCGAGGTGGCCGCCGGCTCCTTCACGGCGGTGCTCACGCTCGCCGCAGCGATCGACCTGGCCGGGTCGGTCGACCCAGAGCGGGTCCGCGGGGCCCTGATCAGCCTGGACACCCCTGGCCGAGACACGATCATGCCCTGGAACGGCGTGCGGTTCGACGCCACCCACCAGAACACGCGGGCCTCCGGCGTGGTGGAGCAGCGCGTGCAGGACGTCTTCCGCGTCATCTTCCCCCGCGAGCTCGCCTAGGTAGGCCCCCCTTTCACCGGCCGGGCCGCCTGGTGTCGCTGTCGACCAGCGCCTCGTCGAGGTAGGGCAGGGTCGCGCCGAACCGTTCCTGCAGGTGGGCGAGGGAGGTCGTGGGTGGGTAGCGGGGCGCCTCCCCCTCGGCCAGGCAGGTCGCGATGACCTCCACGGGAGCGTCGTGGTTGGGGTCGTAGAAGAACGGGATGGAGTAGCGGTCCACGCCCGAGGTGTTGATGACCCGGTGCAGGGTGGCCGGGAACAGGTCGTTGGTCCAGCGGGCCAGCATGTCCCCGACGTTGACCACGAACGTCCCCGGGATCGGCTTGGCGTCGATCCAGCGGCCGTCCGGGGTGCGCACCTGCAGGCCGCCCCTGTCGTCCTGGGCGAGCAGGGCCAGGCAGCCGTAGTCGGAGTGGGCGCCGGCGCCGATGCGCGCCTGGGTGATCGCCTCCCCGCGCGACCCGGCCTGGGGCGGGTAGTGCAGCGGGCTGAGGATCACCATCGGGGTGGTGAACCAGGCGTCGAAGTAGTCCTCGGGGAGCTCGAGGGCCATGGCCACGGCGTGGGTCACCTGCCCGGCCAGGTCGTGCAAGCTGTCGAAGTAGGCCTGCATCGCCGCCCGGAACGCGGGAGGCTCGGCCGGCCACTGGTTGGGCCCGTGGAACGGGAGCCCGCGGCGCACCAGCGGGTGGTCGCGAGCCAGGTCGTTGCCGACCCTGAAGCCCTCCTTGAGGTCGCCCTCCTCCTGCTGGTCGGGGTCGAGGTTCTCCATGCCGAGGTCGAACCAGCCCCGGTCGCACGAGGACCGTTTGACCGACACCTCGGCCTTCTGCCCGCGCGGGAGGGCGAAGAAGCGGGCCGCCTCGGTGAAGGTCCTGTCGAGCAGGTCCTGGCCGAGCCCGTGGCCGGCCAGGTAGGCGAAGCCAAGGTTGCGGAAGGCGCCGGCCAGCTCCATGGCGGCCTGCCTGCGCTGCGCGCCGGTCCCGGTGCGGAAGGGCTCGAAGTCGACGACGGGAACCTGTTCGAGCGGGATGCGCTCGGCCCGTAGGGAGGGCGCGACCTTTGGTGCGGCGGTCACGACTTGACTCCGATGCTGGTGTCGACGAACTCGTTGGTGAAGAGGTCCTCCGGCTTCAGCCCCTGCTTCGGCGCCTGCCGCTGGGAAACGAGGATCGGCGTGACGATGTCGATGATGCGCTGCACCCGGTCTGTCTCGAAGTTCCCGAGCGTGCTGTCAGGACCGTTGTTGACGAAGTCCTCGCGCATCTTGTCGATCGCGTAGCCGGCCAGGCCGTCCGAGTACGTCCAGAACGTCTTGTACCGCTTCACCAGGTCGATGACGAACGCGTTCGTCTTGTCCGGGTCCTTCAGGAAGTCGACCTGCGCGCGCTGCACGATGGGCACCAGCTTCTTCAGGCAGGGCGCCAGCTTGTCCTTGTCGCCGGCCCGGATCGACAGGGCCTGCGGGTAGAAGGGGTAGCCGGTGTCGTTGACCAGCGCGTACTTCACCGGCTTCTTCCACTCGGGGATCTCGTTCGCGTAGATGTACGGCTCGGACGTGGCGAACCCGGCCTGGGTCGCCTTGCCCTTTCCACCCACGAAGAACCGTGGCGAGCCGTCGTAGGAGCCGTTGACCTGGGACCGGCGAAGGATGCCCGTGCCGACCAGGTAGTCCATGTAGGTGTCGCCTTCGAAAAAGAACACCTTGGCGTTGGTCTGCCCGATGTCGGCGATGATGTTGAACTGCGGGTAGGTCGCCGGGTCCCACATGATCATGAACGGGCTGATCTCCATGGGCGCGGCCACCGCGAGCGTCGGCTGCTTGCTGGAGAAGCGGACCGCCTCGTCGGTGTTCACCTGGCCGAGGGTGATGTTCTTGTCCTTGTACATCTGCGCGGACACCAGCTCGAAGCCGGTCGCCGGGCCGCCGGAGCGCACCTCGACCCGCACCCCCGTGTCCTTGCCCTCGGCGAACAGCGGGCCGTTCACCAGCTTCTTGTTGGTGTCGACCCTGGGGCTGGGGCCGAGCAGGTGGAAGTAGACGCCGTACTCCGACTCCGGGAACCAGTCGGTCTGGATCACGACCGGGTCCGGGCAGACGCCCTTCAGGCTGAGCCGGTCGCCCGAGGCGGCACCGGGTGTGGTGCCTGCCGTCGTCGTCTGCTCCCCGCCGTTCGTGCAGCCTGCTGCGGCGATGACGGTCGCCAACACGACAACCATGACAAGGCGAAGTCTGCGCACGTGTCCTCCTCCTGATAGTGAGCCTTCGTCCCTCACTGCCTTTTCTTCGCTCCCGAGTCGAGAGCCTTCCGCGTACGTCGTACGGCGAGCTATGAGCCGGGGCGGCCGGCGGACTCGTGCCAGCTTCCGACGACCCGGCCGGCGAGGAAGCCGAAGAACCAGAACACGACGATCCCAAGAAGCGACGACAGGATGATCGCCGCCACCATCTGCTCGGACTGCAACCTGGACTGGTAGCGGTCGATGAGGATGCCGATCCCCGGCTCGCCCTGCTTGAAGAAGAAGTCACCGACGATCGCCCCGATGACCGCCAGGCCGGCGGAGATGCGCAGCCCAGTGAAGACGGCGGGCAGCGCGGCAGGGAACTGCAGCTTCCACAGCCGGGTGAACCTGTTCGCGCTGTGCAGGGTGAACAGGTCGTGGTGCTCCTGCTGCACCGACTGCAGCCCGAACAGCGTGTTAGCGACGATTGGGAAGATCGCGAAGATGACGACGACGAGGGTGCGGCTGGAGAAGCTGTAGCCGATCCACAACCCGAACAGCGGCACGCAGGCGAGGATCGGGATCGTCTGGGTCATGACCGCGTACGGGTACAGCGACCGTTCGATCCAGCGCGCCTGGCTCATCGCGACCGCCAGGGCCATGCCGATCGCGATCGCGACGGCGAAGCCGAGGAAGGCGACCCTGGTCGACAGCCAGAGCGCGTCGAGCAGCTCCGCGAGGTTGTAGCGGTCAAGGAAGCCGACCTGGAACACGTCGTGCGGCGGCGGGAGGAGGAAGCGGCGGTCGGCGTCCAGCAGCACGTAGCTCACGCCATACCACAGGCCGGTTATGGCGAGGAGCACGAGGAACGGCGGCCCCCAGAACGACAGCCACCGCTCGCGTCCGGAAGGCGCAAGCCGGGAGACGGCCTGCGTTGGCTCCTGCACGGTCGCGCCATTCGGGCCCGTGAGGTCCGTGTCGATGCTCATCGGCGAGCGATCCCTTTCACCTGGCGGTGCGGGAGCGGCGTCCGGCCCGCACGCCGGCTCTCCCCCCGGAGGCAGGCCGACACCTCGCCGGCCCGGCGGGCGAACTCCTCGTCGAACCGCAGCCCCGGCGGGCGTGGGTACTCAAACGGCACCGGGAAGTCGCCGAGCACCTGACCCGGGCGGCCTGACATGACCACCACCCGGGTGGACAGGTAGACCGCCTCGGTCACCGAATGGGTGACGAACAGTGCGGTGAACCGCTGGGTGAGGAACAGGTTGAGCAGCTCGTCGTTGAGCCGCTCGCGAGTGATCTCGTCGAGCGCCCCGAAGGGCTCGTCGAACAAGAACAGCTCGGGCTGGAGGGTCAGCGACCGGGCCAGCGAGACGCGCATGCGCATCCCGCCCGAGAGGGCCCGTGGATGGTGGCGGGCGAAGTCGCTGAGCCCCACGAGCTTGATCGCCTCATCGGCGCGGCGGCGACGCTCGTCCTTCGACAGACTGCGGAGCTCGGCAAACAGCTCGACGTTGGCCTGGACGGTGCGCCATGGCAGCAGCGTCGGATCCTGGAAGACATAGCCGATCTTGTCGGTCTGCACCCGTACCTCGCCCTGGCTCGCGTCAGTGAGGCCAGAGGCGATGCGAAGCAGCGTGCTCTTGCCGCAGCCCGACGGGCCGACGACGCTGACAAACTCGCCGGGCGCGACGGCCAGGTCGACACCGGCGAGGGCGACCGTGCCGTCGGCGAACCGCTTGTTCACGCCGGTGAACGCCAGTAGCGGGTGTGCCATCTCCTGCAACATGTCTCCTGGTCGATGACGGGACGGGCCGACGCGGGGCGAACCGGGATCACGGCACACTTGCTGCTCGCCACCGCGACGCCTCCGGACACGGAACAGGCGCAGATGGTGCGCTCTTCGCGTTCAAGCTCTCATCGATCTGACGGCTTTGGACCGCCGTCGGGGCGGCGGCGGGGAGGAGGCGGACCGATGCACACATGTCAGGCATCTCTGCAAATTGGGGAGTGTCCGCCTAAGGTTCTATGGCCCCGAAGGTGGTGTCAACCGGCGTGGCCAGCGCAGCACCGGCTCCCACCGGGCGCAGCACCCACGACGTGGACGAGGCGGCCTTGCTGTGGTCTGCTTCCTTTGGGGTGATGCCGTGACCAGCCAGCCGGTGACCGTGGTGCGGGGCGGGCATGTGCTGACCATGGGCCCTGCCGGCGACCTGGCCGGCGGGGCGGTCGCCTTCCGGGCCGGGGAGATCCTGGCCGTGGGCCCCTTCGACGAGGTGGCCGGGCAGTTCCCGGACGCCGAGGTGGTCGGCGACACCTGGGGGGTGGTCCTGCCCGGGCTGGTGAACTGCCACACCCACCTGTCCGAGGCCCTGGTCCCGGGCATGGGCGAGGACATGACGCTGTTCGAGTGGTGCACCCGGATCGTCGGCCCGGTCGGCCGCCACCTGACCCGGGAGATGGCCCGGGTCGGGACCATGCTCAAGGGCGCAGAGCTGCTGCTGTCCGGCGTCACCTGCGTCAACGACATGTTCTGCCATGCCAACCTGGACGCGCAGGCCAGCCTCGGGGTGGTGGACGGCCTGGAGGCGATGGGCCTGCGCGGCGTGGCGTCGTTCGGGCCCGAGGACGCCTTCGACCCCTACCCCGTGGCCGCGTTCCTCGACGAGCACGAGGCCCTGGCCGAGCGCTGTGCCAAGACCGGGCTGATCGGCTTCCGGCTCGGCATCGGGACCCTGCTCGGCCAGACCGACGACCTGCTCACCGCCTCGGTGCGGGCCGCCCGGGACCACGGCTGGGCCGTGCACACCCACCTGGCCGAGGTCCGCGAGGAGCTCGTCCAGGCGCGGCTGCGCTGGGGCCGCACCACCGTGGAGCAGGCCGTGGACGTTGGGCTGCTGGACCTGCCCGTGCTCGCAGCCCACTGCGTCTGGGTGAGCGAGGCCGACATCGGCGTGCTGGCCGAGGCCGGGGTGGCCGCTGTCCACAACCCGGTCGCCAACATGATCCTCGGTTCCGGGGTCTGCCCGGTGCCCGCCCTGCGCCGGGCGGGCATCCCGGTCGGCCTCGGCACCGACGGGGCGGCCTCCAACGACAGCCAGAACATGCTCGAGGTGCCCAAGGCGGCCGCCCTGCTGCAGAAGGTGGCCCGGCTCGACCCGCGCGCCCTCCTGGCCGGGGACGTGCTGGCCATGGCCACCGTCGAAGGTGCAAGCGCCTTGGGCCTGGACGGCCTGGTGGGCTCGCTTGAGCCAGGCCGGCGGGCCGACCTGGTCCGTCTCGGCGGCGACGGCCCCGGGCTGGCCAACGTCCACGACCCCGCCCAGCAGGTCGTCTACTGCGCCTCCCCCGCCGACGTCGCCGACGTGTGGGTGGACGGCCATCGCCGCGTGGCCGGCGGACGGCTGGTCGGCCACGACCTGGCCGCCCTGGTCCGGGCCAGCCGCCCCCTCGCCGAGGAGCTGGCGACCCGGGCCGGCCTCGGCGCGCTCTCCCGCCTGGCCCGGACACCCGGGCCCGGCCCGGCCGGGCCGTAGGGCCTCTTCGCCACCTTCGGCCTCGCGCGGGCGCCGCAGGGCAAACGCCGGCACATCGATGTCCTCCATACGGAGGATGGGACGGGTGGGTAGGGGTATGTTCAACTGGCCCATGGCAACTCGGATGCTCCAGACGATCAGCGAGACAGCGATACAGATCCGCCGCTGCCTCGCTGCTGGCGACGAGCACGAAGCGCTACGTTGGGTCGCGCAGTTCGTCGCCGAGTTCCATCGTGGGTCTGCCGCCGACCGCTCGTGGCAGGTGGCCGACGAGCCTCCCAGGACCGGCGACCGGCGCTGGGATGCCATGCTCGCCGGAGTAGTCGAGCATCTCTGCTTCCACAACGATCTTGCTCCGCCTGCCTGGGTGCTGGAACCGGACCGGTTCCTCGACCAGTGGTGGTTCGTCACCCCCTACCTGTCGCTGCATCCATCCGCGTTCGTCGAGACCCCAGCCGCGCTGGCCAACCGCGGTGTATTCATCCACGGGTCGTCGCTGGAGAGTGTCTGAGCGGATGCTGTCCAGGGAGGACATCATCGGACTCCTCGGCGAGCTCGCGGACGAGCTGGACGCACAAGGCATCCACGGGGATCTCTTCCTGGTCGGCGGGGCCGCGATGGCGCTTGCCTACGGTACCCGAAGGGCGACCAGTGACCTGGATGCGGTCTTCGAACCGAAGCAGGTGATCTACGAGATTGCTCGGCAGGTCGGTGACCGCCATGGACTCCCTGCTGACTGGCTCAACGACGGGGTCAAGGGATTCCTCCCAGGGCCGGACCCAGACTCCACGGTGTTGTTCGATCGGCCAGGGCTCTCGGTCCGAATCGCCTCCCCCGGCTACCTGTTCGCCATGAAGGTGTTGGCGGCGCGGGTCGAGCGCGATGAGGATGACATCCAAGTGCTGTACCGACTGTGCGGCTTCGGGTCGGTGGAAGAAGCTTTGGACCATGTCCAGCAAATCTATCCGTATCAGCCTATCCCGCCGAAAGCCCAATACTTGCTGCACGAGCTGTTCCGGCCAACATCAGAGAACGCATAGGCACTTTCGCGACGCTGCTCCGGGGTTCACGCCGACCGCCGCAGGGCGAGGGCGGCGCTGGCGGCGTCGCGGACCAGCGCCAGCTGGCCGCGCAGGCGCTGCCCAGGCCTGCGCCGCGGCCCGAGGCCAAGGGCGTCGAGCAGCACGGCCGCGGCGTTGCGCGCGGGTAGGCCGGTCACCCCGCCGCCCGGGTGGGTGCCGGCGCCGGTCAGGTAGAGGCCCGCGACCGGCGTGCGGTAGCCGGCCAGGCCCGGCGAGGGCCGGAAGGCCAGGAGCTGGTCGATGCTCATCTCCACGTGGTTGGGGTTGGCGTGCGGGTTGCCGTGCCGCGCCACCCACTCGGCCGGGCCAGTGGCGCGCCGCTCGACCGCTTCCAGCTTCGAGCCGAGCGCCCGCTCGGCCACCCTCCAGGCGTGGTCGGCCGCGTTCTCGAGGACCCGGTCCTCCCACGGCCCCGACGCCAGCTGCCAGGGCACGAAGGTCGACAGCCACATGGCCGCGCCGCCCTCGGGCGCCCAGCCCGGCTCGAGCGTGGAGGGGAAGGCGATCATCAGCGGCGGACGCTCGGGCAGCTCACCGAGCCGGATGCTGGCGAACGCCCGCTCGATGTCGGTGGTGGTGTTGGCCGAGAGCATGAACGAGCGCTCGAACCCGGCCGGGCCCGTTCGAGCTGCGGCCGGCCCGGCCGGTACAGGCCGCCGCCGACGTAGAGCCCTGAGGCAGCGAAGCTCACGTAATAGCCGGTGTCGGCCTCGGGCCCGTCGGCGTTGCGGTGCCGGACGTACCCGGCCATGTTCGTCTTGTACGGGGTCTTGTCCTTGCTGAAGCGCAGGTCACGGTGGATCCGGAAGACCTTCGGCGGCCCGACGCCGAACCCGGCCGCCTCCATCCGGGCCGTGGCGCCGGCCAGCAGCGCCTCGAACGGGACCTGCAGCCGGTCACGGAAGAGCTGCTTGTTGGGCTCGAAGAACTCCCTGGTGTTGTGTTCCTCGAGGTCCTCGAGGAACACCAGCCCCTCGTCGGGAATCCCGGTGAACGCCTCCCCGACGGGATCCCCGCCGTCCCTACGCGCTGCCTTCATGAGACCGGATCCTACCCCGTCGCACCGACAGCAGCGCTCGTTCGGCGAGACCGGGCTCAACCGAGACCAGGCTCAACCCAAGCGGGACAAGTTTGCGTTGATCTCGGGGACCCGGGTGGTCCAGTAGCGGGCGATCTCTGCCTTCGGCATCGGGACGGCGGGATCCTCCTCGACGTCGTCGAGGTATCCGAGCGCCCGCACGAGCGAGTCGACGAACTCCTCCTGCCCAAGGGGCTTGTACTTACGGAGCGCCAGCGCGATCCCCTCCTCGACCCGCCGGTGGGCCTCCTGCTCGATCACCAGCACGTCGAAGTAGTCGCGCAGCTCGCCGCGCTCGCGGACGACCTTGAGCTTCATCGCGAGGAGATCGCCGACGCCGGCAACACGCAAGCCCTCGACCTGGGTGGTGGGCTCGATCATGACCAGTGACGACGCCTCGAGGACCTGCAGCTTGGTCGCGCCGAGGTAGCCGTTCAGCGTCTGATGCCCCGGAGCGTGCTCGAACGTCGTGGTGTGCGGCCGGCCTCGGCGGGCCAACTCATCGCGCAGTTGTTCGAGGTCGACGGGCGCCTCGAGGAAGAGGTCGAGGTGGCGGCTCACGCGGTGGCGCAGGTGGACCGCGATCGCCGTGCCGCCGCCGAGGTAGGCCTCGGGCGGGACGGCCTCCCGGACTGCCTGCCATGCCCGGGCGGTATCCGGGGGCAGGACGGCCGCAAGCCAGCGGGGGAGGGTCACCGGGCCGCGGCGAGCAGCCGCCCCAGCCTGGCACGCCGAGGATCCAGTCCCCTGGAGCGTGAGGCCCGCTCGATCGCGGCGCGCGGGAGAGCCCGGCTCATCCACACCAACGCCTCGGGATCCTCGGCCCGCAGGATCCGGTCGGCGATCAGCACGGCGTCGCGCTCGATGTCGAGCCGGGCCAGGTCCTCGTCCCAGAACACGTGCGCCAGCCGTGCGGGCACGCGGCGCGGCGGCGGCTCGGTGCGGGGACGCTCGGGCAGGACAGCGGTGGGCACGATGGCCGCGACCGTCAGCCACTCCGGCGACGCCCACCGGACCGTCCACACCGGCACGTCGCGGACCCGCCCCTCGACAACTCGCACCGTCTGCCGCTCCACGTAGCCGGCGGCTGCGAGGCGCTCGAGCGCCCGCCCGGCGGTCGTGGGACTCAACCCGGCCGCTCTGGAAAGAGCCCGAGCGGATCGCAGGCCGAGCGGGCGGCGCCCGAGCGTCGCCAGGGCCACCACGTCCTCTCGGCGTAGCCCGTCGATGCGTGGCACCGACCCCCACCGGCGCCGCAGCACCTCCACTGCATCGGCGTCGAACAGGGTGCGGTTGCCTCGCCTGATGGAGGGCACGAGCCCCTCCCAGGCAGCCCGCAGCACGCGCGGCACCGAAGTACCCAGCAACCGGGCTACCTCTCCGGAGGTCATCAGTCTGTCCATATCGTTATGATAGCTCGGAATCAAGAGCTGGGAGGTTTCGCTTCCTGCGCTCGACGGGGACACAGCTCGACCGGTCGGCAACGGCCCGGAGGCAGTCCCTCGAGGAACCGGTCAAGGACTTCCGAACGAGCCGTCGGTCGGTGCCCGCCTGCGGAGGAGCGGCGATGGTTGTCGAAGGCCGGGTCGCTTGCGAACGAGCCGTCGGTCGGTGCCCGCCTGTGGAGGAGCGGCGGTGGTTGTCGAGGGCCGGGTCGCTTGCGAACGAGCCGTCGGTCGGTGCCCGCCCGTCGCCAGGGCGATCCAGGCCGGGGCGAACGATCCGTTCGATCATCTACGATTCCGGTGACGGGTCGTCATCCACTCCGTATGATCCTCGACGTTCGGACAGGCGGTCGGAACCGGAGGACAGCACCATCGACCCCATCGACCCCATCGACCTCGAGATCGTCCGGGCGCTGCGGCGCAACGGCCGCCTCAGCCAGGAACAGCTGGCCCAGCGGGTGCGCCTGTCCAGGCCGGCGGTGCACCAGCGCGTGAAGCGGCTCGAGGCGGCCGGGGTGATCCGGGGCTACCAGGCGCTGGTCGACTGGCGGGCGCTCGGCAAGCCGATGACGTCGTTCATCTGGGTCCGCACGGCCGGGGCGGACTGCGTGGACACGGGCGCGGCCATCCTCCGGGCCGGGGATGACCGCGCGGTGGTCGAGGAATGCCACCGCGTCACCGGCGAGTGGTGCATGCTGCTGAAGGTCCGGGTCGCCGACCCGCTCGCCCTGCAGGACCTGATCGACCGCGTCCGCGGCCTGCCCAACGTCCAGGCCACCATGACCACGCTCGCGCTCTCGTCGCTGACCGAGCCCGAGGAGAGAGAGAGAGAGAGAGAGGACCCGCGATGACCGAGGCGATCCAGATCCCGAGCGCGACCGACGACCCCAGGGCGTACGTGGACGCGCTGCTGGCCACGCTCGGCGACCGTGACCCGCTCGAGGTGCTCGGGGCCACGCCGGCCGTGGTGGGCCGGGTCGTGGCCGGCCTCAGCGGCGAGCAGTGGGCCAGGCCGCTCGGGCCCGGGGAGTGGTCGGCGGAGCAGGTGCTCGGCCACCTGTTCGACGTGGACCTGGTCTACGGGTTCCGCTGGCGGCTCATCCTGACCGAGGACCGGCCGAGCTACCCCGGCTACGACGAGAAGCGGTTCGCCGCACTCCCCAAGCCCGCCGGGCCCGAGCTGCTCGCCATCTGGGAGCGGCTCCGCGTGGCCAACCTCGCGCTGCTCGCCGGGATGCCGCGATCGGCCTGGGAGCGCCTCGGAGTGCACAGCGAGCAGGGCGAAGAGCGCTTCGGCCTCACTGTAGCCAAGGTGGCCGGGCACGACCTCGCCCACCTCAACCAGCTCCAGCGGACCGTGGAGTCGGCCCGCTCGACCTGAGCCGGCCCGGGAGCCACGGGCTGGTACCCGATCGCTTCGCCGCCACCAACATGCTGCCCATCTCGGCGACCATGCTGCCCATCTCGGCGACCATGCTGCCCATCTCGGCGACCTCGCCGGCCTGACCGGCGGCGCTCGGACGCGGTCACCGAACTGCCTCAGGAGAGCTGGGGGACGACGTCGGAGGCGATCAGGGCGAGATGCTCCAGGTCGTCGAGGTCGAGGACCTGCAGGTAGGCCCGGCTCGCGCCGGCGTCGGCGAACGCCCGCAGTTTGGCCACCACCTCGTCGGGGGTGCCGGCCACCCCGTTCTCGCGTAGCTCCCGCGGGTCGCGGCCGATGGCGGCGGCCCGCCTGGCCACCTCTGCCTCGGTCGCGCCGCAGCAGACCGTCTGCGCCGCCGAGAGCACGATGCCGGCCGGGTCGCGGCCGTGGGCCTCGCAGGCGGCGCGGACGCGCGCGAACTGCTTGGCGGTCGCCTCGACCGAGGAGAACGGGAGGTTGAACTCGTCGGCGAACCGGGCGGCGAGCCGGGGCGTGCGGACGGCGCCGCCGCCGCCGACGATCACCGGCGGGTGGGGCCGCTGTACCGGCTTGGGCAGGGCCGGGCTGTCGGTCAGGACCCAGTGCCTGCCGGAGTAGGAGAAGCGCTCGCCGACGGGCGTGGCCCACAGCCCGGTGATGATGTCGAGTTGCTCGGTCAGGCGGTCGAAGCGCTCGCCCAGCGGCGGGAACGGTATCCCGTAGGCGCTGTGCTCCGCCTCGAACCAGCCGCTGCCGAGGCCGAGCTCGACCCGGCCGTCGCTCATGGCGTCGACCTGGGCCACGGCCACGGCCAGCAGGCCGGGCAGCCGGAAGGTGGCCGAGGTGACGAGCGTGCCGAGCCGGATCCGGCTCGTCTCGCGGGCGAGTGCGCCGAGCGTGACCCAGGAGTCGGTCGGTCCGGGCAGCCCGTCCCCGTTGCCGATGTGCAGGAAGTGGTCGGAGCGGAAGAACGCGTCGAAGCCGTGGGCCTCGGTCGCGCGGGCGACCGCGAGGAGCTGGTCGTAGGACGCGCCCTGCTGGGGCTCGGTGAAGATGCGCACTCGCATGGGTGAGGCCTCCTGGGTCGGGCTCGGGGTCCGCCTCCGCCGGCCGATGGCGGCGAGTCGATGCTACCGGCGCGGCGCAGTGCCAGGGCCTGCCGCCCGCCCTGGCCTGCCGCCCGCCCTGGCCTGCCGCCCGCCCTGGCCTGCCGCCCGCCCTGGCCTGCCGCCCGCCCTGGCCTGCCGCCCGCCCTGGCCTGGGGCCGGCGCTGGCCTGGGGCCGGCGCTGGCCTGGGGCCCGCCCTGGCCTGGGGCCCGCCCTGGCCTGGGGCCCGCCCTGGCCTGGGGCCCGCCCTGGCCTGGGGCCGGCGCTGGTCGCAGGGCAGGCCGGGCCGGCCCGGCGGCCCTGCTCGCCGCTGGTCCTGTGGCACCGTGCACCCGAACACGAGCCAACGGAGCGGGAAGTGAGGCGTGATCTGGTGTCTGGACCATGGCACCGTGCGGCAGCGGACGGCCGGATCGAGATGGTCTTCCTGGATATCGGCGGGGTCGTCTACGACGACGCCCCGTTCGCCCGGGCGATCCTGCTCACCCTTCGCGAGCTCGGGGCGGACGTGCATGACGCCGAGTTCGCGGCCGCCTACGACGAGCTGCGCCAGCGCCAGATCGCGATCGCGCGCGGCCTGGCCGCGCGCTTCCTGCCCGCGGGCGAGGACTGGCACCGCTACCGGGCCAGGATCGCCGCCCACTGGGACCACCCGCCCGAGGCGCTCTACCCGGACGTGCGTGACTGCCTGTCCCGGCTGCGCGGGGCCTACCGCCTGGGCGTGATCGCCAACCAGGAGCGCGCCGTCCTCGACGCGATGGCCCGCGACGGGCTCGCCGCCAGCTTCGAGGTGCTGGCGATCTCGGGCGTCCTCGGGGTCGAGAAGCCCGACCCGAGGATCTACGAGGCGGCGGTGGCCATGGCCGGGGTGCCGCCCGGGCGAGCCGTGCACGTCGGCAACCGGCTCGACACCGACGTACGCCCGGCCAGGTCGGTGGGACTGCGGACGGTCTGGGTGCTCCGCGGGGAGGCGCCCCCCTCCCCCACTCCGGAGCAGCTCGCCGAGCCGGACGGCTGGGTCCGCTCGCTCGCTGAGCTACCCGAGCTCCTCGACCGCCTCGCGACGGCCTGACACTGCTCCCCGACCGGCGCCCGGAGCGGCCGCATCCGGCAGCGGGGCCGGCGGGTGGGGGTCTGGACGGCGCCGCTCCGGCCGGCTGCTCAGACCGCCCCCTGTCCGACCCTGCCCGCCCCGCGAAGGGGTGTCCGGTTGGGCTGGACTCGCAGCTCATCGGCGATTTGCCCGATCGATCGGGCATTGCTAGCCTGACCAGGACCCGTAGCGCCCTGTGGGTGCCCCCACACCCGATTCCACCCCCATGAAGGGCCGGTCCCAGATGCGAGGTCGTTTGCTCGCGCACGCGCTCGTGCGCCGCCCAGTCACCACGGCGGCGGTCACGTCGTGCCGTGCCTGCCGTCCCGGCCGAGCCACCAGCCACCCCCGGCCTGCCGGCCGTTGGTCCCCGAAGGAGCGAAGCGATGAGCATGCAGAGCTGGCGCGAGCCACCCGGGCAGTGGGAGCCCCAGGAATGGGCCCCGGAGGCCGACCAGTGGGAGGCCGACCAGTGGGAGGCCGAGCGGTGGGATGAGACCCCCTCCCGGGCGCAGTCGCAGGCCGGGTACGTCAGGGAGTCGCGGGCGGGCGCGCCCGTCGGCTCCTACGAGCCCGATCCCGACGAGATGGAGGCGGGCGCGTACCTCGACGACGGGGATGCGCCGGCCGAGCCGAACGGCGGCGTCGTGGCCGCCATCGTCGCCGGCGGCCTCGCCTGCGCCATCTTCGGGTTCCTCGCCGTGGCGACGGCGGCGAGCCCGGCGGTCGCCAAGCTGCTGACCTTCTACTGGCCCGCCGGGCCGCTGACCGGGAAGTCGACGGTGACCATCGTAGCCTACCTCGTCATCTGGCCGAACCTGCACTACCGGCTCCGCGACCGGCACCTCGACCTCTACAGGGCGTTTCTCTTCACCCTGTTCCTGATCGCCCTCGGGCTGATCGGCACCTTCCCGCCCTTCTTCCAGATGTTCGGGCCCCGGTAGCCGCCCGCGTCCCGGGACGCTCGAGCGGCCCAGGGCGCCGGCCTCCCAGGCGCTCGAGCTGCGCCTGGTCCTTGCCCTTGCCGGGCTGCAACGCCGCAGGTCAGGGCGTCGCAAATCAGGTCAGCCGTAGCTCATTCAGTGGTCGCCTAGCGCCAAGCCCACGGCCGGGCGAGCTGCGCGGCAAGTTGGCCGCTGTCGGGGGGCTCGGGTAGGCTCCGACCATGGTGGCCAGCCCTGAACGCGACGTCGCGCTCCGGAAGGCCCGGGGGGCGTTCTTCACTCCGC
>WNFV01002953.1_pt1 | contig 25250 bp, 25 predicted proteins | sample 5400101 | NCBI WGS metagenome assembly WNFV01 (sample SAMN13153361, study PRJNA577476) | soil metagenome | isolation source: 115 cm soil or saprolite under grassland replicate 1 | place: USA:California | collected 2016-06-15 | reverse complement strand
GGGCGGGTAGCCGCTTTGCTACAATCCGTCGGCACCGGTCGTGGTGCGCTCCTGTCGGAGTGGCGGAATAGGCAGACGCGCTAGGTTGAGGGCCTAGTGCCCTTATAGGGCGTGGGGGTTCAAGTCCCCCCTCCGACACCCCACCTGAGCTGCTGGGTCGCGCGTCACCTCCCTCCTGCGCCTCATGGACCACAGGTCCCGTTGACATCCGTTTGACATCAGAGGACTCGGCGTCCTGGTTCCGGTCGCCGAGGATCAGGCGGGCGACGGCGTTGGCGGTGCGCTCGTCCATCGACGGCAGCACATGCTGGTAGAGGTTGGCGGTGATCGAGGTGCTGGCATGCCCAAGCCGCTCGGACACCACCTTGAGCGGCTCGCCGGCGGCCAGCGCCGCGGTGGCGTAGCTGTGGCGCACGCCATGCAGGGTGATCGGCGGCAGGCCGGCGTCGCGCACCAGCCGGGCGAACCGCTTGGTGACGTGGTCGGGGTGCAGGAGCTGGCCGTCCTCGCGGGTGAACACCAGGCCGGTATCGATCCAGGCCGGCCCCCACGCCAGCCGCTCCTCGAGCTGGCGGACCCGGTGGGCCTTTAGGGCAGCCACGGTGAAGGGGTCGAGGGCGAGCTGCCGGTGGCTGCTGACGGTCTTGGTCTCGGCCACGACGACCGGCTGCTTGTCGACGACGACGGCCGCCTGAACGACCGCGAGCCGCCCTGGCGAGGCCTCCAGGTCGACCGCTTGCCAGGGCAGGCCCAGCAGCTCGCTACGGCGCATGCCGGTGGTCGCGAACAGCAGCCACATCGCGGCCAGGCGGTCGTCACGGGTCGACGCCAGGAAGGCCCGGAGCTCCTCGGCCGACCAGACGCCTCGCGCTTGGCGGGGGACACGCGGCGGGTCGGCGGCATCTGCAACGTTCCGGATGACAAGACCCCAGCGCATCGCATCGCTGAGTGCCTTGTGTAGCAGCACGTGGACGTGCCGGACGCTCTTTGGCTTGAGCCCACCACGGCCGTCCCGCCGACCATGGCCAGCGAGGTCGATGTACAAGCGGTTGAGGTGCCCGGCGGTGAGCGCCTGCAGCGGGACACTGCCCAGCGCCGGCACGACGTGGGCCTCGACGTAGATGCGATAGGTCGCCCAGGTATTCGGCCGCACGGCGGCCCGTACAGTCGGCAGCCACTGCTCGGTGAGGAAGGCACCCAGCGTCAGCCTGGACGGCTCGACGAAGGTGTCAGTCCGCAGTGCAGCCATGGCCTCATTGAGGGCGGCCTCTGCCTGCCGCTTAGTCCGGAATCCGCCTTTGGTCAACTGCCGGCGCCGGTCGGTCGCGGGATCGACGAGGTTGATGTACCAGGTCCAAGTGGTCCCGCGCTTACGGGTGCCGCCTCTCATCGATGCTCCTCAGCGAGCAGGCCGAGCATCGCGAGCAGCCGGGCGGTAGGGACATAGATGCGCCGGCCCAGGCGCAGAATTGGCAGGTCACCGGACGTCGCGGCTCGATACCCGGCGCTGCGGCTGATACCGAGCAGCTCACAGGCCTGCTCGACACGGAGCAGCGCGGGAAGCTCGGGGCGCTGAGGGTGCAACATCGTCACTGTCTCAGTCTGAGCCTGCCGACCATCATCCTTGAGCACGTCATCCTGTTCAGCGCCAGTATAAGCGGTTGCTTGTCGTATTACAGCCATCAGCTTGTAGCGCTGTGACTGTCGACCGCTACTCAAGCGATCAGGCATGCTTGGTCGGCCAGTTCCGGGGCGCCAAGCAGAGGACCGCGGCGGTGACAACGGCCAAGCAGCGACAGATGTTCGCCCAGGCGCTCCAGCGAGCCCGGAACGAATGCGGCTTGTCACAGCGAGCTCTGGCCGCCGCGGTCGGCGTGTCGCAGGCGGCGGTGTCCCAGTGGCTGCTGGGCCAGGTGTCGCCCAAACCGGAGCGGGTCGCGGCACTCGAGGAGGCGTTGCGCGTGGAGCCCCACTCGCTCGCCCGACTGCTCGGTCATCTGCCATACGGCGAGCACGAGCCGAGGCCTCGGATGACGGTCGTGGAGGCGGCCGAAGCGGATCCGCGGCTGGGCGAGCGGGAGCAGCAGATCCTCGTTGCCGTGTATCGCGAGCTCGTGCAGCAGAGCCAGTCCGGCGATGATCGGCAGGTTCCGCCGGGCTGAGCTTCCGACGTTGGTCACCCATTGGGACTCCCCGGTGGGATTCCTCGACGCTTCGTCGACACGTGTCCTACAGTCGCCCCATGACAGCATGTCCGATTCGACGTGGGCGAGGCCCCACACCGGATCACCCACATTCGTCCACACAGGGATAGATCGTGAGCCGGGAGCCGATCGACCGGGATCCCGTCCGGATGCTGGCGATTCGTCTCGGCGCCGAGCTTCGGCGGCGACGGCAGGAGGCGAACCTGCCGCAGCGAGCGCTCGCGGCGCGAATCAGCTACGACCGGTCCTACGTCTCGCAGGTGGAAGCCGGCAGGCAGATACCAGCCGAGCACTTCGTCCTGCTCTGTGAACAAGCACTCAACGCCGGGGGTGCGCTGCGCGCCATCTTCCGAGAGCTGCTCGCTGAGCGCGAGGCACGGCGGCAGAAGGCACACGCGGAGCGCTGGCAGATCGAGACTGGCGCCAGGTTGCACCCGCTTGAGCAGGCCTCAGCCGGCGCCCTGCCGGATGCCACAGCGTTGAGGCTTGCCTCGACGGCCGGTCCCCCGTCTGATACCAGCATGGAGCGTCGCCCCTTCGTCCGGCTGCTTGGCAGCGCCACAGGCGTGCTCCTGGCCGAGACCCTGGGCGTCGAGCTCGTGGACCTCGCCAGAGCCATGCAAGCGTCGAACGTGAACGGCGACACGCTCGACCGGATGGAGGGAAGCGTCCTGCGCTTCCACCAGGTCTACGCGCAGGTCCCACCGGCCGAGCTGCTGCCCCATGTGCACGAGCACTTAAGGGCCACCACCCAGCTGCTGCAGCGGTCGCAGCCCATCAAGTACCGGCGCCGCCTCTGCTCGGTTGCCGGGCACCTCGCCGGGCTCCGGGGCTGGCTCACCTTCGACCTCGGCGACCAGGAGGGGGCCCATACCTGGTACGAGATGGCGCTCCAGCCGGCAGACGAGGCGGAGGACCTTGCGCTCTGCGGCTGGATCCTCGGCGGCAGGAGCCTGATCCCGTCCTACAACGGCGATCCCACCGGCGCGCTTGACCTGATCCGCCGAGCACAGAGCTACGCAGACCGAAGTGCGAACACGACTGCGCGGGCGTGGCTTGCCGCGCTGGAGGCCCGAGCTCATGCCGGCATGGGCGACGCGGCCGCCTTTCGCGATGCCCAGGACGCGGCCAACGACGCGATCGACCACACGCGGCTCGACGACCGCCGCCACGGCATGGACTTCGACCACGAGCGGCTCAACGTGGCCTACTACGAGGGCACCAGCCTCGTAACCCTCGAGCAGCCACAAGGCGCACGGCCGGCCCTCAGCATGGCGCTCGCCGTGCAGGGCCCGAAGCACCTGAAGGCGCGGTCGATCGTGCTGCTGGCCATGGCGGCCACGCATGTGCAGCAGCGTGAGATCGAGGAGGCGTGCGCCATCGCAGGGAAGGCGCTTGAAATTCCCTCGGAGCAGCGGATTGGCCCGATCGAGCAGCGCGCCCGTGACCTGATGCGGGCCCTGGAGCCGTGGCACTCCGACCCTGCCGTCGTCACGCTTCGCGACCGCTTGGCCACTCCATAGGAGGGCGCGAGGAGCGAGCATGGATCTGGGCCGCATCGGAATCTGGACTTACCACCTCAACTACCAGCCGACCTCGAGGGTCCGCGAGGTCGTGGCTGAGCTGGAAGAGCTCGGCTATGGAGCGCTGTGGATCGGTGAGGCGATGTACCGGGAGCCGCTGACCAGCGCTGCTCTTCTGCTTTCCGCGACCAACCGCATGGTGATTGCGACCGGCATCGCGAACATCTGGGCGCGCGACCCGGTCACGATGACGGCCGCCCAGCTCACCCTCGCAGAGGCCTACCCAGAGCGGTTCCTGCTGGGCCTGGGCGTCAGCCATGCCCGGCTCATCGAGGGCCTCCGTGGTCATCGGTACGAGCGGCCGTTGACCACCATGCGCCGCTACCTGGACGCCATGGACGAGGCGGCGGAGGCCTACCGGGCCGTAAAGCCGGGGGAGAGGCCGGCGAGGGTCCTGGCCGCGCTTGGCCCGAAGATGCTCTCCCTCGCTGCTGATCGCGCCGATGGCGCTCATCCTTACCTGGTCACCCCGGACCACACTGCGAAGGCCCGTGCTCAGCTCGGACCCAAGCGACAGCTGCTCCCTGAACAGGCGGTGGTGCTGGAAACCGACCCAGATCAGGCGCGGACCATCGCCCGCCGGCACATCTCACCGTACCTGGACCTGCCGAACTACACGAACAACTTTCGGCGTCTGGGGTTCACCGACGATGATCTCGCGGGCCGGGGGAGTGACCGCCTGGTGGACGCCATCGTGGCTTGGGGGGACGTTGACACGATCAAGCGACGTGTGAGGGAACATCAGGACGCCGGCGCAGACCACGTGGCGCTTCAGGTGTTCGACACGGATCCACACGGCCTACCGATGAAGCAATGGGAAGAACTGGCTCATGCTCTGTGCGCGTAGCCGTAAGAATCTTCTCCACAGTCTCAAGGCCGGCCTGCGGGCGGGCCTCGTTCCTCGGCCCGTCCTCGGCCGGCGACACTACGACGGGACCAGGGGCGCCGGCCTCACCCTTCGCGCCTGGTGGTTGATGGCCGCGAGGCCCGAGCACGTGCACACTCACCGGCCGCGATCATGTCACGCGATAGCCGACGACTCCGCGCCAGCGCCCGGGCGGGCCAGGCTCGCTCTGATTCATCTGTATGGCGCTGCATAGGTGCATTTACGACCGATGTCCTATGGACGCCACTCAGGCCCCATGGGAGGGTACCCCCTGCTCAGGTGTCCACCGGCAACGAGGTTGCCGGGGAAGGGGGGAGTCGCATGAGACTGCGGATGCTGGCCTGGGGGGCGGTACTGGGCTTGCTCGTCGCTCTGCTCACCCCGATGGCGGCCCTCGCCCGAGCCGAGACCACCACGACCCACTTCAGCGGGACTGACAGCTTTCCCGACGTGAACCCCTGCACCGGGGTCCCGGGTACGCTCACCAGTACCTTCAAGGGCGTGACCCACGTCACCGCGCTGCCCGACGGCAGCTTCCACGACACCACCACGGTGACCGACCGCATCACGTTCGTGCCCGACGATCCCAGCCAGCCGACCTACACCGGCAAGTCCACGTTCTGGGCTGGCGGGAACCTCAGCAGCCAGAACCACTTCACCTTTACCATCACCGCCAGCTTCCACGTCAAGGGCTCCGACGGCTCAAGGATCACCGGCCACACCGTGGCGCATGTCACCCTGCATCCGGACGGCACCGTCACCGTCGAGTTCGAGAGGGACCGGCTGAGCTGCCCGTAGCGGCACCGCCGATCCGGTGGGGCGAGGGGCCTGAGCACCCCTCGCCTCGCTGAGCGCCTGGTCCGCGCTGGGTCCGCACCGCATCGGGAACTGCTGGTCCTCGGCGGGCATCAGCGGTCACAGCCGGTATGCCACAATCGCAGGTCGGCGGCATCGACGCGGCCGACCTCGCAAAGCGGGCCGGAGCTGCGTAGGGTTCGAACCCCTCAGCCTCCGCCACGAAATCTGGTCATCGAGTTCTCGATTCGCGCCTGGGCGTCGGTGTTTGCGTCGTCCCGCACGACGGTGGCCGTCGCCACGTGAGCCCGCCGCGTGGCAGCCCGGTTTGCTGGTCTAGTCGAGCCGCTTCTCAAACACGATCGATCTGCGCTCATAGCCCATGCCCTGCTCGTAGAACGGGACCGATAGCGGACTGGCGTGGTAGGTGGTCAGCAAGGAGCGAACCGCACCCTTGACTCGCCCCCACTCCTCGACGGCATGCATCAGCCGTGCGCCGACGCCACGACGTCGATATGCCTCCTCCACCCCGAGCGCATCGACGTACAGTCGCACCCGGCCAAGGTCGCGCAGCAGTTGCCGTGCGGCATCCTCGATCGGACGCTCCAGGCGGGCAGCGACATCCCCGACCACGCGGCCGTCGACCTCGGCGACCAGCCAGACGGCATCCGCTGATCGGGGCCGGTGCAGCAGCTCCTCGAACCACGCGACCAGACCGTCAGCGGCAGGAATCTGAAAGGCATCGGCATCAAGCTCCGCGTAGTGCCGAGCCACGTCGATCCAGTTTCGGGCAAGGTCCGTGGCGTCGCTCGGTCGCGCCGGCCGGACCACAAGCGACTCCATGGGGGCACTCTAGCTTGCCCCAGATCGCCGATGGCGCAACTCGTTTGCTCCGCAGCGGCAAGGTCACGAGTATTGCGGTTCAACATCGGTCGGCTGGAAAGCTCAGACCTGTATCGTCAGCCCAGCATCCCGGCTCAGCGGCTCGGACGCGCTTCAAGCTCCTCAAACCGGGCGCAGCACCACATCCCCGGCCCGGGTGATCAGGCCCTCTCCGACCTTAGCTCCCGACCGAGCGTCGAACATCCGGTACTCGTCGCATCCATCGCGGTCGGGAGGGGGCGTCGGCTGCCCAGGCGGAACAAAGCCAGCCTCCAAGCAAGGCACGCTGGTGAGCTGGAACAGCCACACCAGCCGCCCCGGCGACCCAACCGGTGCCCGGCCCGGCGCCGACCACCTGGCCAAGGTGACCGGGATCGGCTTCGAACTGGGGATCACCCGGTCATAGCTGTGCCGGGTCAGCCGCAGCCATGCTTGGAAGACGGCTGCCGCTGGGATGCCAGCACGCTCGCCCACCCGCAGAGGGTCGAAGCGATACTGCGGCTCGCCTCCCAACACGATGAGCGGGTGGTCGAGCGTCCGGATCAGCAGCGGCCGGGACGCCAGCGGCGACCGCCGATCGCGCATCACAACGGTTCGGACGAGGACGCCGCCGAGCACCAGGGCGAGGACCACACCCAGCACCCACCCGACGCTCCATCGTCGACCAGACGACTGGCGGGCGGAGGGATCGCTGAACTCGACAGGCATGCCGAGAGCATGGCAGACGGCCACTTCTCTGAGGAGAGACTCCGATCAGCAGATCGGTCTCGCCAGCCGCGACTCCCAACGAGGTAGGTGGTCGTCGGGGATGGGCCTCACCCATCGCCCACCCTGGCGACCGTTGCCGCCAGGGGCGAGTGGCGTCATCCTCACCGGCCGTGCCCCCACGTGCCCGTAGCACCGGCGCCTGACGGTCTCCCAAGGTCAACACCGGTCGGTCGGGAGAGGCCCCTTAATCTGCGCTCTCGGACAGTCCGGTGACTGAGCTACCGCCGGTCCCCGGTAGCCCAGACAAGCACGGCACGGCGCACCGGTCGGGCAGGAGCAGGAACTGCGGCTCGGCCTCCAGCCAGCCCGGCTCCTCGCAGCGGCGGGCGAGCTCGATGTGGTCGCGGTCGATCGCATGGGGCGAGGTGTCCAGCCCCTCGCCGCCCTCGCCCCGGATGCTCACTGAGTACAACCGCTCGCACTGCTCGTCGCGGCTACCGTCTCCTGGGTGGCCGGGCCACGCCGACATCGATGTCCGCTGAGGCAGAGGCGGTCCCTGGCCGCGTCGGGCTGGACAGCCGGCGCGGCCGGCTCGAAAGTCTTCCGTGCATCAGTCTGTGCCCGTCGGGGCAGCGGAAGGCAAGGGGGTTGAGTGCGATGCCCGGCAGCGAGGAGCCCATGCACAAGCCGAAGCCGAGGACCGGCCTGGTGATTTCGTGGCAGGTCCTGGCGGTGGTCATGGTGCTGGTCACGGTCTCCAGCCTGACTAGCCTGTCGATCGTGGCGACCATCAAGGACGTCGACGCGTTGTCTACCGTGGCGCTCGCTCTTGCCGTGCTGGCCTTCGGCGCTCAGCTCGTCGGCTCCATCGTCCAGGGGCAAACCTCCACCCAGCAGATGCTGCAGAGCGAGCGCCTCAACGCCGAGACTCGATCGCTGCTCAGCGAGGTCCGCGTCACCGGCCAGGAGATCCGCGCCACCCAGAGCGGCCTGGTCGACCGGCTGATGGGGCACGTGCTGCAGGCTATCCCGGAGGCGGTCGAGGAGGTCGCCGCCACGCAGGCGGACGGCGACCCTGCGGCGCTTGGCCAGGCGCTGGTCCAGGACTTGTCGCAGCGGCTGCAGGAGGAGGTCGGCAGGGCCTTCACCGCGCCGCTGCCGCACGGTCTCGCAAGCGGTGTCACCTCCGACGACCAGCGGGCCATCGAGCTGCTCACTACCTTCCCGGACGAGGACGACGGGCAACGCGGCCTTGCCGTGCTGGCGGAGCTGTCGCCTGCGGCGAAGGCGGCGCTGCGCGGCTGGGGCCGCTTCGAGCTGTCCCGCCGCCGTGCGGGCCTGGCCTTTGGCCGCCGCGTTGACCTGGAGGAGGATCCGAGCCTGGGTGAGCTGCTGCAGCATGGCCTCCTGGACCGCGTGGACGGGGCGGTGGCGCTGGAGGGCGACGAGCAGCACCTGGTGCTGAGCGAGCAGGGCCGCGGGGTGGCCAGGCTGCTCCTGGCCAGGGGCGAGCGGCCGGGCTGGCTGCGCGACGAGGCGCCGCCGCAGGCGGCCCCGCTGGCCGCTACGCCGTCGGCGGCTGCCGTGGAGGGCCCTCCCCCGGACGCCAGCACGCGACCGCGATGACGGCGCCGTGGCGGTAGCGGGTCGTTGAAGCGGAAAACGAAGGATGATACTGAGGGTGACGCACGCGCTGCTGGTGCCTATTATCAGGTGTGGCGATCTCGGCGTGGCCCTTCAGGGGCCGTGAGGCGGAGCTGGCCCTGATCGGTCAGGCCATAGACGATCCGGCGGTGTCCGGCATCGTAGTGGCCGGTGAGGCGGGGGTCGGCAAGACACGGCTCGCGTTCGAGGCACTTGGCCAGGCCGACCCCGAGCGGTACTTGGTCAAGCGGGCGGTCGCCACCGATGCTGCCAGGTCGATCCCGCTGGGGGCGCTGGCGCAGCTCCTCCCCGCCGAGCTGCCGAGCGCGAACCTGCTGCGGGCCGCCACGGAGGCACTGGTTGCAGTCGGCGGGCAGCAGCGCCTGCTGCTGGGTATGGACGACGCCCAACTGCTCGATGACGTCTCGGCGGTGCTGCTGCACCAGATTGTCCAGAACGGTGCGGCGTTCGTGCTGCTCACGCTCAGAAGCGGAGAGCCGGCGCCCGACCCGGTCACCGCCTTGTGGAAGGAGCGGACCATCGAGCGGTTCGACCTGCTGCCGCTGTCGCCGCTGGAGGTTGAGCACGTGCTGGTCGCGGCGCTCGATGGGCAGGTCGACTCGACGACCACGGCAAGGCTGTGGCGGGCGACGCGCGGCAACGCGCTGCTGATGCGCGAGCTGGTCGTCGCCGGCCTCGACCAGGGCGCACTGACCGACGTCGACGGCGTGTGGCGGTGGCAGGGGCCGTGGGCCATGGCACCTCGCCTCATGGACCTGGTCAGGGCGCGCCTGGAGGCCTTGGACGAGGATGAGCTGCACGTGTTGGAGCTGCTGGCCTACGGGGATCCGCTGGGCATCGACCTGCTTTCGAGCCTGGCGCCGGTGCGGGCCATCGAGGCGCTGGAACGGCAGGGGCTGCTCTGGGTGGAGCAGGACCGTCGCCGCGCCCCGAGAGCGCGCCCCGCCCACCCGCTGTACGTGGAGGCGCTGCGGCGGCGCAGCCGCGGCCTGCGCGAGCGCGCCCGCCACCAGGAGCTGGTCGGGGCAATCGTGAAGTTCGGGGGGCGACGCCGCGAGGACGAGCTGCAGCTTGCGGTCTCGCATGTGGCGGTCGGCGGCACGGCGGAGCCGCGCATGCTGGTCAGCGCCGCGCGCCAGGCGTGGGCGGCGTTCGACGCCTCGCTCGCCGAGCGGCTGGCCCGCGTCGCCCTGGACGGCGGGGCCGGCGTGGCAGCGGCGCAGGTCATCAGCGACGTGCTGGTGTACGGCGGGCGGGCAGAGGAGGCCGAGGAGCTGCTCGCCGCGTTCTGGTCCCACCCGCAGCCTCCCGGCACAGAGGACGAGAACGAGGTGCGAGCCCGCCTCACGACGGCACGCGCCTTCAGCCTGTTCTGGGGGCTCGACCGTGTCGAGGAGGCCATGGAGGTGCTCGCCGAGGGCGAGCGCACGATTACCGACCGGTCCTGGCGGGAGGGGATCGTCAGCGTGCGGGGCCGCTTCCTGGCCCACAGCGGCCGCTACGCGGTGGCGCTCGAGCTGCTGGACGAGCTGCTCGGCCGCCCGCAGCCGCCGAACTTCGAGACCACCGAGACGGCCGCCCTGATGGCCAAGGCGCTCGCCGCGGCCTCGATCGGATCCCTCGCCGAGGCGGCCACCGCGGTGAAGCGGGCCCGCAGGCTCGTGCCGCGCTGGCACGAGGAGGTCCCCTGGCTCGGCGAGATGATCGAGCTGGCCGGCTACCTGACCCAGGCGCTCGACGGGGACCTGCGCGGCGCCGCGGCGACGGCGGCGGCAATGCACGCCGGCGCCGTCGAGCGCACCGACTACCCGTTCAGCCTGGTGCTGTCGTGCACGCTGCGCGGCCAGGCATCCCGCCAGCTCGGCCAGGTGCAGGACGCGCTCCGGTGGCTCCGCGAGGGGCGGCGGCAGGCCGCGTCCGCGCCGGGGGAGGACGACTCGGGGGCGCTCACCGCGCTGTGTGCCGCCGAGTTGGCCCACGCCGCCGCCCTGGCCGGCGACCACGACCTGGCGGAGCGTGCCCTGGCCGAGGCGCAGGCCAGCAGACGGGCGTCGCAGGCGATCTTCGACCCGTGGATCGACATCACCGCGACCTGGGTCGGCGCCACCCGAGGCGCCACCGGCCAGGCGGCCGAGCAGGCGCTCTCCTGCGCGCGCCGCGCCCGGGAGACCGGCGCGCTGGCCTACGAGCCGATCGCGCTGCACGACGCCGTCCGGCTCGACGCGGCTGAGCAGGTGGTGGAGCAGCTCGGCCAGCTTGCCGTCCAGGCCGAGGGGCAGCTCGTGGACCTCTACGCCGCCCACGCGCTGGCGGCCGCCCGCCAGGACGGACCATCGCTCGACCAGGTCGCCGCCGACTTCGAGACCGCCGGGGCCAGCCTGCTTGCCGCGGAGGCTGCGGCCCAGGCCGCGATCGCCTACCAGCGGGCCGGCAAGCAGCCTAGCGCGAGGTCCGCCGCGGCGAGCTCGGCGCGATACCTGGAGGCCTGCCAGGGCGCCTGGACGCCGGCCCTGGGCATGCTGCAGGCGCCGAGATTGACCCCGCGGGAGCTGGAGATCGCTAAGCTCGCCTCGCAGGGCCTGACCAACCGCGAGATCGCCGAGCGGCTGGTCACCTCGGTGCGCACCGTCGACAACCACCTGCACCAGGCGTACTCGAAGTTGGGGATCCGCGGCCGCGAGGACCTCGGCCGCTTCTTCGCCGGCGACCGCTCGACCTGAGTACCCCAGGGCAGGCGCCTGGGTAGCCGCCTGAGTACCGCCCGAGGGACGTGCCCGGCAATTGAGCAGGCCCCTGCTCAGGACGGCCGGACGATCCCGCCCTAGATTCTTGGCATGAACCGAGCCGATGCCGTGAAGCTCCTCCCGGAGACCTATGCTCGGGCGCTCACCCTCCGCGACAAGGGCTGCGACAACGACGCGATCGCCGCGGCGCTTGGCATCGTCCCAGAGGCCATCGGCCCACTCCTCCGCCTGGCCGACGCCAAGCTCCAGCAACTCCTCCACGCCCCACCCGAGATGCAGGACCGTCTGGGGTCGCTGGCGGCCTCGATCGAAGCCACCGATCCGGCCGAGCCCGCGGGAGCCGCCGAACCGCCGGACGCCTGAGCACCCGGCCCGCCCGACCGGCCGCAGCATCCTGGCTGCCTTCCAAGGCCTGGGGCTGACCTACACCCAGACGGGATCGTGCTGGATCGGCTCACCAGCACCCAGCGACGCATCCTGGAACTGCTCAACATCCCCATCCCCCGGCCAGAGCAGGTGAAGTAGCGCCACGCAACCGCGGAAAACGGGACTAATGAGAGCGCCTGGGACACACTCGGTGCACACGACGCCGGTGACCCGCAGATGGCGGTGGGCGCGAGCGGTCACGAGCGGTAGCAAGGACCCCAAGTCAACGACCCTTCGTGGCCGGAAGCTGCGATCGGGCTACGGGGCGGCCTCAGTTCGCGTCTGCCAGCCAAGTGCTGCCGCGGGCCTCCGGCCCTTGCCAACGAGGCAGGTGGTCACCAAGGCAGGGCCTCACCCTACGGCCGAGCTGGTGACCGTCACCGCCAGGCCCGAGCCATGCTGGTTCTCGCCGGCCGTGGCCCTGACATACCCCATCTGAGCTCCGTAAAGGGCTCCCCGGCGCACCGGGGGAGCGGGTACGTCGAACGACTATATCAAGGCCGGCGAAGCGAGCGTAGGGTGTAGCGCGCCTGGTCGGCTCGAAGGGGGTGCTCATGGCCCGAGCACGCAGTCCCCCAGCCCAGCGACTTCGAGTATGGACCGACTCCAGAGGGCCGCCATGAGACTGCCGCCGTTGGCCCTGCTGGCCGGCCTGGCACCGCCAGTGGTGCTGCTCGCGCCGACGCGGCATCTTGCGACCGACACCATGCACGGTCTCCTTCGCCACGGAGAACCTCCCTTCAGCTCGCAGACTCACCCTGTTGATCCCAGGGAGAGGAGGTAGCGATGAGACGAGCCCTCGCTGTGTTCTTAGCGCTCGGCACTCTCGCTTTCCCAGCACCCGCACTCGCCGATGGCGCGGTCATCACCCGCACGCCCGGTTCCGGCACCACCGTCATCCAATGCGAGCCCAATGTCGCGCTTGAGGACATCCTGATCACGTCGGGCGTCTTCCAACTCGTGACGCACATGGTGACGACGCCGACCGGCACGGTGATCGACTCGGTGCACGGCACCTGGCAGGACCTTGCCGGGATTGGCCTGACGACCGGTAATGAATACCACTTCGCGTTCGTCGGGGGCTCGACGAGCGTGACCGGCCTCGGCAGCGACTCGACTACAGCCACGTTCGCGGAGCGGGTGGTGAGCGCCGGCCCAGACGAGAACGAGGTCGTGAAAGTGGTTGCCCATACGACGGTCACGCCCGACGGCACCGTCACGGCTGACATTCACTTCGAGAGTCTCGGCTGCCGCGGCTGAGCGAACGCGCGAGTTCGGCACGGTCATGTCGCGGCTCTTTCAGAGCCTTTGCCAACGAGACAGGTGGCCGCCGAGGGGTGTCGAGCGAGGTCCGACGCCGGCGCCCCTCGGGCCTCCGGGCGGCGGGGCCCCTACCCCACCGTCCTCGGCCCGGCGGCGCCGGCAGCCCCGCGCACCCCTGGGGGGATGTATCGCCGACGCATGGCCGCCGCGGTGGCCCAGACGGCTCTCGCGTCGGCTACCTCGCCGTGGTCACCGGGCTGCCTCGCTCCGGCAACCCTCACCGCTGCAGGCTTGCAGCCAGGTCGTCGGCTCGTGCCATCCGCGTGCCGGTAAGCACGGCAGGCAGCGGTATGCCGCGGTCATTCACGGTCAACGGAAGTGCCCTCTGAGCTGCGGGGTCGCCCATGAGCCCTGGACGACACCCTAACTGATCTGGCTTTGGGAGCAAGAGGTCGTCTATTCGTGGAGCATGGTTCGGATCAGCCCTATTCATCCGTATGATCTGGGTCAAGAACGGGATGCCCATAACAGGAGCTCAAGGGCGCTCTTAGGAAGTGCAGAATTGCAGCTCGAGTCAGCATAGACGTCAGCATTATACGTATGCCGATACTTGGGTCGCCCATGGGCAGCCCAAGTCCATGTTGCATATGTCCAGTGTGCAGCGGTCGCGAACGTCGACTATACAAATCTTCCAACAGCCGGCGTTCGTTCCTGGCAGCCGACCCGAATGCTTGGGCGACGTTGTCGTGCGAAAGGATTTCGTGTAGGGCGACTGGGGCTAATACCTCAGTCCCAGCGGTGAAGCGCTTGACTAAACGACGTAGCTGCCAGGGCTGATTGGGTTGCAGCAGAGCTTCTATCGAGGAAACTAGCAGGATGAGAGTGACGTACTCACTGCGCTGATCCAGTGCCTGCTCGTACGCGTAAATCGCTCCTTGGGCTCGACGGAAACCCTCTACTCCGGCTCCATCGGCGAAGAGGCGAAGCATGGCTGGCCATAGAGGGATGTCCTCTACAACCATCTCACTAACGGTGCCAGCGGTCATGGCCTGCGCCGCATCAGTGGCTGCTTCATCCTTAGCAGGAAAGACGTTGCCACTTCTAAGCGGCGCTGCTGAAGCAAATGCGACAAGCGCTCGGAAGAAAGCACCAACTCCTTCTGCCAGGAACCTTCCGAATGGGCCATGGGCAGGACCTGGCACGCGGAATGTGATAGTAGCCTTGAACTTTGGCATGACACTTGGGGCCGGTTCAACGTCCGCCTGCTCGAACTCCAGAAGAGCGTTTCCGCCGAAGCGCCAAGGTCCTTGGTAGCGCTTGTGCTCATTCATTATTCTCATGAAGTGGACATTGGCCAGGTCGTATAGATTTACGTCTGCCGATAGCCCGAGGGTCCACCAAGTTCCAGCCCCAAGGTCTCCGACCCCTGCCCGTTTTTGAGCCTCATCCACCAAGGCCGTGGGCAACGGTTGAGCCGCCTGTTCCACCGTTACCGATGGTGGGCCGTCAACAAATGCGATCTTTACGACTCGGCCATCCTGCAAGTTGAGTGTCCCACCGACATCTGAATTATCGTACTGTGCTACTCCATACTCGCGGATGCACAATGCATAGAGCCATTCAACGAAGAGCCGGCGCTGCAACTCTGGCGTCAAGGCTGTCCCTTCCGGCTGATCGCCCTGCGGTCGTTCCCTACCACGAGGCTCGGCTGTGCGATTCGATGGGTCATCCGTCTCGCGCCTATCCGTCATATGCAATGCTCCAATCAATGAGGCCGACTTCGCCTAACGTGGGGCCCGGCCTCGCGTTGATCCGGCGCGTGCGGGACCTCAAGGTACACGCTCGGCATACGGGGAGCCGGTAGCCCTTCCACAACCCACAAGCCGTCGGCCTGGAGAGGGCGTGGTACCTCCAGGAGGGCAAGATCATGTCGCCGGATGACCTCAGCGTCGGCCAATACGAGCTGTCAGCCAGGTTCACCGATCCCACCTCCGGCCTGGACGACAGCGACGGGATCACATTCTTCATCGACGCAGCCGGCACCGGCGCGTGCCTGAGGGACTAGATCCCTCGTACCGGCCCGCAGCCGCTCACCAGGAGCCCTGTCGCCGCCGACGAGGTCGAGAGCGTCGCCTCCTGCGGCGCCGGTAGCTCGACCTTCGATCGACCGGCAGACTGGCAAGCAGCAACCAGCCCCCGATGACGATGACGGTCGGCAGCGCCTCAACGATGTCGCCGAGCGAGCGACCGATCGTGCCAACGATCCAGGCGAGCACGATCGCCGCACCGAACGAACCAGCGGTCTCCCTCCAGGAGCGCCGCAGCCAATCCTCGCGCGGGACGAGCACACGCTGCCTTCTCTCCCCCCAGATGCCGTTCTTGGCGACGGAGACGCCCAGGAAGAACAGGAAGGCCGCGTAGTACTCGATGGTGAGGCGAAGCCCGACGGTGGGCGACCGCTGTAGCCGCATGACGAGCACGAAGGCGACACAGGCCATCCCGAGCAGCACGACGATCAGCGCGAACTGTGTCGAGGCTCGAACGGTCCAGACGGCGGTCGACACCCCTGACCGCACGTCCGTCTCCTCCTGCCGCCGGCCTGACCTCCACCGCTGGAATTGCTCGAGTAGCTCGATGAACCGGTGGCGGTAGTCAGCTATCAGCTCGGGCAGAAGGCGTCTGACCTCGGCTGGCTTGCGCGCAAAGCCAGCGCGGTACAGCACGCCGATCGAGCGCGACCGGGAGCGGACGAATCCTTCGCCGTGGATGTCGTCGCGCTCCTTGCGGACGCCTCGCACAATCGTCTGCCATCGTGGCAGCGTCGGATCGACCTGGTGGCTGTCGGTCCTTCGGCGCCAGCTTCGGCGGTGCAGGTGGCAGCGGTGCCACTCGCCGAACGTCCGGTTCTTGCAGGGGCCTCTACCCCTCGATGTGGTCCGGGGATAGTCGCAGGGCACCGGTAGGAACATCCCGCGGGAGAACCAGACGAAGCCGTGGACCACGATCACAATCACCTGGAAGACCAGGGCGAGCAGGATGGGCCAAGCGACGTGCAGCGGGCTGCGCTCCAGCCAGAGCGCGAACCACTCCAGTCCCAGGGACCACGACGCGGAGCAGCTCGTCCATGACCGGATTTTACTGGTCGACCATGTTGGGTTGAATACCCTAGAAAGGAATGAGTCCGGCCGCCTACGCGTCGGCGGCCGAGGTCCGTCGGCGGTCGAGGTAGCCGCCACGCCGTCGCCCGAACCGCTCGGGCCGGAACTGTCGCTCCAGCTGCATCAGGCTCCAGATCCTGGTGCCGTCCGCGCGGATATACGGCTCGACGTTGGCGGCCAGCTCGCGGACGGTGGCCAGGTCGACGCCGAGCAGCTCCGCGCACCGCTCCAGCGGCGCCGCGATCGGCCGGCCCAGGTCCGGGTCGTGCCAGGTCCCCACTGAGGTAGGGTATCCGAACAGACGTTCGAGGGTCGAATCGAGCTGGTGCTGCCGCGCAGACCTTCCCACCTCATGCAGGTGGGCTTCACTGGCACCGAGCAGAACCCAGGAACGGGGTGGGTCGGGCCCGGCCTGGTCGGCGTCTCCCTCGACTGGTCGGCACCCGCCGCCGACAACTAGCACCTCGGCCCTGACGTGGTGGCCACGCGCACACAATATTGCGCGCAAGCAAGCCATCCTCCTCCGGAGACAGCTCCACTTCATACAATGCCAATAACCGGACCACTCGTCCTCTCAATCCTTCTCCTCTTTTCACCCTCGCGTCCTATTACCAAGCCACCTCTATTGCAGCAGCGCGTACACTCCTCACCGAAGCTAATTCGTCAACACAGCGGCATCTGCGATGCAGGCAATGGCCGCTGGTCACGGTGAGGAGTGGGTGTGGCGCTGGGTGTGACGCCCCTTCGCGTCGGCCAGGAGGCCTACTGGCTGGACCAGATCGCCCGCGACCGCTGCGAGTACTACGCCGGCAAGGGCGAGTCGCCCGGCTGGTGGCTGGGCAGCCTGGCCGACCGCTCGGGCCTGGAGGGGGTCGCCGGCGAGGAGGCGGTCCATCGGTTGTTCGCCGGCCAGGACCCGGTCACCGGCGAGCAGCGGGTGGCGCCCGTCTGGCGAAGCGATCCCCGCTCCAGGCTGCCCGCCGGCCCGCTGCAGGCGGCGCTGCGGGAACTCGCCGCCACCCGTGGGGTCGAGGTCGGGGAGCTGGTCGCCGGCGAGCGGCCACGCCGCGACCTCCAGACGGTCCTGACCGCCCGCGGTAAGGTCGGGGTGGCGACGGTGGAGCGGGTCTGCCGGACGGTCCTCGTGCGGAACCCCGCGGAGCTCTACGGGGACGCGTACGCGGAAGCGCGGAAGCATGCCGGCAGGCGAGTGGACGCGCGGGTAGCAACCTTTGACCTGTCGCTGTCGGACCCCAAGTCGGTCAGCCTGCTCGCTGCCGGAAGTTCCGCGGAAGTCCGGGCGGAAGTCCAGGCCGGCCGGCATGCCGCCATCCGACTGGTGCTTAGGTGGTTGGAGCGGGAGGCGGTCGGGGTGCGCCGCGGCCACAACGGCGTCGACTGTTTCCGCGGCGAGGGGGTCACCGCGGCCGCGTTCGACCACCGCAGCAGCCGTGAGGGTGACCCGCAGTGGCACACCCACGTCCTGGTGCAGAACGCCACCCTGGGCCCGGATGGCCGCTGGTCGGCGCTGGACTCCAAGCGGCTGTACGCGCATGCGATGACCGCCGACCGGATCTACCACGCGGCACTGCGAGCGGAACTGACCCGCCGGCTGGACGTGCGCTGGCGGCAGGTCGACCCGCGCAGCGGCGCCGCTGAAATCGACGGCCTCCACGATCGCGAGCTGCTGCGGGCGTTCTCCAAGCGCCGCGCCCAGGTCCTGGCCCAGCAGCGCGAATGGGGCCATCAGGGGATCGCGGCCGGCAAGGCCGCCGCCCTGGCGACCAGGAAGGCCAAGGACCACACCGAGTCAGCGGAGGGCTTCTACGAGCGGGTGGCCCGCGGGCTGGCAGAGCATGGGGTCGGCCGGGCCGAGCTCGAGCAGGTCTGCCGGGGCGGCCGGGTGCAGGCCCGGGAGCTCTCCCAGGCGGAGCGAGGGCGGCTGCTCGACGAGCTGGCCGGCCCGACCGGGTTGACTGCGCAGGCCTCGACGTTCGCTCGCCGCGATGTGCTGGACGCCCTCGCCAAGCAGCTCCCGGTCGCCGCCTCGGCGGAGCGGACGCTGGCCGCGCTTGAGGAGCTCGCCGAGGAGTTCCTCGCTTCCGAGCGGGCCGTGCCGGTGACCGTGGACCGGGGCCTGGAGGAGCGCCGCTACGCAACCCCAGAGCTGCTGGCGCTGGAACGTGGGCTGGTCGAGCAGGCCGAACGCCGCACCAGCGAAGGCGCGGCGGTGGTCGCCGGCGAGCACGTCCGCGCCGCCCTGGCCGAACGCGACGGCCTGGACCAGGACCAGGCGGCGATGGTCCGGCAGGTCACCGGCGACGGCGCCGGCATCTCCCTGGTGGTCGGCTACGCCGGCTCCGGCAAGACCTACGCCACCGGGGCGGCCGTGGACACCTTCCACCGCGGCGGCTTCCAGGTCATCTGCACGGCGCCGACCGGGGCGGCCGCCCGCGAACTGGAACGAGAGACCAAGCTGCCAGCGCCGACCCTGGACAGCCTGCTGGGACAGCTCGACAGGCGCGACGAACGGCTCGACCGTCACACCGTCGTGGTACTGGATGAAGCGGCCATGGTCGGCACCCGCAACCTCGCCCGACTCCTCGATTATGCCGACCGGGCCGGAAGCAAGGTGGTCCTGATCGGCGACGACCGGCAGCTCGCCAGTATCGACACCGGCGGCGCCTTCCGCGCCTTCCGGCTCCGGTTGGGCGCCACGGAACTGCGCGGCAACCATCGGCAGCAAACGGCACTCGGCCAGCAGGTTGCCGCGCTGTTTCGCGCTGGCCGGCAGGACGAGGCGTTCGATCGGCTGGTTGAGCACGGCAAGGTGATCGTGTGCCGCACCGAAGCGGAAGCCAACGCCGCACAGGTCCGCGACTGGTGGCAGCGGTTCCGCGACGGCCAGCAGGCCGGCATGATCGCCTTCACCCACGCGGAGACCACCCGCCTCAACGCGGCTGCAAGGGCGCTGATGGCCGAGGATGGCAGGCTCGGCCCCGACGCGCTCCAGGTCGGCGAGCGGGAGTTCCGGGTCGGCGACCGGGTGGTGTGCGGCCGCAACGCAAGAGCGCGGCTGAGGGTGGTGAACGGCACCCGTGGCGTGGTCACCGTGCTGGACCCCACCCGCCGCACCCTCACGATCCGGACCGATGAGGGGCAGGACGTGACGCTGCCGGGCTGGTATGTCGCCGGCCGTGGCTATGAGCGGCCGTGGGTGGACCACGGGTATGCGGTCACCGGGCACAAGACCCAGGGGCTCTCCGGCGACGACTTCGGCGTGCGCCCGAGCACCCGCGCCGACGCCCACTGGGCGTACGTGGCGGCCAGTCGCCACCGCTTCGACCTACGTCTGTACCTGGTCGAGGAGCTCACCGCCCCCGACCACGACGACACCCGGCATGTCCGCGACCCGCTGGACGACCGGGTGGCGGCGACCCTGCGGGCCATGCAGAAGCCTGGTGAGCAGGTGTTCGCGATCGACCAGGAGTTGGCCGCCGAGGTCCGCACTCTCAGCGTCACCGAGCTGCGGCGGGAGCGGGACCGGCTGGCCGAGCTGCTCGCCGGCGCGCCGGCGTCGGTCGCCCAGCGGATCACCCTCGCCGCCGAGCGGCAGCGCCAGGCCGAGGAGCGCTTGGGCCAAGTCGAGCAGGCGGCGCAGGCCACGCCTGGCGGGTGGGGTGGCAGAGCATTGCGGATGCTCCGTCCCACCAGCAGGCCGGGAACGAACTTCCAGCCCGTGGCCGTGGCCACGGCGACCCGGGCAGCCGACCAGGCCGCCCGCGAGCTGGTTGAGCTGCGCCGCCAGCAGCAGCAGCGGGCCGGGTTCCTGGAGCGCCACCAGCCCACCGCCGTCCGCTACACCGCGATCGTCCGGGAGCTCGGCTGGCACGGTCGTGCTACCAGCCGCGCTTTGGAGCTCGAGCGGCCGTCGTGGCTCACGGAACTCCTTGGCGAGGTGCCCGAGACCGGTCGGGGATGGCGAGCCTGGCGGCAGACCGCCGGCCGTCTGCAGCACTACCGCGACGCCTACCCCAGCCACGACCCAGACGGGCCCCTCGGCTTCGAACCGTCCCGTGATCTCGCCCAGCGCCGGGCGTGGCGGGCCTGCCGGCAGGCCATCGACCGCTACCAGCGCCAGCACCGCACCCGGGACCAGCGCCACCACCCGCACGACCGCGACTGGACTCGAACCCGGACCCGCGACCAGGGTCGCGAGCGGGAAGCTGGCTAGCTCCGCCAGCAAGGGAGGCCCTCATGGCTCTGCATCACGACCACGACCACGACGACCAGCCGCCGGCCTGGCTCGACGATGACCCGTGCTGCCCGGACGAGCCGGGCGTGCGCATCCGCGCGATCACCTTCGACGAGCTCGACGACTACCTCCAGCAGCTCGCCAACCCCCCCGAGCCGGCCCCACTGCCGGGCCTCCGCCCCGCCCGCCGCACGCAGCCGGACGCAGGCTTCTTGGCCAGCAACGGCCGCCCGGGCGCCTCTGCCATGGCCCAGTACCGCCGCCGGCGGGCCAGCGAGTCGCACACCTGGCGGACCACCCTGCCGCAACGGCTCGCCGGCGTCATCGCCGCCGGCATCGGCGCCGCCCTCGCCACGATCGTCGTGGCGGGCCCGGGCCTGGCCCGGTTCACCGGCCCAGCCGCCGCTGCGGCCCTGGCCTGGCTGCTGCGATTTCGACCCTCAGCTGCGACGGTGGCCTGGCGGCACGGCGCCGAGGGTGAGCGGCGCACCGCCCGGCTGCTTGCCCCCCTGGAGCGGCACGGCTACCAGGTCTTCCACGACCTCGCCGTCCCAGGGTCGCCGGCCAATGTCGACCACGTGGTCGTCGGCCCCACCGGCGTGTTCGTGATCGACTCCAAACGCTACCGCGGCCACCTGCACTACTCCGCCGGGCACGTGTGGCACAGCGGCTGGACCCTTGACCGGACGCTACAGACGCTGTGGTGGGAGGCCACCCAGGTCGCCGAGACCCTCGGCTTCGGGCCCGACCTGCACATCTACCCGGTGCTGTGCGTCCACGTCGCTCGGCTGTCCTGGCTTCACGAGCTGCTGGTGGACGGCGTCCCCGTCCTTGGCGCCGCCGCGCTTCGCCCCGCGCTTCAAGTCACCCGCCAGGCGCTCACCTCTGAGCAGGTCGCCCTGGTCGCGGGCCAGGTCCGTGCCGGGTTCCGACCTGCTACCTGACCTCAAAGCAGCTTCGCGGCAAGACCTCATCAGAGCGTTCGTTCAGGCTTGTGCCGAGGTTGGCCGCGCCACGGCGCACTGCTCTCCTCAGACGATTACGGGTTGAGAGTAGAGCGGGATGGTGGCGGTCATCCGTTATGGCTGGTGCTGGGGTCGGTGGCCCGGTGGGGCGCTGGGTTGTCGGCGCCTGGTTGCTGGCGTTTGAGCGGTGTGCTGGGTTTGGTGAGCGCTTGGACCGTTGGATAATCGTGCTGTTCGTCCTGCGTCCAGCAGCGACCGACACGACCGTCTCCGCCGCACGTCCTCACTGTCGTGGTCGACGAACAGCCGGTCCATTCCGGGCTCCGGTACGACGGTCGGGTCCGGACGCACGAAAGGACGCACGGTGGCAGCCAAGCGCAGCGGCAACGCCACAAGATCCGCGAGCTCGCCAACCAGCTCCGCGAGGAGGCAACGGCCTGAGCGGCCTGGTTCCTGCCGCCAGTACGGGCGCTGCCAGGTCGGCGCCGCACCGCGCAACTCGGCCGATCGCCAGCACCCGGATGGTCCTGACCGCGTGCCGGTTTGGGGCGCCAGCGCTGCGGGAAGGTCACAGGTGAGCAAGGAACCGGGGATGGCTCCACGCGGGAGCCACCCATCGCCATTGGAGGCATGATGGCCGCGATCTTCCTGGTGCTCGCCGTGGTGGATGCCGCGTTGCTCGCCAACGTCGCCCTCACCAACACCAGCGCCAGCTCGCTGTCGGTCTTCGACCAGTCGATGACCCGCTTCACCCAGGGCGAACTGCTGCTGGTGGCCGCCGGGCTCGGCCTGCTGCTTGCGCTGTTTCTGCGGATTGCCTGGAGTTCGTCCAGTGCACGGCGCGCCAAGCGTCGGCAGCTGCGGGTGGCACGACGCGAGGTGGAGGGCAGGGTCGCCGAGCTGGAGCGCGAGAACGCACGACTGCGCAAGGAGTTGGGAGGTGTGCAGCCCACCGGTCAGCTGGTGGGATCGCGGGGGGCGTCCAGCGAGGCCCAGTAGCGAGTTCGAGCCCGCCACCCAGCGCAACGCGCACGTCGACAGCGCCGCCCCGGGCCCGGCGCCGCCGCGCCGTTCGGGTAGAGCACCCGTGGTCAAGGATGCGTCGGCCGGGTCACGTCGCCTTCAGGTCGTCGGACCAGCCCGTGCCCGGCAGGCCCTCCCGCCGGGGAGTACGGTGGGCGCGTGCCATGCGGCTCCGGCTGGGCCGTGCCCGCCGGCTTGGTGGGTTGGTCGGAGCCTAGCAACCAGGCCAAGGGCGGTGACGGCTGGTGACCCGCCGGACGACGCGCCGGCCCGGGGAGATCAGCATCCCGCCCGGATCCGGGTTCAACAAGGGCTACAAATGCAGCTGCTGGCCGAGGCCCGACGACGCCCGTCCGTGCACCCCGCGCACCTGCGACTGGCGCTGCCGGGCGTGCGCCATCCACGGCCGGCCGTTCTACAGCCACGGCGACCTGCAGTACCTGGAGCACGGCACCGGGCCGCTGGCGGTAGAGCTCAAGCGGCTGTGGCGGGCCAAAGGGACGATGAAGGGCGGCACCGCCCCACACGCAGCAGGCCATGATGGTGCCGGCTGGCGGGCTTTGCCGCGGGGAGCGGCTGGGCTGACGCCACCCCGGCCCCATTCCCGCACGGTGACGGAGCTGTACTACCCGGGCCTGCAGGACCCCCCTGGGCATCACGGCCGCAACGCCGGCAGCGGGCAGTAGCTGGAAGCTCGGGTTGCCGCTCGCCGACCTGCCTTGCCGGGCGGCGCGCCGTGCGAACCAGCGTGCCCGCCGCCGCGATGCTGGCCAGCCTTGACGTTCTCGGGGGCGCGGCCGGGCTCCGGTACGTCGGCGAGCAGCAGGCCGTCCGGACGAGCTGCTGCGCGACGCCTACGCTGACGCGAGGCGCGATTCGACATGTGGGGCAGCCGGGAGGATGCTGCCGGGGTCGGACGGAGGGGGCCGCGCATGCGGTACAAGGTCGGCGCCGAGCAGGTGGAGCAGATCCCATCCTTGGCGCATCGTCCCGATGGGGTCTTCAGGTCGGCCAGGACCGCCCCGGTCGGCCCGACCCATGCGGTGGACGCCGCGAAATGCCCTGGCTGTTTCGCCGCCGTGGTCGCCCACGGCGAGGCGTAGCCAGGAGCCTAGCGGGCCAGTGTCCTCGGTGGCCCGATCGTCCGGCGCAGCGTCACGCGGGTCCCGAGCCGGACGCGCTCAAGCCGCACCTCGTCTACGAGCCGGCGCAGCAGCCATAGCCCGCGGCCGCGGACGCCCAGCATGTCCATGTCGGCGTCGGTTGGGGGCTGTGCCGGTAGGTCCGGACCGTGATCAAGTACAGAAGCCTCGATCACCTCGTCGTTGACGTGGACCACCACCTGGACCGGCTGCCCTCCCCTTGACCCGTACAGGATCGCGTTGGTCGCTGTCTCGTTGAGCGCCAGGACAACATCGTCGGCGGCCTCACTGGCCACCCCCCGTAGGGACGCTCGCGCGGCTCGCCGCAGCCCGGCGAGGTGGACCGGGGAGGGAGGCAGAGAAAGCTCCATGGGACACCCTTCCGGCTGCAGCCCGTCCTACCCTCCAGGAGGTTTCCCCTAACGTGAGGACGCCCAGGCTTCAAGTGCGCTGTGATCAGGCGGAGCCGCCACCTGGCGACTGACTCGGCGCATCCGAAGGCATCACCCGTGAGGTTGGTCACCGACAACCTTGGGTAGGGTCCGTGCAGGCGAGGCGGGACGGCGCGACGAGGGTGGGTCCGGTCCCGCCGGTGTGACTCCGACGATCGGGGAATCGCCGTAGCAGTCCCGGCAGTCCTAGCTCGACCTCCCGCCTCGCCGGTTGCGCAAGGTGGCCTTGCTGACACCGCAGCCGTGACAGGTCGTCCGTCCAGCCAGTAACGCCATGGACCGCTTCGACGTTCTTGTACGTGATCGGCTGGATCTGCGGGGCCAGCCCAACCGTGTTCGTGACCTCGCTGGCCCCGCAACGCAACGACAACAGGTAGGGACGCCGCAGCGCCCCGGCGACGTGACAGGGACGGCCGGACGAACAGCGATCGCCTCCCGGGACGGGGGCCCGGGGACGAAGCTGTGCCATGAGGGTGCTGCCAGTACCCGGTTGAATTTCAGAAGTCCAGTCGATGGCGATGGCGGAAAAAGCCCGTCCTTTTAGGCGTGTCTTGCAACAATTGCTTCTTGTCTCTGTATGTGCGTGGAGTGCGCAAGTTCAGCGGAAGTTCACCTGTCGGCCTCTGCCATGGGACTGTGCAGGTCAGAGCGATGCCAGTCGCCAGGCTCCCAGGTCAGGCTGGTCTTGACCCAGACAATGAGCGGCGATAACTCTGCCGCCCGGCAGGAGGAGCCACGACAGGAGAACCACAAGACAAATCACGACTGAAAGGAGGGGAGATGCGCCGGTTTCTCACGGCAGGCCTGATGGCGGTGCTTGCGGTGATGCTCGCGGCACTACCAGCCTACGCTGACGCGCCGCACTTCACCCGGGCAAGCGCCAGCGGCCCCGACGCCGCCGGCAACCTCGCCGTCAACTTCAAGATCGCCGGGCTGGGCGACAACCAGACCCTCACGGTCATCGCGGTAGGGACCGCCCTTGCGGGCGGCCCCCCGCGCAGATCCCAGCGTGCGCTGCTAACGCACTGGGCTCCTGACTTGGGTTCTGGCGTCAAAGCGCTCATTGGGCCAGGGATGGGTATAGCGGGCGGGAGGGAGC
>WNFV01002349.1_pt1 | contig 25273 bp, 19 predicted proteins | sample 5400101 | NCBI WGS metagenome assembly WNFV01 (sample SAMN13153361, study PRJNA577476) | soil metagenome | isolation source: 115 cm soil or saprolite under grassland replicate 1 | place: USA:California | collected 2016-06-15 | reverse complement strand
AGGCCCGGTATGCCTTCCGCACCGCATGTCTTGATAGCCGAAGATCACGCCGCAGTGCGTGAACTCTTAACCACCATTGTCGCTCGGACGTATCCCACCGGTACGATCACGGCGGTGGCCAACGGAGCCGAAGCCCTCGTGGTGTACGATGCGCGTGGCGCGGATTTGTTGATTACCGATTACGCAATGCCGATCATGACGGGATTGGTGCTGATTCAGACCCTCCGCGCGCAACAGGTGACCATGCCAATCCTTGTGGTGTCAATGAACATAGCTATTGCCCAAGTCGTGTTGGACGCTGGTGCAACTCGCTTTCTCCCCAAACCGTTTTCCCTGCCTGAGTTGCAGCAGACATTGACCGATCTGCTGCCGCCATAGGGGTGCAACACGATTGCCCCGAGATGTGCGAGGGAACTTGCTGCTTCACCGGTGCGTTGGATCGCTGCTGCTGCTGCCACCGCCGACATTCTTCAACCCACTGTAAACTGAACAAGCATACGAATACCGCGCCAGGATGCCAAGAACGGCACATGACGCGGTATTTTGCTGCATAGCCACCGGTGGACGAAGGACGAAGGACGAAGGACGAACGGAGATTGTCGGTTGCTCTAGGGGTTGTGGGTTCTACCGACCTGCTTTCGTCTTTGGTCTTTGGTCTTTCGTCTTTGGTCAGTGTGATTGGTCTTTGGTCTTTCGTCATTGGTCAGTGTGAGTCGTTCGAGTTCATCGCCAGCATCTGCTCCGAAAGCTCGTGGCCGACCAGCTTGGCGGCAGCCTGAAGCGTCTCGACCAACGTGGCGTCCTCCATGATCTTGCGCACTGGTTTCATCTGTCCATTGCGGTAGGCGTTGATCAGGCGGATCTCCCACGGGTCCATGCCGATCGCGCGGGCGATCTTGTCCATCTGCACCTCGATCGCAAAGGACGCCTCGGTGACGCCGAAGCCACGCATGGCCGATGATGGCTGGCGGTTGGTGTAGACGCAGTAGACATCAACCCAGATGTTCGGGATGCTGTAGGGGCCGGGCAGGTTGGCCATATGCTTCTGCGCGCCGTAGGGCGAGTGGCGGTGGTAGTCGGGAAAATTGCCCCACATCTTCTCGGTCCAGTCGGTGCGCACCAACACGATATCGCCTGGCCGCAGGTCGCCGGCACGCTCAGCCACAGCTGCGGCGGTGATCGGCTCATCCGGCTCCAGGTGGCTCATGTCGAGCACCATCGCCTGGCCGCAGAAGCGATCCAGCGGCACGTCGGCGGCGGTCTCGCCGCCCTCCTGCACATGCAGCGAGAAATCGACATGCGAGCCGGTGTGCAGCACCATATCGACCGAGGAGGCGCGCCAGTAACCGGGGCCACGGTAGTTCGAAGTCAGCGTCAGGCGCTTGTTGACCGAGGGCGGGCTGAGCGTCTCAGGGCCAACCGTGACGGTCAGATCGACGATGCGCGACATAGCGCTCCTCCTGCGTCGTTGAAAGGAGGGTCGGTTTATAGCATTACAGGGCGTCGGGCTGGGTTGTCGAACTACATCTGGAGTGAAGAAAGTTGAGTGTGAATGGAATATAGCGTAGTATACAGGCGGCCTGTTTCGCTGTCAAGACCCAAGTTTGACCTTTGACGTAGGTGAAAAAGCTGTGCTATAGTGGAAAATACAGCTTTATTATGGCTGAAGTTCCGCGGTGATCTATGGCTGATATGCACACGCTGGGCAATCCGCCCGCCCACCACCTCGGCGCGCTGGTTCGCGCGCGGCGGCGCGAGCTGGGACTGACTCAGGCCGAGCTGGCGGCGCGGATCGAAAAATCGCCTAGCTACATCTCGGCGCTGGAGAGCAGCAGCGTAGCGCCTTCGCTGACGACGCTGCGTCACATCGCCGCCGCGCTCGGCACAGTGGTCGGCTTCTTCTTCGAGCAGCCCGTCAACAGCGGGCGCGCCGAGCCCGCTTCGGGTGGCCCGCGCCTGCGCGTGGTGCGGCCCGATACGCGCAAGGTGCTGATCGACCCGGCGCGCGGCAATGTGCGCTGGGAGCTGCTCTCGCCCGATCTCCAGCGCCAGATGGAGGTGGTGCAGATGACGCTGGAGCCGGGCGCGTCGGTTGGCAACGAGGAATGGCTCGTACACGCCGGCGAGGAATGCGGGATCGTGCTGAGCGGCGCGCTGGTGATCGAGTTCGAGAGTGAGACCTTCGCGCTGGCGAATGGTGACAGCTTGTATTTCCCCAGCACGCGGCCACATCGCATCCGCAACTCCTCGGACGGGCCGACTACGGCGATCTGGATCATCACGCCGCCGTCGTTTTAGAAAGAAGTTAATGCCCGGCCAGCCGCGGGATGACCTGCTCGCCAAAGGCTTTGATAAACTGTTCCTGGTTGCGCCCGACGTTGTGGACGTGAATCTCGTCGAATCCCAGATCGACGAACTGCTGGAGGTTGGCGCGATGCTCGTCCAGGTCGGGCGAGATCAGCATACGGTTCTTGTAATTCTCCGGCCGCACTAGCTTGGCGATCTCGGCGAAATCCTCGGGCGAGCGGATGTCGGCTTTGGGGAAAGGCATGCCGCCATTGGGCCATTCGGTCAGCGCGTTTTGCAGCGCCTGCTCGTAGGTATCCGCCCAGGACATATGGATCTGGAGCAGCTTGGGCATCGTGCTGGGGTCTTTGCCGACGCCGCGCGCGCCCTTCTCGAACGCGTCCAGCAGACCCTTGAGCTTCTCGATGCTGGCGCCGGGGGTAATAAAGCCGTCGCAGTTTTCGCCGGTCCACTTGGCGGTGATCGGGCCGGCGGTGGCCACGTAGATCGGCGCGGGCTTTTCGGGTAACGTCCACAGGCGCACGCGCTCCATTGTAAAGTATTTGCCGTCGTCGTGCCGAGCGACCTTGCCGCTGAACAGCTTCTTGATGAGCTCGATCGCCTCTTGCATCATCTTCAGCCGTACGTGCGGCTCAGGCCAGGCGCCGCCGACAACATGTTCGTTCAGCGCCTCGCCGCTGCCCAGGCCCAGCCAGAAGCGCCCAGGTGTCATGGCAGCCTGCGTGGCGGCGGCCTGCGCGACGATCGCAGGATGGAAGCGGAATGATGGGCAGGTCACGCCTGGCCCGAAGGTTAGAGTCTTGCTGGCCTGGCCTAGCGCCGCCATCCACGACCAGACGAAGGCGTTGTTGCCTTGCTGGGGCACCCAGGGTTGGAAGTGATCGGCGGCCATGACGCCCTTGAAGCCATGCTGCTCGGCCAGGAGCGAGTAGTTCAATAGTTCGGTCGGCGGGAACTGCTCCAGCGCGGCGGCGTATCCGATGATGGTCATTGGTTTGCTCCTTGCTTGTGGTTGCTTCTGCTATGGCTGATCACAGCGGTACTTTTTCTTCTTCATGTATGTCGTTTTCGCCCACGGGGCGAAAAACGACATACACAGGGTAAGAAATCCGGAACCTGCGTAAGTCCTGAACAGTGTTTTTGCTCTCAGCTAGACGCACATCACGCGCTCGGCCACGCACAGCTCGCGTACCAGCCGCTGCGTTTCGGTCTCGCCGTCAGTCTCGGCCAGCAGCAGCAGGTCGTCGGGTCGATCGACATCAAGTTCGATGCCAGGAGTGCGAAACTCGCGCACGGCCAGGCCGCGCTCGCGGGCTGCCGCCAGGTGTCGCGCATGGCTATCCACGCCGAACAGGAACGGCAGCGCCAGTGGCGGCCATGCCAGCAATGCATTCGTGCCGCCATCGCGCGAGGGTGCGATCACCATGCCGCGCGCCGTCATTCGTGTGCCGATCAGGTCGTCGATCTCGTGGGGTTGTACCAGCGGGATATCGGCCGGCAGGGCCAGCGCGGCGGCAGCGCCGCGGGCCGCGTAGTGGGCGGCTGCCTGGGTGAGCGCGGCGTTCAGATCGTGCGCGCGGTCGGGCAGCGCCTCCGCGCCGCGCGCGGTCGCCAGCGCCAGCACCGTCGCGTCGGCGCTGATCACGCCGACCTGGCCGATGCTGCGGGCTGCGCCGACAGCCGCCAGCACATCGCCGAGCATTGCCAGCACCAGCGCTCGCCGCTCCGGCCCGCTTAGCAGCGCGCCAAGTCGGCTCTTGGCCCGCGGCAGCGCTTTGACAGGAATAATGGCTGCGATCATGTTTCGCTACAAGGTCGGGGGTGGCGGGGCGGGCTACGCCCGCCCCGCCACCCCCGACTCTACAATATTCAATGTTCAATTCTCAATTCGCGAGCGGCTGCGATCGCCGCCTGCGCCAGCGCGCGTTTCTCGGCCGGCCCGCGCATGATCGTGTCGGTGATCACAACCTCCATCCCCGTCGCGCGGATGTCGTCGGCCAGCGCGGCGTCGACGTTATCGATCACCAGCAGATCGGCCAGTCCGGCGTAGCAGGCCGCCACGCCGCGCGCCGAGACCTCGTAGCCTAATGCCTGCATAAGCGGCGCGGCCGGCCCTTTGATCGCCGCCCCACCGACGATCGGGCTGATCGCCACCACCGGCGCGGCGGTTGCCTCCAGCGCGGCGCGAATGCCCGGCACCGCCAGAATCGTGCCGACGCTGACGATCGGGTTGCTCGGCGCGATCAGGATCGTGTCGGCTTCGCGAATCGCTTCGAGCACGCCGTTAGCCGGTCGGGCCGACTCAGCGCCTTTGAAATGGACGCCCAGCACCTGATCTTGGGCGTGGCGCTGAACCAGGTAGTGCTCGAAGTGGATCAGGCCATCCGGCGTGCGAATGAAGGTTCCAACCGGCTGGTCGCACATCGGCAGCACGCGTGTAGCCACGCCAAGCGCGCGCCGCACCTGGTCGGCCACCTCAGTCAGCGTCGCGCCGCCGCGCAGCAGCTCGGTACGGCGGATGTGCGTCGCCATGTCGCGGTCGCCCAGCAGAAACCACGTGTCCGCGCCTAATTTTTTCAGCATCTCCAGCGTGTTGGTTGTATCGCCGCGCACGCCCCAGCCGTTGGTCTCTTCGATGATGCCGGCCAGCGTGTAGGTGACGATGTCCAGGTCGGGCGAGATGTACAGGCCGTGCAGCGTGATGTCGTCGCCGGTGTTGACGATCGCGACGACATCCCCCGGCGCGACGACCTTCACGACTCCTTCGAGAAAGCGCGCCGCGCCAACGCCGCCCGCGAGTGTGACGATCATATTCACTCCTGGAGGCTAGAGGCTGGGGACTGGAGGCTCGAGAGTCATGTCGCTAGCCTCCAATCCCCAGCCTCTAGCCTCTTCACTAAAACATATCCGGTGTCCAGGGCCGTGGCCCCGCGAAGATCTGCGCCGCCGTCGCCAAATCCACATCCGGCCCATCCAGGCTGCTGGCGGCCCGCAGCTCCGGTGGCGTCATATAGCCGCTGTAGAGCGCCGCCAGGTCGCGGACATGCAAGCCGACCCGGCCTGCACCGCCGCCGCGCACGCTCGCGCGCCGATCGGCGACTGTCAGCACGAAGCGGCCGTTGTTCCAGGGCAGTAGCTCATCCCGCACGTCGAGGTGCAGCTCGGCACTGACGCCGGCTGGGTAGCCGCGTGCGCCCAGCGCGCCGGCCACGTCGACAATGCGCAGCATCAAGTCGAGCGCCCAGCTGACCTTCTGCTTTTGCTCGGACAGTAGGAACAGCAGCGTGTCGTTGGGGCCGCCTGGCAGCCGCATAGTCTCGATCATCGAGCGATGATCGGCCAGCAGCGTTAGTAGCCGCCGGCCCGCCGCAGGTGTCAGCGCCACAATGTCGCCCACCTTCAGCGATTCACCCCATGCGGCGTGAAAGAAGATGACATAGCCCTCGGGCGCGCCATTGCGTCGGACGATGAATTTGTGCGTACGCTTTTCCTTTGGATCGAGAATGTGAGCCCAGTAGAACTCCGGGCGGTCGATAAATGCCGATGATCGTGCTGCCTGCTGCGCGTACAGCTGCCTGATGATCGCATACTCGCTCGGCCCGGCCGGCACGGCTTCGAGCGAATAATCGCGCACGCCGATCGCCGCGAGCGGGACATCGTAGAGCAGCCGCTGCGCGGCGCGCTCGAAGCCGGCCCGCCGGTAGAAGGCGGTCGTGGCCGGGTACAGTGTCGCCAGCGGCACCGCCTGGCGGTGCAGCTCCTCAAGCGATTGCTGGAGCATCCACAGTCCCACGCCGCTGCCGCGCTGCTCAGGCGCGACGCCGACTGCGGTAATGCCGCCGGCCCGTACGCTCTGCCCGCCAAAGTAGTGGCCCATGGGAATGATGCTCATCCCAGCCACCGCCCGGCCAGCGCGGCGGACCCCGCGCATATGCTCATGGCCGATGGCCGCAGTCCACGGGGCCATACCGCCGATGTTGAAAGTCAGCGCCTGCTCCAGCAGGTCGTTCAGCTGATCGATCTCATCGGCGCGCACCGGGCCGTATTCGAGATTGCTGTTGTCGTTCATCGCATTCACGAGAGATGTTTCGCCTCGCTCAACATGACAATGGCCGCTAAGGGCTTTCGAATAAGTAACTGTTTCACTGGGGAGGTCTGGAGGGGCCGAAGGCCCCTCCAGACCTCCCCATGTCATGCTGACCAGATGACGGCGTCATTATGTTTCAATCAAATCGTACCACTAGCTGCTCCAATGGCAACCTATCCCTGCGTGCCGGATCCGCCGCCGCGTAGCCCAGCGTGATCAGCGCGTGCGGCGTTAGCGCCGGGTCGAGGTCCAGCGCGCCGCCGACGACCTGAGGGCAGAACAGCGGTGCGCACATCCAGCCGCCATCCAGCCCCAGCTGATAGGCCATCAGCAGCATGTTTTGGACCGCACAGCCCAGGCTCTGGATGGCCATGGTCGCCTCGGCAGTGTTACGGTCGGCGTCGGGGTAGACATCCAGTTCGGCCAGGTACAGGCATGGGACGACGATCGCCGGCGCTCGCAGGATGCGCTCGTGCGATTTGCGCCGCCGCAGCTCGATCGTCGCCGCGTCCTGCCCATCCATTGCCAGCTGCCGCCGCCACTCGTCGCCCATCGCGTCGGCCAGGCGAGAGCGCAGCTCCGGCCGCGTCAGCACTGCGAAGCGCCAGGGCTGGCGACCATGCGGCGATGGCGCCCAGCGCGCCGCCTCGAGCACCTGCTCGATCAGCTCGCGCGGCACAGGCCTCTCGTGGTAACGGCGCACCGAGTGGCGGCCGCGGATGATCTCGCTAAGGGAAAGGGTTGTACGCTTCACACCTATGCCTTCTCAACGAATGACAAGATGACAAGATGACAAGATGAGATTGCGTACAATGGGTCATCTTGTCACCCGGTCATCTTGTCATCTTGTCACCGAAATAGATCCTTCTCGGGTGCCCGAATCAGCTCGCGCGCGCTGCCATTGGCGGCCTGGTAGGCGTAGCCGCGCACGATCGCTACTGGCACCGCGTCGATCTTGCCCATTACCAGCTCGGCCGCCGAGGCCAGCTCGTCGGCGACGGCGATCAGGCTGGCGTGCATGGTGTAGCCGTAGCCATCCTGCTGCTCGGCGTAATCGGCCAGTGGCGCCAGGCCGGCCACGCCGATCGCCACATTCACCTGGCCCTCGCGCCATGGTCGCCCGAAAGTGTCGGAAATGATCACCGCCGTGTCGGCGCCGGCGCGCTGGCGCAGGGCGTCGCGCAGCGCCGCCGCCGAGCCATCGGGATCGACCGGCAGCAGCGTGACAGTCTGCCCGCCGGCTACGTTCGACTCATCCACGCCGGAATTGGCGCAGATCAGCCCGTGGTGAGTTTCGGTCACCAGCACGCCGCGATCCATCTTGACGATCCGCCGGCTCTCGCGCAGCACCACCTCGTAGTAGCGCGCATCCTTTTTGCCCTGCACGGCGGCCATCTTGGCGATATGCGATGGCTCGACATCCGCTGGGTCCACGATGCGGCCCTCGGCTTTCGAGACGATTTTCTGTGTGACGACTAGCACGTCGCCATCGGCGAGCGGCAGATCCTGGCGTGCCAGCGCGTCGAGGATCGTAGTGGCCAAATCTTCGCCGGGGCGCACTTCGCCAATGCCGCGCACGGCGATCACGCGTATCTCTCCGACCATGCGAACTCCTATCAGGGGAGGCGGTACCACAGGGAGGTATTGTACCATGCTCCGCCGGTAGTGCGGCCCAATGCTTGACTTAAGGCGTATACTAATGGCGTAGGAGCCTTTTCGTATGCTATCTTCGCTTTCATAGCGCGCTCGATTGCCTTGCCATCACTTGGGCTAATAAAAAACGAAGATCCCTAAGGAGGTGATGCCGTCCGCGAGTGAGACGACCGTGTTCCACGGACTTGAAATGAAGGCAAAAGGGCGGGCGTGCCCTACTTCAGGAGGTTCGTCGTGAGCAACGAGAGCTACCGCTTCAAGGTCGGGGCGATCGAGTGTATTGCCGTCAGCGATGGCACCTTCGCCTATGCGCCGGATGCGTTCATCGCTAACGAACCAGTCGAGCGCTTCGAGCAAGAGTTACGCGACCACAATCTACCAGCGCATGAAGTAATCAGCCCCTATACATGTCTCTTCGTGAACACCGGCAAAAATCGGCTGCTTGTCGATACTGGCGCAGGCTTCGCGCCCACCAACGGCAAGCTCCTCGACAACCTCGCGGCTGTGGGCGTGGCGGCAGCCGAGATCGACACGATCGTGCTGACCCATGGACATGCCGACCACATCGGCGGTGCGGCCGATAGCCTGGGTGCGCCGCTGTTTCCCAACGCTCGCTACGTGATGTGGCAGTCCGAGTGGGAGTTTTGGAACCAGGAGCAGCCTGACCTCGGCACGATGCCGGCGGACGACCACATCAAGCAGCTGCTGATCGACTTCGCGCATGCCAAGCTCCCGCCCATCCGCGGCCAGATCGATCTGATCGATCGCGAAATCGAGATTGTGCCAGGTGTCTACGCCATTCCAGCGCCTGGGCACACGCCTGGCCATATCGCACTTTTGATCTCCTCCGGCAACCAGCAGTTGCTGCATATGGCCGACACAGTGCTGCATCCGATCCTGATGGAGCATCCGGAGTGGAGTCCATCATTCGACCTTATGGCGGAGCAGGCCGCGGCCACGAAGCGCCGGATTCTTGATCGCGCCGCCGCCGACCAGGTGCTGGCGCTCGCATTCCACTTCCCGTTCCCCGGCCTCGGCCGCGTGCTGCCGAAAGGCGATGCGTGGCAGTGGCAACCAATCGATGCGAGTGAGCAGGGCGCCAGTTCGCGATCTGCTGGCATGTGATTCTGATCCAACTGCGGCAAGTTTTTTGTTGAAGGAGGGCACCATGGCCACACAACAGGGCAGCCTCGCACTACTCGACGATCCGGTGGCGCAGAAGCTGCTGCAATCCACGCTGCCGGCGCGGCTGGCGTACAACTGGAGCGATGGCACGCCGCGGGTTATTCCGATTAATTTTCACTGGAATGGCCAGGAGATTGTGCTGGCTGGCCCAACCGACGCGCCAAAGACGAAGGTGCTGCACGATGGTGCCAAGGTGGCTTTGACGATCGATAGCGACTCGATGCCGTATAAGGTGTTGATGATCCGCGGTTCTATCCACGTCGATACCGTTGATGGTATCGCGCCGGAGTATGCGGCCCTGTCGCGGCGGGTAATGGGTGAGGAGCAGGGGCAGGCCTGGCTGAATCAGGTAGTCTCGCTGTTCCCACGCATGTCGCGGATCTTTATTCGGCCCGAGTGGGTCGGTATCCTTGACTTTGAGACGCGTTTCCCGAGCGCGGTCGAGCGCGCGATGGAGCGGGCAGCGGGGCAGAACGCATAACCTTGAGACAATAGAAAGTAATGGCGGCAGTATTCGCAAGGGTACCGCCGCTGTTTTTGTAACGCCGGGGCCTGAAAATAACTCCCCCGTATATCAGCCGGCGCTTGCAACATCGCCAATACCGGCGGTAGGGTCCCGCGTATATCATTATTAACGTGCATTGGCACAGCTGCGCCGCACTACGGCGCGTTGGAGCAAATAGCTTGAGCAGCTCTTTGCCTGGCCGAACTGCTCCAAAAAATGCACTGCCAGCTTCATGTGCCACATAGCGCTTGCCTTGACAACCACCTGTATCTGACCTACACTCCACGCATCTCAGGCTCCCAGATCGGCGCACGGAGTGCTGATCGGTAATAGAAAGGGTTCGGAGATGCGAACTCGCATGCGCTCGACGATAGGTGTGCTCGGGCTGCTGGCGGTGCTGATGTTAGCGGCCTGTGGCACGCCGGCGGGCGGGCCAGCCACCTCGGCGACGGCCGCTCCGGCTGCGACAACCGCCCTGGCGCCGGCGACCGCCATGCCGTCGCCGGTTGGCGGCAATGCCCCGGCTGATACGCTGCGCTGGTCGCTCGAAGGCGTCAGCGATCTGTCGTCGATCGACCCGGCCAAGCCGGGCGATGCGCCGACGATCACGGCGATAAATCTGATCTTTGCCGGCCTGATCCGGCTGGATGAGAAGCTCGAGGTTCAGCCCGACGGCGCCTCGGGGTGGCAGGTCAGCGCTGATGGCACAACCTACAGCTTCACCATTCGTGATGGTTTGGCGTTCGCCGATGGCACGCCGGTCACGGCTGGCGATTTCGTCTACGCGATCAATCGGGCGCTGGCGCCGGAAACCGCTTCGTATGGCGCGCCATTCCAGCTCGGCCATATCATCGGCGCGCAGGATGTTGTGGATGGCAAGGCCAAACAGGCCAGCGGTGTGCGCGCTGTGGATGATAAGACGCTGGAGATCAAGCTTGATGGGCCGCTGGCCTACTTTCTGTCGCAGCTTTCTTATCCCTTTACCTTTGTCGTGCCGAAGAAGCTGGTGGATAGCGGCGTGAAGTGGGAGGAGCAATCCTATGGCACTGGTCCATACAGAGTCAAGGAGTGGAAGCACGGCCAGGCGCTGACTCTGATCGCTAACGAGAAGTACTGGCGCGGCAAGCCCGGTATCCCGAACATAACGCTGGTGTTCAACAAGGATAGTGAGACAGCCTATCAGCTTTATCAGACTGGCGAGCTGGACATCATGGGCAGCCAGCAGAATCCGGTGCCGGCGGCGCATATTGCCGAATTGCAAAGCCTGCCCGATTTCAAGTCGGCCGCCTCGCTGGCTACGCGTTTCATTGGCTTCAATAACCTGAAGCCGCCGTTTGATAATGTCGACGTGCGGCGCGCCTTCGCGCTGGCAGTCGATAAAAAGGCGCTGTCCGATCAAGTGCTGGCCGGCCAGGTGGTCGCTGCCGATCGCATCCTGCCGGCTGGCCTGCTTGGCACGCAGCTGCCGATCAACGGGCTTGCGCTCGATCCGGCTGCCGCCAAGGCCGCGCTGGCGCAGGCCGGCTTCGCAGATGGCAAAGGCCTACCCGAGATCACCCTAGCATATGGACAGGAGGGCGATAATGAGACGGTGGCGCAGGCCATCCAAAGCATGTGGGAGCAGAATCTAGGTGTAAAGGTCAAGCTCCAGTCATTTGAGCTGGCGACGTTCAGCAAGAACCTTGACACCACGTTTAAAACGCCCGCGCAGGGCTTGCAGTTCTGGCTGAGTATCTGGGGCGCCGACTACCCCGATCCGCAGAACTTTCTGTCGCAGCAGTTGCACAGCGACACGGCCAACAACAATGGACACTTCGCCGATCCGCAGTTCGATAAACTGGTCGACGAGGCCGACCGGCTAGGCGACCGTGCCCAGATCGAGCGGCGCTTGCAGCTCTACAACCAGGCCGAGCAAATCGCGATCGACAAGGTTGGCTGGCTGCCGCTGTACTACCCGAAGTTCAATATCCTGCTGCGGCCGCGTGTAAGCGGGCTGGCCGTGACGCCGAATGGGCTGGTCGCCCCGGATTGGACCAAAGTGACGCTAAAGTAGGTAGCGAATGCTGCGATTCTTCACCCGGCGCGGCATCAGTATGGTCTTTGTGCTTTTTAGCCTGACATTTCTGACCTTCATGATTGGGCACCTGGCACCTGGCGACCCGATCCTGGTGTTGATGGGGCCGCGCCAGGATACTGAAACCTACGCGCACCTGCGGCATCTGTATGGCCTTGACCAGCCGCTGCTCACGCAATATATTAACTACGTCGCACTGCTAGTCCGTGGCGATTTTGGGCTATCGTTTAGCTACGAAGGCCGGACGGTGCGCGAGCTGATCGCACAAGGGCTGCCGATCTCATTTGGCGTGGGCGGGCTGGCGCTGCTGGTTAGTTTGATCGTGGGTGTGCCGCTGGGCATGTTCGCGGCCCTGCGCGATGGCACGCTCGCCGATCGCGGCCTGGTTGCCCTGGCGCTGGGGCTGTACTCCATCCCAAGTTTTGTGCTTATTCCTCTGATCTGGATGGCCAATCTGGCGATTTTTCGCGCCGGCTATCCGAATCTGCCGCAGGCCGGCTGGGGCACGCCGAGCCATATTGTGTTGCCGGTGCTGGTGCTGGCTGCCGCTAATGTCGGCTATATCACGCAGCTCACACGCGCATCGATGCTGGAGGTTCTGCGCGATGACTATGTGCGGACGGCGCGCGCCAAAGGGTTGCTCGAGCGCACCGTGATTGTTCGGCATGTGCTTCGGAACGCGCTGCTGCCGCTGATCACGCTGCTGGGGCCAACCACAGCATTCCTCGTGACCGGGGCGTTTGTCGTCGAAGTGCTATTTAACATCCCCGGCATCGGGCGGATCGCGGTCGAGGCGGTTGGCCGGCGCGATTACCCGGTCATCCAGGGCACGACCGTCATACTGGGGATTGCCGTGGTGATCATGAATTTGATCAGCGATCTGCTCTACCATGTGTTCGACCCGCGCATTCAGCTGACCGAGTAGGGCATAGGGCCTAGGGAACAGGCAACAGTACGATCTTCAATGCCTGTATCCTGTACCCTGTATCCTGTACCCTATACATGGCACAACAAATCCTTAACTTAGAAACTATCGAGAATACTGTGCGCGATGAGCGGCATGCGCCTGGCTTTTTTCGGCGTCTGGCGCGCAGCCGAACTGCGCTGGTTAGCCTGACTTTTATTATCGCGATCATGCTGGCAGCGCTCGTCGGCCCGCTCATCTACGGCGTCGATCCGACGCATACGGATTTTACAAGCATCAACGCGCCGCCAAGTCTGGCGCACCCGTTTGGCACCGACCGGCTGGGCCACGATACGCTGGCACGCTTGTTCGCGGCGCTACGCGTCTCGCTATTGGTCGCGGCCGTAGTGGAGACAATCAACATCCTGGTTGGCGCGCCGCTGGGCCTGCTGGCAGGCTACTTCGGCGGCGGGATCGATATCTTAATCTCGCGGCTGGCTGATATGTTCTTTGCGTTCCCCGGCCTGCTGCTGGCCATCCTGGTGGCGGCGGTGTTTGGCCAGGCGGTGACGGAACAGTACGGCAGCACCGCGCGGTTGGTGCTGGTGGCCGGCTCGCTTAGCTTGGTTGGCTGGCCGCTGATGGCGCGCTATGTGCGCGGCCAGGTGCTGAGCCTGCGCGAGCGTGATTTCGTGCTGGCGGCCCGGGCGATCGGCCAATCGCAGCGCGGGATTCTCCAGCGGCATATTTTACCCAACGTCGCCGGTCTGGTGATCACCGCCGCCACACTCGATGTGGTCAACGCGATCGTTGGTGAGGCGACGCTGAGCTTGCTGGGCCTGGGCATTCAAGCGCCAGCCACTAGCATCGGCAAGATGATCGTCGAAGCGACGCCGTTCCTGGCCCAGAATCCTTTTTTGGTGTTTGTACCATCTATCACGCTGACGCTGCTGGTGCTGGCGTTCTCGTTTCTGGGCGATGGAATGCGGCGAGCATTCGATCCGACGGGTCGCTGACAAAAGACCAATGACGAAGGACGAAGGACAGAGCTCGGCGCTCAGGGTAGAGCGATCCGCTGGCCCTTGGTCTTTGGTCGTTCGGCCTTGGTCGCACAGCTGACGAAGGACGAAAGCTCAACGCACAACCTGAATGTTGTCGTAGAACCAGCTGTCGCCCCGTTGGTCGTTCGTCATTCGTCCTTGGTCTTGCGTATCAACGAGGTTCTTGTGCAGAGTGAGTACCAATACTTCGCCCGCGTGACGGCCGGCCTAGAGCAGCTGGTCTGGCAAGATATCGAGCGGCGCTGCGATGCGCGGCTGATTGGCTTCGGCCATCGGAGGATCGATTTTGCATACGCCAGAACGCCGGCCGCGCTGCTCGATCTGCGCGGCGTGGACGATATATATGTTCATGTCGCGCGCCTGACCGGTCTCGACCATACACGCGCCAGCCTGGCCCGGCTGACCGAGAAGATCGCGCCGATGGATCTCCTGCCGGCGCTGGAGGTCTGCGCCGCTGTTCGCCCGATCAGCGCTGCGCCAACCTATCGTGTGACGGCCAGTCATCTGGGGCGGCGCAACTATTCGCGCTACGATGTCGAGAGTGCGGTCGCTACAGCGCTGGTGGGCAATTTACCGTGGCGCTTCGTGCTGAACGATGCCGAAGAGCAGGAGCCCGAGCTTGATCTGCGCGTGCTGCTGGAAGATGACTGGGCGCTGCTGGGCCTGCGGCTGGGCGCGCTGCCGCTGCACCGCCGCGCGTACAAGGTTGCCAGCCGGCCGGGGTCGCTCAAGCCGCCGGTGGCCTACTGCCTGGGCCTGCTGGCCGCGCTCGCGCCTAGCGATGTCGTGCTCGACCCGGCCTGTGGCGCGGGCACGATCTTGGTCGAAGCTGTGGCGTTGCTGCCGTCCGGCGTCGTCTGTGGTGGCGATCTCGATCCGCTCGCGCTTGAGGCTGCGCAGGCGAACCTCCAGGCCGCTGGCATAAGCGCTGTGCTGACTGAGCTTAGCGCAGGATTTGATCCGCGCCGGCCCGAGATAGCAAGTAACGCCGAGCAGCCGATTGCACTGCTCTACCAGGGCGATGCGACCGATCTGCGCTTGGCCGATCGCACGATCGATGCGGTGCTGTCAAACCTGCCCTGGGGCAAGCAGGTGCCCGCCGAAACTGATCTGGCACCGCTGTACCGTGGCATCCTGAAAACGATCGAGCGCGTGTTGGCGCCCGGCGGTCGCGCGGTGCTGCTGACCGATCAGGCCGAGCCGATGCTGGCGGCACTGGAGATCTGCCCGGCGCTTCATCTCGCATCCGCATTGCAGATCAGCCTGTATGGCCGGCACCCGACGATGTATGTTTTGCACACCAGCGGCGAATAAATTCGCCGCTGGTACGGGAAAACACGTTGAAACGAGTTCTTTTTTCGCGATGCTTGAACGTGTTTCAACACGTTAGCGATAGCAGGCGTCGAATTCATTCGATGCCGATGGTGAGGGCGCTATGCGTATCGGCGTGATCTCCGACACACATGGGTACCTCGACCCCCGCGCGGCCGTAGCGCTCCAATGCGTCGCGCGGATCCTCCACGCCGGCGACATCGGTAGCCCGGCGATCGTTGATGCGCTTGAGGCGATCGCGCCGGTGGATGCGGTGCAGGGCAATGTCGACGCCGGCACGTCGCTGGCACGACGATTCCCGTCCAGCCGCCAGATTCTGATCGAAGATGTGCTCATTCATATGACTCATATCGGCGGCCGGCCGGCCGCCCTGGCGCACGTGCTGCCACAGCCGAAGCCGGATGTGTATATCTTCGGCCATAGTCACGTCGCGCTGCTGGAGACATTGAATGGTGTGCTGTTCCTTAACCCCGGTGCGGCAGGGCGCCCGCGCTTCGGCGGCGGGCTTTCGGTGGCGATCCTGGATGTCGAAGCCGGGCAGGCCGAGGCGCGGATTGTGCCACTGTCCAATATATAACGATCCGCGAAGATACACGAAGACAGTCGCAGGCAAAGATTTGTCTATGGAAGCTATTCTGCGTTATGGCTCGGCCGGCGGGCTGATAGCGACCCTGGTGGCTATTGTTCTGTCGTCATGTAGCGCAGCGCCAATCGCTGTTGAGCCAACGCCAACCGTGCATCCATCCACTACCATCGTGCCGACAACTGTGGCCGCTGCGGTTATCAGCGAGCAGGCCGCGATCGCCGCTGCGCTCAAATATGCGACATTGGGAGATGGGCATATAAGCTCTGCACAGCAACCCCCCAGGAATATCCATGCGGAACTCTTGCCACTGGATCAGGCGCGGGACCAGCTTATTGCATACGGGTGGTCGAGTAATTCGGCCGAGTCTTCAAACGTCGCGATCTGGTTGATCACCTTGGATGGAACATGGATAGTTAACGGTCCTCCGCAACTACCAGGGATCACACCGTCGCCCCTGGCACCCCTGCATCAACTCGTTGTAGCGCTCGATGCCGGCACGGGTGCGGTGAGGTTTATCTCCGGAAGGCCGTAAAAGGGCCAGGATTTTTGATATCAGACAACGAGGGGCCTAAATGATTGAACCTGTGCCTACGCCGCCCCAGGGACAAGCCCAAGCATCACCCCTTCACGAAGTCCTCGGCCTTTCGAACGAGAAGCTGCTCGACGGCCTGCGCGGTATGATCCGCGCCCGCGCAGTGGATGACCGGCTGTGGCTGCTTAGCCGCCAGGGTAAGGCCCACTTTGTGATCACCTCGGCCGGCCACGAGGCGACCCAGTTTGGCTGCGCCTGGGCGGTCAATGTTGGGCAGGATTATGTGGTGCCATACTACCGCGATATGGCGCTGGCGCTGGCGCTTGGCCAGACGCCGCTCGACATCTTTCTGCATGCGCTTGGCAAGGCCGGCGATCCGGCCAGCGGTGGGCGCCAGATGTTTGGGCACTACAGCAGCCGCAAGCTGCGAATCGTAAGTGGCTCCAGCTCGGTCGGTAGTCACCCGCTGCATGCGGTCGGCCTGGCGCTAGCGTTTCGGATCACCGGCGAGGCGGGCCTGGCCGCGATCACCTTCTTCGGCGAGGGCGCGACTGCCGAGGGCGCCTGGCACGAGGCCGTGGGCTTCGCCGGCATTCATCAGCTGCCGGTGGTGTTTGTGTGCGAGAACAACCAGTACGCGATCTCGATTCACCAGCGCCGCGAGGTGCCGGTCGAGGATGTCGCGACCAAGGCCGAAGGCTATGGCATGCCCGGCGTGATTGTGGATGGCAACGACATCTTCGCGGTTTATGCTGCTGCACACGCGGCGATGGAGCGCGCGCGATCCGGCGGCGGGCCGACGCTGCTGGAGTGTAAGACCTACCGCCTGCGCCCGCACTCCAACGCCGACGACGATCGTAAGTACCGCACCGAGGAGGAGGTCACGCAGTGGCGTGCGCGCGACCCAATCGCGCGGCTGGAACGCTATGTGCTAGAGCGTGGCCTGATTACGCCCGATCAGATTGCCGGCTACCGCCAAGCGATTGCCGCCGAGGTCGAGCTGGCGATTGAGGCGGCCGAGCAGGCGCCGGGGCCGGCGCGCGATTCGATGTATTCTCATCTCTATGGTGAGGGGGTGACGGGGTGAGGGGGTGGAAAATGCAACTCACCCCCTCACCCTGTCACCCCCTCACCCCCTCACGGATATGACAATAGATCTCGCCATCTCCGTTCAGCGATCGCTCCTCTCGGCCGACGCGCTCGCCGAGCGCCTGCTGCCTGAGTACGATCTGCCGGCGGGCGCGACCTGTCACTTCTGGCATCAGAGCATCAACGACACCTACCTGGTGCGCGCCGATGCTACCCGGCTGATGCTGCGCGTGGCTCCGGCCAACCGTCGCTCGCGCGAGCAGCTGCTGGCCGAGCTCGACTTGCTGCGCTACCTGAGCGAACACGGCATCCTGACACCGCAGCCGGTGGCGCTGCGCGACGGCGCCTATGTGCGTACGCTCGCGGCGCCCGAAGGCCCGCGCCACGCGGTGCTGTTCACCTTTATGTCGGGCGCCCCCTTCAGCGCCACCACGGCCGATAGCTACCGCTATGGGCAGGCCGCCGCGCGGTTCCACGCCGTCGCCGACGGCTACTCGCCCGACGAGACGTTCTGGCGCTTCGAGGCTGCGGAGATGATCGACCGGCCGCTCGAGCTGCTGCGGTCCTGGTTCGCCGATCGTCCGGACGACTACGCCTTCCTGGCCGGCACAGCCGCCCGGCTGCGCCAGGCAATCGATAGCCTGCCGCGCACCGCGCCATGCTACGGCATCTGCCATGGTGACCTGAATGACAACAATATCCACCTGATCGACGATGACGCCTGGGCGCTGCTGGACTTCGAGTATGCCGGCTACGGCTGGCGCGTGTTCGACATCGCTACCTTCTTCAACAACCAGCTGACGCAGCGCGGGCGAACCGAGCACACCAGGGGATTGCTCGACGCGTTTCTGGATGGCTACCAATCGGAGCGGCCGCTGAGCACGGCGGAGTTGGCGGCCCTGCCGGCGTTTGTGACGCTGCGCCAGCTCTGGAACTGGGGCGTCGCCGTGACCAACCAGGCGATCGTGGGGCGCGGCCTGCTCAAGCACTGGATGTTCGAGATCTGCCTGCCGATCTTCAAGGCCTGGGTGCGTGAGCCGTGGTCAGCCTGAGCAGCGGCACCCCGCTGCTGTCGTAATCGGCATATCATTACCCATATGTTTGGCGATCGGGTGGCGGTCGCGCCGATAGCAATGAATCGCAATGACGGTAGGGGCGGATCGGCGTATCCGCCCGCAATGCTGGACATTGATCCGCATTGCGGGCAGACACGCGGTCGGCCCCTACGGCATGGACCATCATGGTGTTCGGCGTCGGAATGCGGCATACGGATGGTGTAAGAAGTGGGTTATGATATGCGCAATGGGAGCAGGGTGAGGGCCTGGGCGTCTACTCCACGCTCGACAGCGCCAGATCCACCGCCTGCTCCAGCGGCATCGCCCGCCCTGTGGCCCATGCCGCCGTGAAGGCGTCTTCGTCGAACTGGGCGCGCCAAACAGCGACCACTCGATCCAAATTGGCGCGTCCGGCGAACGCTGGCGGAACTCCGATCATTTCGAACAAGGCCGCCGCAGCGCTGGCTAGCCTGATCGCCCGTTCCAACTGGCCGCGCGCGCCGGCGATCTGGGCGAACCCAGCGAGACAGTAGGTGCTCCCCCAGCGGTCGCTGCGCTCGATCACTAGCTCCAGGCATTCGGCATAGTGAATCGTTGCCCCTGCCAGGTCACCTTGCTGGAGCGCAAGCTCGCCCAGGTGTATCAGTGCCTGGGCGATGTGCCCGCCTTGTTCCAGCTCGCGCATCAGTGCCAGCGTCTCGGCATAGTGGGCGGCCGCCTGATCGTACTCGCCATGCCGCTGCGCGACTTCGCCGATGCCAATCAGCGTGTGGGCGACGTCGTAGGTAGAACTGCTTGCTCGGGCGAGCGCCAGCGCCTCCTCGTGCAGTGCGGCGGCCTGTGGATCGTCGCCCTCGTCAAGCGCAAGGTGTCCCAGCCTGTTCAGGCTGCGAATCTCGCCGCTGCGGTCGCCACGTTCGCGGCACAGCGCCAGCTTTTCGCCGTAATAGGTTCGCGCCTGCGCGTAGTCGCCGCGCATCTGGGCCAATCCGCCCAGGTCAGAGGCCACCTCGGCGATCCCCGCTTTATCGCCAAGCGCGCGGAAGAGATGCAGGCTCTCCTCAAACAGCGCGCGCTGCTCGGCAAGGTTCTCGGTGATCTCTCCGGCGGCCCAGAACACCTTCGCCCGCACGGCGTCCGGCAGCTCGTCGCGCCGCGCGAGCACCGCTGCGAACCAGGCGCGTCCTTCGGAGAGCAGGCCGCAGCCCTCCCAGTAGCGCCAGAGCGCCGCGCTGATCCGTGCTGCCAACGCAGTCGCCCGGCTGTCGATCGCCCATCCAAGCGCCGCGCGCAGATTATCGTGGTCGTTCCGCAAGCGCGCCTTCTGCCCCGACTGGCGGATGTATGGCTCGACCGCCTCCGCCAGCGCGGTGTAATAGTCCAAATGGCGCTGCCGCATAACCGCTTCCTCCCCGCTCATATGGAGCCCCTCCAGCGCATATTCGCGGATGGTCTCCAGCATCACGAAGCGTGGCTCTCCGTCGACCCCCTCGATCTGCTTGAGCAGGCTCTTGTCGATCAGCGACGACAGGCTGTTCAGCACCGCATCCGGCGGAATGAAGATCGAGAATTCCGTATCGGATTGGCTATCGTCGCCTAGCACGGCCTCGGCGGCCGGCAGCGAACAGCCGTCGACAAACACGCCCAGTCGCGCGAACAGCGATTGCTCGGCTGCGTCGAGCAGGTCGTAGCTCCAGGCGATCGTGTCGCGCAAGGTCTGCTGGCGCGCCGGCAGGTCGCGCGCCCCGCCGGTCAGCAGCGCTAGGCGTTTGCCGAGCCGGGCCAGCAGCGCGCGTGGTGGGAACAGCTTGCTGCGCGCGGCGGCCAGCTCGATCGCCAGCGGCAGGCCATCGAGCCGGGCGCAGATCTCGGCAACTGCGGGAGCGTTTTCAGTAGTGACGGCGAAGTCGGCCCGCACCGCTTGGGCGCGCTCGATGAACAGCCGTACCGCCTCGTACTGCGTCAGTCGCTCGATCGGCGGCAGTCGCCGCAGGTCGGGCATGCTCAGCGGCGGCACGCCGTACTCGCGCTCGCCGTACAAGTGCAGCGTCTCGCGGCTGGTGACGATCGCCTTCAGCCCCGGCGCGGCGGCCAGCAGCTCGGCCACCAGCGGCGCGGCCGCCGCGACCTGCTCGAAGTTGTCGAGTAGCAGCAGCGCGCGCTTCTCGCGCAGGTAGGCTTTGATCTGCTCGGCCAGCGACCGATCGCCCAGCTCTTTCACGCCCAGCGCCTGCGCGAGTGCTCCCGCGACGAACTGCCGGTCGCGGATCGGCGCGAGCGGAACGAAGAACACCCCGTCGTGGAAGTCGTCCAGCAGCTCGGCGGCGGCTTGCAGCGCCAGCCGGGTCTTGCCCGTGCCCCCCGGCCCAGTCAGCGTCAACAGGCGAGTATCGTCGCGCCGCAGCATCTCGCAGACAGCGGCGACCTCGGCCTCGCGCCCGATCAGTGGGGTCGCCTGGGGCGGTAGGTTGTGGCGATAGCTCTCGAGCGTGCGCAGCGGCGGGAAGTCGGCCGGCAGGTCGGGCGCGACAACCTGGAAGATCCGCTCGGGGCGGATGAGATCCTTGAGGCGGTGCTCGCCCAGATCACGCAGCGCCGCGCCCTTCGGCAGCATGTCGCGCACCAGCTCCTGTGCGGCCAGCGAGAGCAGCACCTGGCCGCCGTGCCCGGCCGCACAGAGGCGTGCGATGCGGTTGAGTGGCGCGCCGAAGTAGTCGCCGTCGCGCTGCTGGACGATGCCGACGTGGAGCGCCATCCGCACCCGGATCGGGTCGATCGGCCCCCAAGGTTCGGTCGCGAGCGCACGCTGGGCCGCGAGCGCGGCGTCAAGTGCGGCCGGCGCGGTGGTGAAGACCGCCTGGAAGGCATCGCCCACAGTCTTGACGACATGGCCGCCGTAGGCGTCGATCGCCTGGCGCAGCAGGTCGTCGTGGTGTGCGAGCGCGCGCTCCATCGCCTGGGGTTGGTGCTCCCAGCGGGTGGTGCTTCCGGCGATATCGGTGAATAGAAAGGTAAGCGTGCCGCTCGGCAGCGCCGAGTCGCGTGGAGCACCGCTTGGTCCGAGCGCATCGGCGAGCTCCGCCAGAAGTGCGTCGGGCTTGGGATAGCGTGCGGCCTGGAGGAAGCGCTGCAGCCAGACCCGGCTCAGGAAGCCGCGCCGCACGGCGGCCTCGGCTAGAATCTGGGTGGTGCGCGGCTCGGGCGGTAGGAAGCCGGCTTTGTAGCGCTGGATCGCCGCCCCGGAGATGCCGATCGCCGCGCCCAGCTCTTCTTCTACCGCCGCAGCGCTCTTGCCCTCGTAGGCGGCGATGCTGTTGATTGCGCCCCGCAGGAGCCGGCCGAACGTCTCGCTCTGATTGGTCATAGTGGCCTCCTCGCGTTAGCTGTTGTTCACGCGTTGAGTATAGCCCTGCGCGGCTGATAATAATCGGATGAGCGATCAGATTTTTGTTAACCTTGCGGATATGCCATATTGTACCGCACCTGCATGCGCGCGATCTTATGGTACACTAGCTCAGTTTCAAGTGACGAGTAGCGCGTCCCGCATCCCTTGGCGCTTGATCGGCGCCTGATGACCGATGAGATCGGTTGGAATGGCACTAGCGCCGAGCATCTATCCTGAATTCCCAAAGCTTATGCCTGAGATGAACATGATTGAGGCGATCCGCAGCGCACTGGCGGACGCCATGGCTGAGGACGAGCGCGTGTTCGTGCTGGGCGAAGATGTCGCCGTCAAGGGCGGCGTGTTTCTGGCGACCGACGGCCTGCTGAAGCAATATGGCGAGCGGCGCGTGGTTGATATGCCGATCGCCGAGGCCGCGATCGTCGGGATCGCGATCGGCGCGTCGCTGCATGGCCTGCGTCCGGTGGCGGAGATCCAGTTTGCCGACTATATTCACCCGGCGATCGACCAGATTCTGAATGAGGCGGCGCGCTTTCGCTACCGCTCGAACGGTGACTGGTCGTGCCCGATCGTCGTGCGCGCGCCGTTTGGCGCCGGCGTCCACGGCGGCTTCTATCACTCACAAAGTGTCGAGGCGCTGTTCGCCAGCACGCCCGGCATCAAAGTTGTCGCGCCGTCGACGCCCTATGATGCGAAGGGGCTGCTGATCGCCGCCATTCGCGACCCCGATCCGGTGGTGTTTTTCGAGCATAAGCAGCTGTACCGCATGCAGCGTGCCGAGGTGCCTGAGGGTAGCTACAGCGTGCCGCTTGGCCAGGCGGCCGTGCGGCGCGCCGGCGATGATATCAGCCTGTACACATACGGTCTCATGGCCCACTTCAGCCTGGCAGCGGCCGAGCTGGCGGCGGCGGGGGGCATCAGCGTCGAGGTGATCGACCTGCGCACGCTCTACCCGCTCGATACGGCGGCGATCCTCGCATCGGTGAAGAAGACCGGCAAGGCGCTGATCGTGCATGAGGATAATTTGACAGGCGGGCTGGGCGGCGAGATAAGCGCGCTGATTGCTGAGCATGCGTTTGAGTACCTGGATGGCCCGGTGCGGCGCCTGGCCGCGCCCGATCTGCCGGCGGTCGCCTTCAACGACGACCTGGAGGCGCATTTCATGCTCAACCCCGCCAAGATCGCGGCGGCGCTAGAGGAACTGGCGGCGTACTAGGGATTGCAGATTGTAAATTGCAGATTGTAGAGACGCAATATATTGCGTCTCTGCAATCTGCAATTACAGGAGGTGGCTCGCTCGCCAGGCCGCGCGGGCATAGCGGCCATGTGGATCGAGCGTAGCGACGTTGCGGAACTGCTCGCGGGCGCGCTCGATCTGGCCTTGGGCGATCATCAATTCGCCCAGCCGCACGCGTAGCGCGATCTGCCGCGGCGCGGTGCAGCGTGGAACCAGCGCTTCGGCGCCGTGCAGCGTCAGCGTTGCCTCGGCGATTCGATGCTCCGCGAGCAGGTGCGCGCCAAGTGCGCAGCGCAGCGCGGCCTCGGATTCTGGTGCGCCTGTGCAATCCAGGCCGGCGCGTAGCTGGTCCTCGATATCCTGCGCGGGCGCGCCGCAAGCGCGCTCGGCCTCGGCCAGATACAGGTGCGCTATCGCGCAATCCGGCGCCAGTACTAGCGCTGCCCGCGCGGCCTCAGCCGCCTCGCCTGGCCGGCCGAGATCCAGCAGCGCCGCGCTTAGCGCGGCATGCACATTCGCCCGATCGGGAAGCAGCGCGATCGCTCGACGGAGCGCCACTTCCGCCCGCGCCGGCTGGTCGTTCGACAGCGCGATCACGCCATGGAGCGCCAGGCTATCGGGCGACCATGGGTAGAGTGCCAGCGCGGAATGAACCAGCGCTTCCCCGATGTCTGGTCGCTCCAGCTCAAGCGCCGCCCGCGCTGCAACAAGCGCGATCAATCGCGCGATGAAACTGATGATCACCAGCATGATCGCCAGCCCGATCGGTGCCGGATCGCCCATGCCCCAGTACGCGCACAGCAGTGCCGCCACCAAGGCCGCTTCGGGCGCCAGCAGCAGCGCGCGCGCAACCCACCCAAGCACATCGGGTTGACTGCGCCGCGAGTCTGCATCTGTCTGCTCACTTGCCATCGGCGGTTCCTTTCTTGAACGTCGGTTCTACCGCTTAGTGTAGCACGCATATGTGACAGATACTGTCACATATATTGCTCGCCTTCTCTGGTTGTTGGTGTTTGCGCGTTCGCTCAGCCGGGCGAGCGTGCAAGACTACCACCCCTATGAATAGTCGATTGTTTGAATGTTACAAACCGCCGCATTTGGCAACCCAATCCGACTATGCTATAATCGGCGCGTTCCCACCAAGGCGAAACTAAGGTTCAGGCCATCCGGTCGATGTTTTCATGAGCATAGTCAAGGATGATGTGGGGCTGATCTTAGAGAACCGCATTGGATGGTACAAATGCTTCATGCCAGGAAATGTTTCCGGCAAATAACAAGGAGGAAGATTCTGATGCGAAAGTCGATCTCCACAACGATGCTCCTGCTAGCGCTGCTTGTGCCGTTACTGGCCGCTTGTGGCGGCGGAACAGCTGCCGCGCCGACCCCCGCCGCCGCGCCGACCCCCGCCGCCGCGCCGACGGCTGCTGCCGAGGCGGCCACTGCCGCGCCGGCTCCGACGGCCGCGCCGGCTGCGACAGCTGCTCCTGAGGCGACCGCTGCTCCCGAGGCGACGGCCGCGCCGGCTGCCGCGACAGCTGCTCCTGAGGCGACCGCTGCGCCGGCTGCTGGTGGCAGCCTGAAGATCGGTATGGTCACCGACATCGCTAAGCTTGGTGATAAGAGCTTCAACGACTCAGCCTGGAAGGGCGTGCAGGACGCGGCCAAGGCGCTGGGCGTCGAGCCCAAGGTGATCGAGACCACCGACCCGAACGACTATGAGAAGAACATCGGCCAGTTCGTCTCCGAGGGCTATAGCGTGATTGTGACGGTCGGGTTCAACCTTGGTGAGCAGACTATCACGGCGGCCAAGGCCAACCCGGACATCAAGTTCATCGGCGTGGATCAGTTCCAGACCGATGTCGTGCCGAATCTGGCCGGGCTGAACTTCAATGAGGATCAGGCAGGGTACTTGGTGGGTGTGCTGGCGGCGTCGGTATCAAAGAGCGGCAAGATCGGGGCGATCCTGGGCACCGACGCGGTGCCGCCGGTGTGGCGTTACGGCGAGGGATATCGCGCGGGCGCCAAGTCGGTCAAGTCGGACATCCAGGTGCAGACGGTCTACCACAACGACGTCGGCTTTGACAAGACTTTCGTCGACCCCGAGTGGGGCAAGGCGACCGCCTTGTCGATGATCGATCAGGGGGTAGACGTGGTGTTCGGCGCGGGTGGCCGCACCGGCAACGGCGCGCTGCTGGCGGCCGAGGATCGCAAGGACAAGGGCGTGTATGCGATCGGCGTAGACGTGGATCAGTACCTGACGGTG
>WNFV01002346.1_pt1 | contig 25288 bp, 25 predicted proteins | sample 5400101 | NCBI WGS metagenome assembly WNFV01 (sample SAMN13153361, study PRJNA577476) | soil metagenome | isolation source: 115 cm soil or saprolite under grassland replicate 1 | place: USA:California | collected 2016-06-15 | reverse complement strand
ATCTCATGGGTGGCGATGATCATGGTCATGCCGCCGGCCGCAAGCTCGCGGACGACGTTGAGCACCTCGGCGACGAGCTGGAGGCGGAGGCCTGGAGCGCGGCGGCCGATCGAGACGTACCCGTGCTCGGGATCTGCCGCGGCTTCCAGGTCATGAACGTCCTCATGGGCGGCAGCCTCCTCCAGGACGTGGACGGCCATCGCGTGGGCGTGGGCACGGGGCCGCCCGCGCACCATCCGCTGCGCGTCGCGCCCGGCACGCGTCTCGCCCGGATCCTCTTTCCCCGAAACGTCGGCGGTGGAGTCGTTCAGGTGAACTCGTTCCACCACCAGGCCGTCCGCGCCGGCGACCTCGCGCCGGGGCTCGTCGCGAGCGCCTGGGCCGCGTCGCCGGCCGGGGACCTGGTCGAGGGCATCGAGTCGCCCGGCGCGGCACGACTGCTGCTCGGCGTGCAGTGCCACCCCGAGCGGACCGACTCGACACCGGCCGCCTTCGAACGCATGTGGAGCGTCTTCGTGGACGCCTGCCGAGGTCCGGCCAGCGGCCGCGCCCGGCGGGCCGCGACCGCGCTCTCGACTACAACCGGCCGGCCTGGATGATCCGATCCAGGAACTGAGCGGTGCGCGCCTGGGTGGGAGCGCGGAAGATCTGCTCGGGCGGCCCCTGCTCCAGGATCCGCCCCGCGTCGAGGAAGCCGACCCGGTTGCGATGTCCCGCGCGAAGCCCATCTCATGGGTGGCGATGATCATGGTCATGCCGCCGGCCGCAAGCTCGCGGACGACGTTGAGCACCTCGGCGACGAGCTCCGGGTCCAGCGCGCTCGTCACCTCGTCGAGCAGCATGAGGTCGGGCCGCATCGCCAGCGCCCGAACGATCGCCACGCGCTGCTGCTGCCCGCCGGACAGGCGGTCCGGGAACTCGTCGCGCTTGTCGGCCAGGCCGAACCGCTCCAGGACGTCCAGCGCCCGTGCCTCAGCTTCCGACCGGGACAGCCCAGCACCTTGCGAGGCCCGAGCGTCACGTTGTCCAGGACCCGCATGTGGGGAAACAGGTTGAACGCCTGGAACACGATCCCGATTCGGCGCCGGATTCGGTTGACGTCGATCATGAGCGCGAACGGCAGGATCAGGACCTCCGCGAGCAGGAACAACTGGACATTGACGGCCACGGCCGCCACCTGCCGCGGCCGCGCCTCCGCAACGTACCGGCCGTTCAGGAACGCCTCACGAACCAGGGGCCAGCCCGCGCGTTGAAGACGATCGCGCCGAGCAGCCCGAACACCGCTGTCGTGCCGACGATGGCGACGAGGATCGCCCGCCGGCCACCCGGGCGGCCGCCGAGGAACCTGCCGTGACCGATCGGCTGGCCAGACATTCGAACGACGGCCGCGGCCTACTGGAGGACGGGAACGCTGCCCTTGCTCTCGATCCACTGCTTCCGCAGCGCATCGAGGGTGCCGTCCGCCTTGAGCGCCCCGATCGCCACGTTAACGCAGGCGGTCAGCGGGCTGCCCTTGTTGAGCACGGCGCTGAAGTACTCCTGTGGGCCGACGGTCGGCAGCGAGCCGACGATCGTGCCGCCCGTCAGCTGGGCATCGCGCATGTAGAAGGCCGTGCCCAGGTCCACGACGATGCCGTCGATCTGCTTCGCCTGGAGTCCCTTGATCGCTGCGTCGTTAGTCGTGTACACGCGGGGCTGGGCGGTGGGCTGGATGTTGTCGGTGATGTAGGCATAGCTGGTCGTGCCGACCTGGGCGCCCAGGCGGTAGGCCTTGAGGTCGGCCACGGACGACGCTTTCGCGATCGCGTTGCTGGTCAAGGCCACGACGGCCTGGTTGTTGTCGGAATAGCCGTCGCTCAGATCGACGGCCTGGGCTCGCTCGCTGCTGTACGAGACCTGGTTGACGTCGAAGTCGAAGGCCTTGGCGCCGGGCTTGATGACGTTGTTGAATGGGACCGCGACCCAGATGACCTCGGCCTTGCTGAAGCCGAGCTTGTCGGCGATGGCATACGCGACCGCGCTCTCCAGGCCCTCGCCGCTGGCCGGATCGCTGACCTGCCAGCTGGACCCCTTGGGAGGGGTGCCACCGAACCACGGCCCGAAGGCTGGGTTGTCCGTGCCGATCGTGAGCTTGCCGGCCGTATGGAGGGTCAGACTCGTCTTGGCGCACGGGTCCAGCGACGGCGACGCGCTCGCGACCGTGCTGGCCGGAGCGCTCGTTGGCGGCGCGGACGGTGACGGCGTGGCGGCGGCCGAGCAGCCGGCACCGACCATGGCCAGGACGGTGACGGCGGCCACGATCGGGGCGCGCGGGGTGAGCTCCATGGAACCCTCCTCTTTCGGGACCCGCAGAGTGTACCGACGGGCGCCCCCACGCCCGTCGGGGTTGCACGGTTGGCGGACGTGCCGCCCACGGGGCTGCCCGCCGGACTCTTGCAAGGCCGGCAACCAGTCAGTTGAGCGTTGCATCCCACGGCAACAACCGTGCATTCTTGCCGTCGCCGGCCACACACCTTTCGCACCCCGCAAGATCTGTGTCCGCCGTCACGCGTCTGGCTGACTTCTTGCGTCGAGTGCAAGAAACACGCCGATTTCGTCAAGGGCCGGGGCGTGACCGTCGGTTGCTTGCATGGGGTGCAAATGCCCCGCCTCGCCGGGCGACGATGACCGGCAGGTCGTCCACGAGGCCCAGCCGGCTGACGGCGTCGCCCTGGTTGTCGGCCAGGCAGAGACGCCCGTACGAGTCCTCGTACAGCACGGGAACGCCCGGCGGAACCGCCCCGAACGTCAGCTGCCACGTGACCGGCTCGACGCGAAGGGCTTGCCCCGCCCTCGCGGAGCCTCCGCCCAGGGTCACGACGAGCGGGTCTCCAGGCTCCAGGGGGCCGAGCGCCGCCGCGAGATCGCTGGCCAGTGCCCCGAACTTCGCGTTGCCGAACGTGTCGCGGTAGAGGACGAACGTCTCCAGGCCAGCCGTGGTCCGCCTCGGCGCGGGCCACCTGGGCCGTACCAGGGTGCCCGGATCCAGGGCCGGCCCCAGCGATTCGAACGGGACGCCGCGGGCGAGGTGGGCCGCCGCGGGCGCAAAGATGTCCCGGCCATGGAAGCTGGCACTCACCGTCGGCAGTCGGTAGCCGGGCTCGGCCAGCTCGCGGACCTCATCCATGCCACCCAGCCGCTCGGTGGCCGGGAGGAGCAGCCCGTTGTCCGGCCCGATGAGGACGTCCCCTCGCCCGACCCGGATGGCGATGGGTCGGCGGGCCGTTCCCACCCCCGGGTCGACGACACCGACGTGGACGCCGACGGGCAGGTAGGGCAGAGCGCACCAGAGCAGGAGCGCGCCGTCACGGACGGCGTACTTGCGGACCTCGTGACTGATGTCGATGACCTGCGCCTGCGGCACGAGGCCCAGGATCACGCCGCGGCAGATCGCCGCGGACGGATCGCGCAGGCCGAAGTCGGTCAGCAGCGAGATGACGGCCGAGCCCACCAGTGGATGGTATCGGAGCCGGAATCCCGAAGCGGCGCCTGGAGGAGGTAGGCGCCGCTTCGGGTGGAGTGGCCTCCGCGACGGGAGGAGGGAGAACGTCGCGGCGGCCGGGATATTCGATTTGGAGATCGACTACCTGGCGAGGGCCGTACCGTCGGTCTCGCCGAAGCATCCCGATCGATTGAGCTCCCGAAGGAAGAGCAGCTGATTTACCTGGTTGAGCTTCCAGCCCTGCCCGCCGACATGGATGCCGGACATGAACGCCGTGAGGTTGGCGGCCTCGTCAGGAGCCAGCCCGCGCATGAGCAGCAGCCGGTACGTCGACTTCGTCCGGACGTGGTGCGAGGTCGACGGAGCCATCGTCAAGGCCGTGATGCCAGTGCCCGATCCAGATCCGGCCGCGGAGCCCGCCGCGAGCACCGGCCAGGACGGATCGGCCCGCAAAGACCGTTCGCGACCCCGTGTACCTCGCCTGCGCCCCTGCTCTGCCATGGCTCACGTTCCTGCCCAATTCTCCTGACCGCCTCTGGCGGTTTGGCACCGGTGACGGTGTGGTTCGTCTTCGTCTGGTGTCTGTGTCACCGCTGCCGTAGTGGAACTTTCGGTGCTGTCCGCCTCGATGACGATGCCCCTTGCGTCCTATCCCTACCGGTACTTGCGGCGATCATCTGGTACCGATGCCGTATATCGCCCGGGTAGACTCGCCCCGATGCGGGTCAGATCCTTCGAGTTGCGCCTCATTGCGGCCGGTTTGACTGTCCTATGGACGCTTGTCGCAGGGCTCGTGTTGCTCGGCTACCGGCCAGGCGGACCGATCGACCTCGCGGTGGGCCTGGCAGCAGCCCTGCCGGCGGTCGTCGCGGCCGCGGCGCTCTTGTGGCCGCCCGCGGCGAGAGGCGATCGAGCGTTCGTCCTCACGGTCTGGCTCGGGCTCGGCGTCGGCCTCCTGCTCGTGCCGTCGATCGGGGGGATCATCGGCCAGCTCGTGGCGCGCGGCGCCCAGACCCTTCTGCCATCGCTCGAGGCGGCCTATCCCTGGTTCCTCGCCCTGGCGGGCACCTGCCTGTTCGCCAGCCTGGGGATCGTTCGGCGCGTCCTGGCCGTGGGCGCTCCCCGCCGGACTCGCCTCGTCCGCGGGCTGGCCCTGGCCGCCGTCCTCACGGCCGCCTGCGGCTTCCCCTTTGCCGGGGCGGCCATCGCCAACGAGCTGGCCCTCCGCGACCGGCCGGCCGTCAGCTCGCGCTTCGGCCCAACCAACCCGGCCCTGTTGCCGCCGCCGTGCGACGGGACGGTCGCCGCCGGAACGAGCGCCCAGCTGAGCCTGGGCATCACCGGCGAGATCGACCTGCGACCGATCGGCTCGGTCCAGATCAACGGGGTCCGATCCGGCGGCGATGTCCGCTGGACGGCCGTGGTGGCGACCGACATTGCCCTCGGGCGGTACGGCGCGGCCCGCATCGGCAACGAGGCCTGGCAGCTCGAGAGCCGGGGCGGCTGGTTCAGCGTCCCGGCCGGGCAGATCGACCCGTTGACGGTCGACCGGTGGGCGATCGAGGTCGCCCTGACGCCGGGCTACCGCGCCGCGGCGGAGGATCGGGGCATCGAGTTCGTCGAGGGCGCGCGGGCGCGGCACTGCCGGATCGCGATCGACGGATCGACGTTCAGGCGCGCATTCCCCCAGGTCCGCTGGCTGGTTGGCGAGGCCGACCTCCGTAGCTGGCGGGGCCAGCTGGATTTCTGGGTCTTCACCGACGGCCAGGTGGGCCGGCTGGCCGCCACCGGCAACGGCGCGGCCAGCGGTCTCCCGGGATCCGGACTCGTGGGGGCGGGGCTGCAGGGTACCGTCCAGATCACCATGACCGCCACGGACCGGGGGCAGCCGGTCGTCGTGGCTCGACCGGTATGACCGGCCGAGCGGTGCGCCGCGCGAACGCGGACCGCCGGGCCCGGTTGCCCCGATGACCGGCGAGGTGGAGCGACCGTCGGCCAAGCGCGATCGAGCGGCGCGCTTCTACCGGATCGTCCGGTTCCTCGAAGAGCGCGGCGACGCCGGCGCCCGGCCCGAGGAGATCGCCGAGGCGGTGGGCATGTCACGGCGCACGGTCTATCGCGACCTGCGCCAGATCGACGAGGAGATCGGCGTCCCCGTCTGGGCGGACAGCGGCCGCTGGGGAGTGGAGGCCAAAGGCTTCCTGCCGCCACTGAAGCTGACGCTGGCGGAGGGACTGGCCGTCTTCCTTTCAGCCCGGCTCATGGCCCGCTATGCAACGACCCACGATCCCGACCTGATGGGCGCCTTCCAGAAGCTCGGCTCAGGGATGCCGGAGGCCCTGGCCGACCACGTGGCGAGCACCCTGGAGGTCATGGCCCGCCGGCCGCCCGGCGAGCAGAACAGACGTCGCGTCCAGCTCCTCACGCAGGCCTGGGCGGAGCGGCGGATCGTCCGACTGACCTACGACACGGGCGCCTATGCGCCCGGCCGGGGACCGCGGCAGGCGCGCGTGCACCCGTACCTGATCGAGCCATCCTCGACGACGCATGCCCTCTATCTCATCGGCCACGATGAGACCCGCGGAGCGATCCGCACCTTCAAGATCGAGCGAATCCTGGATCTCGCGCTCACCAACGATCGCTTCGAGCGACCGGAGCGCGGCGCCATCGAGGCGACCATGGCTCGGGCCTGGGACATCATCGCCGACCAACCCGCGACGACCGTCGAGCTCCGGTTTGGGCCGGCGGTGGCGTCGCGCGTGGCGGAGACGAGGTGGCATCCCTCGGAGGTTCGGGAACCCCAGCCCGACGGCTCGCTCGTGTGGCGCGCCGACGTCGCCGGCACGATCGAGATCCGCCTGTGGATCCTGTCGTGGGGCGCCGACGTCGAAGTCCTCGCCCCACCCGAGCTGCGGGCGGACGTCGCCGCCACGGTCCGCGCGGCGGCCGACCTGTATCGCCCCTGAACGGCCCTCGTGCCGTTTCGCATCGCGGGGCCGTTCCGCACAGCGGGCTGTCATGCCGCCGACTGGACCTCGCCCGGCGAGCTTTGGTACCCTCCTCCCCGTCCGGGTCGCCCACCGGCCGCGGACACCGGAGGCGGACCGGTCGTTCGGGTCGGTAGTGAGCACATGCGCTCGCGCGCGTGACCCGTCCGCGGCGTCGTCGCGTCGCATGCAGGCCGGTCGCTCCGCGCAGGCTCGGCGCTGCCGCCCCAGCGTGGCGTCCCCTGCGGCAACGGAGACCGCGCATGTACCACCGCGCCCGACCCCTCTATCGGCACGCCCTCATCGGCCTGCTCATGGCGGCCATGGCGGCCTCGACCATCGTCGGTCCGGCAGTCGTCTCCGGGGCCAGCAACACGCCGTCCGGCTCGACCAGCACCCCGACCTCGCCCACCGCGCGGACGGTGGAGGGTTACCTCATCACCTGGACCAATCGCGATCGGGTGGCTCGAGGGCTGCGCCCGCTCAGATACTGGGGCGCGCTGCGCAGCGTGGCCACGACGCGTGCCGAGACACTCGCCTCGCTGGGGACGCTGAGCCACACCGCCGCCGGCAGCCTGTCGTCGCAGTTGACGAACGCCGGCGTCCAGTACTACTCGTGGGGCGAGGACCTGGGCTGGTCCAGCTACCCATGGGGCTACGACGTGGCGAAGTCCCTCTACAGCATGTGGAAGCACAGCTCCAGCCACTGGGCCCTGCTGATGAGCAGCAGGTTCAACTACTTCGGCGTGGGCCTCGCCTACCGCTGGTCGGCCCACGCGACGTACGCATCGATCGTGTTCACCGAGTCGCGGGACCACACGCCCGCCCGTGCCGCGATGACGGGCCACGGCCGGACCGGAACCACCGCCTGGTTCACCTGGAGCGGCTACGATCCGCGTCTCCAGACGCACACCGCGGGACTTGCCAACTTTGACGTCCAGTACAAGGTCGATTCGGGCACCTGGCGGATCATCCGCAGCGGGACGACGAGCACGTCCATCAAGCTGTACTCGAGGGCACGTGGCCACTACTACGCCGTCCGAGTGCGGGCTCGGGACCGGAACGGCAACGTCGGCGCCTGGAGCAGCCTGTCACGCGTCTGGATCCCCTGAGCGGGGCGATCGCCCGGCCTGCGACCGGGTCGCTCGATGAGCCGCCATCCCTTCGGGGCGGTCAACCTCATCAGCGACCCGATCCACGGCTACATCGAGCTCACCAAGCGGCTGACCGCGGCTGAGTCGGCGGCGGCCGGCCTGCCAATCGAATCGGCCGCCGAGGAGGACCTTCTCGACTCGGCGTGGCTCCAGCGGATGCGCCGGATCTCGCAGCTACAGAGTGCCCGGTGGGTCTTTCCGACCGCCGAGCACTCGCGATTCACGCACGGGCTGGGGGTCATGCACGAGGCTGGCCTGTGGGCTCGACACCTGTACCCGTCGCTTCGGGCGCAGCTCCTGTCCGATGGGGTGGCGCCGGACCAGGTCCCATCCGAGGGCCTGGTCGTGGAAACCCTGCGGGTTGCCGGCCTGCTCCACGACGTGGGTCACGGGCCATTCGCACACTTTTTCGACGAGCACGTCCTGTCGTCTTTCCCCGCGCCGACTGACGCCCGCCGGCAGGCGGGCAAGCGCCTCAGCCACGAGGACCTGAGCCAGCTCATCATCGAGCGGGAGCTGGGTGCGATCCTGGCCGGGCTGCGACGGGCCCCCGGGGCGATCCCGGAGCGCGACGGGTTCGCGCCCGGCGAGGCGATCGACCCGCGCTGGGTGGCCTTCCTCGTCTCCAAGCCCGCCCTGGCGGACACCTCGATGCCGCGCTGGCTGTGCTGGCTGCAACCGCTCCTGTCGGGCGTATTCACCGTCGACAACCTGGATTACGTTCGGCGCGACGCTTATCTCGCCGGCGTCTCGACGGGACCAGTGGACGTGGAGCGCCTGCGCCGGTACGCGTTCATCGGTCCGGCCGGGTTGACCCTATACGAGCCCGGCGTTGGCGCGCTCGAGATGTTCCTGACGGCGCGCCTGTTCATGTACCAACAGATCTACTTCCATCGGACCGTCAGGGCCATCGATCTCGATCTTGGCGAGGTCTTCGCGCCGAGCATCCAGGCGCTGTTCGGGATCGGCTCACCGGCCGAGGCGCTGTCCGCGTACGCCGATCTCGACGAGTACGCACTCCTGCACCAGGCCGCGCTGTGGACGCGCAACGAGGCGATCTCCGAGCGACCGGTTCCGGGCGACGGCCACGTCACGCCGGAGGTGGCCGAGGGCTGGCGGGCGATCCTGCTGCGGCGGCCGCGCTGGAGAGCTGAGGCCGAGATCCGCCTCTCGTACGAGGATGTGCCCCCCGCCGACGAGATCGCCGCGCTGGGGGCGGCCGAGCCGGGTCGCGTGGCGATCGACCTGGCGGTCGTCGATGCGCGGCCGGCGGACGCGACGGCAACCGATTCGCTGCTGGCGATCGAGGGACGGGACGGACGGCCTGGCCCGCCACTCAGCCGAACGCTCGCCCGGTTGCCGGCCTATGCACTGATCGGGCGCCGCTACCGCCGGGCCGGGTAGCGCCCGAGCTCGCCAGTCTCAGCGGGGCCGGCTCGGGATCCCCGGTCGCGCGGGCTCAAACGTGGGGTCCCGCCCCTCGGCCGGCGTGGCCGGTGCGCCGGGATGCCCGCGACCCCGCGGCGGGAGGACGAGCAGCGGGTCGATTCGGGCGACCTCCAGGGCCGGCAGCTTCGTCCGCTTGGCGATCCGCGGCTCCAGCGCGAAGGCGCGGGTCTCCAGCGGACTGAACAGGCCGTAGTGGAGGTGGCAGCCGGTGGCAAAGCCGGTCGAGCCCTCCCAGCCCAGGAACTGGCCGGCGCGCACCCGCTGGCCGGCTCGCACGTTGAGCGCGTTCAGGTGCGCGTAGATGCTCCGGTACCCGTTGCCGTCGTCGACTACCACGATGATCGGCAGGCTGTACCAGAGGTGGTGTCGATCGCGGCGGGCGACCGATGGCGCCAGCGAGCCGATCCAGCCCATCCATGGGTCCACCTTGCGGCCAGCGGCCAGGACGACGCCGTCGTGCGCGGCCACGACATGGTCACCGCAGAACGTGGCGATATCCAGGCCGTCGTGGAAGGGCACGCCGTCGACGCGGAGCGTTCCCGCCCAGCTCGGACCGAACGGTTGGGTGATCCTGCCGCGGGGCAGCGGCCAGACGTAGCCCGACAGCAGGCCTGGATCGGTAGGACCGGGCCTTGGACGGAGTGGCCGGTCCGGCACTTCCGGCACGAGCGGCGCCGCGATCTGGCGGGAGATCGGTCCGGCTGCCGGCTCTCCGGCACGCGCGGCCTGGCCCGGGCCGGGATCGACCCGGCCGGCGCCGGCGGGCAGCGTCGCGTCATCGGGCGCGCCTATCCACCCGCCTGCGACGGGCTGAACCAGGAAGATGGCCACGGCCGCGACGACGGCCCGGAGCCCGGCGGTGGGGTGACGGCGCACCAGGGGTTTGTACCAGAAGTCAGGCCGCCGCGGAAGGCGACCTTGCGACAGTCGGTCCTGCGGGCCGACGGGAGAATGGTCCGGGGCACCCGCGCACCAATCGGGCACTCGGAAATTCTTGACAAATCCGCTTGAATGGTGGGCAGGTCTCCGACAGGATCGATGAGGTCCACGAGAGGGCGGATTCCAAAACGTACGGGCGAGGGAGCCCGGACCGATCCCGGGGGTCGCGATGGCGACGCCAGCCAAGCAGGGGAAGCTCGTGCGCCGTCCGACTGGTCTCGTCTTCGCTCTCGCGTTCGTCCTGGTCGCCGTGCTCTGGCCGGCCAGCCTCGCCGCGCCGGCCCCGACCGCCGCCGCCGGGCTCAACCCGAAGGTCGTGGTCATCGCCGGGCCGGTCGGCTCGAGCAACACCCACTATCGAGCCGATGCCGACGCGATTGCGGCGACCGCCCGCAAGTACACATCGAACGTCGTGCTGCTCAAGACGCCGCGGGCGACGTGGTCGCGAGTCAAGCCCGCCCTCCAGGGCGCCTCGATCGTCGTCTACCTGGGCCACGGCAACGGCTGGCCGTCGATCTACGCGCCCTACCAGCCCTACACGAAGGATGGCCTGGGTCTCGACCCGGAGACCGGTGCGAACGGGAGCGCCCACGTCTACTACGGGGAGTACTACATCGCCCGTGACATCAAGCTCGCCCCCAACGCGATCGTCCTCTTCCATCACCTGTGCTACGCCTCTGGCAACACCTCGGACGGGCTGCCGATCGGGACGCTCTCGGACTCGAAGGCGCGCGTCGACAACTACGGCGCCGGCTTCTTCGCGGCCGGGGCACGGGCGGTCATCGCCGACGTCTCGCATCCCCACACGGCGTACATCACCGCCCTGTTCACGGCGAAGCAGACGATCGACCGCATGTTTCACATCTACCCCACCTACCACGGTAACGACATTCCGTTCGCGTCCGTGCGGACTCCTGGCTTCCGGGCGATCCTGGATCCGACCACGAGCCACGGCCCCTGGTATCGCTCGATCATCCAGGACCCGTCGCTCACGACGGTCCAGGTCACGCGTACCGCCTATCCGCGCAGCGACACGAACCCCGCCGGCTTCGTCGTGCCAGGAGCTGCCGAGGTAGGCGCTCTCGAGGGGGTGCCCACGTTCCCCGGCGCCGACCTGGTCGGCGATCCGACGGGCACGCTCCCGACCGGCACCCGGCTGCGGCTCAGCGCCGAAGTCGCGCGGCTGGCCGACGGCAGGCGGGTGTTCGCGGCGGCCAGCCTGGACGGCAGTTCTTCGGGCTTCGTCGCGGCGACCGGCCTGCTCCCGCGGGACAGCACGCAGCCCAGGATCTGGACGCTCGACAAGCCGTACTCGACGGCGTCGGTCGACGGAACCTATCGGTTTGCGCTGCGCTACCGCGCCTCGGAGAGCGTGACCGCGCAGATGACCGTCCGCAACGCGGCCGGTGCGGTGGTCCGGACGCTCACGACAACGTCCGACTGGACGACCATGACCTGGGACCTCCGCGACAGCGCCGGTGCGCTCGTGCCCAACGGCGTGTACAGCTGGTCCCTGACCGCCAGCGATGGCTGGGGGAACGCCCCAGCCGTCGCGTCCGGTTCGGCGGCGATCGACGACACCGACCCGCAGAGCCGCTCGGCCGTGGCGGGCACGCTCGGGCTCAACGGCTGGTTCGTGGGCCCGGCGACCATCAGCCTGTCCGCCACCGACACCGGCACCGGCGTGTCGTTGCGCCGCTACGCCATCGACGGCGGCCCGACCCGGATCTACAGCGCACCCTTCGCGCTCACCTCGCCGCTGGCGCACAAGGTCGCCTACTACGCGATCGACCGGGCCGGCAACCGTGAGGCGACACGGTCGATCACGGTCAGGGTCGACGCGGCGAAGCCGGTCTCCAGGCCGGCCATCACCGGACCTGCCGGCACCAACGGCTGGTGGACCGGCCCGATCACGGTCCAGCTAACCGCCACCGACGCCGGTTCCGGTGTCGGCGAGATCCACGCATCGACGGACGGCGGCCCCAGCGCGGTCGTGACGGCGCCGCTGCCGCTCGCCGGCGACGGGACGCACACGATCGCCTACTGGGCGGTCGACGTGGCCGGCAATCGCGAGGCCACGAGGACGCTCACCGTGCGGATCGATTCGACCCGGCCCACGACGGGCGTCGTGACGATCGCCGGGACGCCGGGCGGGGCGGGTTGGTACCGCTCGCCGGTGACGCTGGGCTTCGCGGGTGCGGATTCGCTGTCCGGACTGGCGGGATTCCGCTATGGCGTCAACGGTGGGCCGAGCACGTTCACGAGCGGTGCCTCGGTCACGATGACCGCCTCGGGGACGTACTCGGTGACCTACGCGGCCGTCGACAAGGCCGGCAACGCCGATGCCAACCAGTCGGTCGACTTCAAGCTGGACGCCCGCCCGCCGGTCACCGCTGCCGTGGTCGGCGGCCCGGTCGGCGACGCACCGGGTACCTATCGCGGCCCCGTCTCCGTGACGCTGTCTTCGTCCGACGACGCGTCGGGAGTGGCCGGCGTCCAGGCGTCCGTGGACGGCGGAGCGCTGGCCCCGTACGCGGGATCGATTCCGGTGTCGGCGGACGGACCGCACACCCTGACGTTCAGGGCGACGGATGCGGCCGGCAACGTCGAACCGATCCGGACTCTGTCGTTCCGCATCGACAGCGTCGCGCCGGTCCTGGCCGGTGTGGGGCCGGTGCCCGGCCTGGGAACCGTCTCGCCAAATCGTGACGGGGTGCACGAAACCGGCGCGTTGGCCTACTCGACGAGTGAGCCCGGCACGATCGGGGTGACGATCGCCAACGCCTCGGGCACGGTGGTTCGGACCATGAGCGTCGCGGCAGCCGGCGGTCCGGCGACCATCGCCTGGGACGGCCGCACGAGTGCCGGCGCCATCGCTCCGGACGGCAGGTACAGCCTGACGCTGGTGCCGCGCGACCTGGCGGGCAACGTCGGCGCCGAAGTGGCCTCCTCACTCGACGTCTACACGGCCTTCCGCGGGGGAACCGTCGCGCCCAGGCTCTTCTACCCGCAGGACGGCGATCGCTACGCTCGCATCACGACCGTGTCGTTCACGCTCGCCGCGCCGGCGACCGTCCAGCTCGACGTGCTCGACGCCAGCGGCCGGCTCGTCCGGACGATCCGCTCGAGCAGGTCCGCCGGGGCAAACGCGATGTCGTGGGACGGCCGGACGAGCTCGGGCGCCTTCGCGGCCCAGGGCCGTTATGTCCTTCGGGTGACGGCGGCAGCAGGCGGCCTGGCGGAGACGAAGCAATTCGGCGTCACGGCCCAGGCGTTCAAGATCGCGACGTCGCGCACGACGGCCGTTCGCGGCGCGCGCCTGACCGTGACGGTGACCTCGGCCGAGCCACTGTCCACGGTTCCACGACTCACGATCCGCCAACCAGGCATCGCGGCGTACAGCTACACGATGACCCGCCTGTCGCCGAGCATCTACCGGGTGAGCTTCACTGTGCGCTCCTCGGCCATCGGGACGATGTCGCTCACCGCATCTGCGCGGGACGCCGCAGGCAAGAGCCAGTCCTCGAGGCTCACCCTGGCGGTTCGGTAACTGGCCGGCGGGCCTTGGGGCACGGCCGGTTTCCGATCCATCCGCACGCGGGGGCTTCAGAGACTATCGCTCGGCCCTATCGAGGCGGCGGGAGTGTGACGATCCAGTAGAGCTTGGCCACGTCGGGACGCAACGGGACGCGCGCGACCGTCACCTCCACGCGCTGCCCGACCTCGACGGCGACCGCCTTGTACGCTGCCCCGCACTGCTCCTGGCCGTCTCGGTCCGAGGTGAAGCAGAACTTCGACCCGTCGACGTTGACGAACGTGACCACGCCCCCACCGTCGCCCTCGAGATGCACCCGCTCCGAGCCAGTGGCCGCCGCCCAGGTTGTCGCCGCGACCCAGCCGAGCGCAAAGGCAGCGATTGCCACGATGATCGTGCGACCCGAGGTTGATCGAAGGCGTCGCAGCGCAGTCAGCATCTGGCGTCAGCAGTTCATGCAGGCCAGGCCGAGCGTACTGGCGTAGCTCGCCGGGGCGCTGGGTGGACTATGGACGGCCTGGACTCCCACCGCGACCTCCCATTGAGTGCCGCGCTCGGTCCCGTTCCATTGCGCGCCGCTCCTGGTGCTGCTGAGCGTCCACACGTCGAGCGTGTTGGGGCAGACAGTGCCCGAGATGGAGATGCCGCCCCTGTCGGTGATCGACGCCGTCACCGTCGTGCAAGAGCCGACCGGCACTTCGTTGTCCGGGTCCCAGTCGTACACGACGTTGCCGGCGGCCCACCTGATGTCCCACGCCGCCAGGGTCAACCGAAGCGGGAACGGGAACGAGGTGTCCGTGGAATGGACGGAGAGCTTGTACTTGTTGTTGAACCACCAGTCAAAGCCGTTCTGCGTCACGAGGAACAACGTCGAGCAGCCGCGGCCCACGATCTTTCCGCCGTGAGCGTTGACGTCCGCGCACAGCACGTCGTAAGGAGTGGTGCTCGACGCGGCCGTCGAGGTCGCGCTCGACAGCGAAGACGAGGCGTGACGGGGTGTTTCCCTTGCAGCGCCTCGACTCGTGTCAGCCAGATACGGATTACGGCCGTCGACGGTCTCCATGTCGCCGAACTGGCGCTCGGCTTCATGGCGCGGCATGCCCAGCGCGACGAGATCGCCGACCACCGTTCGGCCCGATTCGGCGTACGCGCGGGCGTCCGATTCCGTCTTGGGCCGGTTGGCGCTCAGCGTGACCTGGAAGGTCCCCGGCGCGTCCGTTGAGGCGGGAACAAGCGAGATCAAGGCCGTCGAACCGGGGCGTCCGATCAGCTTGACCGTGGAGTCGGCTGACGTGAACGTGTCCACGACGGTGTCGGCGGCGACGACCTGCTCGGATACCGGCTGAAAGCCGTCGGCGTTGATCAATGTGATGGACGTGCGAGCCACCCGTGAGGGCGACGCACCCGAGGCTCCTGCTGAGACGAGTCCGCCGCCCAGCACGAAGGCGCTCCCCACGGCGAGGAGCCCGTACCCGCGATTCACCCGACTTACCTCCCGACCGATACGCGGCGGGCCACGAAACCCACGCCCGAACGATCCTCTGGCTGACGACCCCAACGGGCCGCGGCCTCCGCCGTCAGGCTCCGCCAACGCTAGCCCGCGGCTCGTAGCTGCGACTTACGTGGCTCGGTCATGGCCGGCTGCTACAGTGCGGCCGTGAGGTCGATCCGACTTCGGAAGCCGGAACCAGCCGCGGTACTCGACCTCATCGATCGAAGGTCGACCCTTCTATTCGGCGTGATGGCCGTCGTCGCCTTCGCCGTCCTGCTGTACCTGGGGCGGAGCGGGACGTTCTATCACGATGAGTGGACGTTCATCGGCAAGCGCGGCGGGACGCTGTCCGACTGGTTCGGTCCCCACAACGAGCACTGGGCCACGGTTCCCTTCTTCTTCTACCGGGTCCTCCTGCTGACCGTGGGGCTCACGAGCTACCTGCCCTACCTGGCGGTCCTGCTCGCCCTTCATCTCTTCGCCGCGGGATCGCTGTTCGGGCTCGTCCGCCGCTCGAGCGGCGCCGTCGTGGCCCTGGTCGCGAGCGGGATCTTCCTGTTCATGGGGAGCGGCGAGCAGAACCTCTTCTGGGCATTCCAGATCGGCTTCCTTTGCTCGGCGGCGGGCGGCCTGGGGGCACTCCTGGCTCTGTCCAACGGGCATCCCCGGATCGCGATGGTCCTCCTCGTGCTCAGCATCGCCTCGTCGTCGATGGGGCTGTCGTTCGTGGCCGCGGCCGGCGCCATGCTCCTGGTGGATCGGGCCCGGCGTCGGCAGCTCGTGTGGCTGATCCCGGTTGCCGTCGTATTTCTCGTCTGGTTCCAGCTGTTCGGCCGGGTGGGCGTGGCCGGACACGACGCGAACTTTTCGCCTCAAGCCCTGGCTCGCCTTCCGGTGTTCGTCGCGTTCGGGGTGGCCGATTCGGTCGATGCGGCCTTTGGCCTCGCCCCGCCGATCGGCGCACTGCTCGGCCTCATGACGATCGGCTGGGCCATGAGCCAGGCGCGCGGACGCAGCCTCAACGCCCTGGCGGTGGGTGCGGCGGTCGGGATCGTGATCCTGTTCGTGCTCATCGGGCTGGGCCGGGGCCAGTTCGGCGTGGAGCAGGCCAGCCGGTCGCGATACATCTACTTCGGCGTCGCATTCGTGCTGCTGGCCGTCCCGGCGGTGCTCGGCCGCCGAGGGGACGATGCCGTTCGACGGCTCGATGGCCAGTCGCGGCCGACGCCGAGGGCCGCCGTCACCGGGGCGCTGGTCTTGCTGCTCGCGGCCAACGGCCTGCTGGTCAACGCCGGCAGCCTCCCGGCCAGCGCGGAGTTCTTCGCCGAGGCGGCCGGCGAGCTCCGAGCGTTCGTCACCCTCGCCGACGACTACGGCCCGGGACTGCCATACCGGCCCCCGCCGGCGACCCGAATCTACATCCCGTCGCCGGTCATCCTGGGCGGGTACCTTCGCGAGTACGGCAGTCCCGTGCGTGACGCACTGGTGCCCTCCGTCGTCAGGCCATCCGAGCCAGTCGAGCGGGACCGCGCACTGTGGGACCTGGTCGGTGGCTGGATCGCGCCGCAGCCGGTCGTTCGGCCCGCTCCGACCAGCGCGTCACCGCCGGCGGTGGTCGCGCTCGACCAGGCCCACCTCGCGGTCGACGCGGACTGCCTCATCGTCGGCTCGATGCCCGGGTCGGCCGGCACCGTGACACTCAGCGTTCCCGTTGGCGCGTCCGTGTTCGTCTCGGTCGCCGAAGGCGGCTACGGCGCCGTCCGCCTCGGTCGCGACGCGCCGCCGGATCCGTTCGACGAGCGCGGCGTGTCGTTTCCGGCCGGCTCGTGGCTCCGCTTCGACGCACCGCCGCTGGGCGATGGCTCGGTCTTCGGCCTGCAGTTCATTCTTCCCGCCGGATCCACCGCACGACTCTGCGGGCCTACTCGCTAGCCGCCGCGGTGCAAGGTCACTCCGAGTCGTTGACCACCCACTCGCCGAGGTCGCCGGTGTCATCTGACGAAGCCATCCGGCCAGCCAGATCCCGCGCGGTGTCCATCTGGTCCTGGGCCAGCATCTCGGCGGCGCGGGAGGCCTCGTCCTCGGCCAGCATCATGCGCGCCCGATCCTCGCTGTCGGACGAGTCGGCCCAATCGGCCTCCTCGGACGACGTCACGTACTCAGCCAGGGGCTGGGCCTCTGAGACAGATTCCTCGGTCATCCGGGTTTCCTCCGCTGCACATATCGGCTGCAAGGCATGTGCGGAGCGTATTCGTCATGTGTCACGGGGCCGTCGCGCGGAAGCGGCTCGGGCCGATCCCTGGACGCCTCAGTAGACCAGCCCACCCTGGTGGGGCCCGCCTTCAAGAACCCGACCCTTTCGCCGTGCGTTCCCTCGGCCACCCCATGAGCGCGATTGGCGTGGGATGGCGACGGCAATCCCATCAGACCTGGGGCAGCCTTGATTCGTTCAGCGGCGTCGCGGCCTGAGGGAGATGGATGAGCCCGAGGGCCATCAGGGGGCCGAACAGACCGGTCTCGAAGACCGTCGTCCTGATGCGACCGTTTTCGAAGGTAAACAGGTAGAGGGCAGTGAGGACGGCCGTCTCACCGGTTGGCGGGAATCCGAGCAACGGACCCGTGTTGGCGCCGCTGAACGAGACGTAGGCGGCCACCTTGTCATTTTCAGCGACCAGGTCATCGATCGTGGCTCGAATGTCCGAAAACGCCGGCCGCATCATCGCGACATTAGCTTTGGCTGCTCCGACCATGAGCGATCCGGGCACGAAAAGCTCATCCAGCACGGCCACGTCGCCACGTACCCACACCTCATCGAGGTACCGACGGACCAACGCCTTGTTCGATTCCTCGTTTATCTCGTCTCCCACATAGCCCTGATGGGACAAGAGGGAACGGGGCCTGTCTGATCAGTAGGCCGCGGGCAGACCGAATCGCGAAGCCGGGCGGGGAGCCCGAAGGCCGCCTCCGATACGTCCGGCGGCTACCTGGCCGAGTCGGTCAACCGGGTGGAACAGGGCAAGCCGTCCGGTCGGCGGTGGCGAACAGGCTCATGACCTCCTGACCGAGGTTCGGTCCACCCAGGGTCAGGTTTCGCACCTCGGGGACGACGATGTTCTGCCCGAACGGTCGAACAACAGGCGCCAAGGCGCTCGTGAACTGGGCCGTACAGCTCGAGTTACCGGCGGCAACCCCTGGCGCGAGGCCGACCAGCAGAGCACCGGCAAGGGCCATGGATAATCCGGTCGCCTTCAAGATCCGCATGTCGGACCTCCCTGTGTCCCCGGACGGCGCGTGCTCAGTCTAGGCCATCTCCGCCTGCATCGCGTCTTGGTAGACCAGGCGATTGATCGTGGTCTCAGTGTTCGACTGCCGCCGGCTCCCACCCGACAAGTCTGACTGATTGCGTCAGGTCGCCCGTCCTTTAGGAACTCGAACCAGGTGACGCTTCGGACGGGGGACTCTCCGGTGGTGTGCTACCCGGTGTGCCCGACCCCGATTCTCCCGTTGATCCAGGCTGCCCGGACTCGCTCGGCGGCTGGGCGGGCGGGTACTGCGGCGCCCGTTGGGTCGTGGGCGGCGCCGATAGGGACCCCGGTGGAGGAAACGGAGCTCCTGGCGAGCGATCCGTCGGTGGGTAGGGTTCGGTCCGAGGGGGTTCGGATGGTGGGGGTGGCTACGGCATATCGGGCGGTCTTGGCTCCGTGGGAGGTTCCGAACTCGGCGGCTGAGTCGGTGGCCCAGACGACGGCGGACCTTCCGGGGCGGGAGGCTGCGGAAAGGTGGGACGTTCCTGCGTGGGTGGGGCGCTGTGTTGGTCCTCCTCCGATGCGCCCATCGGTCTCGGCGGATTAGCTCCAGGTGACGCTGACGGCCGCCCGGGCTGTCCCGATTCGGAAGAGGTCGCGGCGACGGCGAGGGCCTTGCTGCGACCCACCACCTCCGCCCGTTGAATAGGGTGCGCCTCCCCCGGTGCCCGGGGATGCCTCCCCCGGTGCCCGGGGATCAGATGCTCGTCGCATGTCGCCACCTCCTGCGACCGAGCCGTCGGAAGCTGGCTGAGCACGAGATCTAGCGGTCGCTCACCTCAGTCACCACAACATGTTGTGGTCCGGCGAGAGATGGTGGCGCGCCCGGAGGGTGCTGGACGCGCGCTAACAACCTATAGCGTCCCGATCGAGGGCGCTGATGCATGGGCCGCCGCGGCCGGCGTGCAAACGGCATGAGCGCGGCGCCTCCCGCCACGAGCCTGCCACGTTCGCCCACGGGCGCCACAGGGCCACCGTGTGCCGCGAGCTCCGCCGAGTCGGCCAGCTGCGCGGATCTCCCGATCGGACGTGACAGGGCCCCGGACTGGCGCCCGGGGCCCTCGGAGCGGCATGGGCGTTGGGGGCTAGCCGGCGGCCTCCTGACCATCAGCGGCAGGCGCCGACTTGGTGGCTCGCCGGCTTCGCTTCGGCGAGGGCTCCGCGGCCGAAGCCTCCGACTCGACCGTGACAGCGTCCGTGGTGGGTGCCGCCTCGCTCGGCGCGGCGGCCTCGGCGGCGGCCTTGCGAGCCGTGTCGCGCGCCAGACCTGCGGTGTACTGGTTCCAGTGGGTCTTGCACATCCTCCCCAGACCGTCCTTCTGGCTGGGCTGCTTCGGGAAGTCCTCAACCGGGGCGTCGTGGGGTTCGATCCCGAACCGCGCCGAGCCGATGCACTTTCGAGGGTCCGCCATGTTCGTCGTCCTTTCGCTTGCCAACCCCGATCTGGCGTTGGGGCGCACATCCATCACTCCGGCGGCCAGACGATGCAAGGCCGAAGATCGGGGCTCGCCCGGTGACGAAGGGCGCGCGCGTCGCTGCGGCTCCCGCCGTGGCCTGGCGCAACCGGATCAGCGGCTCCGGCGAGGAGGCGCCCGACCAGCTCCTCGCCAACCCGGCGAACTGGCGTCTCCATCCGCGCAACCAGCAGGCCGCCCTGGCCGGCGCGCTCGACACGGTGGGTTGGGTCCAGCAGGTCCTGGTCAATCGGCGGACCGGTTACGTGGTGGACGGGCACGCGCGCGTCGCGTTGGCGATCAGCCGCAACGAACCCTCCGTGCCCGTCCTGTACGTCGACCTCTCGCCCGATGAGGAGGCGCTCGTCCTGGCGACGCTCGATCCGATCGGCGCGATGGCGACGGCCGACGAGGCGAAGCTCAACGACCTGCTCGCCGAGGTGACCGTCGACAACGCCGGCCTCGCGCGCTTGCTGGGCGATCTGGGGGCCCGCAGGCCCGGCCTCACCGACCCCGACGACGCACCGGAGCCAGCCGAGGAGCCGTACGTCACGACCGGCGAGCTGTGGGTCCTCGGCGACCACCGCCTGCTGTGCGGCGACGCCACAAACCCCGACGACGTGGCCCGCCTGCTCGGCGGCGCGACCCCGCGGCTCCTGGCCACGGACCCGCCGTACGGCGTGAGCCTCGACCCGACCTGGCGAGATCAGCTGTACAACGGGCTCGGCCCGGCGGAGCAGCCCTACATGCGCATCGAGGGTCACCAGAACACGGCCCTCTCGGGCGACACCCGGGTGGACTGGTCGGACGCCTACGCCCTCGTCCCCAGCCTGGACGTCGGCTACGTCTGGCACGCGGGCGTGTACGCCGGGGCGGTCGCGGCCGGGCTGGAGCGAATTGGCTTCGAGATCGCGTCGCAGGTGATCTGGGACAAGGGCCTCTTCGCGATGAGCCGGGGCTGGTACCACTGGGGCCACGAGCCGTGCTGGGTCGTGCGCAAGCCGGGCGTCCCCAACCTCTTCCACGGCGAGCGCGACCAGAGCACGGTCTGGCGGGCGGCCAGCCCCAAGATGATCATGGGCGGCTCAACGGAGGCGAAGTTCGACCACCCGGCACAGAAGCCGGTCCTTCTCTCGGAGATCCCGATCCGCAACCACCTCGAGGCGGGCGAGGCGGTGTACGACCCGTTCCTCGGGTCAGGGACCACCCTCCTCGCTGCCGAGACCCTGGGCCGGCGCTGCCTCGGGATGGAGATCGACCCGAAGTACGCCCAGGTCGCCATCGAGCGATGGCAGGCCTTCACCGGCCGGACGGCGGAGCGGGTGGGAGGCTGACGATGCCGTACCTCCCGCCCGCTCGCTGCCTCGAGTGCCGCGGTGCGCCGGCCGTCCGTCGTGGCCGCTGCCTCCCCTGCGCCCGAGCCCACGACCGGGCCCGAGGCTCGCGCCAGGCGCGCGGCTACGACGCGACGCACAACCAGCTCCGGCGGCTCGTGCTGGAGCGCGACGGGTATCGCTGCCGGCTGCGCCTCCGCGGCTGTACCGGCCTGGCCACGAGCGCCGACCACGTGCTGCCGCTGAGCCGGGGCGGGGTGACGACGATGGAGAACCTCGTGGCCGCGTGCCGCCATTGCAACAGCGCGAAGGCGGGGCGGATGGGCAGGGGAGCCGGTGCTGCCGCTGGCGTGTCGGGGGGAGGGGGGATCAATTCTCTGGGACCGCCCGGCCGACGGGACCGCGCGCCAGGGGCGTTCTTCCGCGGCCGGGTTTTCCGATTCTGATCGCGCACGAATTGGCCTAGCTGAGCACGACCAATGACCGCCCAAAGCGCCCCAATGCCGACGGCGGTCGGCCATGGGTAGGCGGGGCCGGCGCCCACCCCGACCGCCCTCCGGCTGCTGCGGGGCGAGACCCGCCCCTCGCGGCTCAACCTGACCGGCCCGCGGCCACGGGCCCGCTCCCCGAGGCTGCCCGCCGACATGGCCGACGGCGCGAAGGCGATCTGGCGTCGCGTGCTGCGCGAGTACGGCGGCAGCGGGGTCATCACCGGCGCCGACGCCGACGCCCTGCGCGTCTACTGCGATGCCGTCGCCCGCTACGAGGTGGCGGCGCGGACCCTCGACGCATCGGGACCGCTCGTCCGCGGGCAACGCGGCGAGCTGGTCAAGAACCCCCTCCACCAGATCGTCCGCGACAACGCCGACCTCATCCGCCTGTACGCCCGCGAGCTCGGGCTCACGCCGGCGGCTCGGACGGGCCTGCGGGGCACAGAGGAGAGCGAGGGCGATCCCTTCGCCGCGTACCTCGCCCGTGGTCGCGCCGGCGGCGCCTGACGCCCGCCCGCGGGCGGCCGACGTCCATGCCTATGCCGCCGACGTCGTCGCCCGGCGGATCGTGGCGGGACCGCTCGTCCGCCTCGCCTGCGCCCGCCACCTGAGCGACCTCGAGGACGGCGCCGAGCGCGGCCTGCGGTTCGACGAGCGCGCCGCCGAGCACGCCCTCGACTTCTTCGGCTTCCTGCGGCTGGCCGAGGGCGCGTTCGCCGATCGCCCGTTCGTCCTCGCCCCGGCCCAGGTGTTCATCGTCGGCTCGCTCTTCGGCTGGCACGGCGCCGACGGCTGCCGGCGCTTCCGGACCGCGTACATCGAGATGGGCAAGGGCAACGGCAAGACGCCGCTCGCGGCCGGGATCGGCCTCTATGGTCTGCTCGCCGACGACGAGCCCGCCGCCCAGGTCTACGCCGCCGCGGTCGCCCGAGAGCAGGCGGGCATCCTCTTCGCCGACGCCCGGGCGATGGTCGAGCAGGCGCCGCATCTCCGGCGCCGGCTGGCGGTCGACCTCCACAACCTCGCCGATCCGCGGACCGGCTCGTATTCCGGCCGGTCAGCTCGGAGGGTCGGTCGCTCGACGCCAAGCGCGTCCATATGGCGCTCATCGACGAGATCCACGAGCACCGCAGCCCGATCGTCGTCAACAAGATGCGGGCCGGCACGAAGGGCCGCCGCCAGGCGCTCGTCGTCGAGATCACGAACGCCGGCTATGACCGCACGTCGGTCTGCTGGGAACACCACGAGTACTCCCGCCACGTCCTCGAGGGCACGATCCCCAACGACTCCTGGTTCGCCTACGTGGCCGGGCTCGACGCGGGCGACGACTGGCGCGATGAGGCGGTCTGGCCCAAGGCCAACCCGCTCCTCGACGTGTCGGTCACGCGCAAGTACCTGCGCGAACAGGTCGCCGAGGCCGAGGGCATGGCAACCAAGCGCGAGATCGCCCAGCGGCTCAACTTCTGCGTGTGGACCGAGGGCCAGACCCACTGGCTCGAGACGGCGGCATTCGATGCCGCGGGCGAGCCCGGGGCGACCCTCCCCGCCGGCGCCGCTGCCTGGGCCGGCCTCGATCTCGCCTCGACCCGCGATCTGACCGCCTTCGCCCTGCTCGCACCGCGGGCCGGCTGCCCGGCGCACCCCGGGCGGGACTGCTTCGACCTGCGGGTCCGCTTCTGGCTGCCGGCCGACGGCATGCGGACCCGGGTCGCGCGCGACCACGTCCCCTACGATGTCTGGGCCGCGGAGGGCTGGATCAGCCTGACCCCGGGCAACGTCACCGACTACGCCCGCCTCCGCGCAGACATCGGCGCACTGGCCTCAGCGGTCACGATCCGGGCGATCGGGTACGACCGCTGGAACGCGACGCAGCTCGTCGTCGAGCTGACCGGTGACGGGTTCGAGATGGTCCCGGTCGGCCAGGGGTTCGCCGCCCTATCATCGCCGGCCAAGCTCCTCGAGGCCCACGTTGCGGCAGGGCTCGTCCACCATGATGCCAACCCCGTCCTCCGCTGGATGGTCGCCAACGCGGTCGTCGAGGTGGATGCCGCCGGCAACATCAAGCCCTCCAAGGCGCGCAGCGCCGAGAAGATCGACGGCATCGCCGCCTGGTGCGATGCCCTCTGTGTCTGGATGGGGGCTGAGCCTGAGCCCGAGCCGTCCGTGTACGAGAAGCGGGGCTTTCTGATCCTCGGCCAGGACTGACCATGACCCTCCGCCGCGTGCTCCTGGGCAGCTACGCGCTCGACGGTCCCGTGGCGATTGCTATCAAAGGTCTGCGCCGCCGCTCGGCTAGCGTCCTGGGAGGCGAGCTTGCCTAAACCGCCAGACACGATGAGCGCATCGTGGGATCTGGTGGAGGAGCTCGATAGGAAACCACCAGGCAGCCGCGACCGCGTCCGCCGAGCACCGAGGACATGGCGTGCCGGTGGTGCGGCGGAGCAACGGACGCCCGTGCAGGGATGGATTCTCAACCCTCTTCGTGGTACACCTACCTGGCCGGAGGAATGAGTAGGGTCGGCGCGACTGTCGGCCATTGAGGAGGGTTAGCCGATGAGACGGCTTCTGCTTGCATCTGCCCTTGCCGGATCACTCGCCTTGGCGAGCGTGGGCTCGGCTCTGGGCGCGATTCATCCGATCGTTTCTGCTGAGTGTGCGGCGGCACTTGCGTCAGCCGTGGCCAACGATCAGAACCCGGTCGGACAGGTTCCCGACAACGAGCTGGCGTTCTTCCTGGGTCTCGCGCCCGCCACCGGATCGGACCTCCGGGCGCTGATCGCGACCGGCGTCATCCTCGTCGACGCGAACGGTTTCTTTGCGGGCGTGGACTTCACCAGCCCAGCGCTGAATGGAGACTCCGGCGTCGCACACTGCCCGAACGCTTAGTTACGGTCCGACGTCCGACTACCGGATGGCGTAGGCGCCCCTGTTCAGAAGGCCGGTGGAATCCACCGGCCTTCCGCGTGGCTCGCACCAACACCATGAGTTGATCGTGCGGGGCCGTACCCGCCGGTAGGGAGTCGCTCCCTCAATGGCCCGTCCTTTGGGCGGACGGGCGCCCGAATACGGATGAGGGCGGCGGGCCGAGTCACCCACCGCCCCATCCTCGGTCGTGGCTCAGACGTGAGCCGGGATCGTCGACTCGCAGAGTGCCTTGAAGTTCTCCATCGAGTGGCGGAGGTCCCGCTCGACCGATCCGCCGAGCAGCTTCTCCGCGACGCCGGCAAAGAGGCCCATTGGCAGTTCGTACTCGACGTCGATGGTGGTATCGGTGCCGCCGCCCGCCTCGGTGAAGGTCTGGTCCAGTGTTGCCTTGGCGCCACCCGCTCCGCTTAGCTTCAGCGCGTAGGCATGTGGCTTGTCAGCCCTCGTCGTCTCCTGAGAGGTTTCGATCTTTCGGCCGAGGATCCGCCCGACCCCCGTGGCCCGTGCCCCGACCCGGTCGAGCCGGCCCTGGCAGTCCTTCATCTCGACGACGACGACGTTCCACTCCGGGAGTCGCTCACACGAGGCGTTGATGTCCCCAACGTGGTCGATGGGCGCTGTGATGTGCTCGCTCAACCGAAGGTGTCCCATGTAGATGCCCTCCCGCGCCGACAGGAACAGGGGACGACCGGGTAGGCAGGGGTTCCTGCGTCTGCGCGAGTCAGAACTGAGGTCGGCCCGT